>Ga0207421_10000589_pt1 | contig 47091 bp, 38 predicted proteins | sample SodLakKL_010_SED_4_FD_187542 | JGI IMG/M metagenome (GOLD analysis project Ga0207421, IMG submission 187542) | Alkaline sediment microbial communities from Lake Tanatar, Kulunda Steppe, Russia - 8KL_010_SED (SPAdes) (version 2) | ecosystem: Environmental > Aquatic > Non-marine Saline and...
CGGAATCATTGAATGAAGGGAACCCGAGGCTGTTCAGATCAACATTCCGGCCTCAAAACATGTCCTTCCCGCCTTTCCACGTTTCTGCTCCGCGCTCCCGCGGAGCAACGTTTCCAGCTTTTTCAGATGACCATATTCGGGTTTTTTCCAGTGCACCGTTCATGAAAAGGGTGATCGCCCCTGGAAAAAACCCCTGAACCAGGAGCTTGAACCTCAAGCCCCTGGCGCCATGAAGGAGACTTCATGATCGCGGAACTCCACGAACGTCCGGTCATTGTCTTCGGTTGCGGCAACCCTCTTTTCGGGGACGACGGATTCGGCCCGTCCGTGATCGAGCGGCTCAACAAGGAATATGTCCTTCCCCCCTGCGCTTTCGCAGCGGATGTGGGCACCAGCGCCGGAGACCTTCTCTTCGACTTTCTCCTCTCACCCGTCAAGCCCACGCACCTTTTCATCGTGGACGCCATGTTCCAGGAAGGAAGGGCGCCGGGGGAACTGTTCGAAACGCACACGGAAAACCTGGCCCGGAAAGAAGCGGCAGACTTTTCCCTGCACCAGTTTCCTTCCGTGAACCTTCTTCAGGAGCTGCAGGATCCCGGCGGGGTCACGGTGCGCATTCTCGCCGTTCAGATTGGCAGCATTCCCGAGGAAGTCCGGCCGGGGCTTTCCCGAGAAGTGAACGGGGCGGTGGATGCAGCCTGCCAGTGGCTGCTGCGCGAGATTCACGCCACAGAAGCATGACCACGCCTGATGCTTGAATGGTGCCCCATGCAGCCCCGGCCCATGCGAAGACTCAAGCCCCGCTGGCTCAACCTCCGTGGCGCGGCCCACTGGAAAACACGTCGTAAGCCGGCCGCTGCGGGGGATAACTCCACGGCTCAATCTCCATGGCGCGGCGCACCGGAAAACACAGTGCTTTTGTGTGCGTCATTGCAGGCGCGTACGGGTGCCGCACCCACCCAGGGCGCACCGGAGAACACAGTGCTCCGGAAAACACTGTGCTTTTGTGTACATCGTGCTTTTGTGTACGTCATTCCCGCGAAGGCGGGAATCCAGTTCTTTTTCGAACGAGGGGGTTTTCAGTTCAACTTTGCAAGCAAGCCTTATTGCCACGGGAAAGCCCAGCGAAAGTGAACAGGACATTTTTGTGAGGGAGGCGTTATGAGCAGAAAGACTGTCGGATCCGTCATGGTCGTGGGCGGGGGCATCACGGGAATCCAGGCGACCCTGGACCTCGCCGATTCGGGCTACTACGTGTACCTGGTGGAAAAGAGCACGGGCATCGGTGGCGTCATGTCCCAGCTGGACAAGACCTTCCCCACCAATGACTGCGCCATGTGAATCCTCTCGCCCAAGCTGGTCGAGTGCGGTCGGCACTTGAACGTGGAATTGCTGACGAAATCGGAAGTCATGGCCATTTCAGGCGAAGAGGGAAATTTCACCGTGGTGGTGAAAAAAGATCCCCGTTACGTGGACATGGAAAAATGCATCGCCTGCGGCATCTGTGCGGAGAAATGCCCCAAGAAGGTGGACGACCCCTACAACATGGGCGTGTCCAAGCGCAAAGCGGCCTACATCAAGTACGGCCAGACGGTCCCCCTGAAGTATGCCATCGACGGCGAAAACTGCATTTACTTCACCAAGGGCAAGTGCAGGGCCTGCGAGAAATACTGTCCCACGGGGGCCATCAACTTCCATGAAAAGGAAGTGATCCTGCCCCTCAATGTGGGGGCCGTGGTCCTTGCTCCGGGCTTCAAACCCTTCGATCCCACTCCTTACGAAAACTTCGGCTACAAAAGAGTCCCCGACGTGGTGACAGGGCTTGAGTACGAGCGGCTGCTTTCCGCGGGAGGACCCTGCCTCGGCCACCTGACCATGCCTTCCACGGGCAGGGAGCCCCGAAAGATCGCGTGGATCCAGTGCGTGGGTTCCCGTGACATCAGCCGCTCCAGCAACGGCTACTGCTCCACCGTCTGCTGCATGTACGCCATGAAGCAGGCCCTGGCCACGGCGGAGCACCTGAGCGGCGGAAAGCTGGAGCGGACCGTTTTTTACATGGACATCCGCACCCAGAACAAGGAGTTTGAGCGCTACTACGAAACGGCCCGGGAAAAGGGCGTGCGCTTCATCCGGTCCCGGCCTCACTCGGTGGATCCGGGCCACGGCGGCACGGGGGTCCAGGTGGAATATGTGACGGAAGAGGGCAAACCGGCGGTGGAAGACTTTGACCTCCTGGTCCTCTCCATCGGCATGGAGCCGGCCCAGGACGTGGAAAAGCTCGCCTACCTCATGGACTGCCGCCGGGATCATTACGGTTTCATCGCCACCCACCCCTTCGACCCGGCCGTTTCCAGCCGAAAGGGGATCTACGTGGCCGGTGCGGCCCAGGCTCCCAAGGCCATTCCCCGGTCCGTGACGGAAGCGTCGGCGGCGGCGGCCGAAGCGGCTCGCTCCCTCTCCGCGGCCAAAGCCTCCCTCACCACGGAAAAGACCTATCCCCCCGAAAGGGACATTTCCCGGGAGCCGCCCCGGGTGGGGGTTTTCGTGTGCGCGTGCGGCATCAACATCTCGGGCACGGTGGATGTGAACCAGCTGGCCGACTATGCCCGGAACCTTCCGGGGGTCGCTTTCGTGGAAAACAACATGTTCACCTGCTCCACGGACACCCAGGTGCTCATGGCGGAAAAGATCCGGGAGCACAACCTGAACCGCATCGTGGTGGCCGCCTGCACCCCCAGAACCCATGAACCCCTCTTTCAGGACACGCTCCGGGAATGCGGCCTCAACCCCTACCTCCTGGAGATGGCCAACATCCGCAACCACAACTCCTGGGTCCACGTGGGAGACCCCGAAAAAGCGACGGTGAAGGCCAGGGACCAGGTGCGCATGGCGGTGGCCAAGGCCGCTCTCAATGCCCCCCTGGAGCAGCCCCGGGTGAACGTGATTCAACAGGCCATGGTGGTGGGGGGAGGCCTGGCGGGCATGAGCGCCGCCATCAACCTGGCGGACCAGGGCCACCAGGTGGCTCTCGTGGAAAAATCCCATCGGCTGGGGGGAGTGGCCTGGCGCCTCACGGAAACCTGGAACGGGCTGCCCGTGCGCCCGTATCTCACGGAACTCATCCACAAAACGGAAAACCATCCCCTCATCAAGGTCTACAAAAACGCCCGCATCAAAACCTGCAAGGGATCCGTGGGCGATTTTACAAGCGATGTGGAAAGCGGGGGCAGGACCCGGACGCTCCGGTACGGGGCCGCCGTTTTCGCCACGGGGGCTCACGAACACGAACCCCGGGAATACCTCTACGGCCAGGACCCGCGCATCATGACGCACCTGCAATTCGATGCGGAAAAGCGGGAACACCCCGAAGGAGTGGAAAAAGCGTCGAGTGTGGTGTTCATTCAGTGCGTGGGGTCTCGGGAGCCGGAAAGGCCCTACTGCAGCCGCGTCTGCTGCACGCACACGGTGCACACGGCCGTGAAGCTCAAGGAAATGAACCCCGAAATGGACGTTTACGTGCTCAACCGGGACATGCGCACCTACGGGGAGCGGGAAGACCTCTACCGCAAGGCCCGAGAACGGGGGGTCATCTTCATCCGCTTCACCCGCGCGGAGAAGCCGCGGGTCCTGCAGGAAAAAGGCGCCCTGTTGGTGGAAGTTCAGGATCCCATTCTCCAGCGCCCCCTGAAGCTTCCCGCGGACTACCTGGTGCTCGCCACGGCCATCGTGCCCAACGACATCAACGAACTGGTGGACCTGTACAAATGCGGCCTGAACGAAGACGGATTCCTCAACCAGGCCCACCCCAAGCTTCGTCCCGTGGACATGCCCGTGGACGGGCTTTTCCTGGCGGGGCTCTGCAACTATCCCAAGCCCATCGACGAGGCCATCTCCCAGGGGAAAGCGGCGGCGGCCAGGGCGGGGGTCATACTGTCCAAAAACATCATGCAGCTGGACGCCATCAAGTCGTACGTGACGGAAAAGTGCGACGGGTGCGCTCTCTGCCTGGACGTTTGCCCCTATGCGGCCATCAGGATGGAGGAGCACGGGTCCAACGGCCACACCTTCAGGAGAGTGGCCACGGACAGCGCCCTGTGCAAAGGGTGCGGTCTGTGCGAATCCACCTGCCCCAAGGAAGGGGTCCTGGTGCACGGGTTCACCCTGCCCCAGCTGAAGGCCCAGGTGGATGCGGCCCTGGAGAGTTGAAGGGCGGGGACGGTGCCAGGGCCACGGTTGCCGTCGGCCACAAATGCCCATGGACCATGAATTAATGGCATGGTTGCAGTGGGTGATGGAGGAGGGTGGAAGCCAAAGCGGTGGGCACAAAAACCCGTGCCCACCCTACGAAACTGCATACCGTTCGGGCTGAGCCTGTGGAGGCCCGAAAACTCAAAAATCAGTGTTCGTGCAGAAAGGAGATGGATTCATGTCCACTTCATTTGAACCGGTCATCATCGGTTTTTTGTGCAACTGGTGTGCTTACGCGGGAGGGGACCTGGCCGGCGTGGGCAGGCTCCAGTATCCGCCCAACATGCGTCCCATCCGGGTCATGTGTTCAGGCATGGTGAGCCCTGAACTGGTGCTCCATGCCCTGAAGCAGGGAGCGGACGGCGTCATGGTGATGGGGTGACACCCGGGAGAATGCCATTACCTGGAAGGTAATCACAAGGCACTCGCCCGGGCACAGGCCCTCAACGTGGTCCTGGAAAACGCGGGAATCGATCCCGCCCGATTCACCCTCCAGTGGGTCTCCTCCGCCGAGGCCCCAAGGTTTGCGGAAGTGGTGACGCAGTTCACGGAAAAGATGCGGTCCCTCGGTTCCAATCCCCTGAAAAAGGACCGGGTCGCCGCCGCTTGACCCTGGAACCCCTTTGGGGCTGAAAAGAGACCCTGGAAGCTTTTTCAGCCCCCTTCAAACCCGGAGGTGAATCTATGACGGTCAAAGTAGCGGAAGAATGGCTCAATGCATGTGCGGGATGCGAAATCTCCGTGGTGGATATGGGAGAGCGGCTCCTGGACGTGTTGAAGCTGGTCCGGTTCGTGCACATCCCCGTGCTCATGGACCACAAGCATTTGGGCCAGCTGGGGAACGGGCATCACATCGAGCTTCCCGAAGCGGATGTGGGCATCCTCACGGGGGGCATCAAAAACGAGGAACACCTGGAAGTGGCCCTGGAAATGCGGAAAAAGTGCAAGACCATCGTGGCCATGGGCACCTGCGCCACCCACGGGGGCATTCCGGCTCTTTCCAACACCTACCACAACCAGGAGATCCTGGACCGGTACTATTCCACGGAGACCACCGATCCTGTGAGCAGTTATCCCGGCGAGGGCATCCCCGCCCTGCTGGACCGCTGCTACGCCCTGGACGAGAAGATCCGGGTGGACGTCTACCTCCCGGGGTGCGCTCCCCATCCGGACCTGGTTTTTGCGGCCCTGGCGGCGCTGGCCACGGGCACGGAACTGAAACTCCCGGACAAAAGCGTTTGCAACGAATGTCCCACCTTCCGCCAGGGAAAGGGGCAGCTCAGTCAAATGAGGCGCTTTCTGCAGGCGCCCTTTTACAAGGCACCCGATGAACCCCTGGATCAGATGCGCTGCCTCCTGGAGCAGGGGCTGCTCTGCATGGGCCCCGTCACCCGGGGAGGATGCGGCGGAAACAAAATCACCCCCCGCTGCATCGCCGCCCGCGTTCCCTGCCGCGGCTGCCACGGACCCGTGCAGCAGGACGGCAACCAGCTCCTGGACATGCTCAACGCTTTGGCGTCCAACGGAATCGACATTCAATCCCTGCCGGAATACACTTCCCTTTCCAGGTTTTCCGGCGCCCACGGCATTCTCAGCCCCAAGGGGAAATGAGAGGAGGCTCAGCCCATGTCCAAAACGATCAACATTTCTCCCATAACCCGCATCGAGGGGCATGCGTCCATCGCCATTCAGCTCGATGACCAGGGGGATGTGGCCGACGCCAAGGTGCACGTCATGTCCCTTCGCGGGTTTGAAAAGTTTGTGGAGGGAAAGCCCGCGGAAGAGATTCCGCGCATCGTGAACCGCATCTGCGGCATCTGCCCGTGGCACCACCACCTGGCTTCCAACAAGGCCGTGGACCGTTGCTTCGGCGTGACTCCACCTCCCGCTGGCACCAAGCTTCGGGAACTCATGCAGACCATCGCTCACGCGGAAGACAAGCTGCTGCACTTTTTCTTTCTGGCGGCGGCCGATTTCGTCATGGGCCCCGATTCCGATTACGCCGTGAGAAACGTCATCGGGGTCGCCCAGGCCAATCCCGAACTGGCCACCAAGGTGGTCAAAATGCGCTACATGGCCAAGATGATGCTGGAAAAACTTTCGGGCAAAGCCATCCATCCCCATGCGGGGGTGGCGGGGGGATTCTGCCGCCCCCTTCTGGAAGAGGAACGGAAGGAATTCCTGGCCCAGATGAAAGAACTCCTGGAGTTTGCCCTTTTCACCATCCAGATGGCCAAGAAGGACATCTTTCCCCAGTACCTGGACACGGTGAAATCCCTCGGCGTCATCAACACGGGGTTCATGGGAACGGTGGACGACCAGGGGAGCCTCAACCTCTACGATGGCACAGTGAGGCTCATGAAGCCCGACGGAAGCCTGACGGAATTCCAGATTCAGGATTATGCGGACCACATCGGGGAACACGTGGAACCCTATTCCTACGGCAAATTCCCCTACGCCAAGAGCTGGAATGAAGGGTTTTCCATGGATCTGGAAAACCCGAAGGGCATCTACCGGGCCAACACTCTCGCCCGCATCAACGTGGCCGACAGCATGGCCACCCCCCTGGCCCAGGCGGAACTGGAAGAATTCCGAAGCCTCTTCGGAAGGCCTGCCCAGGCCACCCTCCTGTACCACTGGGCACGCCTCATCGAGGAGGTCTACGCCTGTGAACGGGCCATCGAACTCCTCATGGATCCCGACATCACGGACACGGACATCCGCGCGGAAGTGGAGCCGGGAGCGGGAAGGGGAGTGGGGTGCGTGGAGGCTCCCCGGGGGACGCTCATCCATGATTATTCCACGGACGACAACGGCATGATGACGCGGGCCAACATCATCGTGGGCACGACCCACAACCTGGGGCCCATGAACATGAGCGTGAGGCAGGCGGCCAACACGGTCATCAGGGGAGGGGAAGTGAGCGAGGGGGCGCTGAACCGCATCGAAATGGCGGTGCGCGCCTACGATCCCTGAATTTCCTGCGCCACCCATCGCCTGGACGGCGATAACGGTATTTCCATCACCATTCTGAACTCCAGGGGTGAAGTGCTCAAAAAGTGGCCTTCACAATGAAATGCTGTGACACGAGGCTTGCATGACAAATATTTTTTCATCGGTGCTCACCACGGTGGGGTCCACCCCCGTGGTGAGGCTGCCCACCATCACCAAAGGTCTGAAAGTGGACCTCCTGGCCAAGCTGGAATTCAAAAATCCCCTGGGAAGCGTGAAGGACCGCATCGGCATGGCCATGATCGAGGCGGCTGAGGCTCAGGGGCTGCTGCACGGGAACACGGTCATCGTGGAGCCCACCAGCGGCAACACGGGAATCGCCCTGGCCTTCGTCTGCGCCGCAAGGGGATATCGCCTGGTGCTCACCATGCCGGACACCATGAGCGTGGAACGGAGGAAGCTCCTGAAGCACCTGGGTGCCGAACTGGTCCTGACCCCGGGGGCAGAGGGGATGAAAGGTGCCATCGCCAAAGCACGGGAGATGGTTGCGGCCTCCCCCCATGCCTTCATGCCCGATCAGTTCGGCAACCCCGCCAACCCGGGAATACACCGCACAACGACGGCGGAGGAAATCTGGAAGGACACGGGGGGAGGGGTGGACATCCTGGTGGCGGGAGTGGGCACGGGAGGAACCATCACGGGGGTCGCGGAAGTGATCAAGGCCCGCAAACCGTCTTTTAAAGCCATAGGTGTGGAGCCGGCCGATTCCCCCGTCCTTTCGGGGGGCGCGGCGGGACCTCACAAGATCCAGGGCATCGGGGCGGGCTTTGTTCCCGAGGTCCTGAACGTTTCCATACTGGACGAGGTTTTGCCCGTCACCAACGAGGAAGCGTTCCAAATGGCCAGGGATCTGGCCAGGAAAGAGGGGATTCTCTGCGGCATCTCTTCGGGCGCGGCTTTTGCCGCGGCCCTGAAGGTGGCCCGGCGGCCTGAAAATGAAGGAAAACAGGTCCTGGCGGTTTTGCCCAGCACGGGGGAGCGCTACCTGAGCACGGAGCTTTTCCTTTAGAAAAAACGGGTGAGAAGCACGGGGAAGGCAGGTGAAGCGGGGGGCGGCCCTCCTTTCTCTTTCACAGAGACCCCCTGTTGGGTGCGTCTTGGGACTTGGTTTGGCGGGTTCATGAATGGGGGCACAAAACCGGTCAATGCTGTTGACTTAAGCTGTCTCAACCGGTGCAATAACACCCTTACGTCATTCCCGCGAAGGCGGGAATCCAGTCTTTTCAAGGCCTTCCAGACCCCCCGCTTTCATGGTGGTCACGGGAGTGGGCAACATACAATCCGTTAAGCCAACGACATTGACAAAACCGGTTCCCACCCTGCATCGCTCATTTGCCGCCCCATTTGCATCATTTTCCCCGCACGGCAATACAATGCCCCCGGCGCAAAGGAAAACAACGAGTCACCACAACATTGTGACACCCCGTCATTTCCGAAGATTGGCCCACCCCCCGTCATTCCCGCGAAGGCGGGAATCCAGGGTTCATCCCCTTTGACTGCGCCAGGCTTTCACGGAAACGGAAATGATGAGGAAGCCTGTCAGACCGGACCTCCTGCCACCAACAGCATGTGAGGCGACTCCCTGAATCACTGACCCTCGCCCATCACACATGGTTCCGCAGTTTCAGCTCCAGGGGATGGGGGTGAAGGTAAAACTGTTCCTTGAGGTAGGGCTGGTTGTATTTCCTCACGTAGTGGTTGATGAGGGTGATGGGCACGATGAGGGGCACGTGTCCTTTGCGGTAGCTGTCAAAAATTTCCAGGAGTTCGGCTTTTTCGTCCCCCGTAAGATTCTTCTTGAAGTATCCCATGAGGTGAGTCAGCACATTGCTGTTTTTGGCCACACTGGCCTTTAACTTGAGCCCTTCAAGGAGCAGGGCTTCATAGGTGGCGTAGAGTTCCCCGGGTGGATGCTTTTTGGCATCGGCCACCAGCTTTCCCATTTCCCGGTAATGTTTGGGACTGTGGGCCATCATGAGGAGCTTGTGCCGCGTGTGGAATTCCACCAGGCGGCCAAGGGAGGGTTTCTCGGCCAGGATTTCCCTCCACCTTTTCATGGCGAAAAGGCGTTCGATGAAGTTTTCCCGAAGGAGGGGATCGTGAAGGCGTCCGTCTTCTTCCACGGGCAGGAGAGGAAAATGCTCCATGAAAGCTCTCGCAAACAAGCCCACCCCCTTGTTGGAGGGCATTCCCTTGTCATCGTAGACGCGCACCCGCTCCATGCCGCTGCTGGGCGACTTGCTCTTGAAGACAAAACCGCACAGCCCTTCTTTTTCCAGTTCCGCCACCCGGTTCCTGGCCCACTGGTTCATGCCTTCCGTGTGATCCACCTGGGTGCGCGTGGTGACCAGCCTCGGTGTGTCCGCATCGCCCACCAGCCGGAGGGATTCACGGGGAATGCCCAGCCCGTATTCGACCTCGGGGCAAACGGGCACAAATTCCACGAACTTGCCCAGGGTTTCCGTGATGAAGCGGTCGTGCTTGTGGCCTCCGTCAAAACGAACTTCCTGGCCCAGCAAGCAAGCGCTGATTCCCAGTCTGATGCCGTTTTCCATGTCGCCCCCTTCCTCAAAAAGAGTAAAAATGGTTGTGCAGTGCCAGTTCCGGCGCAGGTGCCTGCTTTCATGGATATGGTGAAGCCTCATCCACTATAACCATCCTTTTTCCTGCGCTCAAAATTTTTTCCTGCGCAAATCCGTCCTTCCATCGTTCAAAAGCTCTGCAAATGCTTCCACAAAAATCCTTCAGCTGATAAGATTCCCATAAGCTTTCTTCTTGCCGGTAGATGGAACTCCATTGAAGGACTGTCCGCAAAAATCCAATTGTTTTCGCCGCCAAATGGCCCTCGAGGAGAAACCAAGTGGAAAATAAGATACTGGTGGCCGTGGATGGCTCCAAAAAAGGATTTGAGACCGTTTCCATTTTGGGAGGTTTTCTGAGAGAGCAATCCCGGGTGGGAATCGTGCTTTTCCATTGTGTCCATCAACTGGCCGCACGGGAAGAAGATTTGTGCACGAACATGTACGAATCCTGCAAGCTGTCCCTTGCCGACCAGGAAAAAGTGGGCCATGAGATCCTGAACGAAGCGGTCAAACGCCTGCAGGCAGCGGGCTTTCCCGGGGAACGGGTGGAAGCGAGGCTGAAGACCGATTCCCTGGATCCCGCCCTGGACATCATCGCTGAAGCAGAGCAAGGAAATTATGAAACCATCGCCGTTGGCCGCCGGGGACGGGGAAACCTGGAAACCCTCCTGCTGGGAAGCGTTTCAGGAAAAGTGGCCCATTATGCTCCCAAACACACCGTCTGGGTGGTGGACACACCCGTTTTTGAAAACAACAAGGTTCTCATCGCCATGGAAGGGGCACCCGACTCCCTGGAACTGGTGCGCTACGCGGCGGATGTCCTGGGTCCCATTCCCCGGCTTGAATACACTTTCCTCCACCTCATGCCGTCGGTGCCTCCCACATTCTGGGACGATGGACACATTCTCAGCCCCGACGAAGAAAAAGATCCCCGTTCGCGCCTGGAACAATGGCGCACCGAATGGACCACCAACGTGAGGGAATTCATGTCCCGGGGGCGTTTGCAGCTTGTGGAAAAGGGTGTTCCCGAGGACAACATTCGAACGCTGATCCTGCCCACGCGCCAGGGAGTGGCCAGAGACCTTCTCCAGGCGATGGAGGAAGACCGGTTCAAACTGGTCTTCATGGGGAAAAAGAGCCTGCACGAGCGCAAGCCTTTTCTCATGGGAAGCCACTCCAACAAGATCCTTCAGGCGGCCAAGGGCATCATTTTGTGCCTCGTGGATTTCTAGGGGACAATTCCGCGCCTATCGCCTGTCCTGGACCGGCCTTCACTGGTCACGCGGGCATTGACAAGCCCCGCACGCCGGCAACAATGACCTATCCTTCTTCCGGGACTTTCCGACCACCGCCAGGCACGTTCAGAACATCGCACACCAACACCAGTGAAAAACCTCCCCTGGGACTGCCGAGCCCCAGGGAAGAGCCGGGCTCATTGGCTGCGGATCCGGAAAATCCGCAGGGTGGGCAGAGGGGGTATCCTGCCCGCCGCCTTTAGGGGCGATGCATTTCAAGGGGGGTTGGGGGGTCTTTCAGGCACAGCACCTGGTGGCGAGAAAGGCTTCCACCTCGTCCAGCCGCCGGACCAGGGGGAAGGGTGGAAGGCTTTTGAGAAAAAGGGAGCCATAGCCCCTGGTGCGCAGCCTCACGTCGAAAATGGCGATGAGGCCCCCGTCGGTGTTGGATCGAATGAGTCTCCCCACGCCCTGCTTGAGCTGAATGGCCGCCCTCGGCACCTGGTAGTGGAAAAATGAGCTCTTGCCCTGGTCGGTGACATACTGCATGCGTGCGGCAATGACAGGGTCATCGGGCACCTCGAAGGGGAGCTTGTCGATGATGAGGCAGCTCAGGGCTTCCCCGGGCACATCGATTCCCTGCCAGAAGGAGCCGGTGGCCAGAAGCACCGAGTCCACCGATTCCCTGAACTGTGCGATGAGCGTTCTCCTGGGCTTTTGCCCCTGCATGAGAAGAGGGAAGGGAAGCCGGTCCCTCAGGAGCGCATGCACCTCCCGCATGTTGCGATAGCTGGTGAAAAGGAGGAGAGCCCTGCCGCGGGTCATTTTGAGAATTTCCACTGCCTGATCCGCCACAGAAGGGCAAAAGGTTCTGTCCTGGGGCGCGGGAAAGGGGGAGGGAACATAGAGCATGGCCTGATTTTCATAATCGAAGGGAGAGGCGAGCAGCTCCTCGCGGCAATGGGGGGGCAGGCCCAGGCCCCGTTTGAAAAAGTCAAAAGAACCGGCCACCGTGAGGGTGGCTGAGGTGAAGACCAGGGCAGGGGTTCTTTTGAGCAATTCCTCCCCCACCACGTGATCCACGGCCACGGGCGTCCCGTGCATGAAAAAGGCCCTGGAAGACACTTCACACCAGTGGACGAAGGAAGGATCTTCAGGTTCCGCAAAACTTTCTGCGGCATTTTTCATTTCGGCCGTTCGGCGCGCCAGGGATTCAAAGGACGGGGGGCTGTCGCCATGGGGCGTCAGCAGCTCTTCCAGGCGCTGGAGAGACCGGGAGAGGCGTTGCAGGTGATGCACAAACCCCTCGCCCAGCTCCTGAAGATCCAGGGGAAAACGGCCCGGCCGTTCCATGCGGCGCAAATCATGGTGCAGAAGACGCCCCAGGGGATCCAGGCTTTCCGCCGTCTTGCGGATCTCCTCGTATTGAGTCCTGTTCGCCTGGGACGCCCTGCCGCTTTCCCTCACAAGATCGCCCACGAAATCTTTCAGTTTCAGGCTGCTGAGGGCGAAGCCGAAGTAAAGCCCCACCGTGTCTTCCAGCTGATGGGCTTCATCGAAGACCACACCGTCGTGGTCGGGAATGACCTCCCCCACACCGCGGCTTCGAAGGGAGAGATCCGCGAAGAAAAGATGATGGTTGACGATCACCAGGTGAGCCTGGGCGGCGTCCTGGCGAACGCGGGTGAGGAAGCAGCGGGCAAAGTCCTCGCATTGCTGGCCCAGGCAGGCATCGCTGTCGCAACTGATTTCGTTCCACGCCTGAAACTGATCGGGAAGCCACTCGATTTCCGCACGGTCGCCCGACGGGGAACGTTCGGCCCAGGCCTGGAGTTCCCTGAAAAGCCTGGCTTCATCCTGGTTCCAGAAGGTGGGCTGGTAGGCAAATTCCCGAAAACGGCGGCGGCAGAGATAATTCCTGCGGCCCTTGAGGCAGACAGCCCTGAGTTGAGGGTACAAAAGCTTTTTCAGGAAAGGAATGTCGTGATCCTGAATCTGTTCCTGAAGGGCCTTGGTGCCCGTGGAGACCACCACCCGCTTGCCGCTCAGAATGGCGGGAACGAGATAAGCCCAGGTTTTCCCCGTTCCCGTTCCCGCTTCAACGAGGAGGGGAACCTCCTGACCGAGGCATTGGGCCACGGCTTCCGCCATGCGCTGCTGGGAAGCACGGTGCTCAAACCCCTGCACCTTGGAAGCCAGAATGCCCTCAGGGCCAAAATAACTTTGCATGGTCCTCTTTGTTTTCAGAACAGATCAGACTTGAAAAAGGATTCGGAGGGCGTGGACCCTCCCTGGCCCAGGTAGTGATCCAGGTCCTCCATGGGCATGACGGTTTTGGGAGCGGGCACCTCGCCGGCGAAAGGAGCGTAGACGGCTCCGGGCTCGTCGGCACTGGCCAGAGCCCCCGTGTCGGGGTTGATTCGGGCCAGCACAATGCCTTCAGGTATGGTGAAGCCCTTGACAGGACGCCCCTCCAGCATTTGTTTCATGAAATTCAGCCAGATGGGACACGCGGCTCTTCCCCCCGTTTCCCCCCTGCCCAGGGACACGTTGTGATCGTCATGGCCCACCCAGACTCCCGCCAGCAACCGGGGCGTGTACCCCACAAACCAGGCGTCTCTCAAATCGTTGGTCGTGCCCGTTTTTCCCGCCGCCGGCCTTCCCAGGGCCCTGGCCCTTCTGCCCGTTCCTTCCTCCACGACCCCTCGAAGCAGATCGGTCATGATGTAAGCCGTCTGGGGTGAAATGGCGGGAATGGGCTGCGCGTCGTGCTTTTCCAGAAGATTGCCGTGACGATCCAACACCTTTTCGATCACATAGGGCTCCACTCTCATGCCCTGGTTCACAAAGGGCGTGTAGGCGGTCATGAGTTCCCGAAGGGTGACGGCCGAGGCTCCCAGCGCCAGGGAGAGGGTCCGCGTCAGGGGAGAAGTGATGCCGAGATTCCTGGCATAATCCACCGTGTAATCCACGCCCACACTGTCCAGAAGCTTCACCGTCACCACATTGCGCGAGTGAATCAGGGCTTTGCGAAGGGGTGTGGGGCCCCAGAATTTCCGGTCGTAATTGGCGGGGCGCCAGCGGCCTCTCAGGCTGTGGTCATAGATCATGAGGGGAGTGTCCATGAGGATGGAGATTTCCGTGAAACCCTTGTCCAGGGCTGCGGCATAGATGACGGGCTTGAAAGCGGACCCCGGCTGCCTGAGGGCTTGGGTGGCACGGTTGAACTGGCTGGAGGCAAAATCCCGTCCTCCCACCAGGCAGAGGACGCGGCCCGTGTGGGGTTCCATGGCCATGAAAGCGCCCTCCACCCCCGCATCACTCCCGGGATAGCCCCGGTGGCGTTTTTCCAGTTGCTGAAGCCCTTCTTTCAGGGCCTTCTCAGCAATCTCCTGGGCTTTCATGTCCAAAGTCGTGTGGATGTGAAGTCCGCCCTGGTAAAGTCCTTCGCGTCCGTAACGGGCCTCCACCTGCCGTCTCACTTCCTCGGTGAAATGGCCCAGGTCCCCCATGCGCCAGCGTTTCTGCTCCACGATGTTCAGGGGCTGCTCGTAGTATTCCCGCGCCTGTTCGGGACTGATGGCTCCCACCTCGGCCATGCGCTGCAGCACATAGTGCTGGCGCCCTTTGGCCAGAGCAAGATTCTGGTGGGGGGAGGAGCGGCTGGGCGCCTTGGGAAGTCCCGCAAGAAGGGCCGATTCGGCGATGTGGAGATCGCCCACGGATTTGTCAAAGTAGGTCCTGGCGGCCGCTTCCACTCCGTAGGCCCCCGACCCCAGATAAATGTGGTTCAGATAGAGAAAGAGGATTTCATCCTTGGTCAGGGTCTGATCGATGCGGTGGGCGAGAATGGCCTCCCTGACTTTTCTCATCCAGGATCTTTCGGGAGTGAGGAGCAGAGATTTGACCACCTGCTGAGTGATGGTGCTGGCTCCCTGGACGATTTCTCCCGCCTGCACGTTTTTCAGCAGGGCGCGAAAAATGGCTGAAACGTCCACTCCCCCGTGTTCGTAAAAGCGCTCATCCTCCGCGGCCAGAAAAGCCCTGATGAGGTGGGGCGGCATTTCCTCCAGGGGAGTCAAAAACCGGCGCTCCTCCCCGAATTCACCGATCACCGTGCCGTCGGCGGCATAAACGGTGGAAACCAGGGACGGCTCGTAATGCTTCAATGCCTGAGTGTCCGGAAGACTCCGGCTGATCTGGGCATAGAAGCTGTAGAGGCCCACCAGCACAACGACTGCCGCGCACAGGCAAAGGGACAAAAAGCCCAGCAAAAACCACCGCAAGGGATTTTTTTTCTCCGCAGGCTTTCGGAAACGAGCGTGTCTCAAGCCAATCACCTCACAAAGAGTGGGAACAACATGTGTTATTCTGACCGAAGGGCCTGAAAAAGGTCAATTATTTTTAACACATTCAGTTCCTGGAAAGAACATTGCGGTCACTCCAGCATCCACCGGTGAATGGCTTCGTGCAGCGCTTCCGCCGCCAGATAGGCGCAGTGGACCTCCTCGTCGGGCAGCCCCTTCATGACCATGAGAACCGTGTCTCCTTCGATGGAAATGGCCTCATCGATGCTGCGCCCCCGGGCCAGCTCCGCCGCCACCGAACCGCAGGCCCTGCTGGCCTGGCAGCCGTCGGAAAAAAACCTCACGTCGGCGATGCGATTGTCCTGGATTTTCAGATAAAACTCCATGGTTTCGCCGCAACTTCCCGTGACGCGCCCCATGGTGGTGGCGTCCTGAAGTTTTCCCATGAGGGTCGGTTCCCGTTCCCAGTGGAACACGCCGTCTTTGAAAAAGCCTTCAATTTCTGCCGTCAGGTCCTTTTCCGGGCCATCAACGGCCTTTTTCCACGCATTTTTCATGAATCATTGTCTCCTGAAACATTTTCGTCCCGTTTTTCCATGTCGTTTCCATCCGGGCCTTCACAGCCAAAAGAGGCTCAGGCGGGGGATAAAAGTGATGAGTGCCAAGCAAAACAGCAAAAGGAACAGAAAGGGCAGGGAAGCCCGGTACAGCTGAAGCACGGGTTTTTCAAACCTGAGACCCGCGATGAAAAGGTTCATGCCGATGGGTGGGGTGGAATAGCCGATCTGCAGGTTGGTGAGGAAGACCATTCCCAGGTGCACGGGATGGATGTCGTATCCGGCGGCCATGGGCAGGATGAGGGGCACCACGATCACGAGAGCGGAAAAAACATCCAGGACGCAGCCCACAGCCAGGAGAAAAAGGTTGAGCAGAAGGAGAAACACGAACTTGTTCGTCACGTGTTCCTGAATGAGCTCCAGGACGCGGCCGGGAACCTGCTGGTCGATGAGAAAGGCATTGAAGGCCAGGGATGCCCCCAGAATGAGTATGATGCCCCCCACCATCATGACCGTTTTCATGACCGTGGAAGCCAAGTCCTTGATTTTCAGCTCCCTGTGAATGACCACTTCCATGAACAGCACATAGAGGGCGGTCACGGCGGCGGCTTCGCTCAGCACAAAAAAACCGCTGAAAATGCCTCCAAGAACCACCACGGGCAGCATGATTTCCCATCTGGCCTCCCAGGCTGCACGGGAGACCTCCTGAAGGGAAACGTGCGAATCCCCCCGAAGGCCGAGCTTGTACCCCTTGCAGATGCTGTAAAGGGAGAGGACGGTGATCATGAGCATGCCGGGAAGAATTCCCGCCAGAAAGAGGTCCCCGATGCTGGTGCTCGTGACCACGCCATAGATGATGAGGGGAAGGCTGGGGGGAAAGAGCAGGCCCAGGCTTCCCGAAGTGGTGAGGAGGCCCAGGGAAAAGTTTTCACTGTATTTTTCCTTGAGAAGGGCGGGAAGGAGGATTCCTCCCAGGGCCACGATGGTGACCCCCGACGCTCCCGTGAGAGCGGTGAAGAACGCGCAGCACAACAGGGAAACCACGGCGAACCCTCCGGGAAGCCTTCCCAGAAGGGCCCGTGAGAGCCTCACCAGCCTTGAGCTCGAATTGCCCTCGGCCAGAATGTACCCCGCAAAGGCAAAGAGCATGAGCGCGATGAGCAGAGGATTGGCTGCGAGCCGGTACATTTCGATGGTGACGATGGAAAGGTCCACGCCCAGCGAATAAAAGGCAAGGAGCGCGGCAGCCGAAATGACAATGAAAAGAGGGGCGCCGCAAAATGCCAGCAGGATGAGGCCCATGGCGGCGAGAAACATCATGGAAATTCAATCCCGGAAGGTTCGTTCGAAGGTTCGTTCCTGGAACCGGCAAGCAGGGAGTTCATGAAATGGCAGGCGAAACGCAGGGCCATGACGGCAAAAGCAAAGGGGAACACGGTCACCAGCCACCAGACGGGGACGTCCAGAAAGGCCATCGCTCCCACGAGCCTTTCACTTTGAACAAAATTCCAGGAAACCACGCAAAGCACTCCGGCCACGAGGCAGGAGAAAAAATCACACGCCAGTTCGCTCGCCTTTTTCCACCTGCCCGAAAGCAGGAGGGGGAACAGGTCGATGGCGATGTACTTCCTTTCGCCGACGGCCCGGGCCATTCCCAGCAGGCTGCTCCACAGAAGCACATGGCGCAGAAGGGTGTCTCCCCACACGATTCCCATGGCAAAAAAGTTGCGGAGCACGATTTGCAGCAGGGCGAAACCGAGAAGGAAGAGGAGCAAAGCCATGAGGATGGTTTTTTCCAGTCCATCCACCGTGGCCGTCAAGATCCGCCACACGGATTCCGCACGTGCACCCATGGTCATGGAGAAGCTCGCCGGCTTCGAAGATCGGCCAAGGCCTCCCTTGCCCTGTCCACCATCTCCGGAGGAAGGAATTCAGGCCGCAGATCACTCATGGCCTGATCGCTCATCCGCTGGAATTCTTCAGCCTGCTTCCGGGTGGGAGTGACCTTTTCAACCCCTCTGCGCAGAATGATCTCCAGGGCTTCTTCGTTGTCTTTCCTGGTCTTCGCATTGACACGGGCCATGTGCCTGGCACAGATGCTCCTGGCTTTTTCCTGCAGTTCCGGAGGAATCCTGTCGAAGGCTCTCCTGTCCACGAGGAAGGCTCCATCGATGTACGAGAGGGGAAGGTCGGTGAAGTATTTGACCCTGGTGTTCCACTGGGTCACGAGGGCGTAGTAGGGGGAGTTGTAGACCACCTCCAGGAGTCCCGTCTGCAGCGCCACCAGGACGTCGGGAATGTTGATGGCCACCGTGGCCACTCCTGCCCGGTCGATGAGCGCCTGGGACATGGGAGCGTTGGCTTTTGCCCAGACTTTTTTCCTCCTCAGGTCCTCGAGGCCCGCAATGGGCGTGGTGGACATGAAATAGATGAAGCCCACCTCGGGCCAGCCCAGGACCTCAAAGCCCGCCTGGGCAAATCCGTGGCGCAAGCGCTCATCCAGAACGGACTTCACATGATCCACTTCCTCGTAGTCATTGAATAGAAAAGGGATCTGCAGGACACGAAAGTCCACGTTGATGTCCGTGAGGGCCGAGGCCGTGAAAACGGCACCGTGCACCAGCCCCACTCTCACTTTTCGAAGGACATCTTCCTCATCGCCCATGGCAAACCCCGAATAGACCCGGAAACCCACCCGCCCTTCCGTCTCTCTCAGCAGTTCCTCGTTCATTTCGTTGAAAATCTGCATGAACGTGCTGTGGTCGGGGGCGAGGGTGGCCACTTTCAGTTCGTACCGGGGGTTGCTCCACGCAGCTCCCGGGAACAGCGGACAAAGAATTGCGGGCAAGAGGAAAAGCCCGAGCCATGGACACTTCCCGAGAATGTGCCGGATCCACCGTTTTCTTCTAGGGTAATCCCTCAAAATATTCCTCCCTTTTGTTCAAAAGCTTTCGGGCCTTTTGCTGTGCCAGAGTGTTGGAAAAGGTGAGTTCGGGAATTTCATGGGGGGTTGCAGCCAGAACCCTCTCCAGAGTTTCCACGAACAGTGCTTCATCCCTCACGGCACGTGCATAATATTCGGCATAGAGGACCTTTGCCGTCAACAAATTGTGAGCTCCCAACTCAAAGGCTTTCTGAAAATGAGCCTTCGCCCTTGGAGGACTGCCTCCGATGGCCGCGGGTTTGGAAGCTTCATAGACGCCCATGAGCACATGAGGACTCCCGTAATAAAAGGTTTCGTCCAGTTCCAGGATTCTCTTCATGAGGGCTTCGAGGGCGGGTAGATCGGCAATGGCCTGCACTTTTTCCAGGTTGAGCGCGATCCAGTTGGCCCAGGCTCCCGCGGTCCAGAAGAGGGCGGCCACATCCTTTTTTCCGTACTGCTGAAGCAGCGACTCAAAATCCTCCAAATTTCCCGCAGCGGCGGCGGCAAAATCCACGCCGTTGGACAGGGCGCGGAATCCGTACTCCCTGGCTCTCAAAAAGAGCTCGCCCGCACGACGTGGGTCTTCGTCCACCACGAAAGAAGAGGCATAGGAGGAATAGGCCTGGCAGCCGGCCACCAGAAGACGGGGATTGCGGGGATAGGCCTCGATCAGTCCGTCCACCAGCATGAGATAAGCCGCCGATCCTTCCCCGATGAGGAGAGGATCCGATTGCCTGGAAGCGGCGGCGGCCACATCCTCCAGGGTGAAAGCCACCGAGGCCACCCGGGCGTGTTTGAGAGGCACACACCCCCCTGTGAAGGTCAAAAAACCCAGAGCCAGCAGAGGAAGGAATTTCAAAAGCAAACACCCTGAAAAAAATGCCGTCCCACCTTTCATGATCAAAACGCCAAGGGGCTTTTTTTCTGTCACCGCATGCCTCCGGCCCAAAGCGCCACAACTCCCCACCACGTCATTCCCCGCAAGCAGTTATCCAGTCCTTTAAAACCCTTCCCCCACCATCCGTCATTCCCGCGAAGGCGGGAATCCAGAACTTCCAAGCCCTTCCGCTCTCGGGAATTTATATGCATTGGGAACAAAAATAGCAAAGCATTCGTGCGAACATCCTTTTTCAACAGGTAAAAACCTTTCAGAGCCACGGCGCGGAATTCGTGGTAGTGTTTTCATGAGTCCATTGTGGAAAACGGGCACCGGCTGCGCTGAATCCCCGTGAACCGAGGAGGCAAAACATGAAAAAAAATGATCCGGCAGCCCCTTTGGGAAAAGGGACCCAGGCCATCCATGAAGGGCGTCTGCCAGAATCCCTTTACGGCGAAGTTTCCGTCCCCATCTTCCAGAGTTCCACCTTCAAATTTCCCAGCGCACAGGAGGGGGCCGCCCGCTTTGCGGGAGAAAGTCCCGGATTCATCTACTCCCGGCTGGAGAACCCCACGGTGAGGGCCCTTGAAGAAAATGTGAACGCCATGGAAAAGGGCCTCGGGGCCATGGCCACGTCCACGGGCATGGCGGCCATCACCACCACCCTGCTCGCCCTTTTGAACCGGGGAGATCACGTGGTCTCCACGGACTCTCTCTACGGCTCCACCCGGGTGGTTCTGGAAAATGAAATGCCGCGCTTTGGCATCGACTCCACTTTTGTGGACACGTCAAAGCCCGAGAAGGTGCAAAAGGCCCTGAAGCCCAACACACGTTTGATCTACGTGGAAACCCCCACCAACCCCACCATGATTCTGACGGACCTGCGCAAAACCGCTTCCCTGGCCCAGGAGCATGGCACCCTGCTGGCCGTGGACAACACCTTTGCCAGTCCCTGCCTGCAGCGCCCCCTGGAACACGGGGCCCACATCGTGGTGCACAGCCTCACCAAGTTCATCAACGGCCACAGCGACGTGGTGGGAGGAATGATCGTCACCGCCACGGAAGAGCTCCTCACACAAATCAAAAGGATCGGGAGCCTCTTCGGATCCACCATGGATCCCCACCAGGCCTGGCTCATTTTGAGAGGAGCCCGCACTCTGCCCCTGCGCATGGAGAAGGCGCAGGACAATGCCATGAAACTGGCCGCATTTCTCCAGAGCCACCCCAAAGTGGACTGGGTCCGCTATCCGGGGTTGCCGGACCACCCCCAGCATGAGCTGGCCAAAAGACAGATGGACGGCTTCGGGGCCATGATCTGTTTCGGGGTTCAAAAGGGTCTCCGGGGAGCAACGGAGGTCATGGACAGCGTGCGTTTGATCACCCTGGCCGTGTCTTTGGGCGGAGTGGATTCCCTCATCGAACACCCCGCATCCATGACGCACGCATCCATCCCCCCAAAGGAAAGGCATGCGGCGGGCATCGTGGAGGAACTGTTGCGGTTGTCGGTGGGCTGCGAAGACTTCAAGGATTTGCGGGATGACCTGGACCAGGCGCTGGAAAAAATTTCCTGACGCTCCATCATGCCCATGTTTGGCCATTTCCATGTTCAAAAGCCGTCACATTAGGTTTGACAGACCCGGCAAGTTGGTTCATTGCTGTGGCAGGTGTGCAAGGGAAGCATTCCCGTGAAGTGTCAATTCATACTGGAGGTCAACTATGGAGTTCAAAGAGATTCAGTTCCAGAGCGAAAAAGGCATCGCCACCATGACCCTCAACCGGCCGGACATTCGAAATGCCATCACCCATCCCGACATGATCGCGGAAATCAAAGAGGTGTGCCGGCGGGTCAATGAAGACATGCAAACACAGGTGCTTGTCATAACGGCGGTGGATCCCGCTTTTTCTTCGGGAGGGAATGTCAAGGACATGAAGGAGCGGAAGGGCATGTTTCAGGGAACCCCCGCTCAGATCGTGAAAAACTACCGGCGGGACCTTCAGGAGGTCCTCCTCACGGTCCACGGGGTGGAAATTCCCACCATCGCCGCCATCAATGGATCGGCGGTGGGTGCCGGGTGCGGCCTGGCCCTCATGTGCGACATACGCGTGGCCTCCAGGAAAGCCACTTTTGGAGAAACCTTTCTCAATGTGGGGCTCATCCCCGGAGACGGCAGCGCCTTCACCCTGCCCCGCGCCATAGGAATGGCAAAAGCCAGCGAACTCATCTTCGCGGCGGAAACCATCGATGCGGACGCGGCCCTTTCCCTGGGTCTCATCAACCATGTGGTGGAACATGAGCAGTTGCTGGAAAAGGCGTGGGAACTGGCGGCCAAAATCGCCTCCAAACCGCCCCAGGCTTTGAGGCTCACCAAGCGCCTGCTGCGCTCCGGCCAGCACTCCACCCTTCCGGAAATCATGGAAAAATCCGCAGCCTATCAGTCCCTGTGCCATTTCACCGAAGACCATGACGAGGCCCTCTCGGCCATGTTCGAAAAGCGGAAGCCCGCCTACAAGGGACAGTAGCCTCTCACACCCTCCGCCTTCATGCCCGTCGTCCGTGCTGCCGGCACACTCCTTCCCGGAGCTGCCCCCGGCGGCGACGGGCATTCCATGGACAGGGACTCACGGCAACCGCATGGGTGACGACCCTTCCTCTTTGATCTCTTTGTAAAAACGGGCGAAATCGATGTGGTAGTCGAAGTCATCCCGTTCGCGATGGCGCTGGCCCCTGATGTCCAGATTATGGACCAGGATGAGCTCCTGGGTGATGTTGGACGCCCGGATGACGGGCATTCCCGATGGCGCCCAGAAGCCGCTTCCACCCCAGAAGTAATGCCCGGTCACATCATGGGGCCCCACCGTGTTGGCCGCGAGGCTCCAAACCTGGTTGTAGGCCGCCTTGGAAGCATTCATGAGATCCCACAGGGCGCCGTAATAATGATCCGTCATGATGTTCATGCGGGGATATTCGCGCACGGCTTCCGACCGCCACTGGGCCATGGTCACGATGGCGTCCACATGATCAGTGAAAGCATACTTTCTGGCAAGCTCCACAAAGCATAAGTCGTAACAGATCAAAAACCCGAAACAGCCCCATTTGGTCTGTATGGTGAGCCGCTTGTCGGTGCCCTGTCTGAAGTATCGCTGTTCCACGGGGGGGAGAAAGACCTTGTCGTAAATGTACTCTTCATGGCGGTAATCGATGGAACGATTGAGCACGAACGTGGAATTGAGCATAACTCCGTCTTTTTTCCTGGCGTTGTTGTAAAAAACATACTCCAGGCCCCGCCCATCGTCTGTGAGACTGTCACGGATGCGATCGACCGTCGCGCGGATGTTTCCGTTTTCACCCTCCCGCAGCAGGTCTTTCACCCGCCGGTCATCGGAATCGTCGGGATCGTCCCACACATAGCCCGTGACGCACAATTCGGGAAAGATGACCATATTGGCTCCCTTTTCGTGAGCCAGCTGAACGATCTCCTCCATCCTGGAGAGATTGGCCTTCACGTCGGCCGAAGGCCTCATGTTGACCAGCAGGACGCTGGGACAATTCTCTTTGTCACAAAACTGCCTCTCTATGAGACGCATGCGGCACTCCTTTTCAATGGGATTATTGGTGAAGCAAAGGTAGCAGGATTTCAGAAAAAAAGCCAGGATCGGGCGCCTGAGGAACCTGCGGTCTCCGCGAACTGACCGGAACGGAGAACACGAAATTTTACTGCATTTTTTTAAAAGATCTGCCGAAAGAGTGTGTGAGCTTTCTGTTTTACGGGACAAATATCACCCATCATACGCGGGGCGCGAAGAAACATGCAAAACTGTTCATTGCATCTGAAGGAATCCGTATCTCTGGATGACCTGAGACTCCCATCTCCTCCAGCTGTGGCCATACGCATACTGGAAGCTGTGAAAAAACAGGATTCGTCCGCCCAGGAACTCTCACGCATCATCTGCTCCGATCCGGCTTTGGCCGTCAAAATTCTGCAAATGGCCAACTCTTCCATGTATTCGAACAGGATCAAGGTCAGCAGCATCAAAAAAGCCATCACCCTCATGGGAACCAACGCCCTCAAAAACATCGCCCTCTCTTTCATCATTTTCGAGGGCCTGAAAAAGGAACTTCACCAGGACATCGACTTCACGTTTCTATGGCGCAAATCAGTGGTTTCCGCCGTGGCCTCAGAAATTTTCAGTGCGAGGCTGGGAGTACATTCAGACGAAATCTTCCCGGGCGCCCTTCTTCAAAACATCGGAATTCTGGTCATGATTTCCAGCCAGGCAGCCCTCTACAGGGAGATCCTGGAGCAGTTGAAAGATCCGGCGGCGGCCGTGGACAACATGATGATGGGACCTCCGGCTTTTGATCACAGAGAGGTGGGCTACAGAATCCTCAAAAAATGGGGACTGCCCGAGGGAATCTGCAACCTGGTGCGCGGCCCCCGCGAACAGGCTTCACCGCCGCACTCCATGACGCCTCAGGGAGAGGTCCTGTTTCTTGCCAACAAGCTCGCCTCCACTTTCTGCGACGCGAAAGAACCGGAAAAGGCCGGCTCCCTGCTGACCCTGCTCGAACAACGCCACCAAATCGCCAGCGGGGAGGCGGAGGACACCATCGAGTCCATTCAGGATAAATCACTGGAAATTCTTTCATTTTTTGACATAGACGCGAAGACCATGAAGTCCCCTTCCCAGATCCTTCAGGAAGCCAACATGGAACTGGGAAGGCTCAACCTCTCCTATCAAAAACTTGTGATGGAGCTGGGACGGGCCAAGGAAGATGCACAGGTTCTTGCGGAACGCCTCTCCCGCGCCAACACCCATCTGCGCCAAGTGGTCTACAAGGACAGCCTCACGGGACTCTACAACCACAGATACTTTCAGGAGATCATGGACAAGGAACTGAACCGGGCCATCCGCTACCAGAAGCCCATTTCCCTCATCCTTTTCGACCTGGATCATTTCAAGGGCATCAATGACCAGTACGGGCATCCTGCAGGAGACCGTGTTTTGAGCACGGTCAGCACCTTGATGGAACTGTGCGTGCGAAACTGCGATTCTCTGGCACGATACGGGGGGGAAGAGTTCGCCGTCATTTTGCCCGAGACGGACAAGGAAGATGGACTGCGGGTGGGAGAGAAAATACGGCGGAGCGTGGAAAAGATGCGGGTGACCTTTGGCCACGTCACTCTGAGAGTCACCGTCAGCCTTGGGTTGGGCACATGGCAACCCGGAGAGAGGGCGTGTTCCAAGTCGGAACTCATTTCAGCTGCAGACGGGGCTCTCTACCAGGCCAAAAGATCGGGAAGAAACCGCATTTGCAGCGCATGAGCCCCGCGGGTCACCCAAACGATGAAAAGTTTCCCTGGAAACCCCTGCGTTCCAAAGGTCTTTGTTTTTTTCAGGGGATTCCGTAAAGGGGCGAAGGCGTTTTTCCCGGCTTTCTGCAAAGGTGAAAAGCATGAAACAAAGCACCGACAATCCATCAACTTCCCGGAACCCCTGAACCATGTCATCCATCAAACTCCAGGTCACCGCCATCACCCTGGTGGTCTTTGTCCTTTCGGGAACGGTGGTCTATTTCATTCACCAGCTGGTGATCCTTCCAAGCTTCCAGCAGCTGGAACGGGAGGAAGCGGTCAAGAGCATGGAAAGGGTTCTTCAGGCCATCAACCGCGACCTGGAGAACATGATGGTCACCGCTGCAGACTGGGCCCACTGGGACGACATGCATCGATTTGCAGCCCATGAAGGCAAAGACCCGGGCTTCATTGAATCCAATCTCGACCTGGACTCCCTGGAAAGCCTGAAAGTCAATCTTCTCAGCATCTACACTCCACGGGGAAAAAGACTCTGGGGAAAAGCAGTGAACCTGGCCACGGGAAAGTTTCTGAACCTTGGGGACTTGTCAGCGCCACGGCTCCCTTCCCTCCACCCTGTTTTAAGGAACACCCGTCCGGGCAACCAGGTCCCGGGCATCGTTCAAACTCCCTTCGGTCCCCTCCTCATGGTTTCCACCAGCATCCTGAGGAATGACCGCTCGGGACCGAGCACGGGGATTTTTGTCCTGGGGCGTTTCCTCGACGAGGAAGCCATGGGGCGCATTTCAGCCCAGACGAGGCTGGAGCTCTCCCTGGAAAACTGGACCCCCCTGAGCACTCCCCCAAAAGAATGGGTGACGGCTTCGGGGACCAGCTTTCCACATACTCCCATCGATCTGGTGGAAACCCGGGACGCCATGTTCGCCCAAACCATCATCGGGGATCTCCCTGGAAGCCCTTTCCTGAAGCTGCAGACGGCCACACCCAGGTCCATTTCCAGCAAGGGCGAACGGGCCGTCAACCTGGCCCTGCTCTCCATTGGCCTGGGAGGCATCCTGGTCATGGGCTTCCTCTGGCTTCTGCTCCATCATTTCATTGTCTCTCCCCTGGCAAAACTCACGGCCCATGCCATCCGCGTGCGGAAAAGAGATGATCTGCAAGCGAGAATCTTTCTCGACCGTGCCGACGAAATCGGCACTCTCGCCCAGGAGATCAACCGAATGATGGCTGCCCTGTGCCGGGCACGCAGGAGACTTGTGGAACGGTCCTACTGTTCGGGCATGTCCGAGATGGCCAGGGGCGTGCTCCATAATGTGGGCAACGCCATCACGCCGCTCACGGTTCGCCTGGCCAGTTTGGAGGAAGAGCTGAACAGGGCTCCTGCCGGAGAATGGAACATGGCCTTTCAGGAGTTGCGCAGGGGGACTGAAAATGAAGAGCGCCAGGAAGACCTGGCCCGCTTTGTGGAACTGGCCGGTTCGGAACTGTCCGCCGTGGTGATGGGAGCCCGCGAGGAGCTTTCGGCTATCGCCGGACAGATGAACCACGTGCAGGAGATTTTGAACCAGCAGGATCAGTACAGCAGAAATTCCATGATTTTGGAGCCTCTGAAAATGGAAGAAATGGTGCTCGAGTCGGAAAAAATGCTCTCACCAAAGATGCGGGAAAAAATTTGCCTGGAAGTGGAGGCAAGCGTTCATGACACGGGAAAGGTTCTGGGGTCCAGAATCACCGTTCAGCAGGTGGTGAGCAACATTCTCATCAACGCCTCGGAATCCCTGCTCATCCATGGACAGGCAGGGGGACGGATTGTGGTCAGCGGTTTCAAGGACCACCTGGATGGACGGAAGGTGGGACACTTTCTCTTCCGGGACAACGGCCCTGGAATGGAAACGGAAAGCTTGGAACGCATGTTCGAGCGGGGCTTTTCCACCAAAGACAGGGGCTCGGGGCAGGGCCTTCACTGGTGTGCCAACGCGGTGAACACCCTGAACGGAAAGATGTATGCGGAAAGTGAAGGGCCGGGCAAAGGGCTTTGCCTGCACCTTCTCCTGCCCCTTGCTTCGGAAGGAAAGAGGGATGAGCAAAGCGGTGGAAACGTCACGAGGACCTCCCCATGAGCTGCACAAAAGAAACAGCCATCAGGGTGCTCGTCGCCGATGATGAAGCGGAGGTGCTGGACGCCTACAAGCGAATCCTGGAAAAACCTTCCTTCTTCCGTGAGGCCGGGCGTCATTCCCTGGGTGACCTGCGCGCGAAAATCTTTGGCGGGGGCAAAAGGGAGTCCGGCGCCCCATGTTCCACCCCCCGTTTCCAGGTGGAATACACTCGAAGTTCCCGGGAGGCTTTGCAGGCCATGAAGGAGGCCTGGGAAAGGGGCGTGCCCTTCCATGTGGCCTTTCTCGACATGCGCATGCCCCCGGGTCCCGATGGCGCATGGGTTGCCCGACAGATGCGAGCCATCGACTCCACCCTGGACATCGTTTTCGTGACCGCTTATTCGGACATGGACCCCCAGGAGATATCGGGGCAGATTCCCCCTGCGGACAAAATTTTTTACCTTCAGAAACCCTTTCATCCCCACGAGATTCGGCAGCTGGCTCTCGCCCTTGGATGCGAATCGTCGGAAGAAGCCAAAATTCGGGAACTGGCCTATTATGACCGCCTGACAGGTTTGCCCAACCGCGACCATTTCACAAGCCGCCTTCTGCAAGCCATTGAGCTGGCCAGGAGGCAAAAACGACGGCTGGCGGTCCTCATGCTTGACCTGGACAACTTCAAGCGCATCAATGACACCCTGGGGCACAATGCGGGCGACCGGCTTCTCAGGATCATCGCCCGGCGGTTGACCGCAAGCATGCGCTGCAGCGACACCATCACCCGGTTGCCCCTGGGAAAGGATCACAAGGATCTGGCACGCCTGGGAGGGGATGAATTCATGATTCTCCTTTCGGAGGTGGTGAAAAACGAGGACGCCGCCATCGTGGCCAACCGGATCGGAAAGGTTCTCTGTGAGCCCGTCCCGTTGGGAGAAGATGAGATCATTGTGAACACGAGCATGGGCATCGCCGTCTTTCCCGAGGATGGAGAGGATGCGGAAACCCTTGTGAAGAACGCGGACATGGCCATGCACCTGGCCAAGAAAGAGGGTGGAAATTCTTTCAGGTACTTCTCCCCCTCCCTGAATGTAGCAGCCGGCAGGCGCCTGAAGCTGGAAAACGAGTTGCGCCGGGCCCTTCACAGGGGCGAATTCTCCTTGTGGTATCAACCTCAGATCCATTCGTTCACGGGAGAATTGCTGGGAATGGAGGCCCTGATCAGGTGGCAAAGCCCTGCGCTGGGCATGGTATCCCCCATGGAATTCATTCCCGTCGCCGAAGAATGCGGCCTCATCACTTCCATAGGCCAATGGGTTTTGACCACCGCGTGTGCTCAGGCCAGGACCTGGCGGCGCAAGGAACACCCCCTGAAGAGAATGGCGGTCAACATTTCAGTCCTTCAGTTTTTACAGCAAGGTTTTCCCCAACTCGTTGAAAAAATTCTGGCACAATCGGGCCTGGAAGCGGAAGCCCTCGAACTGGAAATCACGGAAACCATGCTCATGAAAGATGCGGACAATTCCATCCAGAAGTTGGAAGCACTGAAAAGTCTCGGGGTTTCCCTGGCCATCGATGACTTTGGAACGGGTTATTCCAGTCTCAGTCGCCTGAAGGATTTTCCCATCGACCGGATCAAAATCGACAAGTCCTTCGTCCATGGAATTTCCTCCGCTCAAAATGAAAAGGCCATTGCGGCAGCCATCATCGCCATGGGGCACAGCATGGGTCTTCATGTGACTGCGGAGGGGGTCGAAACCCAGGACCAGCTGGATTACCTGCGGGACAATCACTGCGAGGAAATCCAGGGATATTTAATCTCCCGCCCCCTGCCCCCCTGTGAAGCGGTGACCTTCCTGAAAAACCGGAACACACTCCAAGCCGCCCGTTTCCGCAGGATTTCACGGGACAGCCAATGCCTCAAAGGGTCCCTCCACCGCAAATGACCGCCATGGGGCAAAAGCCGCAGTTGGAGCAACACCCGGCTCCCGGGCCGTCTACTCCCTTTCCCCCCGGAGGGTCCCTCTCCCGCCTTCTTTTCCTCAAAAACCCCAAAAAAGTGCAGGCGGTGTCTTCCCTGGACTCTGTGAAATGATTTAATTTTATGATTCCATGAATGAAGAAGAGAACCGGAGAGAAATTCCCCGGCCAACGGGAAAGGAAAAGTCATGCTGTTCAAGCTGTTCGCCGCATTCGTCATTTTACCCATTGTGGAAATCTACATTCTTCTCAAGATCGGCACCCATATCGGAGCGGCCTGGACCATTTTTCTGGTCATCGCCACCGCCTTCGCGGGGGCGTGGCTGGCCAGGATGCAGGGCGCTCAGACCATGCAGCGCTTGAGACTCAATCTGCAGCAGGGCATACCTCCCACCGACGATATCCTCAATGCCTTTCTCATTTTTGCAGCGGGGCTGGTCTTTTTGACTCCGGGTTTTCTCACGGACGTGCTGGGGTTGCTGGTGCTCATTCCCTCTTCCCGAAGGGTGATCAAAGGGTGGCTGGTGCAAAAGATCGACCAGTGGATGCGCCAGGGCAACGTGCACATCATTCGCCAGTAGGACTCCCACCTCTTGTTCCAAGGGGAACAATATTGTTCCAGGCACGTCGGCACATTTGCAAAACCCACAAAATTGTCACTTGCCCAAAACCGCACCTCTGCAGAAAATGCCCGGTTGTTCCAGCTCCTCAGAGCCCCATTCCCCTGTGTGGAACAAAACGTGCTCTGGTTTCCCACCATGGCTTGAGTTCTCGTGAAGCTGCGGGACAGGTTAGACTTCCATGTTGACTGAAGGCCTTGACATGACTCCTGAATCAAAAAACGCCAAGGGCGCGACGAACCTTGAAACCCGCCCCAATCATCGCTCTTCCAAACCCAGGGACCTGAAAGAGTCCGAAAGGAAGGATCTTCTGCAGGAACTGGTTTTTCTTCGCAACAGGGTCCGCCAGCTGGAACAGGCAGCAGGAGAGGGGCAAAGGGCCAAGGTCGCTCTTCAGGACCAGTTGCAACTGTTGCAGTCCCTCATGGACACCATTCCCAATCCCATCTTTTACAAAAACACTTCGGGGGTCTACCTGGGATGCAACAAAGCCTTTGAGAAACGGCTGGGACTGCCCAGAGAGAGGATCGTGGGCAGAACCTCCCGCCAGCTTTTTCCGGAAAAACTGGCAGAAAAATACGCCCGAATGGACGCCACCATCCTGGAGAGCACGGAGGAGCACAGCCATGAGGACACCATACTCTATGCCGACGGGACAGAGCACATCATCTGCCTCAACAAGGGAACATTCACCACGGCGGAGGGAAGGGTGGCGGGCATTGTGGGCGTGACGGTGGACATCACGGACCGCAGAAGAGCTGAAGAAGCCTTGAAAAAAACCCTCGACGAACTGGAGTTCCGGGTGGCCGACCGCACCCGGGAACTGGCCAGGACCAACGAAGAACTGCGTCGGGAAATGGCGGAAAAAGAGAAAGCCAAGGAGGCTGAACGGGCCAGTGTGGAGCAGTTCAAGGTCTTTGCCCACTCGGTGGTGCACGATCTCAAAAGCCCTTCTGTGGGCATCTCGGGGCTGGCCAACCTTCTCAAGCGCCAATACAGTGACAAACTGGACGGGAAGGGCCGGCAATACTGCGACCAGATCTTCAATGCTTCCCAGAATGTGGTGACCCTGGTGGAGCAGATCAACGCCTACCTCACGGCCCGTGAAGTCCCCATGCAAAAGGAATGGATCGATGGAGGCGAGTTGCTGGGCATTGTTGCGGAAGAATTTCAGGAATCGCTCCAAAAAAGAGAAATAGGGTGGAGCGCCCCCCGGCAACTCCCCATGATCAAAGGGGACAAGCTGGCCCTCCTTCGTGTTTTCAGGAACCTGGTGGAAAACGCGCTCAAGTACGGAGGTGAACAATTGAGCCGGGTCACCATCGGTTACGAAAAAGAGGGACCCCGCCACGTTTTTTCCGTGCAGGACAACGGAGAAGGAATTCCTGCCCACAAGGTGGAAAAGATCTTTGGCATTTTCCAGCGGGGCACCGTTTCAAAAAACATCTCCGGGTCGGGATTGGGGCTGGCGATTGTCAAAGAAATCGCCCGCCAGCACCAGGGAGAGGCCTGGGTGCAGGGACATGAGGGAGGTGGAACGACCTTTTTCTTCTCCCTGCATGAAGACCTGTGAAACATCCCCCGACCAAGTTCCCCCGGTTTTTGAGAACTGCCGATCAGTGCCGCATCTTTTTGCGAAAGCGGTGAATATCTGCTATTCTTTTTTCATGTACGAGGACATGAGCCCGGAAGAGCTGCCCCAGCCTCCGGGCCAGAGCGCATCCCGGTTTTTTTCCCTTCGCACTCCCGCATCGGTCGGGTCACAAGGAGGCAGGAACATGGAACTTTCCGGTAAAAAAGCCATCATACTTGTGGAAGAAATGTACAACGACTACGAGTTCATCTATCCCTATTACCGGCTTCTGGAGGCCGGAGCCGAGGTTCAGGTGGTCGGTCCCAAGGGGGGGCAGGTCTATCCTGGAAAATCGGGAACGGTGGCCAAAAGCACAGCCACCGCCGACGATCTTCGCGCCGAGGATTTTTCCGGAATAGTCATTCCCGGGGGATACGCCCCCGATCACATGCGGCGTCACGAATCCATGGTGAAACTGGTCCGGGATATGGATACGCAGGGGAAAGTGGTGGCGGCCATCTGCCATGCGGGGTGGATGCTCGCTTCGGCCAAAATCCTGCAAGGCCGCACAGTCACATCCTTTTTCGCCATCAAGGACGACCTGATTCACGCCGGAGCCAAATGGGTCGACGAGGAAGTGGCGGAAGACGGCAGGCTCATCACGAGCCGCACGCCCGATGATCTGCCCGCCTTCATGCGTGCTGTGGTGCAGGCCATGCAAAAGGTCTGATCAACAGGGATCCGTGACTTCAAAGAGGAAGGGGCAGCGCACTTTTGCCAGGTCATGACCCGAGGCTCCGGCAATGGGAAGCCATGGCAGTGGGAGGCGCAGCGGGCCTCGGGTCAGTAGAACATGTCAAATTCGGGGATGTTGTAGAGTTTTCGAATGAGGGACACGAGGGTGTCGGGAAGATACCTTCCCCACAGGCTGATGGGAATGCGGTCCAATGTCACCTGAGGGCTGAATCCCACCGCAAAGAGGTATTCCAGAAGAAACTCGATGTTTCTGGGAATGTTGCCCACATAGACCCGCTTTTCCCTCTGATTGACGATTCGGCGCTCGTGAATGCAGTTGCCCAGCTCCGATTCCACCAGGTCCCCATAATTGGAGAGAATCACTTCCACAAAAATATTGGGCCTGGCGTCTTTGAGATACTCCTCCAGACCCTTTTGCAGGTGATCGTCGGAAATGCCTCTGTGGCGGTACTTCTCCCAGGCTTTCGTTTCCCTGTACCGCCGGCAAATGCTTTCTCCATCCCAGTCCACATCGAGAATGATGTTGGTGGCGCGGTAAGTCCCCCAGAAGGATTCCCGCTCCACCACCCTGTAATGGCTCTCCTCTTCAAGGTGTTGCAAAAATGAGGGGAGCTCCTCCTCCTCAACCACCAACTTGATTCCACCCACGTCGTTGATGGTCATGGAATCCGGGTCAAACCGAACCCTCATCTCGCTGAAGTCCCGGGCCGTCTGCTCTTCCGCATCCATGAACTCCCGGACCATCTCCTCGTCAGGAGTCAGCAAATTCTCCAGGAGCAAACCCGACCGCCTGGCCCGCACTTCCGCCATGTGTTTGGCTCTATCCTGCACCAGGCGAAAAACCCAGTCGGCGATCTTTCGGTTGGCCTTCTCCGCAATGCGCCGGGGGCGCTTGATACGATAGACACCCGCCAGGATTTCATTTTCATCCAGGTACATCACGCCGTTTATGGGCGTCTCCCGGAAAAAAAAGTCGGGGTTTCTTCGGTAGAGATGAATCAACTCCCGTACACGGGGGGTGGCCGAAGGGGCGGTGTGACAAAGAACATCCCGCAGATCACCCTTGATGGAAAGTCGCCGGTCCTTTATGGCTCCCTTGTGCAGGACTTCCAGCAGGTCTCGGGAGAGAGTGCGAAGCGTTTCCCCGAGAATGAAGCCGTCCACGATGAAGATCTCGGTGAGAGCCAGAGCGTCCGATGAGTGAAGACGCCCGCAAAACCACCGCTCCGCAATGCTGAAAAGTTTTTCCCGGTGAGCAAAAGATTTCAGATACACATTGGTGCTCCCACGTGGACGGGAACAAACCCGCACCCCATTTTCAGAACGATTCTATTTTTCCGCCAGGCGGGGTTTCCGCCGGTCATTTCTTTTTCTTCCCGCTCGCTTTGGACTGAAGCAGGTCGCCCAGAGTACCCATGGAAGCGTTGCCGCGATTCTGGTACAGGGACAGATCCCCGGGAGCTTCTTCCAGGTCGTCCTGACTCTCCGAATCTGCGAAGGAGAGGGACAGCCGCTTGCTGTCCTGGTCCAGGGAATCCACTTTCACCGTGACCTCCTGGCCCACGGAAAGGACCTCCCGCGGATGGTTCACCCGCTTGCCCCGGCCTATTCGGGAAATGTGCAGAAGCCCGTCCACTCCGTCAGCCAGGGTGACGAAGGCTCCAAAGTTGGTCAACCGCGCCACTTTTCCCGTGTGCCTCGTGCCCTGAGGAAAGTTCTGGTGAATGGCGTCCCAGGGATCGGGCAGCGTGTTCTTGAGACTGAAGGAATACCTCTCCTTTTCCCAGTCGAGGCTGCTGATCATGACCTCCACTTCCTGCCCCGCTTTCAGGTGATCTTCCACCTCTTCGATGCGCCCCCAGCTGATCTCGGAAATGGGCAGAAGACCTTCGATGCCCCCAATGTCCACAAAGGCTCCGAAGTTTCGAATGGAGGTCACCTTGCCCCGAACCAGCATGCCTTCCGTGAGGGATTTTTTGAGCGCTTCCTTTTGCTCCCGCAGCTTTTCCTCGAGAATCGCCCGGTGGGACACGATGACATTGCGCCCCTTTTCCCCGTATTCGGTGATCCTGAAAGAGAGCTGGCCTCCGATGAGTTCCTGAGGGTTTTCCACCCGGCTAAGGCCCATTTGGGAATAGGGGCAAAAGGCCCGCACATTCCCGGCGATTTTCACTTCAAACCCACCCTTGATCTCCTTTTCCACGGTTCCTTCCACGGGAACGCCGCTTCTCCATGCCTCTTCCAGCCGGGCTTTCGCTGCCTCCCCGCTCCCACCTCCGATCCTGGTGGTGAAACGTTTCTCGCTGCCTTCCCCCGGCAAGAAGTATACATGAATGGTGTCGCCCTCCTGAACGGTCATTTCACCGTTCTCGTCCAGCAACTCCCTGGCATCCAGGTAGCCCTCACTCTTGCCCCCTGACTCAAAGAACACGAACTCGGGAGTGACCTTGATCACTCTCGCCGCAAACTTTTCTCCAGGAACCAGTTTTCTGGGTGCCACAAAACTCGCTTCGAGCAATTCCTCAAAGCTCACATCTTCGGCAAATTCTTCCATGTCCCGATTTTCACGCTCCATAAAAACTCTGTGCCTCGACTGGGTTGAACATGATGAACTCCTTCCTCATTTTTTTCCCTCCTCTAGCACAACCTTTCTCCCTTTGAAAACGGAAAGGCGCAGAAGGAAGGAGAAGTGCCCTTCAAATTCCCAACGGCCAAGATGGCCATGTCAGTCCAAAAGCTTGAAATCATTGGATCAAAAAACGAAGCAAGACCCCTTCTTCCTGGCCGCCCCGGGACTTGAAACGCACTTGCACGCGCGCGCCATCTTCAATGTTTTCAGGCACACGGACACGAACCTGGGTTTCCTGCCGGACAGCCCCTCTTCCCCCACAGTGAGGACACAGGGCACGGAGGCCACCACCCCTTCCCCCGATTCAGCAGGCGATATTCCCAGTATGGCGTAATAATTTTTCTTTTCCATGGTCACCTCGTGAAGAGGCCTCCCTGCCGTTGGCCTGTTCTTTCCCCTACGTTTGTCTCCAATTATACAACAGGAAGGGAGCGAAGTCAGCATTCCACAAAAAGAGGCCTGCCCAGGACTCATGAACTTCTGGTCATTCCACGGAAGGGTGCCGAAAATTTTCTCATGAACCGCCGGTCTATGAAATCTTTCAGAAAAAATGCCACACGGCCTCGCCAGACCATTCCCTTCCTGGTCAACAGCCCTTGGCCGTCGCCCAGGTTGAAAATGAGCATGTAACTGTTCTGAGGACGAAAAGGGCGCAGAGAACCACCCTCCAGAGCCGCCATGAGGTTGTGATGAAGAACGGGACCCTGGCGCACGGCGTGGACACCCACCTTATGCAGGGGACGCGGTGCAAAGGAAACACAGTCGCCACCCCCGAAAATCCGGGGATGGTTCACGCACTGGAGGCACTCGTTCACGAGCAGTCCTCCCTCCTCGCCCACGGGCAGCCCGCTCTTCCTGAACAGGGGGGGAGGTCCCACTCCCGTGGCGAGAAAGCAAAGGTCAAAGGGCAGGAAAGATCCATCCTCCAACTCTCCCCGCGCTTCACGGATTCCCGTGATCCTTTGTCCTTCCATCACGCGCACGCCCCGGTCGTCCAGAGAACGAAGGGCCTCTTGCCGCACCCTGGTTCCCTGATCGTTCAGCAAGCGCCGCCCCGCCACCAGAGTGATCCTTCCGGTGCCATTTTCTCCCCCCAGCAGCCTCCGGGCATTGCCCGCCACTTCAAGCCCGGCCGCTCCCCCGCCCACCACGAGGATTTCAACTTCTCCCTTTTCATGGGCCAGCTTCAGGATCCGGTTCCGGGCCTTGTGAAGATTTTCCACGGGCTTCACAGGAAAGACACGGAAAGAGGGTTCTTTCACGAAAGGGTCATGGACGCCGCTCCCCACATTGAAGGAGACGACATCGTAAGGAATTTCACCGCCGGAAGCGAGTCCGAGACGGCCCCTGCGAGGGTCGATTTCCGTCACACGGTCTTGCAGAAAAACGCCTCCTGCCTTTTCAACCATGCCCCTGATGGGAAAAAGTATCTCCTCAAAGGCATAGAAGCCTCCGAGCACCCCCGGGCCCATGCCTGAGTAAGGGTGTTCGGGCAAAGGACTCACCAGGGTCACACGGTGCTTCCTGTCGGTCAGTTCCTTCATTCTGCTGATGGTGGTGAGATGCGCGTGCCCGCCACCCACCAGCACAAGACTTTTTCCCATGGAATGTCTCCTGTGCGCTGCAGCGGCTTTTTCTGCATGAATTCCCTCAAAGATAAACGGCCAACATGGTTCGGAAAAGAGAACAGCGGACGGGAATCTTCATCTTTTTTCTTGATTTTAAACACTCATGTGTAGAAAGGTTAAAAAAATCCTTATAGTCGGTGCAGGCTGCAACTTCAGGACCTTGCCAGCACGGGCAGGAACGGGTCTTTCAGGTTTTGCATGGATCATCCCCTTCGACGCTCTTTCCTGCTCAGATCTTCGGAGCAGAACGCATGACCGCAGGCGTGTCTTTCAGCAATCATCAGGACTCATTTTCCGCCGGCCGATGGGCCTGCCGGGATGCAGTGTCCCTTTCCGGAGCGCCCGTCCTGACGTTGGTGTTCACCACCGATTCATACGATCAGGAGCAGGTTCTCTCGGGAGTCAAGTCCGTCGTCCCCCATACACTCCTTGCAGGATTCTGCTGCGGGGGAGTGATCACCGCCGAAGGGGTGCACACCCAGGGGGTGGGCGTGCTTTCTTTGAGCGGGGATTTTCGGGCAACCACCACTCTTGAGAAGGGGCTCGCTCAGGATGCTTTCAAAGTGGGGGAAAGAGCGGGTCACAAACTTCTGGAAAAGGGCATCGAGGGTGGAACGGTCATCGTCATGCCCGATGGGTTCCATGGGGATTTGTCAGAAATGCTGCGGGGCCTTTACAACCGAATGGGACCCGGCTTCCAATATATGGGAGGAGGTGCGGGAGACAATCTGAAGTTTTTCAGGACCTACCAGTTCACGGAACGGGAGATCTCCCAGGACGCCATGGCCGTTGCTCTGGTGGGGGGGCTCCATATGGGCATCGGCACAGGACATGGCTGGTTTCCCACAGGCAACCCTCTGGTCATCACCAAAGCCAGCGGCAAGACCGTTTATGAAATCGACGGATTTTCCGCATTCACCGCATACAGTGGCCGCCTGGGACTCGCCGGCAGAGAACAGTTCAGCACAGAAGCCATGATGCACCCCCTTGGTTTTCCAAACATCCATGGGCAGTACGTCATCCGTGATCCTCTGGACGTCAACGCCGATGACAGCATCAACTTTGTCACGGAGGTTCCGTCGCAGGCGGTGGGGTCCATCATGGACTGCACTTGCCAGGGACTCATCAAGGCAGCTGAAGACGCTGCAGGCCGGGCCCTGTCACAATGCCCGGCCCCGGCCTTCATGCTGATTTTCGACTGCATCTCCCGAATGATGCTCATGGGCGATCGATTCCAGGATGAAATCGGGATCCTGCGGGAAACCATCGGACCGGATGTTCCCATGCTGGGCGCCCTGACTTTTGGTGAAATCAGTGGTCAGGGCAGTGTCCCCTTGTTTCATAACAAAACCACCGTGGTGGCTGTTGGAAACGGAATGCGCTCATGATCTCCAAAGCAAAAATGCATGTGAGTGAAGGCCAGAGAAAGGGGTTTTCCGATCCCCGCCACACCATCCTGGCCGAGCTTTCCATACTCCATGAGCTTTCAGGATTGGCCTTTGCGGAATCGGAAGAGCAACTGGCCCGCGAGGCCGTTGAAAAGGTGACGAGACTTTTCGGAGCCCGCTGTTTCGCAGTCCTGTGCGGCGGTTTTGAACAGCGACGCCTCTTCGCTTCCTCGGGATTCTCAACTCTCGAGGAAGCCCGGGCAAAGCTCGAGGAGCTCTCGGGCCACCCTTGTCTGCTGCAGGTGGTTTTCAACCAGGATTCAGTGGACGAGGATGTCATTTTTTTTGAACACACAACCGTTCCGAATGAGCAGACACGCCGATTGTACACGGTGTTCGCCAGGCGTCTTGAAGACAAACTGAGCGCTTTTCGGCTGCTCGCCAGAAACCGGCGAGCGGAAAAGGCCGTGAGAGAAAATGAGCAAATGCTTCGCAAGTCACAGGAGGCAGCGGGAATAGGAAGTTATTCACTGGACCTCGTGCACAGCACGTGGAAAGGTTCCAAGGTTCTTCATGATCTGCTGGGGCTGGACCCCGGCCGCGACAACACCAGGGACCAATGGCAGGCTCTTATTCTTCCCGAATGGCGCACCAAGGTGATGCTCGCGCAAGAACACGCCCTGAAAAACCTTGAACGTTTCGAACAGGAATACAAAATCATCAGAAAAGGGGATGGTCGGGAACGCTGGATGCATGACATGGGCAGGTTTGAAACGGATGGTGAAGGCAGGCCTGTCAGGCTGGTGGGCACCATCATGGACATCACTGAACGGAAAAAAGCAGAGGAGGAAAGGGAAAAGCTGCAGGAACAGCTCAACCAGGCACAGAAAATGGATTCAGTGGGTCAGCTGGCGGGTGGAGTGGCCCACGACTTCAACAACATGCTCAGCGTGATCCTGGGTTATGCCGAGCTCGCCCTGGGAGAACTGAGCCCCTCCCACTCCCTCCATGACAAACTCACTCAAATTCACCAAGCCGCCACCCGCTCAGCGGACATCACCCGCCAACTCCTCGCCTTTGCACGCAAACAGACCATTGCGCCGAAAGTGCTCCAACTGAACGAAGTCATCGAGAACACCCTCAAGGTTCTTCAACGGCTCATCGGTGAAAACATCGATCTGGTCTGGTTGCCGGGCTCCGGAATGGGGCCCGTGAGGATAGACCCTTCCCAGGTCGACCAGATATTGACCAACCTTTGCATCAATTCCCGGGATGCCATCACCACCACAGGCCGAATCACCATTGAAACGGGAACGACTGTTTTTGATGAAACCCATTGCCCAATGGGCAAGGACCGTTTTCCCGGTGAATTTGTATTCCTTTCCGTGAGCGACGACGGCTGCGGCATGTCCCGGGAGACCCTCGCCAATGTCTTCGAGCCATTTTTCACCACCAAGGCAATGGGCAGCGGCAGCGGCCTTGGTCTTTCCACCATTTACGGCATCGTCAAACAGAACGAGGGTTTTGTGGGGGTCCACAGCGAACCGGGAAAAGGAGCCACCTTCAAAATATACCTTCCACTGTACGCCGGAGAAATGCCCCTGGAGGGGGGACAACATGCACAGGAGGCACCACGAAGCCTGGGTGAAACGGTGCTGGTCGTGGAGGACGAAGTCTCCATTCTGGAACTGGTCGACAAGATGCTTTACGGGCTTGGTTACAACGTGCTGACGGCAAATTCACCCGAACTGGCCATCAGAATGTCTCGGGAGCGCACGGGCAATGTTCACCTTCTCATCACGGATGTGGTCATGCCCCACATGAGCGGCCGGAGCCTGTCAAAGGAGCTTGGGGCACGCTGGCCCCACCTCAGAACCCTTTACATGTCCGGCTACACCGCCAACGTGATCGCTCAGGAGGGTGTCCTTCACGAAGGTGTCCATTTCATTCAGAAGCCTTTCTCCCTTCAGGAACTGGCCCTCAAGATACGGGAGGCGTTGAAGTGAAGGGTAACTTATGTGTTGCCCGGTCCCGTGACCCCCACGAAAGCGAGGGCCCCGGAAGGCCCTCAAAAGACTTGATTTCCGCCTGCGCGGGAATGACGTGAAGGGGATTTTATTCAGGGTGGAAAAGCCTAAGTCAACAGCATTGCCTTCCACCCTGGCCCGAACCCCTTGGGGTGTGAACCTTTTTCAGCAGTTCAGGGCATCTTGCAGCCACTCTTTGACCTCGTCCGTGATGGCGTACACACCCACCCCCGGCTTGCGCCCGGCTTCTTCGATGGCCCTTTGAAGCATTTCCCGGGGCACGTCCACCCTGGCCACTTCCTCCACATTGCTCGTGTCGCGGCGAATGAGGGTCGCCTGCAGGGGTTCTTCCCACTCGTAGATGACGAAATAGTAGGCCGACTGTCCGTCATAGCGCACATAGTCCTCTTTTCGGGACCAGCCCGTTCCCCACTCCAGGAAAGTTTCCACGGCCTTCTCGGGCGTCATGTTCCAGTCGATCTGATCCACGATCTCACGATGACTTTTCAGCTCTTCTCTGTTCCACACGGAAATACCCTCCTTTTTTGAAGCTTTGCGCAGCCTTGAGCAATGATTTGACTTCCAATGTCACACACAATGGGCGATGATCCCCTCTCAGAACCTTGCCCCTGAAGACAGCAGGCTTTAGGGAATATGAATAATCACAGCGCCTTCAACCTGTTGGTGCGGGTGGCAATACAGCTGATGCGACGGGCCGCAAAAATATGTTACTTTCCCGTAACCTCACATGTACGGAAGATGTTAAAATGAATCCTTTTTGCACACTGCCAGAAGATGGGGACAAGATCCTCAGTTTCTGTGAACCATACAGGGAACATGAACAGACGTTTTCCCCAAGCAACGAATGCTCACATATAATATAAGTTCATAATAACGGAGAAAAAGAGATGGCCGATCCTTCACAGCACATACTTTACAGCGGCGGGCTCAAAGGAGCGGAAACGACCTTCGGGCAATGTGCCGAAAAGTGGGGCATCAAAGAGGTGAACTTCACTTTTGTGGGGCACGAGATGGAGCGCGTGAAAAATGTCAAGTTTCTCACGGAGGAGGATTTGAGGCGCGGAGACGTGAGCATGGAAATCGTCTGCCAGCGCATGGGAAGGACTTACACCAACGTGAACAAGATCCGTCGCGTCATGCAGTCCATCTTTCACATGATCAACAGCGGCTATCAGGTCTTCGCCGTAGGAACCATCAGAGAAGACGGCACGGTGAAAGGGGGAACGGGCTGGGGCGTTGAACTGGCCAAATTCTTCAACCGTCCCCTGTCCGTTTACGATCAGGACCGGAAACAATGGTACAACTGGCAGGACAAGGCCTGGGTTCAGGGGGATGCGGTCATCACCCACCAGACCTTTGTGGGAACGGGAACGAGAAACCTCACGGAAAAAGGCCGGGAGGCCATCGAGCAACTTTTCGAACGTTCCTTCGGATCTGCCGCTTCCAGCGAGTGACATTCCCCGGGGAGAACCAGGGCCCCGCCATTGACCCTTTTCATGATTTTCCTTATATTTCACCGCATCATGGACCGGCATCCTTTGACATGGCCTTTCAGGCATTCATTCAGGTTTTTATCACAGAGGTTTTCAGCGTGAACAAGCAACACCACAAGGAAGTGGACCGGCGAAGGTGCTTCGGCATCATCAGCCATCCCGATGCAGGAAAAACGACTCTCACGGAAAAGCTGCTCCTTTTCGGAGGCGCCATACAGCTGGCCGGGGCCATCAAAGCCCGAAAAGCGGCACGCCATGCCACCAGTGACTGGATGGCCATCGAAAAGGAAAGGGGCATCTCCGTCACAACGTCTGTCATGAAGTTCGATTACAGAAATTATGAAATCAACCTTCTCGACACACCGGGCCACCAGGATTTCTCCGAAGACACCTACCGGGTGCTCACGGCCGTGGACAGCGCCCTCATGGTCATAGACAGTGTGAATGGCGTGGAACCCCAGACGGAAAAGCTCATGGAGGTGTGCCGCATGCGCAACACCCCCATCATCACCTTCATCAATAAAATGGACCGGGAGGGACTGCCGCCCCTGGACATTCTTTCGGAAATCGAAGACAAGCTGCAGATCGAATGCACGCCCCTTTCCTGGCCCATTGGAGCGGGAAAAAGGTTCAAGGGTGTCTACGACTTCTACAACAACGCTCTGCACCTTTTCACGCCGGGCATGGAAACGCGCAAGCAGGAGGGAATTGTCATCGGGGATCTCTCCGACCCGGTCCTGGACGAACACCTTCAATCCCAGGCAGACCAGTTGCGGGAAGATGTGGAACTGATTGTGGGTGCCGCCAACCCCTTTGAAATGGATCAGTACCTCAGGGGAAACCAGACCCCGGTCTTTTTCGGAAGCGCACTCAACAACTTCGGAGTGCGAGAGCTGCTGAATGCCTTTGTGGAAATGGCGCCCCCTCCCGGTCCCCGACCCTCCAACGTTCGGGAGGTTTCTCCCTACGAGGAATCTTTCTCGGGATTCGTTTTCAAGATTCAGGCAAACATGGACCCCGCCCACCGGGATCGCATAGCCTTTCTGAGGGTCTGCTCGGGCAGGTTCACCCGAGGCATGAAAGTGCAGCACCACCGCCTGGGAAAAGAAATCACCCTTTCCAACGCCATCATTTTTCTGGCCCAGGACCGGGCCAACGTGGAGGAGGCCTTCCCCGGAGACATCATCGGCCTTCACAACCATGGCACCATAAAAATCGGGGACACTTTCACGGAAAAAGAACCCCTTCAGTTCAGAGGCATTCCCAATTTTGCGCCGGAGCACTTCAGGAGAGTGATCCTCAAAAATCCCCTGAAAATGAAACAGCTTCAAAAGGGATTGAAGCAACTGGCGGAAGAGGGTGCCGTGCAGTTTTTTCGACCCTTTGTGGGCAGAGACTACATTCTCGGGGCCGTGGGGGTGCTACAGTTCGATGTGACCATGGCCAGGCTCAAAGACGAGTACGGAGTGGACGCCATCTACGAACCCACCAGCTTCACCACCGCCCGGTGGGTGGAGGCCGGGGACAAAAAGCTTCTCGAAGATTTTGAGAGAAAAAACCAGAACAACCTGGCTCACGATGCGGCGGGACTTTTGACCTACCTGGCACCCAATGAGTGGCGTCTCAAGTTCGTCATGAACGACTGGCCGGGAATCACTTTTCTGAAAACCCGGGAACACAGCTGAAATGTCAGAAAGAATGATCGCCACAGGCCTTGCAGGGGCCGCAAAGGGCACAGCGCCTTTCCGGCATTCAGAAAACATCAATCAATGACTTTTTTTCATCAGAAGGTATGCAATTGATCAAATCCATCATCAGCAAGTTCAAAGCATGGACAAGGGGATCGGCTGCAAGGAAAGAAGCCAGCCAGCCCAAAACCGGTGATGAACCACCGGCTTCAGAAAATCAAAAAGCTCCCGGGCCATCACCCGGGGATGGGACTTCCCAGGAAACCCGCACCGGGAGAGCGCGTCCGCCCCGCAAACGTTCCAGGCGTCCGAGACGACCCAGGGGGGAACAGGAGAAAAAAGGCAAAGCGCAGGTGCAGGACCCGTCGGCGGCTCCTGTGCCCAGCGCCCCGAGAGAAGAGGAAGCCTGGGACATCTCCAGGTTCAAAGTCCCCGAACTGGAGGGCCGGACCCGGTTCCACGATCTGCAGCTCCCCGACGAAATCATGCGCGCGGTTTTTGACCTGGGATTTCAATACTGCACTCCCATACAGGCTGCCATGCTGCCGCACGTTCTTGCGGGTTCCGATGCGGCGGGCAAGGCACAGACAGGAACGGGAAAGACGGCTGTCTACATGATCGGTGCCCTCAGGCACCTTCTCAATAACCCCCTTCCCCGTCCTCACGGTGCAGGAAGACCCCGTGTGCTGATCCTGGGCCCCACCCGGGAACTGGTCATTCAGATCGAAAAGGATGCCCGAGACCTCGCCCGGCACACTCCCCACAGAACTGTCGCCGTCTACGGGGGCATGGACTATGAAAAACAGCGGCGCCAGTTGACGGACAGTCCCGTGGACATTGTGGCCGCCACTCCCGGAAGACTCCTGGATTTCCAGCGGCAAGGGGACATCAGGCTGGACAGGGTGGAAATGCTCGTCATCGATGAAGCCGACCGCATGCTCGACATGGGCTTCATTCCCGATGTGCAGCAGATCGTCCGCAGCACCCCCTACAAAGACAAACGCCAGACGCTTTTGCTCAGCGCCACTCTCAGCGATGACGTCACGCGCCTCGCCTCCCAGTGGACACGCGATCCCGTGACGGTGGACATTGAACCGGAACAGGTGGCGGTGGATTCGGTGAAACTGATCATCTACATCGTGACCATGGAGGACAAATTCGCCCTCCTCTACAATCTCATCACGCTTCAGAACCTCAAGAAAGTCATCGTTTTTGGAAACCGGCGCGACCAGACGCGGCGACTCACGGAACAACTGAACCGCTATGGGATCAAAAGCGAACTGCTCTCGGGAGAAGTGGACCAGAAAAAGCGGGTGCGTGTGCTGGAAAGTTTCAAAGGGGGGAAAACCCGGGTGCTCGTGGCCACGGATGTGGCCGCAAGAGGACTCCACATCGACGACGTGAGCCATGTGATCAATTACCACCTTCCCATGGACCCCGAGGATTACGTGCACCGCATCGGCCGAACGGGGAGGGCGGGGGCCACGGGGATCTCCATCAGTTTCGCCAGTGAGGACGATTCCTTTCAGATTCCGGTGATCGAAAAATACATCGGCCGTGGACTGAAATGCATTCATCCCGAAGACGATTGGCTCGTCCTGCCGCCGCCACCGCCCGCACCTCCTTCAGAACAAAAACGGGCGGCTCCATCGAGACGGCCTGGAGGCGGAAGCAGGGGAGGGGCCGGCTCGGCCCCGTCCAGAAAAAGGCCCGGGAACAGAAAAAAAAGTGCACCGAACGTCACCGGGGAGAGTTCATCCTGACCAGGTGCCGTCTTTGCTCTTCTGCGTGGTAGGAGCTGCGAACCAGCGGACCCGATTCAACCCAGAGAAAACCTTTATCGAGGCCCGCAGTGCGCAGCTCCTCAAACTGCTCCGGTGAGTAGAACCGCTCCACCGGAAGATGCTCGCCACCGGGGCTCAGGTATTGTCCGACGGTGAGGATTTGGCAGCCCGCCCTTCCCAGGTCGTCCATGACCTGAAGGATTTCCTCCCAACGCTCGCCCAGCCCCACCATGATTCCCGACTTGACGGCAAAATCTCCTCCCCACGACGAGGCCCGCCTCAAAAGCTCCAGGGATCTTCCATACTTCGCCCCGGGCCTCACCTTTTCATAAAGCCGGGCCACCGTTTCCATGTTGTGAGCCAAAACATGAGGCCTCGCCGCGAAGACCTTCTCCAGGGCTTTCCAGTGCCCCCCAAAGTCAGGGATGAGCACTTCCACAGAACACTGAGGCATTTCCCTGCGAAGCGTTTTTATGGCCCGGGAAAAAACCGACGCCCCTCCATCGGGCAGATCATCGCGCGTGACCGATGTGAGAACCACGTGGTTCAACTCCATGGCCCTCACCGCTTGAAGGATTTTGTTCGGTTCTTCAGGATCCAGTGGACGCGGAACACCGCTGGAAACGGCACAAAAGCGGCAATTTCGAGTGCAAAGGTCACCCAGGATCAAAAATGTGGCCGTTCCTGAAGACCAGCACTCGGCCATGTTGGGACATCTGGCTTCCTCGCACACGGTGTGCAGCGATTTGCTGCGCATCAGAGCTTTCACCCGCCCGACGGATTCGCTGGAAGGAAGACGCACCCTGATCCAGGGGGGCTTGGATGCTTTGCACCCTTCGCGATCACCGGCACCTGGCCTGCTTTCACCCGGTTTGGAAGGTTTTTCATTCATGAGGCCTCCCCGCCTTTCTCCCGACCCTCTCCCTTCATGATAGAGGCTCCCAGCTGCCCGCAGCCGGCCATGATCTTTTCTCCCCTGGACCGCCTCAGTCTCACGAACACCCGGCGCGCTGCAAGCCATTCACAAAACTTTTGCACCCGGTCGGGCTGGGGGGCCTCAAAGGCTGGGGAACCATTCCCGTTGCAGGCAATGACATTGACACGTGCAGAAAGCCCGCAAAGATACTCCGCGAGCTCATGTGCGTGTTCCGGAGAGTCGTTGACGCCTGCGAGAAGAACATATTCCACAAAAATGACCCCGTCTCTGCCCAGGGGATAGGCCCGCAGCTCTTCCCTGAGCCTCTCCAGTGAATATCTTCGGTTGATGGGCATGATCTGGTTGCGGAGCTCGTTGCTGGCCGCGTTGAGGGACACGGCAAGCCTCAGGTTGGGGCGATTGAGGGCTGCGAGCCTTTGAATGCCGTCTGCATGACCCGCAGTGGAAAGGGTGATGTGGCGATGGGAGATGTCGAGTCCCCGCTGGTCGCTCATGACGTCCACCGCCCTCATGACCTCATGGAAATTGTCGAGGGGTTCCCCCATGCCCATGAACACCACGTTGTGGACGGGCTTTTTCAGTTGAAAACGGGCTGCATGGACCTGCCAGACGATTTCTTCCGCCGAGAGATGGCGCACAAAGCCCATGGACCCCGTCACACAGAACCGGCATCCCATTTTGCAGCCCACCTGGGAGGAAACGCAAAGGGTGTTGCGGCTCCGGGCGGGGATGAGGACCGATTCCACACAATGCCCGTCGGCAAGGGTCGAAACCCATTTCAAGACATTGTCTTTCTTCCGGGCGGTGATCCTGCACGAGGGCCAGCAGACCGTTTTCTCGACCTGGCGGGCCAGAGAGGGGGAGGAGACAAATTCAGGCGCCTTGAAAAAGGACCTGTTCCCCTTTTTGAACACTTCGCGGTAGAGGGCCGCCGCATGATGAAGGCCTTTGCCCCAGCGACGGTTCATTTCCCGGGCCAGTTCGTCACAGGTCATGGCAAAAACGATCACTCTTCACTCTCCCCCGGCTTCCCGGGCCGCTACACCGCAGAGCCATGAAGGCCATGTTTCCCGCATCTCCCTTTGAAACACTTCTCCAAAGGCCTGAACCAGGGGAGAAACCACTTCCTCCAATGACAGCTTTCGCCCCAGGACCCGTTCCAGGGACGTCACTCCCCTGTCCCTGATGCCACAGGGGACCATCTGGTGAAAATAGCGCAGATCCGTGTTCACATTGAGTGCAAAGCCATGCTCCGTCACGCGCTGAGCCCCAATTTTCACACCGATGGCTCCAATTTTTTCTTCACCCACCCACACACCCGTGAGTCTTTCCCAGCGGCCGGATGCAACCCCCAGCATTTTCAGGGCCCTCATCAATACCTCCTCCAGGTCCCGAAGGTAACGGCTCCCACC
>Ga0207421_10000592_pt1 | contig 47012 bp, 43 predicted proteins | sample SodLakKL_010_SED_4_FD_187542 | JGI IMG/M metagenome (GOLD analysis project Ga0207421, IMG submission 187542) | Alkaline sediment microbial communities from Lake Tanatar, Kulunda Steppe, Russia - 8KL_010_SED (SPAdes) (version 2) | ecosystem: Environmental > Aquatic > Non-marine Saline and...
GGCCGTGATCTACGATCCGCTGCGGGAGGAGCTGTTCACCGCGACGCGGGGGCGTGGTGCGTTGCTGAACGATCGGCGCATCCGGGTCGGTGACCGTATCGACCTGAATGGGGCGCTGCTGGGTACCGGGATTCCGTTCCGGGATACCCAGGATCTGGACCGGTACCTGCGGACGCTGCGGGCGCTGATCCCCGATACCGCGGGCGTGCGCCGGCCTGGCTCCGCGGCGCTGGATCTGGCCTATGTGGCGGCTGGGCGTTTTGATGGTTTCTGGGAGATGGGGCTGCGCGACTGGGACATCGCCGCCGGGCTGCTGCTGGTGCAGGAGGCCGGCGGTCTGGTCAGCGACCTGGAGGGACAACCGGATGTCTTCCGCCGCGGGGATGTGGTGGCGGGGAACCCGAAGATCCTGAAGGCGATGTTGCAACGGTTGCGGGGAGCGCTGGCCGAGAAAAGCGAATAAAAACCATAGGTCGGGATAGCCCGCAGGGCGTGACCCGACAACAGAACCCCAAGGACACAACTTCGCGTCGACCACAGGGCGTCGGGTTACGCTGCGCTAACCCGACCTACGCGTGACGGGTGGCGATCCGTAGATCCATAGGTCGGGATAGCCCGCAGGGCGTAACCCGACAAAGAACCTGAAGGCGACCCGTAGACGCGCGGGGCGATCGCGACCGGAGGTCGCTCCTACGGGGTTTCTTCCTCCGCGCCTTCCTTCTTCACCGGGAGCAGGACCTTGCGGTCGACGCCCAGCATCAACGCGGCGGCGGCGGCGATGAAAATGGACGAGTAGGTTCCAATCAGCACACCGACGATGAGGGCGATGGCGAAGTTGTTCAGCGCCGCGCCACCGAGCACGAACAGCGCAACCAGCACGAGCAGCGTCGTCATGCTGGTCACGATGGTGCGCGCCAGCGTCTTGTTCACCGCGTTGTTCATCACGAATTCGGTGCTCTCCTTGCGCAGGATCCGGAAATTCTCCCGGATCCGGTCGTAGACCACGATGGTATCGTTCAGGGAGTAGCCGATCACCGCAAGTACCGCCGCCAGCACCGCCAGGTCGAACTCGATCTGGGTCAGCGCGAAGAATCCCAGGGTCAGCGTCACGTCGTGGACCAATGCCAGCACCGCGCCGACCGCGAAGCGCCATTCAAAGCGCACCGCGACATAGATCAGGATGCCGAACAGCGCGTAGATCATCGCCAGCCCGCCCTGCTCGCGCAGTTCCTCGCCCACCGCCGGGCCGACGAATTCCACCCGCCGCAGGTCCACGCCCTCGGGACCCCCTGCCTGCAGCGCCCTGAGCACTTCGTTGGACAGAGCAGCTTGGTCCGGATCGTCGACACGGGGCGGCAGCCGGATCAGCACGTCGCGCGAGGTGCCGAAATACTGCACCGTGGCTCGCTCGAAGTCGTTATCCGCGAGCTGCTGACGGATGGGATCGAGTTCCACAGCCTGTGGATACCCCACCTCGACCAGCGTGCCGCCCGTAAAGTCGACGCCGAAATTCAGCCCCCGGGTCGCCAGCAACGCGATCGAAACCAACACCAGGATCACCGAGATCATGACCGCCATCTTGCGGTGACCGAGAAAGTTGATGTTGGATTCGGCAAAATTGATATGCGGAAGCATTTCGATAACTCCGGGGCTAGATGGACAGCCGCGCGATGCGCCGCCGCCTGCCATAGGTCAGGTTGACGATGGCGCGCGTCACCACGATGGCGGTAAACATGGACACGACCACCCCGATCGACAGCGTGATGGCAAACCCCTTGATCGGCCCGGTCCCGAACAGGAACAGCACCACCGCAGCGATCAGCGTGGTCACGTTGGCGTCGGCGATGGTCGAGAAGGCCCGCTCGTAGCCACTGGAGATCGCTGCCTGTGGCGACATGCCGTTGCGCAGCTCCTCGCGTATTCGCTCGAAGATCAGCACGTTGGCGTCCACCGCGATACCGACCACCAGTACGATACCGGCGATGCCCGGCAGCGTTAGCGTCGCCTGCAGCAGGGACAGGATCGAGACGATCAGCACCAGGTTCAGCGCAAGGGCGAAGTTCGCGATGAGTCCGAAGACACGGTAGTACAGGATCATGAACAGCATGACCCCGATGAAGCCGATGATCACCGACTGCATCCCGCGATCGATGTTCTCCTGACCCAGGCTCGGCCCCACCGTGCGCTCCTCGACGATCGACATCGGCGCCGCCAGGGCACCGGCGCGGAGCAGCAGCGCGAGATTGTGCGCCTCGCGGGTACTCTCCAGACCGGTGATCTGGAACCGCCGGCCCAGCGGCTCGTTGATGCGGGCGATGTTGATGACCTCCTCGGAACGCGAGGTCCGTCGCACCAGTTCCCCGTCTTCCTCCGTGGTTTCGGTGGTGGTCTCGATGAACACCGTCGCCATCAGGCGACCCACGTTCTCGGCGGTGACGCGCGAGAAGATGCGCGCGCCCTGCCCGTCCAGGTTGATGAACACCGCCGGCCCGCCGGTGTCCTGGGCGATGCCCGAGGAGGCGCCGGTGATGTAGTCGCCGGTCAGCATCACCCGGCGCTGCAACAGGACCGGCGTGCCATCGCGTTCGAAATACAGGCGGGTGCCTGACGGCGCACGACCCGTCCGCTGCGCCTCGCGGGCATCGGTCCCCTCGGCGACCATGCGGAACTCCAGCGTGGCGGTCGCCCCGAGGATCTCTTTGGCCCGCGCGGTATCCTGCACACCGGGCAACTGCACCACGATGCGGCTTTCCCCCTGCTGGGCGATGATCGGCTCGGCCACGCCGAGTTCGTCGACACGCTTGCGCAGGGTGCTGATGTTCTGCTGCAGGGCCAGCCTGCGCAGTTCGGTGAGGTGATCGCTGTCCAGAGTGACCTCGAGACTGCTGTCCTCCCCGGCCCCCCGCTCCCGGAAATCCAGTTCCGCGCGGTACTGCCGGTTTAACCAGGTCAGGGCCGCGGCCCGATCCTGCTCCGAGGCGAAGGTGACGGTCAGATGCCGGGCGGAGCGTTCGACGTCCTCGAAGGCGAGCCGCTCCTCGCGCAGTCGCCCGCGGAACTCGTTGGTGTAGCGCTCCATCGCGGTCCCGATCACGGCGTTCAGGTCCACCTCCATCAGGAAGTGCACGCCGCCGCGCAGGTCCAGCCCAAGGGACATCGGCCGGCCATTGACCGCCCGCAGCCACTGCGGCGTGGCGGGCGCGAGGTTCAGCGCCACCACGTGATCGTCGTCCAGGGCTCCACGCAGGACATCGGCCGACCGCAGCTGGTGATCGGCGCTGTCGAAGCGCAGCAGCAGTTGCCCCTCGCGTTCCTCCACCTGCCTGGCCTCGAGACCCTGGGCGCTGAGGATCACGTCGATGATGGAGGCGACGGCTGGCTCCACCTCGCCGGTGCGCGCGTTCGAGACCTGCACCGCCGGATCCTCGGGGAAGATGTTCGGCAGCGCATAAAGTCCGCCCGCCAGGATGGCGACGGCAATCAGGGCATAGACCCAGACAGGATAGGCATTACGCATGGGAGATCTTTCTTAGACGTCTTTCATGGTGCCTTTCGGCATGACAGCGGAAACCGACTGGCGCTGGACGATGACATTGACGCCATCGGTCAGTTCGACCCGGATGAAGTTCTCGCCGACCTCGGTGATCTTGCCCAGCAGGCCGCCGTTGGTCACGATCTCGTCGCCCTTGGACAGGGCCTCGATCAAGGCCCGGTGTTCCTTCGCGCGCTTGCTCTGGGGCCGGATGATCAGGAAGTACATGATCGCGAAGAAGATCGCGATCATGATCAGGAACTCGATCATGCCGCCACCGGCGGCGCCTTCCTGTGCGTGGGCTGCGGAGATAAAAAAGTCCATCACGTCACTCCATTCGAAAAGGGTGGTTCGGGTTCAGGGCACCGACCCGGGTACCGGAATGCAGACAATCGTTTCCACTGGCAACGGAAGCCCGCTCCGGGTTCCGCGCCAGAAGCCCTCGCTGGACGTAGAGAGGCGACCGGGATCGGTGGCAGTTCAAAACACTCGGAATTATGCCACAGGCGGGACCGGCATGCCGCGAGCCGCATAGAAGCCCTGCACGAAGCGGTCCAGTTCCCCTGCCGCGATACCTGCGCGCAAACCGCGCATCAGGTCCTGGTAGTAGTGCAGGTTGTGGATCGTGGCCAGACGCGAGCCCAGGATCTCGTTGCACTTGTCGAGGTGTTTCAGGTAGGCGCGGGAATAATTGCGGCAGGTGTAGCAGCCGCATTCCGGGTCCACCGGCGCGGTATCGGCGCGGTACTGGGCGTTGCGGATGCGCAGGATGCCCGCCCGGGTATACAGGAACCCGTTACGCGCATTGCGCGTGGGCATCACGCAGTCGAACATGTCCACCCCCCGGCGCACGGCCTCGACGATGTCCTCGGGGCGACCCACACCCATCAGGTAGCGCGGCCGGTCCGGGGGCAGCAACGGGAGGGTCACGTCCAGCGTCGCCAGGCGCTCGGGTTCCGGTTCCCCGACCGAAAGCCCACCGATCGCGTAGCCATCGAACCCGATCGCGATCAGGCCCTCGGCGGAGCGCGCGCGCAGCGCCGGGTACATCCCCCCCTGCACGATGCCGAACAGCGCCGAAGGGTTGTCGCCGTGCGCGTCGCGCGAGCGCCGCGCCCAGCGCAACGACAGTTCCATCGAGGCCGCGGCCTGCTCTTCGGTGGCGGGATACGGCGTGCACTCGTCGAAGATCATCACCACGTCGGAGCCGAGTTCGCGCTGCACCTGCATCGAGGACTCCGGGGTCATCAGCACCCGGTCGCCATTGATCGGGGACTGAAAGCGCACGCCCTCCTCGCCGATGCTGCGCAGCTCCGCGAGGGAAAAGACCTGGAAGCCCCCCGAGTCGGTCAGGATCGGGCCGTCCCAGTGCATGAAGTCATGCAGATCTCCATGGGCGCGGATCACCTCGGTCCCCGGCCGCAGCATCAGGTGGAAGGTATTGCCGAGGATCATCTCGGCGCCCAACTCGCGCAGATCCTCCGGGGTCATGGCCTTGACCGTTCCGTAGGTTCCCACCGGCATGAAAGCCGGCGTCTCGACCACCCCCCTGGGAAAGGTCAATCGGCCTCTTCGTGCCTTTTTATCCGTGTCTTGTAGCTCAAACCTCATGTCACTTTTCACTTTTGCTCGGGGGAAGATCCGCCGGACTTCCCGGCGCGAGCCACATCGCATCGCCGTAACTGAAGAAACGGTAGCGCTGGGCTACTGCATGCTCGTACGCCGCCATCACCCTGCGGTAACCACCGAAGGCCGTCACCAGCATCAATAGCGTGCTCTGCGGGAGGTGGAAGTTGGTCAAGAGCCGGTCCACCACCCGGAATCGGTAGCCGGGCGTGATGAACAGGCGGGTCTCTCCGGCGAAGGGGCGCAAATCCCCCCTTTGAGCGGCGGATTCCAGCGAGCGCATCGACGTGGTCCCGACGGCCACCACCCGCCCGCCGCGCGCGCGGCAGGCCTCGATCGCGGCACAGGTGTCGGCGCCGACTTCGGCATACTCCGCGTGCATCTGGTGCTCCTCCGTGTCCGCCACCTTCACCGGCTGAAAGGTCCCGGCGCCGACATGCAGGGTCACCGTGGTTATCTGGACGCCCTGCCCGCGCAACGCGCCCAGCAGATCCTCGTCGAAGTGCAGTCCTGCGGTGGGGGCCGCCACCGCGCCGTCCCGGGCCGCGAACACGGTCTGGTAGCGATCCTGGTCCTCCGGGCTGTCGGGGCGTTCGATATAGGGCGGCAGGGGCACGTGTCCGTGCAACCGCAACGCGGCCAGGAAATCCGGCTGATTCAGCAGGCGCAGGCGGAAGAACATGCCCTCGCGCCCGATCACCTCCATCTCCAGCGCCTCGGCCAGGTGCAGGCGCGAACCCACAGGCGGCGACTTGCTCGCACGCACCATGGCGAGCGCGGTGTCCGGCGCCTCGATCCGCTCCACCAGCACCTCGACCCGCCCTCCGGTCGCCTTGCGCCCCAGGAGCCGCGCAGGGATCACGCGTGTGTCGTTCAGCACCAGCAGATCGCCTCGGCGCAGCAGCCGGCCGATCTCACGCACCCGGGAATCAACCGGCTCGGGGCCTTCCAGCACCAGCAGCCGCGCCCCCGAACGCTCCGGCAGCGGTTGCTGGGCGATCAGTTCCCCGGGAAGCGGATAGTCGAAGTCGGCGACGCGCATGGCGCGCGATGCTACCACGCCGCCCTGCTGGCGCCATCCCTCGAAAGCGGCGGCAAGCCGTTACACTCCGTATTAGGCGGCTCCACCCGCACAAAGGGGCCCAGGCCTCTGGAGTGCCGTAGCTTGCTACCGCTGTCCACCGAGTCCCGTTGCCCCAAAAGCGGCGGCGAGCCGCCGCGCTCCATATTGCCCGGTTGGGCCGCGCCTCGAATATCGGGCCCTCTCGAACGCCTTCTACGGGTCGCTTGTCTGCCCCTCCTTCTGCGGTACACTATTGGCCCGCGCCGGGATGGCGGAACTGGTAGACGCGCCGGACTCAAAATCCGGTTCTGGCAACAGAGTGCGAGTTCGATTCTCGCTCCCGGCACCATCCGTCGCCCTGAATCGCAACGCGAACACGGGGAACGACGCGGAACGCCCAAGCGCCGGCGTAGCTCAGTTGGTAGAGCATCTGATTTGTAATCAGAGGGTCGCGGGTTCAAATCCTGTCGCCGGCTCCAATTAAACAAGCCTTTACGCCGGATTGACAACTCGGTTTATCAAAAGCGTCACAGAGCAGTCACACCCTGTGACCCGAGAAACCCTTGCCGGCTTGGCGAGACGCAGACGGCAGGCGCCCCCGGGTGTGACCAGGCTGTACACGGCCTGACTTGGCTGTTCCAACCGCGCCGGCAAGCTGCCGTCCGGAAGCTGCACCCTCCGTGAACCTGCCCCATCAGGTTTCGCGCGCTGCCTCCGCAGGGGCGACACCGGATCCCGACCTGAATGAAGAAGCCATGAAAATTCCCAAGAGCCTCCAACCTCTGGTCGACGACGGCCTGGTCGACGCGGTCGTCACTCAACTGAAGAGCGGCAAGGAGGCGTCCGTCTACATCGTCGCCTGCGGTGACCAGCTCCGCTGCGCCAAGGCCTACAAACAGGCGGAACACCGCGGCTTCCACAAGCTCGCCGAGTACCAGGAGGGTCGCAAGGTGCGCGGCAGCCGCGACGCGCGCGCCATGGCCCGGCGCGGGCGCCATGGACGCGAGATGCAGGAAAGCCAGTGGAAGAGCGCCGAGGTCGATGCCCTTTATCGGCTGGCCGAAGCCGGCGTACGCGTCCCCGTCCCCTACGGCGTATTTGACGGCGTGTTGCTGATGGAGCTGGTGCAGGATGCCGACGGCCATACCGCGCCGCAGCTGCATGAGGTCGAGATGACACCGGAACAGGCGCGGGAGTGGCACACGTTCATGATCCGGCAGATCCAGCGCATGCTCTGCGCGGGCCTGATCCACGGCGACCTGTCCGAGTACAACGTGCTGGTGGATGCAAGCGGTCCGGTGATCATCGACCTGCCGCAGGCCGTGAACGCCTCGGGCAACAACAATGCTTTCCGCATGCTGGAACGCGACGTCAACAACATGCGCACCACGTTCAGCCGCGCTGCGCCCGAGCTGCTGGAGACCCAGTACGCGCACGAAATCTGGAGCCTGTTCAAGACCGGCGACCTCAAGCCCGACACCCCGCTCACCGGACATTTCGTCCATGACTTGGCCGAGGCCGATGTTGGCGCGGTGATGGACGAGATCGAGGAAGCCCGGCTTGAAAACGAGGCCCGCCTGCGCGCGGTATAGATCGCCCCTTCATCCGCGAGCACCCTCGTCCCTCCACCCCGACAAGCCCTTTTAGGCCTGCCAAGAGGAAACATACAAGCGGTCTCCGGCCGCGATGGGCGATGCATGCCGGGGCCCTGACCGACCAGGTGGACCGCGACCGGAGGTCGCGGATTTGAGGGCGTTGCGGGGGCGCGATGGACTCAGGGGGCGATCTGGCGTACGAGTTCCGCCCAGTTCCGGCGTTCGCGCTCCGGATCGAACAACGGTCTCAGGCTGCGGCAGGACTCGTGCAGACGCTCGAGGAAGCGTGGCTCTGCCTCGACGGCCAGCAACAGGTCGCGCAGGGCCTCTGTATCGCCCACGGGATAAAGCCCCGGATAGTCGTCGCCGAGCAGTCCGATCGAGCCGTGGATTCGCGAGGCGATCACGGGCAGGTCGGCCATGATGGCCTCGCCGATCACGTTCGCGCCGCCCTCCATCCGCGATGGCAGCACCAGCAGGTGTGAACGTGCGAAGGCCTCGCGCAGCCGATAGCGGGGCACTTCTCCGTGCCAGCGGTAGCGCGGATTAACCGTCATCTCGGCGCGTGCCTGCTCGGCCCAGTCCGGCGTGTGTGCGGCGCCGAAATGGTCGACACGCAGTCGGCTGGGCGGCGGCAGGTCGCGCACTGCGTACGCCGGTCGCAGCGGATCCTTCTCCTCGCGCAGGTGACCCGCGACGCAGACTCGAAAGCTCCGCTGCGCCGGCCGGTGCGGCAATCCCGGCGGCGCGGACTGGTGGATCACCCGCAGCTTGTCGCGATATTCGGGCGGCACGACCTCGTCGATCCGGTCATGCAGGCCGACCAGGACATGCGCCAGTTGCATCGAGCGCAGCGTCGGCACCGGGTGACTATGGATGAACCGGTAGGCGTCGGTACCGCTCAGCACGACGATCAGCGGCCGCGACGGGTGCGCGTTCGCGAAGTGCGCGATGGCATCCGCGCTGCGCCAGGCGTGCAACGCCACCATCAGGTCGGCGGGCTCACCCTGATACTCCCGCGTCACACGGACCTGGTGCCCGAGACCACGCAGGATGCGGGCCCAGCGGGCAGCGGTGGTCCAGTTGCCGCCGCGGGCGCGGGATGGCGCGGGCGTGATCAGGTGTACTCGCATTGAGGGTCCATGTTGTGCGAACGTTTGCGGTTGCAAGGTAACGCAGGAGGTTGGAACGTGCACCTGCCCGGCCCGCGCGAACTGATCGCGCAGATGGAGGACGTCCGCGCCCGTACCCTGACCCTGATCGAAGGGCTGGACGCGGAACAACTGATGGGTCCGAGGCTGCCCACCGTGAACCCGCTGCGCTGGGAGATTGGTCACGCCGCGTACTTCCACGAATACTGGGTACTGCGCCAGCACCTGGGCGAGGCTGCGGGGCGGCCGGACGCAGACCGGCTGTACGACTCCATCAACATCGCCCACGACAGCCGCTGGGATCTGCCGCTGCCCCCGCTGGAAGACACGCTCGCCTACATGGACGGAGTGCTGCGGCGCATCCGGGAACGCTTGTCGGCGGACGGTCCGGACCCGGAGCGGGACTACCTGGCCCAGTACGCCGTATTCCACGAGGACATGCACACCGAGGCCTTCACCTATACCCGCCAGACCCTCGCCTACCCCGCCCCCGAGATCGGCACGCCGGTGGATGACCGCTGGTGGGCCGGGAGTCTCGAAGGCGACGCCGAAATCCCCGGCGGTGAATTCGTTCTCGGCGCCCGACCCGATGACGGTTTCGTCTTCGACAACGAGAAATGGGGCCACGCGGTGCAGGTGCGGCCCTTCCGCATCGCCCGGGCCGCCGTGAGCAATGCCGAATTCGCGGCCTTCGTCGACGACGGCGGCTACCGGCGCCCGGAACTCTGGGACGCCGAAGGCTGGCAGTGGCGGGCCGATGTCGGGCTGGAACAGCCGGTGTACTGGCGCGAGGGTGTCCCGGGCTGGGAGTGGCGGCACTTTGATCGCTGGGAGCCGTTACCGCCGAACGCCGCGGTCATCCACGTCAGTTGGCACGAGGCGAAGGCCTGGTGCCGCTGGGCGGGCCGGCGCCTTCCGACCGAACTCGAATGGGAAGTGGCGTCTGCCGGGGAGCCGAACGCCAACGGCCTCGCTCTGGCGCCGGTGAAGCGGCGTTACCCCTGGGGCGATGCCCCACCCGATCCGAGTCGTGCGAACCTCGACGGCAACGCGTTGGGCACCATCGATGTCGCGGCCCTGCCGGCAGGCGACAGTGCCTTCGGTTGCCGGCAGATGCTGGGCAACGTGTGGGAATGGACCGACACCGTATTCGAGCCCTACCCCGGGTTCGCCCCGGACATGTACCGCGACTACTCCATGCCCCTGTTCGGGCAGACCCGGGTCCTGCGCGGCGGCGGCTGGGCCACGCGCTCCCGGCTGATCCGGAATACCTGGCGGAACTACTATGGTCCGGACCGCAACGACGTGTTCGCGGGTTTCCGGACCTGCGCGCTGTGACCGCCTGAAGCCACTCGGCGCATAGACAAGGAAATTGCCTGATGCAGAAGACCAACGCGCCCGTCGCGAAGGAGCTGGTGCTGGTGGGTGGCGGCCATTCGCACGTTGCGGTGCTGCGCCGCTTCGGCATGCGCCCCCTCCCCGGTCTGCGCCTGACGCTGATCACACGGGACATCCACACTCCCTATTCCGGCATGCTGCCCGGCTACATCGCCGGCCATTACGACTTTGACGAATGCCATATCGACCTGGGTCCGCTCGCGCGCTTTGCCGGGGCTCGGCTCTATCACGGCGAGGTCGAGGGACTCGACCCCGAAGCGCGGGTGCTTCACGTCAGTGGCCGCCCACCGGTGTACTTCGACCTGCTATCCATCAATACCGGTTCCCGGCCGGGCACGGTCGACGTCCCCGGAGCCGTTGAATTCGCGCTGCCGGTGAAACCCATCGATGCCTTCCTCCGAAGGTGGGAACGCCTGATCGAGCGTGTGACCGCAAGCCGCGGGAGCTTCCGCATCGCGGTCGTCGGGGGCGGCGCCGGCGGCGTGGAACTGGCGCTCGCTACGCAGTATCGGCTGCAGAAGCTGCTGGCCGAGCGCGGCGACGACCCGGACCGCCTCGAATATGTGCTGCTGACCCAGGGTCCCGAGGTCCTGCCCACCCACAGCGAAGGCGTACGCAAACGCTTCGTCCGGGTGCTGGGTGAACGCAGCGTGCGGCTGCTCACGAATCACCGGGTCACCGAGGTTCGCGAGGGTGCCGTACTCGCCGGGGGACACGCCGAGGTGCCCGCGGACGCGGTGCTCTGGGTGACCTCGGCGTCGGCGCCGACCTGGCCCGCGCAGTCCGGCCTGGCCGTGAATGACGCCGGCTTCATACGGGTGGATGCGAACCTCCAGTCGATATCCCATCCGGGAATCTTCGCCGCGGGCGATGTCGCGGCCCTGCCCGACCCCCGACCCAAGTCCGGCGTGTTCGCGGTGCGCCAGGGGCCGGTGCTCACCGACAACCTCCGCCGCGCGGCCACCGGACGGGATCTGCGTCCGTACCGGCCACAACGCAACTTCCTCGGCCTGATCAGCACCGGCGACCGCTATGCCGTGGCTTCCCGGGGCGAGTGGTCGATGGAGGGGGCCTGGCTGTGGCGGATGAAGGACTGGATCGACCGACGCTTCATGACCCGCTTCAACGAACTGCCCGACATGCCGGAGGAAGCCGGACCGAAGCTCGCCTCCGGGGTCGCCGACCACGAGGCGATCCGGGAACTGTCGACGCTGGCGATGCGCTGCGGCGGCTGCGGCGCCAAGGTCGGCAGCACGGTCCTCACCCGCGTGATGCAACGCCTGCCGGTGACCCGGCGCGACGACGTGGTGCTGGGCATCGATGCCCCGGACGACGCGACGGTGCTGTCGGTGCCGCCGGGCCGCCTGTTGGTGCAGAGCGTGGACTACTTCCGGGCCTTCATCGACGACACCTACACCTTCGGGCGCATCGCCGCCAACCATGCCCTGGGCGATCTCTTCGCGATGGGCGCGGAAGCGCAGTCGGCACTGGCCATCGCCACCGTTCCGTATGGCCGGGAGCGGGTGGTCGAGGAATCGCTGTACGAACTCCTCGCCGGGGCGCTGGCGGTCCTGCAGCCGAGCGGCGCGGTGCTGGCCGGCGGACACTCGAGCGAGGGCGCGGAACTGGCCTTCGGGCTGACCGTGAACGGGCTGGTCGACCCGGACGCGATCTGGCGCAAGGGCGGCATGCGCCCGGGGGATGCCCTGGTACTGACCAAGCCGCTCGGCACCGGTACCCTGTTCGCAGCCGACATGCGGCGCAAGGCCAAGGGCCGCTGGATCGAGGACGCCATTACCTCCATGTGCCTGAGCAACCAGGTCGGCGGGGAGTGCCTGCGCCGATTCCACGCAACGGCCTGCACCGACGTCACCGGATTCGGGCTGCTGGGCCACCTGCTGGAAATGACGCGCGCATCCGAAGTCGATGTGGTGCTCGAGGTGAACGCATTGCCGCTGCTGGATGGGGCCGCCGAGACCGTGGCAGCGGGCATCCTGTCCTCGCTGCAGCCCCAGAACCTGCGCCTGCGCCGGGGTGTGGCCGACCTGGAGCGCGCGGCCCGGCATCCACACTTCCCGCTGCTGTTCGACCCCCAGACCGCCGGCGGGCTGCTGGCCAGCGTCCCCGCCAGTGAGGCGCAGGACTGCGTCGAGGAACTGCAGCGGCTGGGCTATCCGGCGGCGGCCGTGATCGGCCGCGTGGAGGCCCGCAGCGATGCCCCCGAGCCCGTCCGCCTGGTGCTCTGAGGGACCGGCGCACGCAATGATCAGTCCTCCCGGACCAACCAAGGGGCGCGGCGCGGCGAGCAACCGCGACGGACGCTTCGAACCCACACACCGCGAGGCGGTGGACGACGGTTGGCACCGGGACGACGAGGAACTGCCACCGCTGCGCACCACTGTTGGCGTGGACACCGCGCGCAGCTTGATCACCCGCAACGATTCGCCGGATGTCCCGTTCGAGCAATCGATCAACCCCTACCGCGGCTGCGAGCACGGCTGCGCGTACTGCTTCGCACGGCCCAGCCACGCCTACCTCGGCCTGTCCCCCGGCCTGGATTTCGAGACCCGCCTGTTTGCAAAACGCGGCGCGGCGGAACTGCTGCGCAAGGAACTGTCCCGCCGCGGCTATCGCTGCAGCCCGATCGCACTGGGCATCAATACCGATGGCTACCAGCCGGTGGAACGCGAACTGCGGGTGACTCGGAAACTGCTGGAGGTACTGCACGAGACCCGCCACCCGGTCAGCATCGTGACCAAGTCGGCGCTGGTCGAGCGGGATCTGGATCTGCTCTCGGAGATGGGGAGGGAGGGCCTGGCGCACGTGGCAGTGTCGGTCACCACGCTGGACCGAAGCCTCGCACGACGGATGGAGCCCCGCGCCGCCACACCCCAGCGGCGCATCGAGACCCTGCGGCGTCTGAGCGAGGCGGGGGTACCCACGGCGGTGCTCGTCGCCCCGGTGATCCCGGTGCTGACTGACCCGGAACTGGAGGCGATCCTCGAGGCGGCCTCCGCGGCCGGGGCACGGTCTGCCGGCTACGTGATGCTGCGTCTGCCGCACGAACTCGCCGAACTGTTCCCGGAGTGGCTCGAGGTCCATGAGCCCCTGAAGGCGAGCCGCGTGCTGAACCGGCTGCGGGAGATGCGCGGCGGCGCGCTCTACGACGCCAGCTTCGGCAAGCGCATGACCGGCGAGGGTCCTTACGCCGAGATCATCCAGCGCCGCTTCCGCCTCGCCCGCCAGCGCATCGGCCTGAACAACCGCCTCCCCGATCTGCGCACCGATCTCTTCCGCGCGCCCTCCCCCAACGGCCAGCTATCCCTTCTCTAGCCCACTCGTGTGGAGTGCGGGAGCTGGCTCCCGTTTTCGAGTGCCAGAACAGGCCCACCGTCCAAAGCGGCGGCAAGGCGCCGCACTCCAGGGGCGCTAGTGCGGTGAGCAACAATCCGGGTTGCGACCCCCGACCTGCTGTACTACGATCTGACTACCCAACCATTGAGCCACCGGCGATGCCCGTAGCCACTTCGATCAAACTACCCAGCAAACTGAAGGCCAGAATCCAGCGCCTTGCGGACCAGAGCCACCGTTCCGCCCACAGCGTGATGATCGAAGCCCTGGAACGCGAGGTCGCACGGGAGGAACGCCTGTACGCATTCGTTCAGGAGGCCCTGCGGTCCGACCGCGACATTGAGGAAGGCGGCAGCATCTACCGAGCCGAGGATGTCCACGAGTGGCTGCGACGATTGTCCGATGGTGAGCCCGTGGAGAGGCCGGCGCCTTGGCGCGAGTAGTCTATTCCGATAACGCGCTGGCCAACCTGCAACGCGCCTTCGACTTCCTCCTCGATCAGGATCCCAGCGCCGCGAGGGAAGCTGCGGCAGCGATCTCGGGGGCGATCGAACTGCTTCGAGTGCACCCGTTGATCGGGCGCCCGCTCGAAGGCCCACTGCGGGAACTGGTCATTTCCTTCGGAAAGACGGGCTACGTCGCGCTATACCGCTTCATACCCGAGCGGGACCAGATCCGCGTGCTCGCCATCCGTCACCAGCGCGAACTGGATTACCCGATCTGAGACGGAAGGCGCAGCGACCGGGTGACCCGATCGCCTGGCTCAACCCGATAGGGAGGGGGTTCGAAGGTACGGCAGGCCCAAGAAGAGAGCGCAAAGCGTCTTGGCATCGGTGATGCGTCCGTCACGCGCGGCCTGCTCGGCCTCGTCGATACTCAGGTGCAGGATCTCCAGAAATTCGTCGGCGTCCGGCTGGGCGCCGACCTCGACCAGGCCGCGCGCCAGGAAGATCTCGATCCGTTCGTCGGAGTAGCCGACGCAGGGATGGATGCTGCCCAGCCGTTGCCATTCCCGGGCCCGGTAACCGGTCTCCTCGACGAGTTCGCGCTGCGCGCAGTCCTGGAGCGCTTCGCCGGGATCGATCCGGCCGGCCGGGAGTTCAAGCAGCGCCTCTCCCACCGGGTAGCGAAACTGCCGGACGAAGAGAATGCATTGATCGTCACGCTGGGCGAGGATCAGCACCGCGCCCGGGTGGCGGATGCACTCCCGGACGGCGGTGTTCCCGTCGGGAAGGCGCACGCGATCCCGGCGCACCTTCAGCAGGACGCCGTCGAAGACTTCCTCGGAGGCAAGCGTGGTCTCCGCGAGCGGGTCGGTTGGTGGCTTGTTCATGGGTGACGGCTGGCGGGGACTCGTGGTTGATTCAAGCGCACAAAAGCGGGAGCAAGGTCCCGCACTCCAGAGTGACCTGGCTGAGCGGGCACCTGGAGCATTTCGGGATCAGCGCAGGGCCGGGGGCTCCCGTTCGTAGCCGCAGCTCCAGCACTGGGTGAACTGGCCCTCGATCTGTTCGCCGCAGCGGGGACATTTCCACTCGCACGCGTCGGGGTCGGCTTCACCCTCGAGGTATTCCTTGATCACCTCGCGCGCCTGTTCCGCCTGCTCCGAGTGCACCACCACGACGCGCGCCCAGCACTCGTTCGGCGGGATCTCGCCAGCAGCACCGTACAGGCCGGCCTGCATCACGTGGGCCCGGATGCCGGCGTTCTGCAGCACCCCCTCGATGAAACCCGCCATGATCGGGTCTGCCGCGGTGTAGACGGTCTTCATGCTTGCCTCCGTGCCAAGGCTGAGTGACAAGCATAGTGGATCGGGCGATACCGCGTGCCGCCATCCACCGCGCAAAACAAAGGCTCCCGAAGCATGGAAGCTTCCTCAGCGCTGAGCCAGGCGGGGTTCAGGAATGTCCCTGTGCGCCGCCGGCGCTCTGGAAGTACTCCATGGCTTTCTGGATCGCGTAGAACGGAGCCTCCTCGGCCGCCGCTGCGGTCTGCGGCAGGTTGATGTCGGCGTGGTACTTGCGGAATGCGAGCAGGTGAATGGGCAACTCCCGGGCAAACATGTCGTTCTGGGCGATGAAGTACTGTGCCATCGCCAGCACGAGCGCGTAGCGGGCCTCGTGCGGGAGGATGTCCGGGCTCACCCGGATTCGGGGCAGATCGCCCGCGGCACCGTCGACCTGCAGGTCGATGATCTGTCCGGGTTCCGGCGCGGCCGAATCCTCTCCGGGCACCGGCCTGACCAGTTCCAGGTTCTCCGACAGCCTCAGGTGTCCCTTCAGGCGGATGTGGTCCCACGGCTGGAAGACCTTGCTGGACATATTCACCGCCCAGAGTTCCAGGGTCTCGCGCAGTTCCCCGGCGAGCGGGCTGTCGCCCAACGCAAAGAGCTGCTGGGCGTAGAGCATGTCCCACACCCAGACCTGCCCGTATTCCGGCAGATCGCCCTCGGCATCAACCGATACCCGCTGGCGTTCCGGATTCTCCGGCGCGCGCGGATGCAATTCCAAGGTAAAATGGCTCACGATTTTCTCCGGCACACTAAGTACACCGGCAAGTATAGGCGTCCCGATCAGCCCGCCCCATTTCGCGCGGGCTCGCCGCGGGCTTTACGCGGAGTGCGCAAGGCCCAAAAGAGGCGCATCCCCAATAGCGTGGCGAGGGCCAGGGCATAGAGGGTGACCTCACGGTAGTCGGCCCGGGTCAGCCAGACGATGTGCACGACCCCCAGGATGCCCGCCAGGTACACCAGCCGGTGCAACCGGGTCCAGTTGCGCTTCAGCAGGGTCATCGCAGCGCGGGTGGATGTGGCCGCGAGCAGCAGGAGAATGACCCAGGCGGCGAACCCGGCCATCACGAACGGCCGGGTGGTCAGATCCTCGATGATCAGTTGCCAGTCGAAGAAGAGATCGACGCCCAGCCAGATGAGGAAGTGCGCGGTGGCGTAGCCGAAGGCCAGCAGACCCAGCATGCGCCGCAGCCGCAGGATCGGGGCGAGCCCGGTCAGGCGCCGCAGCGGAGTCACCGCCAAAGCCGCCAGCAGCAAGATGATCGTGTAGGTGCCCGAATCGCGGACGAGCGTTTCGATCGGGTTGACCCCAAGCCCGCCGAAGGCACCCGCCGTCCGGCCAGCAAGCCACAGCGCCGGCGCGAGGCCCACAAGCAGGACCACCCACCATAGAACGCGCGGCCAACGCTGGTCCCTTGCGCCGCGCCGGACTCCCCGGACGCGGGTCGCGGGCGAGACGCGGCTCACCGGCTCCAGCTTTCCCGGTACGTTTGCCGCGCGTGAGACGCTCGCAGGACGCAGGCCATCGCAGAACGGTTCAGAAAAACTTCTTCAGGTCCATTCCGGCGTAGAGGTCCGCGACCTCGTCGCCGTAGCCGTTGAACATCTCGGTCCGGCGGCGCCGGAACTCGCCAATCCGGCGTTCGGTTCGCTGCGACCAGCGCGGATGGGCCACCTCGGGGTTCACGTTGCTATAGAAGCCGTATTCATTCGGCTGCGCCTGATTCCAGGCCGTCGGCGGCTCGTCCTCGGCCAGGGTGATGCGCACGATCGACTTGATGCTCTTAAAACCGTATTTCCAGGGCACCACCAGCCGCAGCGGCGCGCCGTTCTGATTCGGAAGCTCCTCGCCGTACAGCCCGACGGCAAGGATCGTCAGGGGATGCATGGCCTCATCCAGCCGCAGCCCTTCCGTGTAGGGCCACTGCAGTACCGGGCGGCGTTGGCCGGACAGATTCTCGGGATCCAGGATCGTTTCGAAGGCCACGTAGCGAGCCGATCCCGCGGGTTCCGCCTGTTTCAACACCTGGTTCAGTTCGAAGCCGACCCAGGGGATCACCATCGACCAGCCCTCGACGCAGCGCAGGCGGTAGATGCGCTCCTCCAGCGCCCAAGGCTTCAGGAAGTCCTCGAGCGCATAACGTCCCGGGTTGGCACAGGCACCGTCGACGACCACCGACCAGGGTTCGGTACGGAGCATCTCGGCGTTGCGTGACGGGTCGGACTTGCCGGTGCCCAATTCGTAGAAATTGTTGTAGGTGGTCACGTCTTCCCAGGGCGTCTTGGGCTCGTCGGTGGAGAACGGACCCGGGGAAAAACTCAGGCCGTTGCCGTTCTGCGCGTGCGCCAGACCGGGCAGCAGCAGGCCGGCCCCAAGGGCGAGACCGCCACGCATGAAATTTCGACGCGCGAGATAGACCTCCCTGGGGGTGATCTCGCTGGATCTCGGTTCCGACCGGAAGTGTCTGCGAATCAACATGAAGCCGCCTCTTTCAGGGATTTACACAATCGACTGGCTCTTCTGAGACTTGTGGCTCCCGTGCAAGTTCGCCGAGCACGGCAGATTCCTGACTAATAAACTCAGCTAATACGGCATAAGTTTTTTCTGCTTGCACTCTATGAGCAAACGCTTATAAGGGCAGAAAATCCACGAAATTTTGAGAGATCCGTGAACATGAACCTGACCGACGACCTGTCTACAGACTTCGACGACGACCTTCCGGAAGCGAGCACCCCGCCGCGGCCGTTAGTGAACCCGCTGGCGGCCCGGCGCTCACTCGAGCGGCTGCTAGAGCAGCGTGCGCTGCGTAACCGCCTCCACGACGACCTCGACGACGCCCAATCGCTGGACGAACTGGACTGGTAACATCCGGGCGTCAGCGCCGAACGAGGGTTTTCGCTTTCTCGCACGCTCCCCCCGCCCCGGAGCGGTGAAATAGGCTGCGCTCATTGGCACCCTGCGCGGCGGCGAGTGGTTGAGCGCCTTCGCACCGAACCCGTTCGTGTCTGGCAGGAAACCCTCGGGCGCTCCGGTAGTCAACAGAAGTCCGGATTATCTCGAACGCTCCGCCAATGGTCAGATTCGTGTTGTTTTAACGGGCGCGGATGTAGGAGGCCAGGCCCTGGCCGATCGGTTTTCCGGCGCTCGATCGGCGAGAGGGCTCGCCTCCTACGGGGAAGGCTCATGACGAGAGTGTGTTGTGCATAACAGGACGGCCTGCGGAGCTTGCGTGATCATCAGGACAGAGGTTGAGAGTACGCACCGGGAGTCCCGCCTGAACCCTGCCCAGACCGGATGTACCGAACCGCTGTGTAATGATCGGGGCTTCCTGATTGCGCTCGATGCCCTTTTCCTCAGCCACAAGGACCCCTGATGCGCGTCTGGATCGCCCTCGGCGTCATCCTGGCATTCCTGCTGCTCTGGATGAGCCTGTGGAATTCCAGCCCGGTCCGGCAGGAGGCTGCCGCCGGTCCTGTCTTTGACGGTCTCACGGAGATTGCCCAGAAGTTTTCCGATCCTCCCGGCACATGGGACTACCGGTTCCCGGAAGACCATGGCAGCCATCCCGAGCAGTTTGGCGAACATTGGCTTTATACCGGGCTTCTGGATGACGCTGACGGCACTTCGCTGGGTTTCAAACTCGCGATCTACCGACTTTCGCTGACGCCCGAACCGGTGGAGGCCGAATCTCCATGGTCGACCCGGGAAATATTCTGGGCCCAACTCGTCCTGGACTCGCGACAGCCCGGCCCACCGCCGGGAGAAGAGCGCTTCAGCCGCGCCGCCGCCGGGTTGAGCGGAGCCCAGGATGGAAGGATCTGGCTGGACGACTGGTCCATCAAGCACGACCCTGATTGTGCCTGCTTCTCACTGAACGCCTCCACGGACGATTTTTCGCTCGACCTGACCCTGTTCCCCCAGACTCCGGAGCCCATCCCCTTCAGGGGCGTGCCCGGTCTCGAAACTGCCGCACCGGGGTCACACGGCTACTGGTGGCCCCGGCAGCGGGTCCAGGGACACGTTCGCGACGCCGGAGGGTCCCGCCAGGTCACGGGCGAGGCCACGCTTGAGCATGCGTGGGGCCGGCGGTTACCCGTGGCCCAGGGGCAGATGACGCTGAACCGTCTCTGGGTTACGCTCGCCGACGGTACATCGATGCGTTGCATGCAGTTGCGGCGCCGGAGTGGCGGCGGCATCCCTTTGGGCGATTGCCTGTGGCTGTCGGCCGAAGGAGAATCGCTACAGGCTTCGGGCCGGGGTCTCGAACCATCGGCCCGGCGCAGCGCGGATTATCCGCTGCAATGGAATCTACAATCTTCCGAACCCCTGACCCGCCTTTCCTTGCGCACCGAGCAGAAACGCGCCCCGCTGGACTTCCGCTTGCCGGTATGGAGCGGACTGGTGCAGGCTGAGGGCACTCGCGATGGTCAGTCGCTCGACGGTTGGGGCTGGCTGGAGTTGAGCGGCTATTGAGGTGAATGCATGCTCCATCCCCTGAAGAAGGCTGCACTCGCAGGGTTCGCGCTGATCGTCACGAGCGCGTGCAGCGAGGCGCCGGTTCCGGACCGGTTCGCGATTGCCGATCCGGGCCCGATTCCGCAGACGGAACAGCGCCCTGGCAATCCCGAGTCCGGCTACCGAACGGTGGTCAATCGCGGGTATGTCAGCTGCGGCATCCCCTACGCTGCCTTCGCGGCCAGCAACGCCCTCGGGGAGCCGCGGCATCGGCTCCCCGGGCGAGAGGGCCGCAATGCCGATCTGCCCTACATGTTCAACTCGACCGTGAATCCAGACGGTGTCGAACTGGTCGTCAGCAACTGCCTGACCTGCCATGCCTCGGAATTCAACGGCGAATGGGTGGTCGGGCTGGGCAATCCGTTCCTGGATTTCACGGGAGATCCGGCGGTCACGGCGGAAATGTTCGGGGCCTTCGTCGAAGATGGTCCTGCCGCCACTGCCTGGGCCAAGTGGGCGGACCGGATCGGCGTCATCGCGCCATACATGGTGACCGACACCGCCGGCCCCAACCCGGCCCCCAACCTGACCATGGTCCTGATGGCGCACCGGGATCCGCAAACCCTGGCCTGGCATGATGAACCGCTGCTGGAGCCGCCGCCACGGGATCCGTTGCCCACCAAGGTACCGCCGTGGTGGCGCATGCAGCACAAGGCGGCCATGTTCCATCACGGAGGGGGTCGTGGCGATCACGTCCGCTTCATGATGATGAAATCCCTCGTCTGCACGGACGACCTGACGGAAGCCCGCGAGATCGATGCCTGGTTCACCGACGTGCGCGCCTATATCGCCAGCCTGGAGCCCCCCGAGTACCCCTATCCCGTGGATCAGGATCTCGCCGAAGCGGGCGAGCGGGTGTTTGAACGCACGTGTTCAGCCTGCCACGGGACCTACGGCGAAGACCGCTCTTACCCGAATCTCGTCATTGACCTCGAGACCATCGGCACCGACCCGGCATATGCGCAGCAGGCGGTGGCGGCCGAGCGTTTCGTGCGTTGGTTCAATCGCTCGTTCTACGGCGACGGCGCCGAAGCCAAGCCGGCGCTCGGCTACATGGCGCCGCCCCTGGACGGCGTCTGGGCGACCGCGCCCTACCTGCACAACGGGTCCGTTCCGACGATTGCCGCATTGCTGGACAGCAGTCAGCGCCCCACCTACTGGCGACTGCGACAGGAACCGCGAGAGTACGATCAGGATGCCCTCGGTTGGCGGTTCGACCCGCTGGAGCATGGCAAGGACGGCGCGCCGGACGCCAGGGAAGCGAAGTGGATCTACGACACCACACGGGAGGGATACGGCAACGGGGGGCACACCTTCGGCGATGACCTGAGTGATCAGGAGCGGCGCGCCTTGCTCGAATACCTCAAGCGGCTCTGAACACGCGCCGTAACCTGGCACGCTTCCAGGGGGCCCGACGCCCCCTCATTCGTTCAGCCGCAGGGCCGGCACCAGCGGCATCCGCGCCAGCCGCCAGGCTGGGTAGATCGAAGCGAGCAGCGCGGCTCCAAGGCCGAGAAAGAGGTTCTCTGCCAGCGGAATGCCCGGCAACATCACGTCCATGCGCCAGCCGAAGGCCTCGCGGTTGATCACTTCGATCAGCACCCAGCCCATGCCCAGGCCCAGCGGGATCGCCGCCAGCGCCGCGAAGAGCCCCAGCAGCGCACCCTGCAGGAAAACCAGGCGCGATACGCCCGAGGGCAGCAGCCCGGTGCTGCGCAGCACCGCGTACTCCCGCGCGCGCTCCATCTGCAGGGCCACCAGCGCGCTCAGGATCGCGACAAAGGCGACCAGCAGCGTGATCAGCCGCAGCAGGTGCGTGATCGCGAAGGTACGGTCGAAAATGGCCATGGATTCGGTCTCGATCGCATCCGGACGCGTGACCAGGGTCGGCGTGTCCTGGTCCTGCAGCCAGGCCTCGATCCGCGCCTCCAGGGTTTCCAGCGGAACCCCGTCGGCGGTGCGCAGGCCCATCGAGCCGAAGCCGGGCGCCGGGCCGCCGTGATAACGCTCGGCCCGCATCAATACCGTACCGCCGGGGTTGCTGTAGTCGCGGTAGACGCCGGCGATCGCAAAGGAACGGCGGCCCTGCGGGGTGGTGATCTCCAGGCGATCGCCCACGCGAAGACCCTGGTGCGCAGAGAAACCCTCGGTCATCAGAACTGTATCCGTGTCACGCAGGAGCGCATCCAGACCGGCTGCATCCCCCTCTACCAGCGGTAGGTGCTCCAGCCAGTCCGGGTGCGGGCGCAACAGGAACAGCTGGATCAGACCACGCCCCGAGACCGCATCCATCGTGGCTCCGGTGCTGACCGTGTCCACCTCCGGCCAGGACGCCATGGTCTCGGCCCAGTGGCCTGGAAGCCAGGCGGAACCGCGCGCGGAAGCCGGACTGGCGGCGACCACATAAACGTCCGAGGTGAGTGTCTGGCCCAGCCAGACCGAGACGCTCACGCGAAAGCTCCCGACCAGTACGCTGACCCCGATCGCTGCCGCCAGCGCCAGGGTTAGGGCCACGACCGCGGGGCCGCTGCGTGAGAGACTGCGTTCCAGGCTGCGCCCCGCCAAGCGCGGCAACGGCCAGTCGAAGCGCTCCGCCAACGGCCCGCCGAGCCAGCGCAGCCCCGCCGCAAGAAAGCGAGGCAGGAGGAGCAGGAAACCGGTAATCATCAGGAACAGGGCCACGAAACCGCCGACCAGTGCCCCCAGACCCAGCGCGGCGATCGTGGCACCCAGCAGGATTGCCAGCACGCCGGCTACGAAGAGGAGACCGGTCAGACCGTGGGCCCGCTGTTCCAGCGCCGCGCGGCCGGAGGTACCCATGCCCCGCCCGCGGGCCGCCTCCCAGGCCGGGGCAAGTGCCGCCAGCAGCGACAGGCCGACGCCCAACGCCACCATCGCGGCCAGCGCCAGCGGCCGCGGCTCCACGGCCGTAACCGCCACCACGAAGAAGTGATCCGAGACGGTGCGCGCGACCTGCCCCACCAGACCCTGGGCCAGCCAGATTCCTGCCAGCGCACCCAACACAGTACCGATCAAACCCACCAACAGGGCCTCGAACAGCACGACACCGACAATCTGCTCCCGGCTCACGCCGAGCAGGCGCAGGCTCGCCAGCACCTCGAGCCGGCGCAGCACCGAGAAGGTCTGGGTGTTGTAGATCAGGAACGCGGCGATCAGCAGGGCCAGGAGGCTCATCGCAGTGAGGTTGATCCGAAAGGCCTGCGCTAATTCCCGTGCGGCGGCATCCCGGGCCGCGACCGGCACCAGTTCCAGCCCTGTCGGCAGCAGGGCCTCCAAGGCCTCGGCCTGCCCGGGTTCCTCCAGCCGGGCGTCGATCCGATCCAGCAGGCTGACGCGGTCCAGAAGCACCTGCGCGGTGGCGATATCCGTAACCCAGAGCTGCCCTTCCGCGTCCGCGTCGGGGGCGGCAATGGCGGTCACGGTCTGCAGGCCAGCGGGTGTGCGCAACGTGAACCTGGGCTCATCCGCCGTGGTTTCCTGCGCCGCGAGCCACCGCGGCGGTACCAGCACGGTCCCCGGCTCGGTCAGCAGGCGCTGCACCGGTACCGAGCCAAAGCCTGCGGCCGTCTCACGAAACGGGGCCTCCGCCAGCGGATCGACTCCCAGCAGGTAGATGGTGTCCCCGGTCCTCAGCCGCAGCGGACCCTCGACGATCGGCGCCAGATCACGCCAGCCGGCAAGGCGCAGATCGCGATAATGACGATCCGGGAAGCCATCCACCGGCCCCAGCACCTGGTGTGTGGCGGCGCCCGCGACATCGATCATCGAGCGGTCGAAGGCACGCTGGGCGGACTGGTTGGCCAGGTCCACCGCCAGCACCACCGCGACGGCGATGATCACGCCGACGATGGTCAACAGGCGCTGCAGGGGATGCCGGGTCCAGTCCCTGAGCCAGGCGCGAAGGAGCAGTCTCACGCCGCCGGCCCTGCCGCAGGCGAGCCAACCGCGGCCGCTTCGTCTTGCGCCAGGAGGCGGCCATCGACCATGCGCACGGTGCGGTCCAGGCGTTCGGCCAGTGCAGTGCTGTGCGTGACCATCAGGAGTGCCGAGCCGGTGGCCGCGACCTGCTCCAGCAGCAGGCGGAAGACGGATTCACCGGTGGCGGAATCGAGGTTCCCGGTGGGCTCATCGGCCAGGATCAGCGCCGGCTGGTGCACCAGCGCGCGGCCGATCGCGACGCGCTGCTGTTCACCGCCGGAGAGCTGTTCCGGGTACCGGTCCGCCTTGCCGCTCAGGCCGACACTGGCGAGCTGTGCAGCGGCGCGGTCGCGCGCCTCCCGGCCGCGTGCACTGCCCTCAAGCTCCAACGGCAGGGCCACGTTTTCCAGGGCCGTCAGGGTGGGAATCAGGTGGAACGCCTGGAACACGATGCCCAGTTCCCGACGCCGAAGCAGCGTGCGCTCGCGTTCCGACAGGGAACCCAGTTCTGTGTCTTTGACCCGCACCTGTCCGGCACTGGGGGTTTCGAGGCCGGCCGCCAGATGCAGCAGCGTGGATTTGCCGCTGCCGCTCTCACCGACGATGGCCACGCGCTCCCCCGCCTGCAGGCTGAGATCGACGTCCTGCAACACCGCAGTGACGCCCGCCGCCCCACGATAGGAGAAGCCAAGGGAACGGCATTCGAGGACGCTGGGGGATTGGCTTGTCATCGATGCCTTCCGCTGGGTTGTGTTCGCACGGACCTTGGCACGGCCCATTGGTTCGACACCAGTCTACCTCTGCCAGTGCAGCAACGGCTGCAGGACCCACGCAATCAAGACCTCTGGAGTGCGGTGGCTTGCCGCCGCTTTGGAGTTGTGGGGCGTCATACACTCAAAGCGGGAGAAAGCTCCCGTACTCCATAGAAATTCAGGCGGCTGCAGTAATTCGAGTTTCGCGCGGCCCGGTCCTCCGGTACAATTTGGGAGTTATCTCCAGCAAGGGTACTTGCCTTGAAACGCAACCGACGCTGTCGATCTAGCCACGCCTTGCGGTAGCAGACCTTCCCTCCCCGGTTCGGTCGTCTTCCGCAGGGCATGTGGAATACAGGCCGGGCCTACCGTGTGATCCGTCGAAACCTGCAGCACGCTGCCGGCAACCTCGCCTGCCCCGTCACGGGGTAGCGCAGCCTGCCGCCGGCAGACGCCGACGCCACATACTGTCCCAGAGCCAGAACCCGAAGACGCGCTGCCCCGCAGCGTGACCACCGCCCCGGCCCAGCGCCGCGGCCGGCCCGGAGAGTGCGATGGAACACAATCTGGAACAGTTCGTGGTCGAGATCCAGGAATTGCTGCGCCTCGACGATCGCGACGCGCTACAGGAGACCCTCGACTTCATGCGCGTCCAGGACATCGCCTGGGTGCTGATGGAGTTGGGTGGCGAGGACCTGCCCACGGTGTTCAACCGTCTCCCACCCGGGCGCAAGGCGGATGTCTTCGGCTACCTGGACCCGGACTACCAGATGCGACTGTTGGACACCACGCCGCGGGCCGATGCGCGATTCCTGCTCTCGGAGATGGACACCGACGACCTGACCGCGCTGCTCCAGTCGCTGGGGGAGGAACAACTCCGAGAGTACCTCCGCCTGCTGCCCTTCCGCGCGATCCGGCGCGCACTGAAGCAACTGAACTACCCCGAGAACTCCGTCGGACGCGTGATGTCCTCGGACGTGGTGGCGGTGGAGCCCGACTGGAGCATGAAGCGGGCACTGGCCTTCATCCGCCGCAATGCTGACGAGCACTCCAACAACGTGATTTTCGTGGTCGACGCCGAACGCCGACTGCTGGCAGCCGTGCCCATCCGGCACTTTCTGCGGGGCCGCGCCGAGGACCCCGTTGCCAGCCTGCTCGAAGAGAGCCCGCCGGTATCCGTGTCTGTACTGGACGATCCGATCGAGGCCGCCCGCCGCATCCAGCACTATGATCTCGAGACGCTGCCCGTGGTCGGCGAAGACAGGGTGCTGCTCGGGGTCGTCACCGTCGACGACGTGGTCGACCTGCTGGAGGCGGAATCCACCGAGGACTTCCACAAGATGGGCTCCGTCGGCAACCTGAACCTGAGCCTGCAGAGCGCCAGTCCCTTTCTGCTCTACCGCAAGCGTGTCGGCTGGTTGCTGGTCCTGGTCGCCTTCAATGCGATGGGCGGCTACGTGATCTCCCGGTACGAAGAGGCGATCGAGGCGCTGGTGGCGCTAGTCTTCTTCCTGCCACTGATCATCGCGTCAGGCGGCAACGCCGGCGCCCAGAGCTCCACCTTGATGGTGCGCGCGATCGCGACGGGCGAGGTCACTGCGCGTGACTGGCTGAAACTGTGGGGGAAGGAAATCGGCGTCTCGGTCTCGCTGGGGGTGACCATGGGCATGGCCGTGTCGCTGATCGGCCTGTGGCGCGGCGGATTCGAGCTCGCCCTGCTGGTGGCGATCGCAATGACGCTGATCGTTGCCGCGGCGAGCGTGGTCGGCATGCTGCTGCCGATCATCCTGACGCGATTCAAGCTGGATCCGGCAACGGCCAGTGTGCCGCTGGTCACCTCGCTCGCGGATATCTTCGGTATCCTCATCTACTTCGCGCTGGCTGTCGCGATCTTTAACATCACCATTACCGGAACCTGATCAGGCAACGCCATGAGCGCAACCATCGACGAACAGCCGACACTTGCGGATCTGTTGCGCAGCGCACTGGAGCAGGGTGCCACCGAGAACCTGCCGGAGCTGATCGATGCGCATGCAGCGCAGGATATCGCGCAAGCCCTCGGCGAACTGCCGCGCCATCACTGGCACAGTCTGTTCGAGCGACTGGATCACGCACGCGCTGCCGATGTCTACGCCCACCTTCCGACCGAGCACCAGACACTGCTGCTGGAGCGCCTTGGACACGACGAGGCGATACGGCTGATCGGCGAGTTGTCCTACGACGATGCGGCGGCGGTTCTGGACGAACTCAGGGACGAACACGCCGAGGCCATCCTGGGCGCACTGCCGCAGGATGACCAGGATGCGCTCACCGCCCTGCTAGCCTATCCCGAGGAGAGTGCCGGGCGCATCATGACGCCCGAGTTCGTAACCGTACGGCCGGAGTGGACGGTGGCCGAGGCGCTGGACCACCTGCGCGACCACAGCGAGATCGCCGAGACGGTCAACACCATCTTCGCCGTCTCTCCCGAGGGGCAGTTGCTGGGCTGGATGCGGCTGAAGGACCTGTTGCTGAGCCGGCCACGTTCGATCGTGGGGTCCGCACTGCGCACCGACATCGTCAGTATCGAAGCGCAAGAGGACCAGGAAGAGGCAGCCAGACGCATCAGCCACTACGACCTCGACGTGCTGCCAGTGGTCGATGAGCACGGTGTCATCCTCGGGATCATCACCGTGGACGACGTCCTCGACATCATTCGCGACGAGACCACCGAGGATTTCCACCGCATGGCGGCGGTAGGGGATCTGCCACTGTCGATGCGCGACGCCACCATGAGGCTGCTTTATCGCAAGCGCATCGGCTGGCTGGTGATCCTCGTAGCCGTCAATATCCTTTCCGGCGCCGCGATCGCCTTCTTCGAGACCTCGATCGAGGCTGTGGTGGCGCTGGTCTTCTTCCTGCCGATGGTCATCGCCACGGGCGGCAATGCGGGCGCCCAGGCCTCGACGCTGATGGTGCGCGCACTCGCCACGGGGGATATCCAGAACCGCGACTGGTTCCGGCTCGGGTCGAAGGAGATTCTGGTCTCGGTCACACTGGGGCTGTCGATGGCGGCGGCCATCTGGCTCACCGGCAACTGGCTGGGCAACCTGGAGGTGGCGAACGCAATCGCGATCGCGATGTTCCTCGTGGTGGTGTTCGGGTCGTTGTTCGGTATGACCCTACCTTTCGTGCTGACGCGACTACGCCTCGACCCCGCAACCGCCAGCGCGCCGCTGATCACCTCGGTGGTGGACGTGGTCGGGATCGTCATCTATTTCGGCGTGGCCACCGCCATCCTGCAGCTGAATTGACCTGACTGCCATGCCCCCGGACGCGCGGCACCCTGACGATGAAACGCCGCACACTGTAGGTCGGGTTAGCCCAAAGGGCGTAACCCGACGGGTCTCGCGCCCGCCCATGGCGCAAAGCAGCATCGTCCCCGGCACCCTGGCACGTCGGGTTACGCTACGCTAACCCGACCTACGGAACTGAACCGTGACTGTCACGCCAACCGGCTACCGTAAACGCGGGGCTTCTTGCCGTACCGCGAACAGGCGGCAAGAATAGCGCGATGAATCACTGTGCAGCGTCCCTCCCATGAATGCAGACATCGTTCGCCACCGGACCACGGCCGTCCGAGTGGGTCACGTGACCGTCGGCGGCACCGCGCCCATCGTGGTGCAGTCGATGACGAATACCGACACGGCGGACCCGGTGCGCACTGCGATCCAGGTCGCCGAACTGGCGCGGGCCGGATCAGAGCTGGTACGGATCACGGTGAACACCGAGGAGGCCGCCGCGGCGGTGCCCGAGATCCGCGAGCGCCTCGAGAAGATGGGCCTGGACGTGCCGCTGGTCGGGGACTTCCACTTCAACGGGCACAAGCTGCTCAGCAAGCACCCGGCCTGCGCGGAGGCGCTGGCCAAACTGCGGATCAACCCCGGCAACGTGGGCAAGGGTTCGAAGCGGGACCAGCAGTTCGAGTCGATGATCGAAGTCGCCTGCCGCTACGACAAGCCGGTCCGCATCGGGGTCAACTGGGGCAGTCTGGACCCGGCCGTTCTGGCGCGCCTGCTCGACGTCAACGCCGCGCGGCCGGATCCGCAGCCGCTGGAGGACGTGACCCGCGAGGCCCTGATCGCATCGGCACTGGAGAGTGCCGCGCAGGCCGAGTCCCTGGGCCTGCCCCACGACCACATCGTCCTGTCGGCCAAGGTCAGCGGGGTGCAGTCCCTGATCCGGGTCTACACCGACCTCGCCGCACGCTGCGACTACCCCCTGCACCTGGGGCTGACCGAGGCGGGCATGGGCACCAAGGGCATCGTCGCGTCCACCGCCGCCCTGGCAGTGCTGCTGCAGCAGGGCATCGGCGACACCATTCGCATCTCGCTGACCCCCGAGCCCGGTGGTGACCGCACCCAGGAAGTGATCGTCGGCCAGGAGATCCTGCAGAGCCTGGGTCTGCGCAGCTTCCTGCCCTCGGTGGTCGCCTGCCCGGGCTGCGGGCGCACCTCCAGCGATTACTTTCAACACCTGGCGCAGGATATCCAAAGCTTCATCCGGCACCAGATGCCGACGTGGAAGCAGCACTACCCCGGTGTCGAAGAAATGACCGTCGCGGTGATGGGTTGCGTGGTGAATGGCCCCGGGGAGAGCCGCCATGCCAACATCGGCATCAGCCTGCCCGGCACGGGCGAGGTGCCGGTGGCCCCGGTATACGAGGACGGCGAAAAGACCGTGACGCTGAAGGGCGACCGCATTGCCGAGGAATTCCAGGCCCGGGTCGAGGCCTATATCGAACGCCGTTACGGTAACGGAACCGCCCGCAGCGCAAGCTGATCCCGCGATGTAACCGATTCATCATCCCGCCGTCACACGGTTGACAAGGGGCGGGCGCACAGTGCACGCATGAACACCCGCATGCTGCCACTGTGCGACGAGGCGCCGCTGGCCGAGCCCGAACCGGAGCGGCGCCAGCGTGTTGCCGTCGTCACGGAGACCTGGCCGCCCGAGGTCAATGGGGTGGCCATGACCGTCCACCGCCAGGTGGAATGGCTGGGTCAGCGGCATCGCGTGACCCTGGTCCGGGTCCGCCAGGGCGCTCGGGACCAGGGCACGGCCATCCCCGGGGTCGACACCCTGCTGCTACCAAGCGTCCCCCTGCCCCGCTATCGCGAGCTGCGCATGGGCCTGCCCTCTTCAGGCAGGCTGAAGAATCTCTGGCGGGCCAAGCGTCCCGATGTGGTGCACGTCATCACCGAAGGACCCCTGGGCTGGTCGGCGGTCCGCGCGGCCAACGCCCTCGGCATTCCGGTCGTCAGCGACTTCCACACCAATTTTCACCAGTACACATCCCATTATGGCCTGGGGTTGCTCAAGCCGATTGCCCTGCGCTACCTGCGCACCCTGCACAACCGGACCCTGCTGACCCTGGTACCGACCCGGAGCCTCGCCGAGGACATGATCCAGCAGGGCTTCGAACGCGTGGATGTACTCGCGCGCGGCGTCGACACCGAGCTGTTTCACCCACGCTACCGCCGCTCGGAACTTCGCGCCTCCTGGGGCGCCGGCCCGGATGACCCGGTGCTGCTGATGGTCAGCCGGATCGCCCCGGAAAAGAACCTGCCGCTGGCCCTGGAGGCCTACGAGCGTGCGCGCGCGCGGGTCCCCGGTACGCGCATGGTGGTCGTCGGTGACGGTCCCGCACGGGCCGCCACCGCGGCCGCGCACCCGGGCGTCCACTTCGCCGGCATGCAGACCGGCCGGGCACTGGCGGATCACTACGCCTCGGCCGACATCTTTGTCTTCCCCAGCCTCAGCGAGACCTTCGGGAACGTCACCCTGGAAGCGATGGCCAGCGGTCTGGCAGTGGTGGCCTTCGACTACGCGGCGGCCCGTGAACATCTCGTCGATGGCCGCAACGGGCGGACCGCAGGCTGCACGGACGCTCCGGGATTCGTCGAAGCCGTCGCCGAACTGGCCAGCGACCGGGTGCAGACGGCCCGTCTCGCTGCGGCGGCCAGGGATAGCGCGCTGGAGATCGACTGGTCGCGCATCTTCGAACGTTACGAAAGCTTCCTGCAGCAATGCCTGGAGACTGCACATGGCTGACTCGATGCTGACGCCCCCTTCACCGTCTCTCGCCCGGATGCGGGCATGGGACCTCTCTTTGTGCAGGCTGCTCAACCGCGCCAACGGCCGCGAGTACGTAGGCCGCTTCTTCGCGCTGATCAGCCGCCTCGGCAACGGGGTGTTCTGGTACACCCTGATGCTGCTGCTACCGCTGTTGCACGGGCTGGGTGCCCTCGCCGTCAGCCTGCACATGGCAGTCACCGGGGCCGTGGGCCTCGCGATCTACAAGTGGCTCAAGGCGCGCACCAGCCGTCCACGGCCGTTCATGGTCAGCGACCAAATCATTCGCAGGGTCCCGCCGCTGGATGAATACAGCTTCCCTTCCGGCCACACCCTGCACGCGGTGGCCTTCTCGATCGTCCTGCTGAGCCATCTGCCCCAGTGGTTCTGGATGGTCGTGCCGTTCACGGCATTGGTGGCGATTTCCCGCCCGGTGCTGGGCCTGCATTATCCCAGCGACGTCCTGGCCGGCGCGTTGATCGGTGCCCTGGTCGCCGGCACTTCCGTCTCCCTGGCGCAGCTGCTGCTGGCCTGATCCCGGCCCGTGGCGCCCTGGTGACTGAAGACGACAACGGGGATTTTACCGACAAGGTCCTGCGCCTGTTGCGCGAGCCCACCCTGCGCGGAACTGTCCGCGGACGCCCGCGTGTATGCCGAGACCTCGTCCGGCCCCGCGCTGGCGCAGCGGTTGCTGGACCTCTACCGCTCTCTGGTCAGGGAGGCTGCGTGACGCAGGTATCGGCTGGAGGCACAGCGCTGGCAACGTAACCAAACTGTCATGCAGTATTGTGACACTGTTCCTTTTCCGGAGATGGTGATGACGGTGCGGATAGGCATCAACGGTTTCGGACGAATCGGGCGGCTCGCGCTGCGCGCGGCCTGGGGCCGGCAGGGCCTCGCGTTCGGGCTGATCAACGAGAAGAACGGTGACGGAACGGTTTCGGCACACCTGCTGGAGTTCGATTCGGTACACGGACGCTGGCCTCATGCCATACAGGGAACACCGGATCAGGTCGGAATCGACGGACAGTGGATTGCACACAGCAGCCACGACACTCCCGGCGGGGTTCCCTGGGGCGACGCCGCCATCGACCTCGTGATCGAATCCAGCGGCCGTTTCCGCACCCTCGAAACGCTGGAACCCTACTTCGCGGCGGGGGTGAAAAAGGTCGTCGTCGCCGCTCCCGTCAAGGATCCCGCGGCGCTGAACGTCGTCGTGGGCGTGAATACGCAGCGGTATGAAGCCGACCGGCATCGGATAGTGACCGCGGCATCCTGCACCACCAACTGCCTCGCGCCGATCGTCAAGGTCCTGCATGAGGCCGTCGGCATTCGCCACGGCGCAATCCTTACCGTCCACGACATGACGAATACGCAGTCACCGGTGGATCGGCCACACGCGGACCTGCGCCGGGCCCGTGCCGCCGGAATCTCGCTGATTCCCACCACGACCGGATCGGCCAAGGCCATCGGCGACATCTTTCCCGAGCTCGAGGGTCGCCTGAACGGGCACGCGGTGCGGGTGCCGTTGATGAATGCCTCGCTCACCGACTTCACCTTCGAGGCGGCGCGGCCGACCACGGTCGAGGAGGTCAACGGACTGCTGCGGGCTGCCGCCTCAGAAGGCCCCCTGGCCGGCATCCTCGGGTACGAGGAACGTCCACTGGTCTCGGCCGATTACCGAACGGACCCGCGCTCGGCGATCGTCGACGCACCCTCGACCATGGTGATCAACGGCACGCAGGTGAAGATCCTGGCCTGGTACGACAACGAGTGGGGTTACGCAAACCGGCTGGTGGAACTCGTCGAGCAGGTTGCCCGTTCGCTCTGACCGAATGCTGGAACAGCCCTGGAACAGCCCTGGCACACCTGGGCATGCACTCCAGGGTGCCCTCTGTCGAAGCGCCGCCCTTTAACCCCTCCTCCGGATCTCCAAAGCATGGCATACAGTAATCACCGCGGACTGACCCGGGTCATCAAGGCCTTCGGCTATTCCTGGAACGGACTCCGCTCGACCTTCAGACACGAGGAGGCCTTCCGGCAGGAACTCCTGCTGTGCCTGGTCCTGGTTCCCGCCGCATTCCTGCTGACCGATGTCGGCCTGGAGCGAGCACTGCTGATCGGGAGCCTTTTCCTGATCTTGATCGTGGAACTGCTGAACTCGGGGATCGAGGCGGCGATCGACCGTTTCGGTGACGAGTTGCACGAGCTCTCGGCCCGGGCCAAGGACATGGCGTCGGCTGCCGTGCTGCTGTCTTTTATCCATGCCGGGGTGATCTGGCTTCTGGTGCTTCTATGAAAACGGTCCGCGCGCCCTTGCTGGAGTGGTACGATCACGGCAGGAAAACCGATGCCAGATGGTGCGCATGAGTAGTGACAAGTTGCTGCGGGTTTTGCAGCTCGACGACTCCGACGCGCGGATCTACGATCCGGTGGCCACGGCTGGGGAATGGGCGGTACCCGGGAGCTTCCATTTCTGGGATGAGCCACTGGAGGGCCTTTCCGGTGCCCGCCGGCAGGCCTTCGCCAACGGCTTCCTGGGAATCGGCAGTTTCGGCTGGACGACCCTGGTCACGGTGGCGGAAATCGACCAAACGGAGCTGGAGCAGGTGACGCATGCGCTCGCGGAACATCTGGTGGAAGCCTTCGGCGCACCGGACGTAGCCGCCGCGCTGCCGGCAGCCCGCGAGGAGGTGGCCTTTGCGCAGGGGCTTTGCGAGCACCCCGCCGGCAGCGTGATCGCGGTGAGCCGCAGCTTCGATGGCCGCGAATTCAGCGAGGACTTCCGGCGCTGGACGGCACCCACGGAGATCGACCATGACCATTTCAAGATCTTCGGTGTCGATATTCAGGACCCCTGACCCCTGCTCCCGGCGCAGAGACGGCGTCGCAGGTCTTCAGTCTCGATCGCGGGATTGACCCCATTGCTGTAGCTTTCGATCCAGCGTCTTGCGGGAGACCTCCAGCTTGCGCGCCGCCTCGGACTTGTTGCCGCCACAGGTATCGAGCACCGCCAGGATGTGTTGCTTTTCCAAGCCAGCGAGCGTCAGCGGCGCACCGGGAACCGCAGCGCCCACCCCCGTGGATTCATCCGCGGGCGCGCCCTCCTGGCCGAGGTCCTGCAGGCAACGGGACGGTGACTGACCGAGCAGCACTGCCCGCTCGATCACGTTGCGGAACTCGCGCACGTTGCCGGGCCAGGGATAGGCCCTGAGCGCCCGGATATCGTCCTCGTCCAGCGGGATCGGGGGCAGTGACAACTCGTCGGCAAGGTTTCTGATGAAGTAGCTCGCTAGGGTCGGGATATCCTCCTGCCGTTCACGTAGTCCCGGCATGCGAATGGTCAGCACGTTGATCCGGTAGAACAGATCTTCCCGAAACCTTCCGGCCCGCACCGCCTCCGCCAGATCCCGATGCGTGGCGGCGACGATCCGCACATCGACGGGCACTTCGCGGTTGCTGCCCACGGGCCGGATCTTCTGATCATCGAGGACCCGCAGGAGCTTGCTTTGCATGCTCAGCGGCATCTCCGCAATCTCGTCCAGAAACAGGGTCCCGCCATTGGCATAGGTGAACAGGCCCTCGCGCGCCTGGTGCGCCCCCGTGAAGGCCCCCTTGGCGTGTCCGAAGAGTTCGCTCTCCAACAGCTCGGGCGAGATCGCGCCGCAATTGATGGGCACGAAGCTCCCGCTCCGGCCGCTGAAGGCATGTAGCGCACGCGCCGCCACCTCCTTTCCGGTACCCGATTCACCCAGCACCAGCACGGTCGCGGGGGTCGGCCCGACGCGCCTGATCACGGCACAGACGGACTTCACCATCTCGCAATAGGCGAGCACCGCGTCCTGCGCCGGCTCCATGCTCGCCGACCCCGCGGTCGCGACATCGCTGCGTGCGGCGATGCGGCGAGTCAGGCAACGGTCCACCGTCGAATCCAGTTGCCCCATGTCGAGCGGCTTCAGCAGAAAATCCGCGGCGCCGGCGCGTACCGCTGCAATGGCCGTCTCCACGTCGGCATCCGCTGCCATTAGGATGACCTCGGCCCCGACGCCCTGCTCGCGCAACGACTCGACCCATGCCATGCCGGAGCCGTCGGGCAAGCGCGTATCGATGATCAGCAAGTCGAATTCACACCGCTGGCGGAGCCTCTCGGCCTGCTCGATAGAGCCCCCGAGTTCCACCAGTGCGAAACGGCGGCTCAGTCTACGCGCGATGTTCTGGACCAGGACGTTTTCGTGGCTCACGATCAGGATGGAACCGAGCGCCGGGCCGGCTGCCTGCGCTTGCCCGCCCGGGGGCAGCGCTTGCCGTGCGTGCGGGTTACCGCTCATTTACAGGTCCCTCGCTTCGCGGTGGGTACATCGGTGCCTCCTGGCAGGGACGGTCGATCGTCCAAACGACGCGTCATTGTATCATTTTGGCCCATTCCTCACGAAAAGGCCGCGTCAAAATGTCCTATTCGGGTTGGACCCGGACCGGCTTTATGGCCTATGACGGTGCAAAAATCCAGTCACAATCGCTCGTTCTGCCCCGCTTCCGTTTCCACCCTCCCCCGTGAGAATGTGGCACAGAGGATCTACGGGCCGTGCGGCCCGAGCCCGGAGACTGTGACGGAAATGGATCAGCAGTTGCCGCAGGGTTAAAGTGACGATGTTCGCCCGAGTCACCTTGACGCAGCCGGGATTACGACACACGTGGCTACGGCTACTGGAGGCGTGGATGGAAGCGGAACTGGCTGGCGGCAGGCGTGACGCGGTCGCGGGTTTGATCCTTGCGGGGGGCCGTGCCCGCCGGATGGGGGGAGAGGACAAGGGCCTGATCTCTCTCGCCGGCCGTCCGATGGTGGAGCACGTACTGGAGCGGATCCAGCCTCAGGTCGATGAGGTCCTGATCAATGCGAACCGCAACGCAGAACGCTATGGGCGCTACGGGCATCGGGTGATTCCCGACGTGATTGGCGACTACTCCGGACCACTCGCCGGCATGCTCACTGCCATGATGGCCGTGGAGCAACCCTGGCTTGCCGTGGTGCCCTGCGACAGCCCGTTGCTGCCCCACGACCTCGTGGACCGCCTGTATCAGTCCGTTCTCGCCGAATCCGCCGAGATTGCCGTCGCGCATGACGGCCAACGCCTGCAGCCGGTGATCGCGCTGCTCAGCTGCTCGCTGCTCCCCTATCTGCGCGCCTTCGTGGATCGGGGCGGCCGCAAGATCGACACCTGGTATGCGGAACACCGGATGATTGCAACGGATCTCTCCGATCACCCGGAGGCCTTCGTCAACGTCAACACCCCCGAAGAGCGCCTGGAACTCGAGCAGCGGGTGATCACGGATACCCGGTCATGAAGCGCACGCGGATCATGGTGCGACTCGGACGTGGGCGCCCATACGCCCAGCGCGCCGCCCACAAGAAGCATCCTTAGGCCAGGTCCTGCCATGCCCGGAACCATAGAAACCACGCCCAGTTGTCTCGATGCCCGAGAGCCCGGCCTGCTCCACGAGGCAACCGCGCTGTCGCGAATCCTCGCCGAGTGCGTGTGCGTCTCAGAAGTGGATCACGTCCCGCTGACAACCGCTCACGGACGCGTCCTCGCGGAGGACGTCATCGCGCCGCTGGATGTACCGCCCGGGGACAATTCGGCCATGGATGGCTATGCGTTGCGCCTGCAGGACGTGTCGGAAACCGAAGCCACGGTGTTGCGTCTGGCGGGACGCGCATTGGCGGGAAGCCCCTACGGCCATGCTCTCCAGACGGGAGAGTGCGTTAGGATCATGACCGGTGCCCCGGTCCCCGAAGGCGCCGATACCGTCGTGATCCAGGAGCAGGCCTCGGAACGGGAGGGCCTCGTATACCTGAACCCGGGACACCGGCAAGGGCAGAACATCCGCCGCCGTGGCGAGGACCTGACGAACGGATCCGTAGTCCTGGAACGGGGTCGTCGCATCAAGGCCGCCGATCTCGGTCTCATCGCATCTTTGGGTATCGCCGAAACGCCCGTCTTTCGTCGTCCACGCGTGGTCCTCTTTTCCACCGGCGACGAGTTGTGCCCGTTGGGAGACAAGCCCCGTAGCGGACAGATCTACGACAGCAACCGTTACAGCCTGAGAGGTCTTCTGGACGGTCATCCGGTCGACACGCTGGACCTCGGCATCGTCCCGGACGATCCGAAACGGCTGCGGCAGATTCTCGAAGAATCGACGCGCAACGGGGACATCGTGCTCAGCACCGGTGGTGTCTCCGTCGGCGAGGCCGACCATGTGAAGCAGGTTCTGGCGGAACTGGGCGAGGTGAGCTTCTGGAAGATCGCGATCAAGCCCGGCCGCCCGCTGGCCTTTGGCAAGCTGGGGCCAGGAACCCTGTTCTTCGGCTTGCCGGGCAACCCGGTCGCCGCGATGGTGACCTTCGTCCGCTTCGTCGGCCCTGCGCTGGAGCGCATCGCAGGGAGGACTCCCCGGGACCCCCTGACCTTCGAAGTGCCCTGTGTCCAGGCGCTGCGGAAGGTCCCGGGGCGCACCGAATTCCAGCGAGGGCGACTGCAGCCAGACGCCCAGGGCAGGCTTCGTGTGGAGGTCACCGGTCGCCAGGGCTCGGGCATCCTGCACTCCATGAGCCAGGCTGACTGCCTCATCGTGCTGGAACACGACCGGGGCCCGGTCGCCGAGGGCGAGATGGTGACGGTGCAGCCCTTGCCGGGCTGGACCTGACCTCGCGGTTAGAGAACCAGTGGATGGGTCTGACTGTCATGGCCCTGCGCCACCCCGGACGCTGAACAAGCCGCAAACCGTAGGTCGGGTTGGCCCAAAGGGCGTAACCCGACGGGTCTTGGACCCAAGCATGGCCGCAAAGCAGCGCCGTCCCCGGCACCCGGCACGTCGGGTTACGCTACGCTAACCCGACCTACAGCCTGGAGTCGGTCCGGCCGTGGGGCGGCATGATCAAGGGAGGCAGGCGCAGATGACACGCACCGTATTCTGGCGAACCCTGGTGACCGGGCTGATGCTTGTGGCGCTGATCCCGGCGGAGTCGTTGGCGTCCTCCACGGCTGACCATCTTCTGCACGCCGTGCGCACCGATGACACGAGCCGCATCGAAGACCTGCTGCGGCGCGGAGCCGATCCCGACGCCACCAGCCGCGAGCCGCCGTATGAGGGCAAAACGGCCCTGATGTGGGCCGCTGACCTGGGCCGCGAGCACGCCGTGGAGAGCCTGCTGCGCCACGGCGCGCAGGTCGATGCCAGGCACCCGAAGGGCAGCACGGCGCTGATGTATGCGGTCCTCAGGGACCAGCCAGACACTGTCGAACGCCTGCTACGCGCGGGCGCCGACCCCAATATCCGCGTGCGCCACGGGTGGACCCCGGTGCTGCTGGCCACGGTCAAGGGCCAGCGTGGCAATCTGCGCGTCCTCTCGCGGTACGGCGCCGACTTCGGGGTGCAGGATCTCTACGGGTGGACACCCCTGATGCGGGCCTCCGAACGGGGCGACCCCGGGCTCGTCAAGCTGCTGCTGGAACTCGGCTGCAAGCCGGACCAGCGCGAGAGCACCGGCCAGACGGCCCTGGACATTGCCGAGGCATTGGGGCACCACGACGTTGCAGGGGTATTGAGGGCCGCCAGCCCAGGCCGCTGAGGGTCTTCCTATGGAGTGCGGGAGCTTGCTCCCGCTATTCGGGGGCCGGGTGAAGTCGATATCCAAAGCGGCGGCAAGCCGCCGCGCTGCATAAGGCGCTGAGCACCCGGTCGGCCCGCCCGGCAGTCTACGTCTCCAGGGACACACCGCAGTGGACGACCGAGCGGGTGAAGCTCTCCAGGGTCTGAACGTGGGCGACGTCTTCCACCTGACTGTCAGGGGTCTGATTCGGGTACTCGAGCATCAGCCGGTATCCGAATTCCCGGAAGAACCGCTCGAACATTTCGCCACCCAGCGTACCCGTCGCAAACAATGCGTCTTCCTCCGCATCGTGTTCCAGGATGATCGCAGCCAGCGGCTGCTCCGCAGGCCCGGCCAACACCCGCCCGCCACGCCGCGGATCGTAGGCACTGCCCTCCGCACAGCAGGCAATCATCCCCGACTGGGCGCCCCCTTCCTTCAGCTCGGGCCGGTAATCGATGTAGCTGATCACCGGCGACGGATGGGCCATCTTGTGGGCGCAGATGGCCGAGTAGGCGACGACACTGTGATCCGGGCCAACGCCCCCGGCCCATTCATACGGAGTGCCGTCCCGGGTCCGCAGTGTCACGGCCTCGGCGGGCCGGTCCAGCCGGATCAGAAAGCACTGCGTGGCGGCCATCGGGTAATGGAAGAGATAGGTCTCGCCGACCTGAAGGTCGTCGAACTGCAGCGATCCACCGGTCTCGTTCACGAGTCGGACACGCCCGTAGGCACGCTCGACCACGGGACCGGCCGGATGCAACAGTCCAGGAACGGCGACGACGCCAGCGCCGCCCGCGCACAACCGGAAGAAATGACGGCGGCGCATCTTATTCGAGGGAGATTTCGCCTTCGATCACGAACGGCGCGTCGAGAGGCCCGAATTCGAGCGTTACCTTGACGGGAATCGTCTCGTCGCCCTGCAATTTGCCATCCTCCAGCGCCTGCCGCACGCCCATCTCGATCTCACGCTGGCAGTTGATACCCACACGCTTCAGAAAGCTGCGCAGGCTGAGATTCAGGGTCTCCTCGTTCATGTAATGCTCTCCAGGGTTTCGAAAGATTGATCGTGGTTGCGGGTTCGGCACAGCGCGTGAAACAAACCCTGCCGGTAACGAATTGTCGCGAGCCACCACACAAACGGCCACCGGACCGTGGAATCGGGCCGGCAGCCGTTCCCCCTGCCTTATCGCGGTCCGGGGGGCCGTGCGTGGGTCATCATGATGCCGCCGGTCGCGGTTCCTCAGCCGGTTTGGGTGCCGGCGCCGCCTCCGCGGCGGGCTGCGGCTTCACGCCCTTTTCCTCCAGTTCCTTCATCCAGAGGTCATGGTGCTGGCGTGCCCAGTTCACATCCACACGGCCGCCCACCATGCCTTCCATCGAGCCCTTCATCGCTACCGTAGCCAGATAGATGTGGCCAAAGATGAACGAGATCACCAGGATCGACGCCGCCGCATGGATGAGCAGCGAGATCTGCATCACCTCGCGCGACTGACCGAGTACCGGGAACAGCAGGATCACACCCGTGACCACGATCGCGCCGCCCACGAAGGCCAGGGTCCAGAACAGCAGCTTCTCGCCCGCGTTGACGAAGCCCGCGTGCGGGTGCTTGCCTTTCAGCATGCCACCGCCGGAAAGGAACCAGCCGAGGTCGTGGCCTTTGGGAATATTGACCCTGATCCACTTCACCACCATCAGCAGCAGGCCGATTCCGAAGAACAGACCGAGGTAATTGTGGACATAGATCGCGCCCTGCGCGTAAGCGGCAAAGGCCTCCGGACCCATCACCGGCATCAGGACCGCACGTCCATAAAGCAGGCTGAGACCCGTGATCCCGAGAAGAATGAACAGGACGGCCGTAAACCAGTGCAGCACCCGGTCGGACAGCTGCCAGCGCTCCACCGTAAGACCCTTGCGGCCGCCATCGATGTCGATCCTGCCCCGCACTAGAAACAGGGCGGCGAGGACCACGAGCACCAGCAACATCAGCCATGCGCCGTAGGTGGCCAAGGGCCCGTTGCGGATCTGGCGCCAGTTCTGGCCGCTGTCAGTGATCAGTACGTTGGCCTGCGGAGCGGTGACCGCCGTGTATCCCTGGGTGCCTTCGCGCGCACCTCGCCAGTACTCCGACAGGGGATTCGTCGTACCCTGCTGGGCCTGTGCCGCGGTTTCACCGACGAGCAGGTAACCGGTCAGCGGAAGCGCCACGATCAGGAACACCGCGCCGAGAAACCCGAGCAGAACCAACCTGCCGAGCCTGCTACGGCTGGAACGGTCCTGGGCCGGGTTGAGTGAAGATTTCATCTTGGAACCCTCCAGGTTTCAGCGGTCGGTTTGCACCATCAGGAATCGCTCTTGGAGGCGCTCCTGATAGGCCGGGTCTGCGGACATTTCCACGAGGGGATCGGTCTTGCCCTTGTAAACCCCGGCGTCGTGCATCGTCACGTCGCGGCTTTCATAGCAGCCGGTCAGCAGGAACAGCACCGCCACGAGGGGGATTGCTGCGAAAAGAAATCGGGTTTTCACTGTCATTCTCCTTAACCATTCGAGAACCATGCGGGGTCGATCAACCAAAGGACGAAGGCATCGGCGGCACGCTGCCCGGCCATCCCGGACAGCCGCCGCCGCGAAACCTCAGACGCCCGCGCCGTAGGCCTTGTCCCAGCCCCAGGTTTCCGGACGGCCGGCACGACGCATCACCCGCTTGCGGTAGATGTCCGCGAGCATGTCGCCGTCGCCCGCCAGCAGGGCCTTGGTCGCGCACATCTCCGCACAGGCGGGAAGCTTGCCCTCGGCGAGGCGGTTCGCCCCGTACTTCTCGAACTCTGCCTTGGACCCGACTTCTTCCGGCCCCCCTGCACAGAAGGTGCACTTGTCCATCTTGCCGCGTACCGCGAAGACCCGTTGCTGCGGCGAAGGATACTGCGGCGCGCCGAAGGGGCAGGCGTAGAAGCAGTAGCCGCAGCCGATGCACAGATCCTTGTCGTGCAGGACCACGCCGTCGGCGGTGGTGTAGAAGCAGTCCACCGGGCAGACCGCTGCGCACGGGGCGTCGGTGCAGTGCATGCACGCCACGGAAATGGACTTTTCACCGGGCACGCCGTCATTCAGCGTAACCACCCGGCGCCGGTTCACGCCCCAGGGCACCTCGTTCGCGTTCTTGCAAGCGGTCACACACCCGTTGCACTCGATGCAGCGTTCGGCGTCACAAAGAAACTTCATCTTGGCCATAATGGGCTCTCCTCAGATCTGGTTGCCTTTCCACTGCCGATGCATCAAGCGGGCTGGATCCGGCACAACGAACACTTCGTTTCCTGCATCGCGGTCACCGAGTCGTAGCCGTAGGTGAACGCCGTGTTGCAGGCCTCGCCGAGCACAAAGGGATCACTGCCCTCCGGATAATTGGCGCGCAGATCCTTGCCCTGGAAGTGGCCGCCAAAGTGGAACGGTGTGAACACCACGCCGGGTTCGACGCGCCGTGTGACCATCGCCTTGATTCGGATGCGACCGCCCTCGGGCCCCTCCAGCCAGATGTCCTGGCCATCGCGGATTCCGGCGTTGTTCGCATCGACGGGGTGGATCTCCGCAAACATCTGCTGCTGCAGTTCGGCCAGCCACGGGTTGGAGCGCGTCTCGTCACCGCCACCCTCATATTCCACCAGACGTCCGCTGGTGTGGATGAGCGGGTAGTCCTTGCTGTAATCCTTCGCCTGCACCGAGGCGTAGCGGGTCGGCAGCCGGAAGAAGCCGCGCCGGTCCGCATAGGTCGGATACTTCTCGACCAGGTCGTAGCGGGTGGTATAGAGCGGCTCTCGATGGATCGGCACCGGATCGGGGAAGTTCCAGGCCACGCAGCGGGCCTTGGCGTTCCCGAAGGGCGCACAGCCGTGCTCGATCGCGACGCGGATGATGCCGCCGGACCGGTCGAGATGCCAGGGTTTGCCTTCGGCCAGCACCTTCTCCTCGTCGGTCAGGTCGTCCCACCAGCCGAGCTGCTTCAGCAGGTCGGCGCTGAAACGCGGGTGACCGTCCTGAATCTCGGCACCCACCGGATACGACCCCTCGGCCAGCAGGTTGTCGCCGTCCCGCTCGGTGCCGAAGTTCTCACGGAAGTTCAGACCGCCCTTGGCCACCGGCAGACTGGTGTCGTAGAGATTCGCGGTCCCGGGATGCTTGAACTCCGGCGTACCCCAGCAGGGCCATGGCAGACCGTAGAACTCGTCATGGGCAGGACCACCCTCCGCAAGCAGCGTGGTGGTGTTGAAGGTATGCCAGTGCTGCTGGTGTTCCTTCAGGCGTTCCGGGCTCTGACCGCTGTAGCCGATCGTCCACATGCCCTTGTTATACTCGCGGACGATGTCCTCGATCAGCGGTTCCTCACCGTTCACCTGGATGTTCTTGGTCAGATCGTCGGCGATGCCGAACTTTTTCGCGAACTTGTAGATGATCACGTGATCCGGAAGGGCATCGAACAGCGGCTCGATGACCTTGTCCCGCCACTGGATGGACCGGTTCGAAGCCGTGACCGAGCCGTAGGTCTCGAACTGCGTGGTCGCGGGCAGCAGGTAGGTGTTGTCCTTGCGATCATGCATGACCGCCGAAACGGTCGGGAAGGGATCGACGACCACCAGGAGGTCGAGCTTCTCGAAGGCCTTCTTCATTTCGGGTCCGCGCACCTGTGAGTTCGGCGCATGACCCCAGAACACCATCGCCCTGAGGTTGTCCGGCTGGACGATCTGGTCCCGATCCTCCAGCACCCCGTCGATCCAGCGCGAGACCGGGATGCCGGAAGTGTTCATGGGCTTGGAACCGGAGCCACCGCGTTCCTCGAAGGTCTCCTGACCGAAGCGCGCGGCAATCTCGTCGTAGTCGAGATCCCACACCGCTGCCCAGTGCCTCCAGGCACCCTCGGACAGACCGTAGTAACCCGGCAGGTTGTCGGACAGCACGCCGAAGTCGGTGGCGCCCTGCACGTTGTCGTGGCCGCGGAAGATGTTGGTGCCGCCACCGGCCTTGCCCATGTTGCCCAGCGCCAACTGGAAGTGGCAGTAGGCCCGGGTGAAGTTGTTGCCGACGGTGTGCTGGGTCCCGCCCATGCACCAGACGAAGGTCCCTGGACGGTTGTCGGCCATCAGCTTGGCCGCGTTATAGCAGGTCTCGCGATCCACGCCCGAGACGCGCTCGACCTCGTCGGGTGTCCAGCGCGCAACCTCCTCGAGGACCTGGTCCATGCCCCAGACACGCTGTTCCAGGAACTCCTTGTCTTCCCAGCCATTCTCGAAGATGTGCCACATCATGCCGTAGACCACGGCGATGTCGGAGCCCGGGCGCAGGCGTACGAACTGGTCCGCGTGCGCGGCGGTGCGGGTGAAACGGGGATCGATCACGAGCAGCTTGGCACCCTGCTCCTTGGCGCGGAGCGTGAACATCATGGACACCGGATGCGCCTCGGCGGGATTGCCGCCGATGATCAGGATGGCCTTGCTGTTCAGCATGTCGTTGTAGGAGTTGGTCATCGCACCGTAGCCCCAGGTATTGGCTACGCCGGCAACCGTCGTCGAGTGACAGATGCGCGCCTGGTGGTCGACGTTGTTGGAACCCCACAGAGCCGCCATCTTGCGGTAGAGGTAGGCCTGTTCATTGTTGAACTTGGCCGAGCCGAGCCAGTAGACGGAATCCGGGCCGGAGGCCTCGCGAATCTCCATCATCTTGTCGCCGATCTCGTCGATGGCCTGATCCCAGGAGATGCGCTTCCACTTGCCGTCGACCATCTTCATCGGGTACTTCAGGCGCCGCTCGCCGTGACCGTGGTCCCGCACCGCCGCGCCCTTGGCGCAATGGGCGCCGAGGTTGAACGGGTGGTCGAAGGCAGGCTCCTGCCCAACCCAGACGCCGTTACGAACCTTCGCGTAGATGCCGCAGCCCACGGAGCAGTGTCCGCAAATCGTGCGCTTGGTCTCCACATCGTCACCGACCGCGACGGTCGTTGCCGCCTCGGATTTTCTGACCAGCCCCGGCACCATCTGGCTTGCCAGGGTCACGCCGCCAACCGTCAGGCCGGCGTTACGCAGAAAGGCGCGGCGATTCAGGGAAACGCCCTTGCCGTCGGCACCGCGACCCGCGCTCGGCGCCTCGGCGGTTGACTCGGTGTGGGATTTTTTAATCAGTTTCATGTTTCGTTGCTCCTGACCCTCACGGGGATCGATGCAGGTTCCTGGTTTTCGACGCGAGTCCCAGACTAGTCCGACGCGGTCCGGTAGTAGTCGCGGACGTGGGCTGTCTCCTGATAGCCGGTCCTGGCCGGCTCGGAGACGGCCTCATTGGCATCGGGCGACGCTGCAACGATGCCCGGCAACGCCGCGGCCGCGGCCGCACTGGACCCCGCCAACCCGACCTTTTTCAGGAAGCGCCGGCGCTCGCTCGATGGCGCCTGAACCGTGTGATCCTGTGACTTGTCATTCATGTCTCGCTACTCCTCAACTGGATGGAACCCAAACCCAAAAATGCCTTGCAGCACCCACCACCCCAAGCTCCGCCCGGGCGTTCATGGTCACCGCTCACTCGTGTCCTGATAGGACTTTTCCAGCGCCAGGAACACGGTTCCCAGACGCCCCACCGCCTTGTAGAAACAGGCCGCCTCGCAGCCCTCCAGATCGCGAAAAAATGCCGGCATCCAACTCGCCATGTGGGCCTTGAAAAACTGCTGCTGTGCCGTCTCGGGGATCTCCCTGGAATTCACCATCAGCGCCATGACCTCGCAGAGGAATGCCACGTGATCCTCGGGATCAGGGTTGCCCGGTTCCCGTTCGAAGCCGAATCTGACCAGGTCCTGGCGCAACTCACTCAATGGCCTCTCCATCAGGTAGCCCGTCTGGTACCAGGAGCCGAAGGGTACGAGCTCTCCCCGTCCGATCCCGATGAACAGCGTGTGGTACTCGTCGTCGACCTCCGAAGCCCGAGCCTGCTGTGCGGCGAGCTTCAACATGGACAAGGCCACCGCAACCTCTCCCGCCGGGTTGTCCCCAAGATCGAGGTTCGCCAGCTCCTCCAGCTGAACCTGATCCGCCGGTGCCGCGAGCAACCTGGCCAGCAGCGTATACATTCCGACTCGGGCCTGATCTTCCTCCGGTAACCACCGCTCCTGCATCATCTCTCCTGTCTCCGGATGCCCATGCAATCAGTGGGCCATGACCCGGAGGAAAATTCCGACAAATAGAAAGGAAAAAGCATACCCATTACCCGGCTTGTCGGCACATCGGCGCGCAAAGCGACAATGTGTCCGCGCACCCGGAAAGCCGCGGGTCAAACCTTCCGGTCACTGCCATCCCTGAACATATCGATCACACGGCAGTCCTCGCACATCATCAGGCGCCGCCTGGATGATTCGTCCTGGAACATCCAGTGGCCCTCCAGGCGTTTGGTCATGTTGTCGATCATGCTCTGCGTGGCAAAGGGCTTGCCGCAGGCGATGCACGCGAAGGGTTCCTCCTCGTTCAGGGCGCGCTGCGCGTCACGCCGCTGCGGCTCCGTGATCAGGCGCGCGCGCAGGGTGATCGCGCGTTCGGGACAGGTGAGTTCACACAGACCGCACTGCACACAGTTGCCTTCGATGAAGTCCAGCCGCGGAAGATCGCCGGGCGCGGACAGGGCCTGCGCGGGGCACACGGAGGCACAGGCCATGCAAAGCGTGCAGGCATCGCGGTCGACACGAACCTCACCGAACGGAGCGCCCGCTGGCAGCGGGATCTCCGCCTGCGGCGTCGGCGCCTCCCGATTCAGGTGATCCAGCGCCTGGAACAGCGTAGCGCGCTTGCGGTTGGAACCCTCGATGCGTTCCGGACGCAGCGCCGGCATCGGGTCGCCGGGCAGGTCCCGGCAGGCCTCGGCCTGCGCCAGTCGCAGTGATTCGCGCGGATAGCCGAGAACCTGCAGCACGGAATGCGCGTAGCCCAACTGCTCCAGCAGGTTGCGCCGCACCTTTCCCGGCAGTGCCGGCGTGTCCAGCAGGATCACCTCGCGCGCACCGCCCGCAAGGCAGCTGAGAAGCACATCCAGCCCGACACTGCCAACCTCATCGACCTCGACGGCCAGCACCTGCCCGGGTAGCGGCTCCAGGACCTCCAGGGTCTCGGTATCCACCGCAGTCTCCGGCAGCCACATGCCTTCCGGAAAACGCTGAAACCTGTACTGGAAGTCCTGAATGCCCCAGACGACCTGGTTCTGTTTGTCCTGTCTGTCTGCCAGAGGCATAATCATGTGATTAAAGACCTGGGCCAGGGCAGAGCCATGGCCTGAGAAGCGTTTTTGGCTCAACTTGTCAGCCTGCAGGATTTGGGCATAAGTTTCAGGCTCGTGCCTTTCCAACCAGGACAGGAGAGTGGGGCCGAAATTGAAGGAAAGATATTCGTAATTGTTAAATATCCTGTCAATCCGACCATCAAAGGTTAAATACCTGGAGTAGGCATTCGCAGCGTAGCATTCTTCGGTGATCCGGGCATTCCAATTTTCCTTTGGATATGCGGATTCCTGTATCGGAAT
>Ga0207421_10000593_pt1 | contig 46962 bp, 47 predicted proteins | sample SodLakKL_010_SED_4_FD_187542 | JGI IMG/M metagenome (GOLD analysis project Ga0207421, IMG submission 187542) | Alkaline sediment microbial communities from Lake Tanatar, Kulunda Steppe, Russia - 8KL_010_SED (SPAdes) (version 2) | ecosystem: Environmental > Aquatic > Non-marine Saline and...
ATTTTAATTTGCTTTATTTGCCAAATAAAGCTTGAGTGCTACCTCGTAGAGGCGAATTATGTTCGAAAACGAAGTTTTCGTGCATAATTCGGGCTAACCATAATCTTTGCAGTGGTGCATTAACCTTCTAACGTTATTACTGCCAGCGTCGGAAGCTCGAGGTTAGGACGGTTATCGGTAATCAGTGAAGTTCGGTAATCGGTATTCAGTAATCAGTATTCAGTGAAGTCAAAACCGAACACCGATTACCGAATACCGAACTTCAAATGGATTGCGGATCGAGGTCCGCAATGACAATCTTTAGATCAAGACCGTCCCCCCGTTCCTTTTCCCCTCTTGAAGGGGGAAAGACGTAGATGGGGAATGGATTGAGGGTCGTGGTTCGCAATGACGAGCGTTAGGTCAAAAGCGCAATGATGAACCACAATAAACCTCATTCCGGGCAAGCGACCGCAGGGAGCGCGACCCGGAATCCATCTTGAATTTCAGAGGGTTATCGTTTACTTCGCCTTGAAGGGTGAGCTGTCAAAAAGGCGGGACGAATTACGGGGATGGGTCGTAATGACGAAATGGTTGGAAAGTCCTGAATTTGAGTGAGTAAAGTTGACTAAGATATTGCGATTTGCTACCATCGGACAGAATAAGAAAAATTCAACTCTGCTCCTAACATTTAAAAATATTGAAAAGGGTGATAGAAATGGTCACGAGTTATAAAAAGCTTGGTCTTACGAACACACGTGAAATGTTTGAAAAAGCCGTTGACGGTGGTTATGCGATACCGGGATATAATTTTAACAACATGGAACAGCTGCAGGCTGTCGTTGGCGCCTGCAGTGAGACCCGTTCGCCTCTAATTCTCCAGGTTTCCGAGGGAGCTCGGAACTATGCTAACGAAACAATGCTGCGTTACATGGCCGAGGGAGCTGTTGAATATGCGAAAGAGATCGCCGCCGCCGGCGAGGAGCCAATTCCGATCGCTCTGCATCTGGATCACGGAGATTCGTTTGAAATTTGCAAGGACTGTGTTGACAACGGTTTTTCCTCAGTAATGATTGACGGTTCTCAGCTACCTTACGAAGAGAACGTCGAACTCACCGCGAAGGTCTGTGACTACGCTCACGAACACGCCGTCTCTGTGGAGGGTGAGCTGGGCGTGCTGGCAGGGATTGAGGACGACGTTGAGGCCGAAGAATCAGTTTATACCGATCCCGAGGACGTCGAGGATTTTGTTTCCAGAACAAACGTTGATTCGCTCGCCATATCCATCGGTACCTCTCACGGCGCCAACAAATTTACCCCGGAGCAGTGTACTCGAAACGACGCCGGTGAGCTTGTGCCACCGCCCCTGCGTTTCGACATCCTTGAGGAAATAGAGGAGAAGCTACCCGGTTTTCCTATTGTTTTGCACGGCTCCTCCAGTGTGCCCAGGGACGTGGTGGATAAAATAAATAAATATGGCGGACAGCTGGAGGACGCGATCGGTATTCCCGAAGATCAACTGCGCAAGGCTGCGAAATCGGCCGTCTGCAAGATAAATATTGACTCCGACGGCCGGCTGGCTGTAACTGCTGCAATACGTGAGACAATGGCCGAACAGCCGGAAGTTTTTGATCCGCGTAAATATCTCGGGCCCGGTCGAGAAGCGCTGAAGGAACTTTACAAGCACAAAAACCGTAACGTCCTCGGTTCGGCCAACCAGGCCTGAACCAGTCGTTTGATGAGGTTGCTATGACTGACTCAGATAAAATTTATCTCGACCAGGCGGCCACTTCCTATCCCAAACCCGAACAGGTCTATCAAGCCGTAGATAACTTCGCCCGCCGGATTGGTATAGGCGGTGGGCGCGGTAATTACGTGGAGAACCGGCAGGTGGCGGACCTGGTGGCAGACGTGCGTGAAAAAATTGCCCGGCTGCTTAACTGCCCCGCAGAGCAGGTGGTTCTCAACTCGGGGACGACTGAATCTATGAACCTGCTGCTCAAGGGCTGTCTTGAAGCTGGTGATCACGTCATAATATCAGCGCTTGAGCACAACTGTGTTCTGCGTCCTTTGCGTTACCTGGCGCAGAAGCGTGGTATTGAATTGGACATTTTGGAAGCTGACCTGGAGAAGGGGTTCGAGGTCAACGAGCTAAAGGACACGCTGCGTCCACAAACACGTCTCTGTGTCATCAATCATATAAGCAACGTCTTTGGGACAGTTCAGCCGGTTGAAGAAGCGGCCGAGATTATTGCTGAAAGAGACGATCTGTTTTTTGTTCTTGACGGCGCCCAGAGCCTGGCGACATATCCCTTAGACGTCAAAAAACTTGGTGTTGACGCCGTCTGTTTTTCCGGCCACAAAGGAACCCTTGGTCCGACCGGCACCGGTGGATTTTATATAAACGAGAAGATGATGCCTGAGGTAAAACCGCTGATTTTCGGCGGCACCGGTAGAAACGGCGGAACCCGAATTCACTCCGACGAGCTGCCGCACAAATACGAAGTTGGCACTCAAAATTCCTGGGGTATAGCCGGTTTGGAAGCAGGTCTGGACTATCTGCTCGACCGTGGAGTTGACGCGATCAGCGCCCGGATTGACCGGCTTACAGAGCGGGCGGTTGCGGGGCTGCGTAAAATTGAAGGTGTGCAAATTTTTCAACCGGACCCCGCCAGACATCACGGCGTCATTTCTTTCCGCCTCGCCGGTCTGCCTGTTGTCGACTCTGCAATGTTGCTGGACAAGCTATTCAATATAAAACTGCGGGCCGGGCTTCACTGCAGCCCGCTCGCACATAAAGAGATTAGTACCTATCCAGAGGGGACTCTACGGGCCAGCTTTGGCGTTATGAATGAGATGTCGGAGGTCGACGTATTTGTTAGCGCTGTAGAGCAACTGGTAGAGGAGAGCAGTCAAGAGTTTTGAAACGAGAACAAAATTTTCGCCGGGCAAAAAAAGTTATTCCGGGCGGTGTTAATAGTCCGGCGCGCGCTTACTCCCGGGTGGATGTGGAACCGCCTTTTATTGAAAAAGGGGAGGGACCTTATCTCTATGACACTGCGGGCAACAGATACATCGATTATGTTAATTCCTGGGGCGCCTTAATTTTTGGCCACGCCTATCCTGCAGTGGTTGAAGCAGTCCGTAAAGCAGCAGAGAAAGGGACCAGTTTTGGGGCGCCGACCGAGCGCGAAACAGAGCTGGCCAAACTGGTCCGCGAAGCATTTCCTTCAATCGAAATGATTCGATTTGTTAACTCAGGTACCGAGGCAACCATGAGTGCTCTGCGCCTGGCGCGTGGCCTTACCGGCCGTGACCTGGTAGTGAAAATGTCTGGCTGTTACCATGGCCACGGGGACAGTTTTCTTGTTGAAGCTGGTTCCGGGCCGGCAACTCTGGGCCGGCCAAACAGTCCCGGGGTACCCAAAGTGTTGAGCCGGAAAACAATAACTGTACCCTACAATGACGGGCAAGCGGTAGAAGAGGCATTTGACCGCTATGCTGGTGAGATCGCGGCAGTCATCCTGGAACCGGCGGCTGCAAACATGGGTGTGGTTCCACCAATACCGGGATATCTGCAAAAACTGCGCGATATAACGGAAGCTCACGATAGTCTTCTGATTTTTGACGAAGTAATCACCGGATTTAGAGTCGCTTTCGGGGGCTGCCAGGAACTGTATGAAGTAGAGGCCGACCTGACCTGCCTGGGAAAGATTGTAGGGGGCGGCTTACCCGTTGGGGCTTTTGGCGGCCGAGCCGAAGTAATGAATCACCTGGCTCCTGCCGGGCCTGTTTACCAGGCGGGAACGCTTTCTGGAAATCCTCTTGCCACTGCTGCCGGGCTGGTGACGCTGCAGGCGTTGAAAGAAAAAAACATTTACCGGAAATTAGACCGGCGGACTGAATTTTTAACGACAGAATTGGAAAACTTTGCCCGGGAATTACAATTAACTCTGCAAATTCAGTGGCTCCCCGGGTTGTTCAGTCTCTTTTTTACTGAGTCGGAAGTAACTAGCTTCGAAGACGCAAAGAGAAGCGATAATCAATTATTTAAAAAATATTTTGAACAAGCGCTGTCTGCTAATATATATCTGCCACCCTCGCCTTTTGAATCTAATTTTATCAGTCTTGCTCACGATGATAAAATACTCCGAAAAACGCTGCGTATTTTAAAAGAGATATTGAATCAACTATAAACAAGCACAAAAATTAAATTGAGTAGTTTAATTTTCCCTTGTGTTTTTTCCAGCGGTCAACCAGCTCCTGAAACGTATTCTGGAAAATAGTCTCGAATTCCTCGCTTCTTTCGTTCCAGTAACTCTCCAAAACAGTGCTGTTTAAATTGACCGACGCAGCCAGGTCAACCGTTCCCTGCAATACTTGAATTACTTCCCAGATTGTTATTTCATCAGGAGACCGCGCCAGTGTGTAACCGCCTTTAGCTCCCCGATGACTTTGAGTAATTTCTGATTTTTTCAGTTCCAGAAGAATCTGATCCAGGTAGTTGCGAGGAATATTTTGCTTGTTGGCGATGTCTTCAACTCGCACCGGTCCCTGTCCGTGCCGGCAGGCCAGCTCGAAGACAGCACTAATCCCGTAGAGAGTACGTGAAGCAAGTTTTAACATAATGGGACAACCCCTTTTTAATAGATAAGTTTATCAATTAACTATATCAACTAATTTTGTTTCTGGCAATTGTTTCACCGGTTGATTATTCGGTTCTGTTAGAGTAAACCTGAATTAAAGCTTCCAGTAGTCCCTCGGCAGTGTGCGGGCTGGCAACGATGTTGGAGTCAGCCCCGTGGGTTTTTAATTTTTTTGCAGTTACAGGCCCGATGCTGACCGTCTGGTTTCCTGGTAATAATCTATCGCCTCCAATTTGAAAAAAACGATCAACTATGGAGGGACTGGTGAATGTTATGAAATCGAGCTCTTCGGGACTTAGCTCCTTAATTTGTTCGGTGGCGTTTGTAATCGGTTTTAGCTGATAGATAGGTAGCTGCGTGGCGCTCGTTGCTACTTTTTCCAGCTGCCTTTTCAGCTCATCGGAGGCTTCTTGGGCGCGTAGTAGCAGAAGTCGATCATCTGGTCCGATCTTTTCTAGCAGGCTATCGCCGAGGGCATTGGTAGTAAAACGCTCGGGTATCAGATCGGCCTGCAGACCATGTTTTTGCAATTCTTGTGCAGTTGCCGAACCAACACAGGCCAGCTTTGTTTGGCTCAGATGGCGGCTATCAAAACCGCTATCAACCAGTTGCTGAAAGAAAAACTTAACTCCGTTCTGGCTGCAGAAAACGAGCCAGTTATAGGTTCTCAGATCAGGTAACAACTTCTGCAGTTTATTTTTGCCCTTCCGGCAAAAAACAGGTGAGAGCAGGGGGATGGTGAATGGTTGGCCACCCAGTTCAATAATTTGCCGGATTAGCTTTTGATTCTGTCCGGGGGGCCTGGTTAACAGAATTTTTTTGCCAAAAAGAGGCAGTTTTTCAAACCAGCTTTCAGGGGGACGTTGAGCCGCAGTTTCGCCAATAATTATCAAACCTGGACGGTAGTCCTGGGCTGCCTGCGGATTTTCGGCAAGTTCGCCGAGTTGACAGGAATAATAGACCTGGTCTGGTCTTGTCAGTCGGGCGGCGATCAGAGAGGGAGTGTTGGCGGGCTTGCCGGCAGCAAGCAGTTTTCGGGCGACTTGTTTAGCTCTGGTGACACCCATAAAAACAACCAGAGTTTCAAGCTGAGCCAGGGCCTCCCAGTTGTGTTTAAAATCATCCCGGGCGGTGTGTGCCGTAATTATTCCTATCCCAGAGGAGAAGTCGCGATGAGTAAGAGGAACTTCAAGATGGCTGGCGAGTCCTTGCAGGCTGGAGACAGCGGGTATAATTTGAAAAGGGATACTGTTTTCTCGAAGTTTTTCAATTTCCTCGAAACCGCGTCCGAAAATTAGGGGGTCGCCACCTTTTAAGCGGACTACAATTTGGTCCTTCTCGGCGGCGGCTATCATTTTTTTGTTGATATTAGTTTGACTGGTGCCGGGTTCGTTTTTAAGCTTACCGACGTCAACCAGTTTTCGCGCAGGCAAAGAGTGGTAGTCAAAAAAATAGGGTGGAATCAACCGATCGTGAAAGATTACGTCGGCTTGTTTTAATATTTGGCGGCTGCGGGAGGGCAATAGTCCGGGTTCTCCAGGCCCGGCACCAATCAGGTAAACTTTACCCTGCATTGGTCATAATTTCCTCCCCGCCCCGGGCAAGAAGTTGTTTGGCCAGGCGGAGACCGATATCTTCGGCGTTTTCAGGCTCGTCCGTTAACTCACCGGTGAGCTTTTTCTCCCCGGTCGGATCGGTGAGACTGCCGGCGAGATGAAGCTGATTTTTCTGCAATTTGCCGACTGCACCAACCGGTATTTGACATCCACCGCCAAGTTCTTTCAGTAAGGCACGTTCTGCCCGGCAGACAACAGCGGTACAGGGGTCATTAATTTTCTCAAGCCAGCGCCGAATCTTTCTATTTTTTCTGTTGCAGACAAGAGCGACGGCTCCCTGACCGGGTGCCGGCAGTAGAATTTCCCGGGGGATAGTTAGAGTCGGGAAATCATCGATATTAAGCCTCTGCAGGCCAGCCGCCGCCAGGACAAGACAGTCGTAGTCTGTTTTATTGTCGTTCAACTTTGCCAGCCGAGTTGGCACGTTACCACGACAGGATAGCAGCTTTAGATCCGGTTCGTGGTAAAGTAAATTGGCTCGCCGCCGGGAACTACCGGTGCCGACGACGAGTCCTGGCTGGATCGATGGAATTTGCGAGCTGTTTTGGGGAGCGACCAGTAAATCTCCCGCAGCCCTCCGCTTTAAAATAGCGGCGATGACGAGTGGTTCAGGTAGTGAGGCCGGACAGTCCTTGAGACTGTGAACAGCGGCGTCGGCTTCACCGGCTGCAACCATACGGTCTAATTTTCTGGTGAAAAAGCCCGGCTCGTCAAGCGTGTGAAGCGACTTATCTCGGTTAAGGTCTCCGTCTGATTTAGTAGTGATCAAGTTAACTCTGTCAATTGCGGAGATTTCTTCCAGTTTACTGGCAACCGGTCGGGCTTGAGCTAAGGAGAGCCGGCTGTCGCGGCAGATAAGAGTAATATTCATCGAGTTCAATCCTCGGCCAGGGGATTGGGTAATTCAAACAACTGGCTCAGGACCTCAGTGCTTTGGCGTCCGTCTCCGGCTTGAAGCTGATGTCGATAGTTGCGCAGTGGTCGGTTGAGCAACTTTTCAGTCAGTTTAACCGATATTTTTTCAAGGTTTTCCTCGTTTTGAGGGCTGTCCAAATCTTCGTTTGCAGCCAGCACTTGTCGGCTCTGTTCCTGGAAATAGTGCTTGAGTTGCTTGAAAAGGGGAGCGGCGCGCTGTGTTTTTAACCAGGCGTCAAATTTTTGTTTTTCGTTATCGACGACGGACCGGGCCTGCTGGTAAAAATCAGTCTGACTAAACTCCTGGTAATTTATGTTTTTTAACTGGTCAACGTTAAAAAAATTTACTCCCGGTAGTTCTCCAACCTCGGGTTCGACATCGCGCGGTACGGCGAGGTCAATTATTAATAACGGCTCGTCCAACCGGCGGTTGTCGAGGGTTTGTTCAAGTTGCTTTTTTCTAAGGATAAGGTTGGGGGAAGAGGTGGCTGTGATTATCAGGTCACTGCGGCCCAGGTATCTATTTAATTGCGAATAATCCAGCGCTCGTCCGCCAAATTTTTGGGCTTTGCGTTCAGTCAACTGGCGTTCCCGGCCGGTGATGTAAAGCCGGTCCGGGTCGTATTCAAGCAGGTTGCTCAGACAAAGTTTTCCCACCCGGCCTAAGCCCAGAACCAGTATCGCGCTATCCGCAATATTGTTGAGTTCGTTTTGAACCAGTTGAACCGTAGTTTCACCAATTGAATGAGGATAAGCCTGACTGCGCGGTAGAGAGTGAACATCACTGGCGGCACGCAGGGCTGTTTGAAAGAGGCGATGCAAGTAGCGGCCGCAGGTCTCTGCATTTCGGGCGGTATTATAGGCTTCCTTAACCTGGCCGGTTATCTCGGTTTCGCCAAGAATCAAGGAGTCCAGGCCGGTCGTGACCCGCAGGAGGTGTTCAACCGCATCGGAGTTATTTTTGATCTGAATGAAGTTTTTCCTCGTCGGAAATTGAAAATTTCTCTCCCAACATAGTTCAAGCAGTGGTTGTTGCGGCTTGGTTAGATTTTTACCGGCTGTGAAATAAAGCTCTGTCCGGGCGCAGGTGGAGAGCAGGACACCGGTTTCGATCAGTCCTTTGTCTTGAAAATCAGCCAAAAATTCCGCACTTCTGCCGGACGAGAAGTTTAATTTCTCGCGTATATCGAGGGAAGCAGAATGGTGGTTAATTCCAGCAGAAATAATCTTCATTTTATTACCTCGGAGGTAAAGTTGTTAAAAAACTTACGTATGAGCGGTTAATTCGCCACTAATTTCAAGAGTTCATCAGCCCAGTAAGTTATGATCAGGTCGGCGCCGGCGCGTTTGATGGAGAGGGTCGTCTCAAACATTAACTCCTTTTCATCGGCGTAACCTGCGTTGGCGGCTGCTTTAATCATTGCGTATTCGCCGCTGACGTTGTAGGCGGCCAGTGGTCGATCAATTTCGAGTTTTACCCGTCTGATTACATCGAGATAGGCGAGGGCTGGTTTAACCATCACAATGTCAGCACCTTCTTTTACATCCAGGCGCACTTCCTTAAGGGCCTCCCGGGCGTTGCCCGGATCCATCTGGTAGCTGCATCGATCTCCAAACTCGGGAGCTGAGTCAGCGGCGTTTCTAAACGGTCCGTAAAGGCTCGAGGCATATTTGGCGCTATAGCTGATAATTCCGGTATCCGTGTGGCCGTTCTCGTCCAGTTGCGAGCGAATATAATTGACGCGTCCGTCCATCATATCAGAGGGAGCGACGAAGTCGGCGCCTGCGGCGGCGTGACTTCGGGCCACCCGGCCCAGCAGCTTAAGGCTGGCATCGTTATCTATACGATCGCCCCGCACTACGCCGCAGTGGCCGTGGTCCATGAAGGCGCAGAGGCAGACGTCGGTTATCACTGTCAATCCAGGGTAAGTATTTTTTATTTTTTTCACCGCCCGCTGGGTGATACCATCTGTGGCGTAGGCGCGAGAAGCCTCAGAATCACGTATTTCAGGAACTCCAAAGAGTAGTATGGCTTCAAGACCCAGCTCAACTGGCTCGGCCAGAGCCCCGGGTAGATATTCGACGGGGTAGTGGTAACAGTCAGCCATTGAGGGTATTTCTTCGGGCTGGCTCTTGCCGGCCGCCGCAAATACAGGTCTAATTAAGTCGCTGGTGTTCAGGTTGTTTTCCCGAACCAGGGACCGAATACTTTCAGTACGTCGAAGGCGCCGCGGACGTTGTTTCATATTTATTCACCTAACAATCAACATAGATCAGCCAGCAGTTTAAATATTTTTTGGCGTTTATCTTTGTTATCTACTTCCGCCTTAATCAATTTACGTAATTGGCTAAGAATCTCCGTCTTAAGACCCCAGGAAGGGTCGTATTTTTCTTCCAGTTCGCGGCGGATACGAGCTGCGAGAGCGGGGCTTGCACCGCCGGTGCTGATGGCAATTTGCAGGGGAAATCGTTGTATTACAGCGGGAGAAATATAGTCGGAACTCTCCATTTGGTCGACAACGTTGACCAGAGCTCCACAGGTCCGCGCATCAGCTCCCACTTGCTCGTTGAGCTGGTGGTTATCGGTAGCCGCTATTACGATAAATTTGTTCTCACAAAGTTCTTCTCGATAATCTTCTTCTAAAATAGAGTCCTCCGGCAGGAGCTTGAGTATTTTCTCTGAAACACCAGGGGCAACGAGTTCAACCAAAGCCCCCCGATCCAGCAGAGCTTGAACCTTGCGAGCTGCAACTTTTCCGCCGCCGACGACCAGACATCTGCGGTTCTTTACTGACGTAAACATCGGCAAAAAAACTTCTCTGTCAGTCACGAAGAAAACTTACGCTCCTTTTTTAACCAGTAGTTCGTAATAATCCTCAACTTTTTCCTGTTTTAAAATTGTGTGGCCGTCTTCTCGCAAACTGGGGGGGACGTTTTCGATTGGTTCGCCGTCATCGACCATTATTTTCAAAATTTCTCCGGCTTGAAGCTGTTCCATTTCAAGTTTAGCCTTAACGTAGTTAATCGGGCACTCCACTCCGCGCAGGTCTTTTTCTCGATCAAAATCACCAGCGGAGTCTTCTGCCGGGCTTTCTCCGGTTTCCTCTGTTTCCCCGGGGAAATTAAAGGAGCTGTCCATTGCTTCGTAAAGATCGGTTACCTCTTTTAATAGCTCGCGGACCTGCTCAGGACTAACCTCGCTAAGCTGATCACTTACGCGGGCTGTCTCCACAAGGTCCTTGTATTCCGGAGAAATAAGTTCAGTCTTCAGGAAGTGCTGCTGGAAGAGCCTGAAAATCTCAGCCGGATCGTCGGCGTCTTCGCCGCGGGTCACCAGCAGTGCTCGGGCTGTAGCAATCAAGGCTTCTTTCAGGTCCCCACGGTCTTTCTCCGCTTTTTTTAGCTGAGAACGAGCTTCCTTGAGGTCCGATTCTATCAAAGAAATGACGCCGGCGCCACACTCGCCCTCGCCAACCTTTTCAAGACTGAACTGCTCCTGGGCATACCAGTCGTAGTAGTAGTTTCTATCCTCTGTAAAGGGAGGTATGGAGGCGTATTCTTCAACTAATTCTTCCAATTTATCCTGCCCCCCGTTTTTAAAGTAGGTATTAAAGTCTTTGGCGTCCTCGGCCTGATAGTCTCGCAGGAAATCAGCTACCAGTTCGGGGACCTCGTAGCCGGGAACAACGCCAATCTCGCCGGCCAGGTTGTGGTCCAGTCTTCCGGCGGCAACAACCTGGTAGCAGGGTACCGCACGATCGTCGTTACGGCGTATGATACCGTGAAAACCAAGCTGGGCCAGTGGATGGTGGCCACAAGAATTGGGACAGCCGGAAATGAATAGTTTTAATTGTTTACCGTCGGAACTTACCGGTGTTTTTTGGAGCTTTTCATCAATTGCCCGGCTTAAATTAGGTGAGTGACACAACCCCAGTTTACAAGTCGCTGCTCCCTTACAGGCCCGCGCTTTAACCGGGGAGAGGGGTTGGCCGTAAGCTGGTTTTATTTCGCTCAGTTCTTCTTTGACTTGTTTCAAACGGTCGCCGGGGACCCCTTTAAGGATAAAGTTCTGCGACTGCGCAGTGTAGATGTTATTGTCGGCGTGTTCCCGGCTTAAAGCGGAAAGCTTACGAAAATAAGCTGGAGGTAAATCACCCCGGGGAATTGGAATTAAGACGGAGTAATAACCGTTTTTGTCAGAACGTACGTTGGCTTTGAACCAATCGTCTTCAACGGCCGGTGTTTCTTCTTTGACCGCCGGTCGTTCAGCGGGTAGGTCCGGCAATTGAAAGTTCATCTCTTCTTTTGAATGTTGTTTTTCGACGTATTCCCGGCAAAGCCTGCGAAACTTATCAACACCGTATTTCTGTTTGACAAATCGCAGGCGCGCCTGATGTTTGTCTTCGTAGTTACCATGTTCGCGGAAGAACTGCTTTATTCCTTCGGCCACATAAGGAACCTCGGCCGGTTCTATGAAATCGAACACTTTAACACCGGTGGCTGAGTGGGCTCCCAGACCGCCGCCCGCATAAGCTTCGTAGCCCAGTGTTCCATTTTTATTTTTCGGAATAAATCCCATGTCTGTATAGGCGGCATAAGCGCAATCCCGGCGGCAGCCGGAGAAAGAGATCTTGTATTTACGAGGCATTTCATAAGAGTCTTCTCGCGGCACAAGCTCTTCGGTTAGTTTTACTGCTGCTGGAGCGGCTGGCAGCAGTTCATTCGAACAGCCGCCGCTGAAGGGGCAGTTTGTTATATTGCGGACCGTGTTGCCGCCGCCACCGATCGCGGTTAAATTAACCTCTTTTAACCGGTCAATAATTTCAGGAAGATTTTTTACTCCGGGCAGTCCCTGCAACTGAATATCCTGCCGGGTAGTTATGTGTGGTTCTTCTTCAATAAATTCTTCGGCGAGCCCGGCCAGAGTTTGAGCCTGGGGGGGAGTTATCCCGCCGCCGGCGATGCGCACCCTGACCATGTAATTTTGTTCTTCGCGTTGTTGATAGATTCCGCGTGGAACGCGAAGAGCTTTAAAGACACGTTCAGTAATTTCACCGGCCTGGTAGTCCGCTATTTCTTGCTTGAATTGTTCCAGCTCATTCTCGATCCGGGAATCTATTTGGTAAAACGAAGACATTCTATCGCCTCCAGCGATTAGGTGGTTATTATGGGTACTTCGGTTACGTTGTCCTCCTCGTCAATTATAAAGCCGCGGAACACCGGTTTCTCATCGGCCAGAGAGACGATCAGGTAGACAGTTGTTGGGTAGAAAGCCAGCCGTTTATCCTCAGGCGAAGGATAGGCTTCGGTTTCAGGATGGCTGTGGTATATACTCAAGACCACGTCATCGGTATCACGAAGACTTTTAAAGACCTCAAATTGTTCTTTGGGTTCCATCATGTAGTGCTCTTCGGACTCGTCTACATTTGTCATTTTGTGGACGGTTTTGACCCGCTCATCACGGCCGGAAAGTAGTCCGCAGGCTTCAAGGGGAGCCTCGGCTTGGCAATGGTCGACTATCTGTCGCTGCTGTTTTTTAGTCAGGTGCAGCCTTTCGGGCGGTTCAAAACTCACAGACTGGTTCTTCATAATCCACCTCGCGCGGCTCGGTTATAGCGGGGGATTTGCCGCAGACCGGACAGTTGTCGTTGCGGTTGACTTCAGCGCGTCGAAAGTTCATGTTTTTAGCGTCAACCATTAATAAACGATTGGTCAACAGTTCGCCGTGGTCAAGGATAAAGCGCAGTGTTTCAGCCGCCTGGATTGTGCCGAGCATCCCGGCAACCACTCCGAGCACGCCCGCCTGACGGCAACTGGGGACGGAGTCGGGATCGGGTGGTTCGGGGAAAATACAGCGCAGACAGGCGTTATCTGGCAAATAAGTAAAGGCCTGTCCCTGGAAACGTAGGATACCGGCGTGAGAATAGGGGGTGCCGGTAAGGACACAGGCATCGTTGACTAAAAATTTAGTTGCAAAATTGTCAGTGCCGTCCAGAACAAAGTCGTAGTCTTCGACGAAATCCTGCGCGCTGTCGGGCAAAAGTCGTTCCTGATAAAGATTAAATGTTACATCGGGATTTAGCTGCCGCAGCTTCTCCGCTGCCGAGGCGGTTTTATCCCGGCCTACATCACCGGTGAAGTGAACAATCTGGCGCTGCAGGTTGGAAAGATCGACAACGTCGTCGTCGATTATACCGATTTCACCAACTCCGGCCGCCGCCAGATAAAAAAGAGCCGGGGAACCAAGTCCGCCCGCACCGACAACCAGAATTTTTGCATTCAAAAACTTGCTTTGTCCTTCGCCGCCCACGTCAGGTAAGATTATGTGTCTGCTGTAGCGTTCAATCTGTTCTTCGTTAAAGTCCATGCTTATATACCTCCGCCATCTTTGTAATGAAGTCCACATTCTTTCTCGCTGCGTTCCCAGGGGAATTTACCGGAACGTGCCGGTCGGTCCGGTTGGACCGGAAAGTGACAGGTTCCACAACCGATAACTTTGTATTTTTCCCCGTGTTCGGATTCGTAGTCGTAGAGCGGATGAATCTGAACGTCGTTTTCTGCGATGTAGTCGTCAAGATCCGCTTCCGTCCACTCAAACATCGGGTTGATTTTCAATATGTGCCCGCCGTCCTCACGGTTTTCATAGTAAGCCTTCTTCATGTTCGCGGCTCGAAAAGCCGACTGGTCGGCACGCAGGCCACTGACCACCGCCTCCAGGTCGGCCTCAAGTCGCCGCGCCGGGTTGATTTTACGCACCTGGCAGCACCGTTTACGCTCCTTTGCCGAAAAAAGGTGTCCCCATTGACCCTGCTGATTATTTAATTGCTGGAGCTCTTCGGTGTCGGGCTTTAAAATTTCAACGTCTATATTGTATCGAGCCTCAACACTTTTAATGAATTCATACGTTGACTCAGGGTGTCTCAGGGTGTCAACAAAGTAAACACGAAAACTGTCCACCACCCGTGAGGTTATGTCAATTATCACAGTTCCGGTTTTTTGGAAACTGGTGCCAATCGCCACCTGTTTGCCATAGTGTTCAAAAGTCCACTTTAGCAAACGTTCGGCTGAAAATGAGTTTATCTCGTCGAGTTGTTCTTTACTTAATTTGCTCATACTTTATTCAAAGCCTCCACAATCTCCTTTTTAAGCTCTTCATAATCTTCCAGTCCGACACATATTCGAACAAGGTCCTCGGTAACGCCCATGGCCCGTTTTTCGTCGGGATCAAGATCCCGACATATTGTTGATGCCGGATGGATAGCCATACTGCAGGTATCTCCAATATTGACCATGTTTTTAATCAAGTGTAGTGCATTTAAGAATTTAAAACATTTTTCTTTTGTTCCCAGTTTCATGGTTAAGATCGCGCCGTAGCGGTTGTTGAATTGTTTTTTGGCCAGTTCGTGATCGGGGTGCTCGCGAAGCCCCGGGTAGTTAAGTTCCTTAATTTCGGGATGATCCCTGAGCTGTTTGGCCAGCCGCAGTGAATTATTGCAGTGCCGTTTTATACGCGTTCCGAGTGTTTTCAGGCCGCGAAGCGTCAAACGAGCATTGGCGGGCGATTGATTGGCTCCCAGGGTGCGAATACCCCGCCAGCGTAGCTCGGCCAGAAAGGCCAGCTCACCATACTCCGAATAGTTTTCTTTTAAATGTGGGTTTTTATCCCAGCTATACCCGCCGCAGTCAACCACACAACCGCCGACTGCATCTCCATGTCCGCTTATAAATTTTGTTGTCGAGTGAATCACAATTCCCGCCCCCTCTTTTGCCGGCTGAAAGAGCAGGGGAGTGGTGACAGTACTGTCGACGACAAGCGGAATTTTGTAATCGCTGGCAATTTCAGCCAGGGCATTTAAATCAGCCACTCTCAATCCGGGGTTGCTGATAGTCTCAACAAAAATCATTCGGGTGTTTTTGTCAATTGCGTCTGAAAATTTTTTCGGTCGGCGTACCGGTAAAAAACGGCTTTCGATACCGTAGTCAGGAAGTAGCCGCGAGAAAAGTGAATAGGTGCCGCCGAATAATTCTTGTGACGTAACAATAGAATCTCCCGCGCGTGCCAGAGTCAATACAGTAGCTGCGATCGCCGCCATACCGGATGCCGTGGTTGCGGCGCCGATACCGCCCTCCAGATCGGTTAACCGCTGTTCAAGAGCGGCCAGCGTTGGATTGCTCAGGCGGGAATACAGGTGACCAAACTCTCTGCCGGCAAAGATCGCCTCCAGTTCTTCCGGTGACTCGCGGGCGAAAGCGGTCGCCTCAACCAGGGGGGTGGCCGAAGGCTTTCCCCTGTAGGTGACATCGGGACTAAAGTGGCTCTCCTGGCCGTCAGGGTTATTCACCGTTACCCGCCACCCATAAAATAGAGAAATTCAACACTGTCACCGTCTGAAATCGAGGTCTCATCAAAATTACTGCGCGAAATCACTTCGCCGTTAAGTTCCACGGAGACCTGTTGGGGCATATCAACGTCTAGTTTTTCGAGTAGCTCAGGAATTTTAATTTGCTCACCCTCAAGTTCTGTCTCTTCACCATTAACAGTTATCTGCAAAGTTAATCCTCCTCGCTTTGGTATAGAGTTGTGCTCAGGTAACGCTCACCGCTGTCGGGAAAGATTACAACTATTTTTTTGCCCCTGTTTTCCTCTCGTCGGGCGACTTTTAGTGCGGCAGCCAGGGCTGCTCCCGAGGAAATTCCGACGAGAAGTCCCTCGTTGGATGCAATTTCACGGGCGGTTTGCATTGCCACCTCGTTTTCAACCTGTTGAACTTCGTCCAGGATAGAGGTATCAAGTATTTCGGGCACAAAGCCGGCACCGATTCCCTGTATCATGTGTGGTCCCGGCTCGCCACCGGAAAGAACTGCTGAGTCTTTCGGTTCTAGACCAATTAATTCAATAGAGTCATTTCTCTCCTTGAGAAACTTTCCTGCCCCTGTTATTGTGCCTCCCGTGCCAATTCCGGCGACAAAAATATCAACCTCCCCATCGGTGTCCTCCCAGATTTCTGGGCCGGTAGTTCGGTAATGTATCTCCGGGTTAGCGGGGTTTTTGAACTGTTGGGGCATAAAAGCGTTGTCGTTCTCCGCGACGATTTCTTCGGCTTTTTCGACGGCTCCATTCATTCCGCCTTCCGCCGGTGTAAGCACCAGTTTGGCACCAAGTGCAGCGAGTAGAGAACGCCGCTCCATACTCATGGATTCGGGCATCGTGAGAATTAGCTGGTAACCGCGAGCCGCGCAGACAGAAGCCAGACCTATTCCCGTGTTACCGCTGGTTGGTTCAACTACGATGGTATCGGAAGTGATATTTCCGTCTTCTTCTGCCTGTAGTATCATCGAGGTTCCGATGCGATCTTTTACGGAACCCCCGGGATTGTGAAATTCCAGTTTTGCATAGATTTCAGCGCCATTATCGACAAAATTATTAAGACGTATTAAAGGAGTAGACCCGATAAGCTCAGTAAAATCTTCAGCAAAATTCATAACTAACGACCTCCGAAAGTAAACTAATTTTATTAAGTAACTAAAGTATAGTAGTAGATGGTCTGCATGTCAAGGTTTTTTATTCGCGCGCTCAAAATATAAGATTCAACTGCGGTAGCAAGATCACCTCCGTAGGAGACAAAATTGTTCAGCTTAAGTCTAACTACTAATCGGACAACTGAAAAGTTAAATTTTAATCAGGTTTAAAAAGGGGATAGAATCCGATAAAATATAACTGCTTGATTATCACTGGCTGGGGTGAAAATGATGAAAGTCGTCAAAGCGGAAATAAAGTTGCCGCAGCATCTTTCGGTTCATAAAGTAGATGTCAGTCGCGACGAGCTCTACAAGGATGCTCGCAAACGGGGGCGCAAGATAGTCTCGCAGAATCGTGCTCTTGATACGTCGGCGCTGCAGAAAATAAAGGAGCGAAAGATCCATAAACTCTGGATCAAACGGAGCTATCCCCAGTGGGTTACAGCTCACGAGGCGAGCAAGAGGAATCTGCCGATGCTGGAGACCAGGGATGTCTCTGTTGAACGGGGAAAAATGATAAAAAAGATTTCTCAGCTTAATACTGTTCAGGAACTAACTGCTCTGTTGAACAGATATTTAAGTCAGGATCTGCCTGCTCACCGGCAAAAAAAGATTCTCGATTTTATTGACAAGCTTGAGGAGTTGAAGCCGGAGGTGAAAAGGTTTCGGCAGAATCTGGCTTCTGAAGAAGACGAAAAGAAAAAAATTGAACTTGCCGAGCAGTTAAAAAAGCCACCCGAACAACTGCAGCCGATTAATTTTCCCAAGGGCTACAGGGAGGGGTTTGCCCGTCGGTATTTAAACTATCAGGGTCAGTTACTTGAGGTCAAGAAAGAAATTTCGGAACTTGTGATGAATTCAGAGCGTATGCTGGTTAAAGCGCTTGTCGGTTGAAATATGTTTTATGAACCTGTTAAAAGAGCTGAATGAAAAAAAAGAGTGGCTGCGGAAGTTAGCCACTCTGCTTGCGCGTCCGGCCGGCGCGACTGAGCTATACCGCCTCGCTGACGCGGTCAGACGGAAGCACACCGGTGATGAAGTTCACGTTCGGGGGATCATTGAATTTTCCAACCATTGCTCAAAAAATTGTCTTTATTGTGGTATTCGTCGGGCAAGCCGCGCGCAAAAACGTTACTGTATGTCAGCGGATGAAATCGTAACAACCGCTACCCGTGCGACCGAGTTTGGCTACGGTACTGTTGTCCTGCAGTCGGGGGAACCGGCCCCGTATGAGATTAACGAACTGTGCGCGATAGTGAGCCGGATAAAAAGTGAAACTGATCTTGCCGTTACTCTCTCCTGTGGAGTTTATTCTCCGGGCGAATACAAAAACCTGGCCCGAGCCGGTTGTGACCGTTACCTGCTGCGTTTTGAGACATCCAACCCCGATCTCTACAAGAAATTGCATCCCGAGTCAAGCTTAAAGAACCGTCTGCAGGCGCTCCAACATATCCGTGAAGCCGGCCTGCAGGTGGGCAGTGGTTTTATGATCGGTCTGCCCGGCGCCACTCTCGAGGATCTGGCCCGGGACCTTTTGTTGGCCAGCCGGCTGAATCTGGATATGATTGGCTGCGGCCCCTTTCTTCGCTCCCCCGAGACGCCGCTTGCCGGCGGCAACAGAGCCCTGCTGCACGAGGAACTTTATTTTAAGATCATGGCTCTATTGCGACTGCTTAATCCCTTTGCTCATATCCCCGCCACTACCGCTTTCGATAGCCTGACAGGGCAGGGGCGTGATCTTGTTCTGCAGCGCGGGGGTAACGTCTTCATGCCCAACCTCACTCCAACCCGCTACCGCAAACAGTATCAGCTTTACCCGGACAAACCCTGTGTCGACGAAGAGGCTGACCGCTGCGCCGGCTGTGTTAAGGCGCGACTGAAAAGCCTCGGTCGTCCCCTGGCCAGCGGCCCCGGTCACTCTCTGATCCCGAGCTAAATTCTCGTTTCGGAAACTTCCCTTTTGATTGACAGCCAAACTCTCTCCACTTAAATAATCTATCACTATCTCTTCAGTTGGCTAGTATATCTTGAATTTCCTATTCCAAAATTTTCCTTGACATATATAGGATAGACCCCTATACTATATATGTCGAGCATAGTTGTCATTTAAAACTGCCGAAAAATTTGGTTCTGCTGAAATCATTTTTACCATCTTAGAGAGCAATTGATTAGTGCCACTTTTTAAATATCTCTAACTTTAATTAGGTTACTCAAATTAGTCCCAACACCGATTTCAATAGAGCTAAAAAATTAGATATATCGTGCAGTTGGGAGTATCATTTAGAAACAGAGCGAGAGGAATTTTTTAAAAAGGTGTTTGCCGTGAATGACTTGAATGATTTGTTTATTGTATCAATTGTCCTGTCAGTTTTTCTTTTTACGCTCTGTGTTACAGTGGCGGGCAGTTTTTTGCTCTGTCATTTTTCTGATTTGTCGGTAACTCTCCCCGCCATGGCTTCTCTGTTGTTAATATCTGTTTTTGTCGGGCTGTTACTCCTGAAAAGGTCTATAACCGCTGATGCTCAAGATAATAACATGACTGAATGGTTTCTTTTTCTTTTCTTAAAACCCACCGTATTCACTCGACGATACCTGCTCAACCAGGTTTTTATTCTATAGAGCTTACCTCTAATTTTCCTTCTTTTTCAAAAGTTCGTTCCCAGTAAATTATTCCATCGTTGATAGTTTGTCGTGTGATCGGAAGTTAATTCAAAAAACATCTTACTTTATTGAATCTGTTCAGATAAACACAAAAAGTCTTTCGGAGGAAACCGATGAAAATGTTCAATATTTCTAAAGTTCAGAAAACAATTCCGTGGATTGAGTCTTCGTCGGCTCTGTTTGTCCTTTGCTTATTGTTTTTTTTATTGTTTTTTCCTCATGACTCTGCTCGGGCTGAGTCGCTTCGCCTTGAGGATCTTGTTCAAATTTCTCTAAATCGACATCCCTCGCTTCAGGCGTTAAGAAGCCAGAAAAATGCGCAGAAACAAAGAGTTGTGCAGGCCGGTGCTTATGCCAATCCCATGCTTCAATTAGGTGTGATGAATTTACCCGAGGGCCGCTGGAAATTTGGCGAGGACATGATGACTGCTCGATCCGTGGGTATCATGCAGCGTGTTCACTTTCCAGGCCGATTGACTTTACAACGTGAACAAGCCGGTGAAAAGTTAGAACAATTGTTAGCTCGAATAGAAGAGCTCGAGTTAAAGCTTACAAATCGTGTGGAAAAGACTTATTTTGATCTGTGGTATAACCGGCGGGCGCTTTCTGTTTGGTCTGCCCGGCATTGTAACCGGTCATCATCATCAGGGCCAGGAGTTTTCTACCTCTGAAGCAGGGGGGCACTCTCACCATGGTGACAACGAAGGAATGGATGAAGACCACCGGCGTGAGAGACATCGGCGAATGGAACGACGAATCGAGGAAAGAACTGAAAACCTTGGTCGAGTGTTAGAGCAGTTTAAAGACGCTGAAGAGCAAGATAAGATGGAGCCACTTGAAGAGCTGCTTGAAGAGCTTGTGGAAGCTGAGAAGAGAAGAGGCCGGATGATGAAACGTGGTATGGATATGATGCAAAAGCACCAGCCAATGATGGATAATTGTCCGATGATGGAGGGAATGATGGAAAACGAGGAAGGAGACCACGAAGAGCACGAAGAGCACGAAGACCATTAAGTGGCTGAGTAGCTGAGTGCAGCAGATAATTAGTAACTTCAACACCAATAGACTACAACTGAACACTGGATTATCCGGTTTTCAGGCTCACTACCGATTACCGAACACCGATTACTGATTACTGGGTTTTCATCGATCACACTAGGAGGTATTCAGATGGCAGATACTTGTCTTGAAGCAAGTGAAGACAGCGAGGAGTTTGACTCGCCACAGGACCGGAAAGCTCTACATAATCGCGTGGCGAGGATAAAAGGCCAGATTGGCGGTATTGAGCGAATGATTGAGGAAGGACGGTATTGTATTGACCTGGTCCACCAGATTCGTTCAGCCACGCGGGCACTTGAAGGGCTGGCAACCAAAGTTATGGAGCGGCACCTGGAAACCTGTGTTCGTGACGCCATGCGCTCTGAGGACCCTTACGACGAACGCGAAAAGGTTGAGGAATTCATCGAGGCGCTGAAGAAATTTTTGAAATAGCTTTCAGCTTTTGGCTTTGAGCTTTAAGCTGGTGTTTTCCGGCTCAGTGGCCGGAATGACATCAAATTCAAGAGCGAGCTTGAACTAACGCTCGTCATTGCGGGCTTGACCCGCAATCCATTTTTACGGTTTTGATCTAATAATAAGCAGCCATATGTAAACGAGATGGTAGGAAAAGACATCGTGAGAAAGTTAGGAAGTGGTTATTTCAATGAGCGAAAATAGTATAGAAAAAAAACAGTTTCCGGTGCAGGGTATGAACTGTGCCTCCTGTGCCAAGACAATTGAAGATACTGTTGGTTCAGCCCCGGGAGTAGAGTCCGCGTCCGTGAACTTTGCCGCCGAGCGTTTGACGGTGGAGTATGCTCAGGGTGAACTTGAAACTGACGACATTGCCGGTCTGGTGAGCTCCGCCGGGTATGAATTGGTTGTTGAGGATGAAGACAGTTCGCGACAGGGGGAGCGGGAAGTAGAACTGGAAATTAGCGGTATGAGCTGTGCCTCCTGTGCCGCTTCGATCGAGTCGGCACTGAGTGAGCTTGAGGGGGTTAGCGAAGCTAACGTAAATTTTGCCGCCGAGCAGGCCCGTGTTGTCGCGGGCCCGGAAGTGACGACAGCGCAATTGATTGCCGCCGTTAAAGAGAGTGGTTATGAAGCTCGCCCCCGATCTGGTAGAGAAAAGAGCAAGCAGGGCACTGAAGAGGAAAGCCAGGCCCGACAGGTTAGAAATGACATGATCCTTGCCGGTTTATTTATGCTTCCTATATTTGCGATGATGATTCCCAACATATTTTTCAGCGACTGGCTGGCCGAGAGTATTTTTGCTCGTCCCGTCTACGACTGGGTTATGCTGGTTTCCGCGACGTTAATAATACTGATCCCTGGATGGGACACTCTGGTTTCGGCCTGGAAAAGCAGTCGTAACCTCAGTCCGAACATGGATGTCTTGATTGCGATTGGTTCTTTAGCCGCTTTCTCCACCGGAATTCTTACGTTGACCGGTCTGCCTGTACTTAACTACGCCGGTATCGGCGGTATGATTATGGCCTTTCATCTTATCGGTCGATACGTAGAAAGCCGTTCCCGCGGTCGCGCTTCGCTGGCAATTCAGAAGTTGCTGGAGATGGAAGCTAAGACGGCCCGGGTTGAAGTCGACGGCCGTGAGGTTGAGATTCCCATTGAGGAAGTGAACGAAGGTGACCTCATGGTTATTAAACCCGGTGAAAAGATTCCCACCGACGGGGTTGTTGTCGAAGGGGAGTCCGGTGTGGACGAGTCGATGGCTACCGGCGAATCCATGCCCGTGACCAAGCAGTCTGGCGACGAAGTAATAGGCTCCACCGTTAATCAGCAGGGTCACCTTAAAGTGGAAGCCACCCGGGTAGGGGAGGATACTTTTCTTTCGCAGGTAGTTGACCTCGTTAGGGAGGCGCAGGGGACAAAGGTACCCATTCAGGCTTTTGCAGACAAGGTAACCTCCTATTTTGTTCCGGCCGTGCTACTTATATCGCTTTTGACTTTCCTCGGCTGGCTGCTGCTGCCCAACCTATTCAGCACCGCTGCTGTTGCGTTAGAGGGCTGGCTGCCCTGGGTCGACGTGCCGGCTAACCTGGCTGCCCAGGCCTTTTCTACACAAGTAATCTATGCCTTAATAGCGGCGATAACCGTGTTAGTGATTGCCTGTCCCTGCGCCCTGGGCTTGGCCACACCGACGGCTTTGATGGTGGGCACCGGCATGGGTGCCGAGGAAGGAATATTGATTCGTTCCGGTGAGGCGATACAGGTGATCAAAGATCTCGACGCTGTAGTTTTAGATAAGACCGGTACTATAACTGAAGGAGCCCCTCGTCTAATTGAAGTGTTTGTGGAGACCGAGGAGAAACAGGATTTACTGGCGGCGGTTGGCGGTATTGAAGTCAAGTCGGAACATCCGCTGGCGGCAGCGATTGTCAGCGGGCTTGAGGAGAGAGAAATAGATTTCAAGGATGCGGAAGATTTCACTTCCCATACAGGCAAAGGAGTTGAAGGACGTGTAGACGGTCAGAAATACCTGGCAGGTAATCGGGAGCTGATGCAGGAGCACGAAGTGGAAATAAGTGACGCCTGTCGTGAAAAAGCTCATGAACTGGAAGAACAGGCGATGACCGCTATGTATGTTGCCAGAGGTGGTAAAACCGTTGGTGTGCTGGGTGTGGCTGATAAGATAAAAGAAGACTCGCCAGCGGCAGTAGAAGCGTTTCACCAGCTTGGCCTGGAGACCTACATGTTGACCGGTGACAATCAGCGCACGGCTGAGGCTATCGCCGCGAAGGTGGGGATTAAAAATGTTATCGCCGAAGTTCTGCCTGAAGACAAGACGGAGCAAATCAAGAAGCTTCAGGCTGCGGGTAAGCGTGTTGCTATGGTTGGAGACGGGATCAACGACGCACCAGCTTTAACGCAGGCCGATGTTGGTGTAGCCATCGGTAGCGGGACGGATATTGCTATCGAATCGGCAGACGTTACCCTGGTCCGGGGGGCATTGACCGTTATTGTTCGTGCCTTCAGGCTTTCCCGGGCAACATTCAGAAAAATTCAACAGAACCTTTTCTGGGCTTACATCTACAACACGGTAGCTATTCCGGTGGCGATCCTTGGTCTGCTACATCCCCTGATTGGTGTGATTGCGATGACTATCAGCTCGCTGACCGTAGTTACTAACGCCAGTCTCTTGCGCCGGGTTTCACTGGAATGAGTTCCCCGGCTGATTTTTTACTATCCTCTAAAACTTTACTGGTCAGTTCCGGTTTAATTATTTTAGTGATGTTGGGGGCTTATGGGTTTTATGCAGCGATGCCCGAAGCTCCGGAAGACGGAGAGCTGCCGGAAATTGAAGTTTCCAGTGAAGTGTACGATTTTGGCGAGGTTGAATACGGCAGTGAAGTTCGGACTCAATTTACTCTCTATAACCGGGGCGAAGCGGATCTTCAAATTAGTGACCTATCAACTTCCTGTCCCTGTGCCGTTGCCGAGCTTTCAAGTAAAAAGCTGGCGCCCGGTGATACCTCGACGCTTGATGTAGTGTATTACACTGATCAGATGCCGGCTTTGACCGGGACAGGTTTTCAAGAACGGTTTGTGTTCGTGGGAAATAACGATCCCCGTCAGCCCCTGCTGACGGTGGAGTTGAGCGGCAATGTCAATTGATCTTACCGGTGGAGTTTCGGGTATAATCACCATATTTTCTGCTGGTTTGCTGGACGGTATTCACCCCTGTGCTATCGCCATACTGGTATTTTTTGTCGCCTTTTTGCTCTCCTTGCGCGAAAGCAGAAGTAGAGTGTTGTTGCTTGGGTCACTGTATATTGGGGTAATATTTTTAACCCATCTTGGTCTGGGAGTTGGTTTTTTCTCCGGGTTGCACTTCTTTGAAGGTCATTTACTGGCAAAAATCGGTGCTGTCGCATTGATATTTATGGGTTTTTACAACATTGGTAAGTATTTTTACCCGGGGTTTAAGCTTGGCTTTTCACCCGCCGGAATGAGTATTGAGCGGGCGAAAAAGCTGCTGCAGAGGAGTTCGGTGCCCGCAGTCGTGCTGGCAGCTTTTTTGGTTGCTCTCTGTTCGATTCCCTGTTCCGCCGGCGTATACGCAGCAATCAGTGCCCTGCTGGCATCACGCACGACCTACTTCCGGGGATTGTTGTACCTTGTTCTATATAATTTGGCTTTTGTCACTCCCCTGATAGTTATTCTTGCTCTCTCGTTAAATCCGGTTACGCTTGCTGCTTTCGGTGAGCTGCAACAAAAATACAAGCGACAACAACGTCTCGTTATTGGGCTTTTTCTAATCTTGCTGGGACTTGCTTTCGTGTTCTACGTCTTTTAAATATGAATGACTACTTTTATCGCAGGTGAGTCAATTGGAAGAAAAAGTGGAGGAATTTTACGAGAACATGAAGTTAGAGATGGAAACAGGCGAAACTGATTTTAGCGCCGCCGAGGATCTGAGCTTTGCCCTGATGAACCTGGTCAGTCTGGAGGAACACTTTTTTATGACCGGTGCAAAGACAGAATCTCCGGAATACTATAGTTTTCTTGAGTCGGTTCGGGAGGCCCGCAACAGTTTACTGGACGATTTACTTGAAGAACCCGAGGGGGAGATACGTTGTGCGGTCAAGCACCTGCTGGGCGCGAGTATGCGTATTTTTGAGGTCGGTCAGAAGCTGAAAGCGGCGGGGAAAGACCCCCGGGCAGAAAGCTACTTCAAGCGTGCTTTTGAGGTTTATTCGCTTGTTTGGGGGCTGGTCGCGAGGAAAGTGCAGTTGCCGGAATCGCCTGCCGGAGAAGGGCGGGGAGCCGGTGAAGGAAACAACGGTGAATTAACTGAGCGGCTGGGTGATCTGGCCAGAAATTTGCTTGATTGTTGCGATTAATTTTTGAACTGACAAGTCCGGGAAGGTAGTGATTAATATGTATGCAAACGTCGGTCACGGTTACTGTCCGTGGGGTTTATTTAGTTTTAGCGGCCTGGGTCACGGCGTCTGGGGGTGGTTAGCTTTGTTTCTCCACCTTTTGTTTATCGCTCTGGTAGTGCTGGGGATTATATACCTGGTGCGTCATCTTTCCACCGGCTCGCCTGAGAACAGTGGCGCCCAGGGGAGTGGGGAGTCAACCCCCATGGAGATACTGGAACGACGTTATGCACGCGGCGAGATAGAAGAAGACGAATATCAGCGGAAGAAAGAGGAACTCAGTCGCTGAAGATATTGGGCGCCGGGATAATGTCTTCGTAGTCGCTGACCGTGCCGTTATCGAGGAAACATTCGATAATATTACGTCCGACGGGATCGAGATCGTCGGTGAGAAATTTCTGCAGTTGCTCGTTGAAAAAGTCCCGCAGCACCTGTGCGCCCTCGTCGTAAGCAGCGGTTCCAACCTCGGGCTGTTTCTCAACGCTGAGTAGCTCCCGGTCAATTTCAATTCCTTCCACAACTAACTCCTCCAGCGCGTAACCGAGCATGTTGCAGCGGGCCTCGGTCAGTTCCTCCCGCTCAAACTGGCCGCCGCGCCGGGGGATGTATTCACGCATAATCCACTCCGACATAAAACCGACACTCCAGGCGCCGACGTGTTTGACAGGGCAGAGGACGTTTAAAACGTTGGGGGTATTTTTAAACTGATCGAGAAGTAAATTAGCCTGTGTAACACGTTTGCCGGTAGCAAAGGGCCAGTAAGAGCCGACCCCTTCAGCACTTATTCCCTCGGTATCGACAATACTGGGGTTAGCAAAGCCGCGCGGAGAAATCAGTCGCCAGATCCAGGCGAGGGCCGGTGGGAGGACGTGAAACATGCCAAGAATGCCGTAGCTTGGTTCATCTTTAGTACATGGGGGAGTACGAACGCCAAAACTTCTGACGTCAATGTATAGCGGATCGTTTTGTATACGTGGAACTGTTTGCCGGGGGAGGACAAAACGGGGATTAGGACAGGGGACACCCGGCTCATCTTCAATATGTTCCCAGAGCAGAGCGGTGCTGTCCGGTTGAACATCCAGGTTAAAAAATAACAGGGGGAGCTCCGGATCGATTGTGCGCGCCTCGATGTCCGGGTCGGTGCCGTAGCTGTCGATGTGGTCGACGCGAATGAACCAGCCGTCCTCGGCATCAAGCACACCAATTTTTCCGTTATCTTTCTGAATATCAGGGTGACAGAGAACCATGTCGTCGGCCATGGGCATAAGCTTGTTTGTCCGGGGGAGGACCAGGTAGTGATCCTCGCCGGTAACAATGTTTTCACCCATTTTAATTGAACCGTCAACATCACGGTGCAGATGTTCGTTCATCTCGCTTTTCCCACCACCACTGGCACCTTCGTGCATGATGTTAGTTTTATTGTTATAGGGGGTGCGTGTGCGGACAACAGAAGCGTGGGTAGTTACCCAGTTGTCAACTTCTCCGAAATGGAGCAGAGCTCCGTAAACACCTTTCTTTGCGCTGGGACCCGGATAGAGGTTATAACTAAAAATCTCGTGTCGCTCATGGCTGCGGTTGTGGACAACCACCTGCTGGCCGTCAAAATGAGTGTGTCTGAAAGGTGGAGCGGCGTAAATGTAGACCTGTGGTTCAAAAGGCTCCTCAAACTCCTGGAAGTCGGAAATCCCCTGAAGCAATCCAAGACCGAGAGCAAAAAAACCGGCATTGGCGGGGACTACAGCCAGGGCGGGTATGCCACAGCGATCGTCGCCGGCCATGAAAGGAAAGGTGAGCAGCTCTTGCTTGCTCAACCAATCGAACGTCTCTGTTCGAACAGCCGAGAAGTCCTCTCCCCAGGCTTCCTCGTAGCGATCTTTATCAGTTGGCAGATCGTCGCCGATAAACATGCAGTCAGGGTCGCGGCGTCGCATGTATGGTTTGGGATAGTTGGCCGCTATACCATTTTTGACTCGACAGACGCGGGCTTCTGTTATTTGTTCACCCTCAACTTCGTATTTCACCTCAAACCATCCGTCTTCTTCGTCAGGTAGACAGCTCTTGTGAAGATCTTTCTCGTTTTGAGCGATTCCGACTCCGGGAGACTGGCGAAACGTTTTATCTATCTCTGGTTCCAGGTTGAATTTTTGTTCTAAATCAGACTCAGTTAATTGCATAAAGATTACCTCCAAAAAAATTAGTGGCACGTTAAAACCCAAAGTATTATAGATGTTATTCAGCAAAGGTCAACTTTTGCGGTGGCTAAAACAGAACTTTCTATCACTTTAGTCATTGTCGGTATAGGATCAAGTCAGGCATAACGTGGCTTGTTTCGCAATCCATCTTCTCCCCCCCTTTTTGTTCACCCCTCCAAGGGCGGAAGGGAAAGTGGGGATAGTTTTTCAGTCTGACCAAAAAATGATATGTTAAACTTTCAGGTCTTAAAATAGCCACCAGGGAAAGCAGGTGTTCTGATGTCCGGACGTTCAGATCTGGAAATATACAGACCGATAGTTGAGGATTGGGAAGACTTTGAGGCGGCGCTCAGTAGCCCAGCTCCCACCTATCTCCGCGTCAACAGATTTAAGACTGATTTAAGGAGAGCCGACCAGCTTTTTAAGGAGCACAATCTTCCACTGGAAAAAAATCCGTACTTTGATAATCTCTACCACTGGCGGTCAGAAACAAATGAAGCGAGCCGAACTTTTTTGCACTGGGCAGGTTACTACTACATCCAGGACATTTCAAGTTTACTTCCAGTAGAAGCACTGGCGCCGCCGGTGGGAGCAACTGTTCTGGATCTCTGCGCCGCTCCCGGTGGTAAGACGCTTCACCTGGCGGAGCTGGTTGCACCGGATGGAATAGTTATCGCCAACGATCCACTTGGTGACCGACGCATTGCACTTCAGGCTAACGTTCAGCGTTTTAACACTTACAACGTCTATCTGACCGCCTACCGGGGACAGTCGATTCCCAAACACCGGCAGTTTGATTATATTCTTGTCGACGCTCCCTGCAGTGGTGAGGGGGCGAATCGTTACCTGAGAAAAGATTTTCAGCGGGAAGCAAAGGAAAAACAAAAAGAATTGGTTGAACGGCAGTATAGAATTTTGAGAGCTGCTTTCAGGGTGCTGTCGCCGGGCGGCCGTTTGGTCTATTCGACCTGTACTTTTGCGCCGGAAGAGAATGAAGCCGTGATTAACCGGCTTCTTAAAGCAACAAAAGCCCGCTTAAAGCCTATTAAAGTGGAACCCGAGCTGACAGATGGAGTAATCGCCTGGAGAGGTCAGGACTTTAACAGATCGCTTCAACTTATGAAGCGCTGTTATCCGCATCATTTAAACGGCTGCGGTATGGTTTTTGGTTTGTTAACGAAACCGGCGTAAAAGACTGACAGCGATTAATAGGCCCTCTCCAAAAAGGGTTAAAAATTTCCTCCCCCTTGAGGGGGGAGGATTAAGGTGGAGGTGAAGAGGCTGCGTAGAGGCCGAACAACGGTTTTAACGTTTTATCCCCCTCACCCTAACCCTCTCCCTCCGGGGGAGAGGGGACTTTTTCGGAGAGGAGATAATTAGGCCTCTTCAGTTCCAGGGGAGCCCCCGGTTCTTTTCTGAAGAATACAAAATTAATTGGCGCAAGAAAGAAGTGAAAACAATGAAAAAGCAAAAGGATAGACGTTATTTTGAAAATTATTTCCTGGAACGATTCGGGGTTGAGCCCGCTGTCTGGAGCAATTACGTTATTCATACGGGAAGGCGCTCAGTCTATATCTATCCTAAGGAAGCGGAACCGCCCGAGGGCTGGCAGTTTAAAGCGCGGGGATTTCGTATTGCCCGGCTGACAACGGCTGCATACAAACCGGGCAACCGGCTCTTGCAGTGGTTAAATGACTCAATCACAAAAAATTTAATCGAGCTGGAGCGCGGGGAGTTAAAGCAGCTTATGAATCGTCGCGACATTGAACCGCAGGCTGAGCATTTTTGCAGTCGTGGTTACGTAGCGCTTGTTTATCGTAAACTTGTTGTGGGCTGCGGCTTCTGGACAGGACAAAAATTGCGCACCCAGATGTCGAAAGGAATCTGCCGGCAATTTCCCGACGCTGCTTTTTCAGGATAATAGCGCTGTGATGTGTTATACTAACCTGATGAAGTAATCACTCGATGGGTGATTATTTGTAAGAATAAGCGTAGTTGGTTTACTCAGATAAACGCCGGATGGCCTGGGGAGAGTTGTTTACGGCGGTTGTGCTGTTGTAAATGCTCCGGGTTGAAATTCGGAAGTATTGATATGAGATAAAATCTTTTGAATGGGAAGATGTAAAAAAATCTCCTGTAACAGCAGGTTGTGTCAGAGAGGCGGTATTGAAAATGGTTTCCGATCGAAAAAACGAATTGATACAAGAACTTGATTTTTCGTCACAAGATGCGGCGGAGGAGAGTATGCGCAATTACATCAAGGAAAATTTTGCTGACTTTTTAGGGGATAAAGTTGAACTTCTTGACGAACCTGACGGGATAGAAAAACTTCGTGAAGTTTATGCTGAAGAGATAGAAGACGCCGGAGAAAATTTATTCAAAAATATTAACCAGTTGATTGAGCTACTAAACAATCTGTAACGGGTGATTTAGATGCGAACCGTTGGCACGCACGTAAGAGGTCTTAGGACGCCAATTATAAAAGAAGGCGATGATCTGGTTCAGATCATTGTATCTACGCTGGAAAAGTCGTTGGAGGAAGACAATTTTGAACTGTGCGAGAAAGATGTTCTCGCAGTAACAGAATCTCTCGTCGCTCGAGCCCGGGGCAACTATGTTCATATAGATCAGGTGGCAGAGGAAGTTCGTGAAAAATTCCCGGAGGAATTAGGTGTAGTTTTTCCAATTCTCAGCAGGAACCGTTTCTCTTTGATCCTCAAGGGTATAGCGCGTGCCGGTCGTAAAATATATATGCAGCTAAAATATCCGGACGATGAAGTTGGTAATCCGCTGTTGGATGAGGACAAAATGCACGAGCTTGGGCTTAATCCCTGGGAGGACGTTTTGACCGAAGATGACTACCGGGAAAAATTTGCTGATTTTAAACATCCGTTTACCGGACTTAATTATGTTGATCTATACCGGGAGATGGCGGGCGATACTGAAATCGAGTTTATTTTTTCTAACAATCCGACAACAATTCTCGATTATACTAAGGACGTTATAGCCGCTGACATACACACGCGTGAACAAACAAAACGGTTGCTTAAAGATAACGGTGGCGGCCGAATTTGCGGGTTGGACGACCTCTGTGCCGAGAAGCGTCCGGGAGTAAAAGGATACAACCCGGAGTATGGATTACTTGGCTCAAATAAGTCCAGGGAAGATGTGTTAAAGCTTTTTCCGCGTGACGGAAACGTTTTTGTTAAAAAACTGCAGGATGCTGTCGCTGATAAATTTGGAGTAGCTCCGGAAGTTATGATTTTTGCCGACGGTGCTTTCAAGGACCCTGTTGGCGGTATCTGGGAGCTGGCTGACCCGGTCGTTTCTCCCGGGTATACATCGGGGTTGAAGGGGACCCCGGACGAAATTAAGATTAAATATCTTGCTGACAATCAATACGCCGATCTGGAGGGAGAGGAGCTACTGGAGTTGATGCGCCGCGAGATAGAGGTCAAGGATGACGATCTGGTCGGTCGTGAAGTCGCCCAGGGGACGACGCCCCGTCAGCTTACCGATCTGCTGGGTAGCCTCTGTGATCTGGCTAGTGGCAGCGGTGACCGGGGAACACCACTCATTCACATACAGGGATACTTTGACAGCCTGGCTGACGATTAATATTAAATTCAGAGTCATTGCATATCTGCTATCGTGAAGATGATGCAGGTGAGGGATCGTTTACAAAACAGGCAATTTCAGATAGAGTTAAAAAAGCTAAAATCATACCGCAATTGTAACTACTCATCTATCCCCTCTCCCCTGGGGGGAGAGAGCAAGGGTCCCTTTGTTTTTCCCCGTTAAGGGGGGGATTTAAGGTGAGTAGTTACCCGAAATTTTATTGCCGGGGAGGTTGAATCAGATTGTTGAAAACTGACCTTTGGGTTATATTTTTTGCCTTATTTTTGCTATCCGTTTTTAGTCTAAATCCTGCCATAGCTGAACCAGAACACGAAGATTTTGAGGAATTTATTGAACAGTTGCTGCAAGAAGGACGTCAACTGCCGGAGGAACAGATGGAGGGAAATTTTTACCTTGAACCGGGACCTGGTGTTTTAGGTCCGGTTTCTGATACGCCTCATTTAGAGCAGCCCGTGGATGACACTCCAGTGGTTGATACTGAAAAAGAAGTACGAGATATTGCCTCCGACACGGAGCAAATGTATGAAATTATTATGCGACTTCAAGCCGACATGGAGGATTTGCGCAAGACGGTTGCGTCTCTTGAAAAAGAGGTATTACAACTGCGAGCCGGTGCGCCGGACACTTCACCTGAAAAAGTTGTTGTGGAAGACACGCCCGAGATTGATGAGGTCGATGAAGAGGGTCTTAATCCGAACAAGGCAAGCCTGGAAGAGCTGCGAGACATCCCGCCGATTCCTGATCACATAGCCGAGCGAATAAGGTGGTATCGAGAAGAGGTGGGAGCATTTTCGGACCGCAGCGAGCTGGAGATGGTCCCGGGCGTAAGTAGCACCCTTTACCGTCAGATCAAAGAATATTTTGCGGTGGGGCCATACGATGAAAATTAGGTTTGACTTTAACCAGAGCTCCAGTCAAAAAAGTAATTTCACTTCAGGCAGTTCATAAAAATAATGACTTCGAGTAAAAAAAACAAATCACTTGAAATAATCGCTGAAAAAGTTGACTCCATTCCCTCGTTACCGGAAATTTCCGGCAGAATAGTTAAACTTGTAAATCGAGAAAGAACAACTATTGAAGAGCTGAGCCGGGCGGTCCGAACCGATCCTTCGCTGGCCTCTCTACTTCTCCGTTACGCTAATTCAAGTTACTACGGTTTGAGCGGTAAAATTAATAACATTCAGCGAGCGATAACGGTTTTGGGCTTTAATACGGTGCGGAGTCTCGCGCTCAGCTACGGGGTGGAGAAGAAATATACCACTCCAGAGATAGAAGACTTCCCTCGCCAGGAGTTCTGGGATTACTCGCTTGCTGTTGGCGCGGCCAGCGAACTTATTGCCCAGCGTTTATCCTATGACTCAGAATCCCGCAGCGAAGCCTTCAGTGCCGGCCACCTGCATGCGATTGGTAAGACAATAATTGATCAGCATCTTCACGATGATTTTGTCAAAATTTTTCAAGTGATGAAGCAGAAAAAAATGTCAATGTATGAAGCTGAAAGAGATGTGTTAGGGGTTACCCACTGCGAGGTTGGGGGAGAAATTCTTCAGAGCTGGGGTTTGCCGGAGCGACTCAGCCTTTCAGCTCGATATTATTACGAACCAGAAGAGACCGAAAATGAACTAATTACGATTGTACATTTTGCCAGTGTCCTGGCAAAATCTCTTGAACTTGGTTTTTCCGGCGACTACGACCTTACTTATTTGCGTGAAGAACGGGTCGATGAGCTGGAGCTCAAAGAGTCGGATATTGAGGCTATAATCCAGTCGGAGCTTCCAGGTGAATTTGAAAAAATAACCGCAATTAAGCTCTGAAAGGACGCTTAAAGTTACTTCAAGCCGCTTTAATTAACTTTAATCTACTTTAGGCGTCTTTTACTTGAGTCTGTTTAATTAACTACAGAGGTGGTTCGCGTGAAGGTTGCAATTATTGCAGACACTCACGATAATTTAAGGGCTGTTTCTTATTTGACAGGCGCTTTTAATGCCGGAGGAATTGAGGCGTTGATTCATGCCGGAGATTTTATCTCTCCGTTTGTTGTCCCCGCCCTCGACCAGTTCAAGGGAGAAGTCCATGGGGCTTTTGGAAATAACGACGGCGACCGAAAGACTTTGCTAAGCCAGTCTGAGGGGACTGATGTTTCAATTACCGAACCGCCACTCCAGGTGGAGCTGGGCGGCCTTACTTTTGCTATCACCCACACGCCCGACCAGCTCGCGGAAGCTAACCTGGACGTTGACTGTCACGTCCACGGCCACACCCATGAGCCGGAAGTTACAAGAACAGATGACGTCTTAAAAATTAATCCGGGAGAAGCCGGGGGATGGCTCACCGGAACAACGCATTTTGCATTAATAGATACGGAGAATAAACAAGTTAGAATAAGGACGGTGCCAGCACCATGAGTGAACCAAAATATACTATTGGAGAAGCCAGCGATGAGACCGGGCTGCCCGAGTCGACAATTCGCTATTACGATCAGGAATTTTGTGATTACCTTTCGATTGAGCGGGGGAAAAACAACCAGCGAATATTTAACGAAGAAAATTTAAAGGATCTCGAATATATCCGCTACCTGTTGAAACGGGAGGGTTATACGGTTGAAGAGGTAAAACAAAAATTTGCCAGCGAAAATGAATTCAAAAAGCGGCGAATTGAACAGCAGGATGCTGATGGTTCGATTGAATCTGAGGAGACTGATCACCCCGCCCCTGATCCGGTGGAGATAGAGCAATACCGCCAGGAGCTGGCTGATTTGAATGATCAGATGACTAACCTTACCCAGCGTCTTGACGCCATTGAGACCCACATCCGATCACTGCAGGAGCAGGGGGAAACCATTCGCAAACTGTTGGATATGAATCTTGAACGCTATAACAAACTTGTCCAACAGATTATCTCCTGATACGGTCCCAGCTCATTTAATTCAGCTTCCGGGCCACCTTGCTCCAGACTAAATTTCTCTCGTCTCTAAACGGACCCTCCCACACTCCCGGCTGAGATTGCCCGCGAGATCGTTTTAATGACTTGAATTCCCCGAGACAAAGAAAAAATAGAAGCCGGGGCATGTGTTGGCCTGATTCAAGCTACGATAATTTCCAGCCTCTCAACTGAAAATTCGCGATTTTTGCTTCTCACCGCCGACAATTATCCAATACTTAGAAAACACTCTAACTAATTATAGTCAAAAATCGCAATAAAGGGCAAAGTTAGTCTTTATAATAACAGGAATAATAGTCGGCGTCGGCGGTTAAACATGGTTGGAGAATAAGGGAGCGCCCGCCGACAAATATTTGTCTTGGTCACTGTCTTGATGGTGGGGAATGAACTTTTTTTGATTAAAAAAAGAGGAAAAACTAAAAAAATTTAACTCTGGCCGCGCTGTCGCCAGCTTTTTAAAACCGCTGTGAGAACCTCATATGGCCTTTTCTTGGTAGCAGTTGATTGCGTCCGGCAGAGTTGTCTGAAAATTTAGCGAGCCGCCTGACGCCGCTGCGCAGTGGTTGAAGTAACCCAAAAGTTAATCTCGAAAATAATGGTTAAGATTAAACTTTAAGCCCAGTTTGGAAACGGATGCTCTTATTAGTCGTTCAAGGTATTTTTAAAGCCGGCGGCGTTTTTGGAAAGAATGTCATGCTGAAAAATTTTTCTGTGCCAGAATGTTGATTGATAGAGTTGGGCGGGGTAAAAAAATTGTCTGCGATATTGCTCAATAATTAGCTGTTAGCCTGCTCGCCTCATCGACCTCTAGCAGATAACGACAAAAATATATTTTTTCGCCGCGATAACTGTTAAACTTATGATTGAAAAGCGACAGCAAACTAACAATCTTTTGTCTGTCTGTGGTTGCAAGTAGCTATCCAACTTTAAGGAGGTTTCAGAAGTGGAAATACATGTTTATCATGGTCCTAACTTAAACTGTCTGGAGCGCCGGGATTCCAGCCAATACGGGACTCAGGGGCTGGAGGCAATAGACAGCTCTCTGGTTGAACTGGGAGAGGAACTGAATGTAGAAGTAGTAGCGCGCCAGAGCAACTCAGAGAGCGAACTCGTGGGTTGGATTCAGAAGCAGGACAAGGACGGTTTGGTGATTAACCCGGCCGGTCTTACCCACACCAGTGTTGTGCTGCGGGATGTGCTTGAACTGGCAGAGTATCCAGTTGTGGAAGTGCATCTGTCCAACATAGCGGCGCGTGAGCAGTTTCGCCGCCAGTCATTGACCGCTCCCGCCTGCCTGGGTCAAATTTCGGGTTTGGGGCTTCAGAGTTATGAACTTGGTCTGAGGGCGGTAGTTAAGCATCTGCGCGCTTGATTACGCTGCTCGCCGGCAAAAATTTTATCAGCGTCTATCAAAGTTTGGGCGCAGCGGTTATTTAACTACCCGGCTGGTAAACATACGTTACCTTACCGGTTTTCGAGGTACTACCGGTTTGCTTCTTATCACCCGGTCAAAGAGTTATCTCTTCCTCGATGCTCGTTATCCGGCTTCTTCGCAGGAGAGTCTCACGGCTGCTGAACTCGAAGTGGTTAAAGTAGCTCAGGGTGAGAAGAAGTTGAAGGCGCTCTGTAACTTTGCAGCCGCTCAAAATATTGCAGATCTCCATCTTGAGCGTTCGCACTTGAACTATGCCGAATTTTTGTTTTTAAAAAAAGAGCTTCCGGTTGAGGTTCGAGTTTATGGTGACGATTGGATAAGCGAACAGCGCCAGCTGAAGACGGCAGCCGAGGTTGCCCAGATCACTGAGGCAACCGATCAAGTGCTTGAGCTGTTTGAACAGGCCGAAAATTGGCTGGAGGAGGGGATAAGTGAGAAGCAGTTAAACCGGCAGTTGCGGGCCGAGCTTGAAAGTCGAGGCGAGGAGAGAGCTTTTTATCCGCTTGTCTTGTTTGGCGAGCGAACTGCTGCACCGCACGCTCCACCTTCAGAAAGAAAACTAACAGATGGAGACGCGGTTCTGCTGGACCTGGGGCTGCGGCTAAATGGATACTGTACCGATTTGACGCGCATGTTTTTTCGCGGCGAAAATCAGGAGGTTCAGGAGTTATACGAGCTTTCTTCGGCAGTTGCTCGTAAAATTTGTGAGAGAATTCGTCCGGGCTGTGAGGTCAAAAAGTTAGCTAACTTTTCTGATAAGCTGATCGAGGAGGCTGGATTTTCGCAGGAGAATATTCTTCACGGGGTCGGTCACGGTCTTGGGCTTGAAATTCACGAATCACCCTCGCTTTCCAGACACGTTGACGCTCGCCTGAAGGAGGGAATGGTTGTCACGGTAGAACCCGGCATATACGTGCCCGGCGTTGGCGGCGGAAGAATTGAGCACGTCCTCCATGTTACAGAAGAAGGAGCTCAAATCCTTGACGACGGCGGCTAAAACGCTTTACTCTGCCAGATTTAATAATATACTTTTACAAACAGAAAAAAATAGCTATATTGAAATCCTTGCTGAAGACGGGCTACTCAAAGCTGTTGGGACTCATTCTTCCGAGCACTCAAGTTAGAGCGTAAGAAGTAACAGTAGCAGGGATTTCAACGGAGCCAAAAAAATTACATTTATCACAGTCTGATCTTTTAAGCAGAAATATTTTTATAAACTCGGGTGAGTAATATGGTTACGCCGAAACAATTTGACACCGGTATGGTAATATACCTGGATGATGAGCTGCACCAGGTTCTTGATTATGAACACTCTCGCAAAGCGCGTGGGGGTGCGTTCGTGAGAACAAAACTGCGCAACTTAAAGACGGGTAAAGTTCAGAGAAAAACACTGTCGCCGGATGACAACTATAAACAGGCGATGATGGAGAAGAGGCCCGCCCAGTATTTGTATTCCAGCGATCAGTTCTACGTTTTCATGGACATGGAGACCTACGAACAGATTGAGCTTGAGCCGGAGACGCTGGGCGAGAAGAAAAAATTTCTGGTTGAAAAAATGGAACTTGAGTTAGAATACTGTGACGGCCAGCCAATTGGAATTAAACTCCCGCCCAAGGTGGAAGTGACTATTGCTGACACTGTCCCCGGTGTAAAAGGAGACACCGCACAGGGCGGTACGAAGGGAGCTCATACAGAGAGCGGCCTCAAGGTTTCAGTTCCGTTATTCGTAAACGAAGGTGAAAAAATTATTGTTGATACCAAAAACGGCGAATACGCCGGAAAGTCAGGTGATTAGATGCGTTCTGAAGAGAAAGCTTCTGAAAAAATCAGAGCCGATTTAACAAGAGCTTTGAAATTTATGAATCGCTACGGGTTAACCGAATTCGAGTATAAAGACCCGGAGACGAGTACCGGTTTAAAGCTGGTTCGCTCCGAGACGGAGAGTTCGCCCCCTTTGCTTGAAGGTCGGGGCGTAGAAATCCCAGGCGTTATATTTTCCCCATCCGTAGGCAAAATTGAGTGGCGAGTGAATGAAGGAGATTTCGTAGAGGAAGGTCAGGTTGTTGCTCTGATTCACAAGCACCGCCGCACGGTGGAAGTTATCGCTCCCTTGAGTGGTTCAATAATTGATTTACTGCCGGCGGAGCCGGTTGAATTTGGAGAAAAACTGGCTCGGATAGAGACGGGGGAGGTGGGCGAAGATGAAGAGTAAGCGGATTCTCATAGCTAACCGCGGGGAAATAGCGCTGCGGGTGGTGCGAGCCTGTCAGGAGCTGGGGCACGAGTCCATCGTCGCCTGTTCCCGTGCCGACGCTCAGACGTTGCCGTCGCGCGTCGCCGATAGCAAGGTCTGTATTGGACCCGCCGAAGCGGGTAAGAGTTATCTTGATATTGATGCTGTCTTAGCTGCCGCTGACCTCTGTGATGCTGATGCTGTTCACCCCGGTTATGGTCTGCTCTCGGAAAACGCCGAGTTTGCTCGTGCTGTCGAAGAGGCCGGTTATATTTTCATTGGTCCGCGCGCAGAAACTATTGAGCTGATGGGACAGAAAGCCGAGGCCCGGCGCCAGCTCAAGCAAGCCGGTATACCGGTGCTTCCCGGCTCGGACGGCCGCTTGAAGGAGCTTGCGGAGGCCGAGAAGGTGGCTGACGAAGTCGGTTTCCCACTGATGGTTAAAGCAGCTTCCGGTGGTGGAGGACGTGGAATAGCTAAAGTTGAAGACATGGAGGAGCTGCGTGAACAGTTTCCGCGCGTTCAAGCCGAAGCGGAAGCCGCCTTTGATTCCGAGTGGATGTATATCGAAAAATTTATTCCCGATCCCCGACACATAGAACTGCAGGTTATGGGTGACGGTAAGGGAGAAGTGGTACACTTTTTTGAACGGGAATGCTCAATTCAGCGGCGTCACCAGAAGTTGCTTGAAGAAGCACCGTCGCCGGCGATGAGCGAGGAGCAGCGCGTTGAACTTGCCGAAACCGTGACTGAAGCGTTGGGCAAGCTGGACTACGGTAATGCCGGCACCGTGGAGTTTGTGATGGATGATTCAGGTAATGCTTACGTGATTGAGGTCAATACCCGTATTCAGGTAGAACATCCAGTGACTGAGATGATTACCGGCGAGGATCTTATTGCCACTCAGATCCGGACGGCGCTCGAAGGCGAGCTCCCCATGAACCAGGAAGATATAACTTACAAGGGACATTCCGTTGAAATACGTGTCTGTGCCGAAGACCCCGCGGCCGGTTTTACCCCGCAGCAGGGGACCGTCGAAAAATTAGTTTTTCCCTCCGGTCCCGGAGTCCGGGTGGATTCCTATCTTGAACCTGACACCTGGATTTCACCTTACTACGACTCCATGATCGCCAAGCTAATAACCTGGCACAAGGATCGTGACAGGTGTCTGAATCGTTTGAGTCGTTCAATTAACGAGACCACTATTTCAGGTTTTCGCACCACCTTGCCGCTTTTTAAATGGTTAATCTGGAATGACAAGTTCCGGGCCGCCGACTTTCACACCGGTTTTTTAGACTCCTACGACCTGCAGGATGAGCTTGGGTAACTTGCAGAAAATTTGCTGAGATTATACAATTAGTTAGCATTTCACTTCCCTTTGTTTGTCAATGAACTATTGAATCCAGCTTTTATAAACCGGTAGATGATCCACTATGATGACTGAATACGAACAACAAAAGTTAGAACCGGAGTCTGCAAAAGAATTTCTGAGTTTATACCGCAACCAGGTCGCCGGTCGCTGGCTTACCGACATCGAGCAATACGAAAAACTCTCCAACGAGAAACTTATCGAAGAATACCAATCCGCTGAAGACTTTGAAACTAAAATTAAAGCGTTACTTGAACTTTCAAGGCGAGAAAACCCGGAACTAAGGGAGTTTTTTGAATCAATAGTTACCAATTCGGCGACGGATCAGGAGCGAATCCTGGCCTTGATCGGGTTGGGGATGGTAGCTCATGAGGAAACAACTGAGATCATCATTGAAGCTCTCCGCTCTACAGAAAATAAGCTTTTACTTTCCGTGGGGATCAATATTCTTGAGTTTTTTAATGTTGCCGGTGCGGAAGAACTGCTGGTTGATTTTCTAGCCCATGAAGAGGACAGGATTAAATTTCACGTTGCCCGGGCGCTCAGCCATATAGAAGAAATTGACGATGAGTGGCTGGCCGGGCAACTGGAGCAGGTCTATAAGGAAGAAAAACTTACCGATTCCTTAAAGTATTATTTGATCCTGATAATAAAAGAGCGACCTCTTCCAGAAGCCATACCGGTGCTTGAACGGCTGCTGGCCGACGAAGACTTTGATGTTTTTGCTATTGAAGCCCTTGGTGAGCTGGGAAGCGAAAAAGCTTACAACCTGGTTGAACCCTACCTTAACTCGGAAGATCCCATTCATCAGTATTACGCCGCCGAAGCGCTGGGGAAGATAGGTTCAGATAAATGCTGGGAACAACTGGAAGAGCTTGCCTGCAGTAGCCCGGACTCCCGCGTCAGGTATTATTCGATCGCCGCTCTGGTGCAAATCAATCATCGTGAATCTATTGAAATTTTACTCGACCGGCTGGGCGACGAGGATTCCGATGTTCGGGGTTTTGCTTCCAACAAACTGGTTGAGCAGGGGGACGTGGTTCTTAAGCCTTACAGACGGGCGCTTGAAGCTGAAGAGCGCGAGGGAGTTCAGGAAGCGCTCTATGTTCTTGGCGAAATCGGTGACGTTGAAGTTATTCCCGACCTGATTGACAAAGCTTACACCACTGATAAAGAAATTGAACACTTTGCCATTGAGGCCCTGCATAAGGTAGCGGTGCGGGATACAGCCGCCCGACGTGCTTTGCTGGATATTTTACCCGAGGCTAACACTGAGCTTAAGATCAACATCATCCGAGCCCTGGCCGGGCTGGGTAATGCAGCTCTCTGCTCTTATCTCTCCCGCTATCTTAAAGCTGATAATGTAAAACTCCGTTATTACATTGCCGGCGTCTGCGCCGGCCAGGAATGTCCCGATTGTTTGCACCTTCTGCGCCGTCTCTGTCGTGATGACAGTCCGGCGGTAGCTGCCTATGCAGCTCTGGAACTGACTAAACTGGAAAGCACTAAAGCACGCAAGCTTGCTGCTCAACTGGCTCGGGAAGAAATCAGACCACGGGTTTTAATCGCCTATCTCCGTGGTTTTTATCTCAATCCCGCCTCGATGTTTGAACGGGTGGCCGCCGATGTGCTGCAGGAGGCTGCCGATCGGACAATACAATATTTTGCCGCTGCCGCCTTAAAATCAACCAATCCGCTCCACCTGGAAGAATTAGCAGAAGAAAATTCCTATTTACGGGAAATCTCAAATAAGATTCGGGTGAGTTAACATGGAAGAAACACAACCTACTGTCAGCGATTTTATGAATGCTGACGCTGTCTCTGTCTTTCCCTGGGATACGATTGAAAAGGCTTACGACCTGATACTGGATAGAAATCTGCGGGCACTGCTGGTTCTTGATGAGGATGAAAAGCTGGTGGGTATTGTTAGTGAACGCGACATAGTTCGCTATCGGACCCGCAATATTCTGCCTAAACACGCTGAGTATTATATTAACGTCAGTGACCTGATGACCCAAAATGTTAACACTTTCAGTCCGGGAACCAGTTTGCGCGAAGCTTGCGAGAAATTTGTTGAAACCGGAAACAATCAGATCCCCGTCACCAACGAGGACGGGACTGTAGCAGGAATAGTTGCGCAGCGAGATTTACTTAAGTTTTTCTCTGAAAATCTTGATGAACTGCTTGGAATTAACATAGAGTGGGAGCGTAATTATGACTAAACGAGTTATACTGGTGGTTATTGATAGCGTTGGAATTGGCGCCGCTCCTGATGCGCGCAGTTTTAACTCTGCAGATAGTAATACCCTTTTCAATACTGCAGCGCGTGTCGCCGGCGTTAGTTTGCCTAACATGGAACGGCTCGGACTGGGCCAGATATATCCATTGCTGGGCGTTGATCCTCATCCTCAGCCGATTGGTAATTACGGCGCGATGTCTGAAATCTCTGGCGCTATGGACACTACGGTCGGTCACTGGGAGCTTATGGGAGTAAAAGTTTCCGAACCTTTTCCCACTTACCCGGAAGGTTTTCCCCCGGAAGTTATAGAACCTTTTGAGCGTGCTATTGGCCGTCCTATACTCGGTAATAAAGCTGAATCGGGAACAAAAATTATTGAAGAATTGGGAGAAGAGCACCTGCGAACGGGCTCGCCTATAGTTTATACGAGCGGTGACAGCGTCTTTCAGATCGCCGCCCACGAGGAACTAATACCGGTTGTAGAGCTGTATCGAATGTGTAAGCTGGCGCGTGAAATTCTTACTGGTGAACACAACGTTGGGCGGGTTATTGCCCGGCCTTTTGTCGGAAAACCCGGTAACTTTGAGCGTACACACCGGCGCAAAGACTTCTCCTTGGAACCGATCGAACCCACGGTAATGGATGATCTGAAGAAGGTCGGTTACAGTGTGACGGCCGTCGGTAAGATAAGCGATATTTTTGCTGATCGGGGGGTTACTGATTCAATAAAAACTACCAGCAACGCCGACGGAATCGAAAAGATTCTAAATCTTGTTGAATCACAGGATAAAGAAGGACTAATTTTTGCAAATCTGGTTGATTTTGATATGCATTTCGGCCACCGTAACGACTCTCTGGGTTATGCACGCGCTCTGGAAGAGTGGGACCAGGGGCTGGGGAATATATTGGATTCTCTCAAAGATGACGACATGTTAATAATTACCGCCGATCATGGTAATGACCCGACAACCGAAGGGACCGACCACAGCCGTGAGCTCGTTCCGCTGCTGGTTTATGGACCGGGGCTGGAGAGCGGAAAAGATCTTGGAATACGGATAGGATTTTACGACGTGGGACAGACTATTCTTGATTATTTTGGTCTAAACAAGCGGCTGGAGGGTCGGAGCTTTCTCCCCGAAGTTACGGCTTCAGGCGGCTGATTTAGTAGTTCGTTCGGCCCGCATTCGCCGCAGCTTGCTTTTAGAATCTATTTTCAGCTTCTTGAGTCGTTTTTCTCGCTGTATCAACCACTCTGGTATCTTAACTGGTCCCACGATTAAAACCTCCCGGCTATATTTACTGGTATGTCAATGGCATGTCTCTCATCTTATTTATCGGTAGTATTCCCTTTCAACTAAAGCAAAAGTGAATCTATTGCCCAATCCATTTTAAGGTCTCTGGTTTCCAGTTTATAGTTACCAGTTTTTAGTTTTATCTGTTAACCCGTAACTCGTAACCCTCAATAGGGTTTATTTTAACTTTTAACTGGAAACTGAAAACTTTCAAACTTTCAACCTCCGAGGTAAACGTGATTTGACAGAATCATTTGATTCGGCTATGATAAAAACAGCGAAACATCGAATATATACCACAAACATGGGACTGATTTTTTTGCGAACCAAATTTTTACTACTTTTTATCCTGGTCGTCTTATTTGCTGTCGCCTGCAGCCCCGAACCCCATTACATCTGTGAGCCAACTGCCGAGCAGCGTCAGACCGCCCGCGCCTATCTTGAGGATGCTTTTCCCGAAGGCCGGGCATACTATCCACCACCCGACACCGGCGCTCTGAACGGGCTTGTCTGGGCGGTGGAGACTGACCGCCAGGATGTAGTAGAAAATTTTTTCAAGGCGGGGATTCTTGAGCACGAGGAGCGCGGCAAGACTATTCTGCACCTCGGGGTACTGCTCTCTAACCGGGAGCTTGTTCTGGCCGGACTGGGCTGTAACGCCGATCCGAACGCCGGTCGGTTCGAATACGTTGAGATACCGCTGATGGATATTGAAGATGAAGCCCCCCTGCCTCTACCGGGGGAGGATCTTGAGATTGAAGATTACCCGGCCGGCGTAGGCCGCCAGCGGGTGGAGGGTATAACGCCGCTGCATGATGCTGCTCGTGTCGGCGCAAATGAGGTGGCGCGTGACCTGGTGGCGGCAACGGCTGACGTAAACGCCCGCACCGAGGGAGATGTGGTGCCACTGCATTTTGCCGCCGCACGCGGCAATCGCGGCATGATCGAGATGCTCATAGCCGGGGGAGCTGAACCTAACGCCAGCTCGGAGCACGGCTGGACGCCGCTCCATGTCGCTGCTTACGAAGGACTGCAAAATTCTGTCGTAGCTCTACTGGAGCTGAAGGCAGATCCGCGACTCGAGAACCGGGACGGCGATACTCCCCGTCAACTCGCCGAAAAACGCGAACACACTGAATTACTGGAACTTTTAGATTAATCAAGATTCGTCAAGCCTATTTTACGAGCGTAGTTTTCAACCTCTCGATGTGTTTCTATTCTTAACGGCTTATCCAATTCCGGATAACGGTAGGCTTCGCAGGCAGGGCGGTACTGGGGCATTATATTCAGATAAGTATGGGGCGAAATTTCTTCCTTCAACCATTCAATAATTTTTTTGCTTTCCTCCTTACCACCGGGCATCACCAGGTGACGCACAAGCAGCCCCCGCGTGGCAATCCCCTGGCCGTCCGTTTCCAAATCTCCAACCTGAGCGTGCATTTCTTTGACTGCCTGCCGGGCGACTTCGGGGTAGTCGGAAGCGTTCATGTATTTTTTTGAGCTTTCCTCCGACCAGAACTTAAAGTCGGGCATGTAAATGTCAATCAGGCCCTCCATAGCTTCCAGGACTTTCACTGATTCGTAACCGCCGCAGTTGTAGACTACGGGGATTTCAAGTCCCTCGTCTTTCGCCTCTTTAATTGCCGGGGCCAGTTGAGCCGCGCAGTGGGTAGGGGTGACAAAGTTTATGTTGTGACAGCCGCGCTCCTGCAGGTTGAACATTAAGGAAACGAGTTCGCCTTGCCGAACCGGGCGCCCCTCCAGACCGTGAGAGATCTCGGCATTTTGGCAGAAGACGCAGCGCAGGTTACAGCCGGCGAGGAAGATGGTGCCGCTACCGCGCCGGCCGCTAAGCGGTCGCTCCTCGCCCCGGTGGGGAAAACTGCTTGATACCAGCGCTTGCTTCCCGACGCCGCAGTAACCGGTTTCGTTTTGCTTCCGGTTGACCCCACACTCCCGCGGACACAACCGGCACTCCGGGGTAAAAAGCTCCTCTATCCTGCTTAAATCCGCCATCTTTCGTTATTTCACCCCTCGCTCAATTGCTTTTTCAACCTCAAATGTCTCTCCCTCATGCTTCTGTGACTCATTTAATGCTTGTTTAGCCATAATTTCTCACCGTGCTTGTTAAAAATTATCTGAACACCACTAAAAATATAAAACATTAGGCTCACAATGTCCACAAATCAGGTTAGTATTTCATACGCTTTGGAAACCCGGTTTATAGACCAGTTTTGATCAACTAAGTCGGAGGCAGTTTGTTCCTGCTGAGAGGCAATTTATATATAACGCCCCCACATTGAAAAAAATTGCAAAAAAATCATAATTAATTTGCTTTTGGTGGTCTAAGGAAATAAACTGTTTATAGGGACTAAGGACAATATTTTTTTAATGGGCCGGAGTGGATGAGAATGACTAAATCGCTTGGATTGAATAAAGTGAAACCCGGGCAGAAGATACTGGCTGCCTACGGCGACCAGGACGTGTTGATTCTTAAGAATTACGAGGTAACTGAGACAAAAGATCTGGAACGACTTAAGAAGCTGGGGGTCTCCCGGGTTGTAGTTGAGGAAGAAAGTGAAAAAGAGACCGTAAAAAAAGTGGGGTTTATCTCTTTTAACAATTTACGTTCGCGAATGGAGCAGGCCTCGACTAACACGGAGAAAAACGAGATTCTATACCGGCACACAGTTCATAATTTAAAACATATTTTTAGTAAGGTGAGCGAGCATGAATCGGTCGAACTCGAGAGCTTGTTACCTTTTGCCGAAGAACTTGTTCGTCAGATAGATAATGATCCGGTAAACATAGCTGCAATGACCCAACTGGAGGATTACGATTTTGACACCTACAGACACAGCATGAATGTGGCTGTTTTACTGGCTCTTTACGAACGTCGCCACCAGTCTTCCAGGGAAAATTCCGTTACGATGGCGCTGGCTGGTTTTTATCACGACATTGGGAAAATTTTTATACCAAATGAGCTTATAAATAAAGCCGGTGCTTTAAGCAGCGAAGAGTACAGTATTGTGAAGACACATCCGCTCTGGGGCGAGGAGCTTCTTGAGGAGATGGGGGCAAACGAACTTCTCAGGCAGGTGGCGCGCGAACACCACGAACGGCCCGACGGGTCTGGTTATCCTGACGGTATAATCGACGTTTCCCCTGTGTCCCTTCGCGCCGGTGTGTTTGACGTTTACGACGCCCTGGTTTCCAAGCGTTCTTACAAGGCCAGACAGGCCCCCGACCACGCCTTCAAGTTACTTTACGATGAATTTAAAGGCTGGGATGAGAGCCGTGAAGCTCTGATGGATCTCTTCCGTTTTATTGGTATCTACCCGGTTGGCAGTCTTGTTAAGTTAACTGACGGTAGTGTGGGTGTGGTTAACGCCAATCATCCCGGCCGGGCCTCGGCCCCGGTCATTTCAGTAATTGTTGACGAAAACGGGAAAGCAGTTAAAAATCCGTATCTGCTGGATCTGCTGCGAACCGAGCAGCAGAAAGTTCTGCGCAACGGGAAAATTTATGACGATTCAATAAAGATTTATGGGTCGGTTTCCATTGACGAAGTGAAAGAAATAAGCGAACCAGAGGTGCAAAACACTTTCCGCCGTCTCAATAATCATCAACTTTTTCGCCTGCAGTGATTTAACGTTTGTCATTGCGGGCTTGACCCGCAATCCATTTTAAATTGTCTTATATGGGACACGGATGAACACAGATAGCCACAGATAAATACAACGGATAAACAAACAAATGTTTTAAAAATTTTGTTTAATTCTGTAAAAAATCCGCATTTATCCGTGTTAATCCGTGTCCTACCATGGATTCCGGCTCGGAGGCCGGGGGGCTCGAAGAGGCGAGCTTGCGAGCAGGCGAAGATGCGCAAGACCGAAAATCAAGTTCAAGTTCAAGATGGATTCCGGATCGCGCTCCCTTCGGTCGCTTGTCCGGAATGACGTCAAATTCAAGAACGGGCTTGATCTATTGGGCGTCATTGTCCGGCTTGACCGGACAATCCAGTGGTTTTGACGTTAACCTTAGACCTATCAAATTCAAAGCCGCTGGATTCCCGTTTACACGGGAATGACGGTCAAGACCTCGCGGTCGTCGTTGCCGGGACATCATTCGTTCCGAGAATGACAGTGAAGACGCTAAACAATTACAAGATGGATTTTGGTTTGGATGCCGGGATGAGGAGATAAGTGGTATTTAAGGTGGATACGCTAAATGATTATTTTAACCCGAATTATTCACGACAGCACCACTGTCGTGAATAATTCGCCCGCAGGGGCGCATTCAATCGAGGCCGGAACTTTGCTTAAAAGCCATTAAACGGCAT
>Ga0207421_10000594_pt1 | contig 46931 bp, 40 predicted proteins | sample SodLakKL_010_SED_4_FD_187542 | JGI IMG/M metagenome (GOLD analysis project Ga0207421, IMG submission 187542) | Alkaline sediment microbial communities from Lake Tanatar, Kulunda Steppe, Russia - 8KL_010_SED (SPAdes) (version 2) | ecosystem: Environmental > Aquatic > Non-marine Saline and...
CGCGGCGCCCCCGGCACCGATCACGGTACAGCGTACGCCGGTCAGGTCCGGGCCCCAGTTCTCCTGGGCGGCGGGAGCAGTGGGAGCATCTTGAGCCCCCTCAGCGCCCCAAAAAAATTCTGCAAGCGGCGCAAGAAAACCGTGCAGATCGGTGTTGTAGCCGTACCAGGCGTCTTCCGGACCGCGGATCGCGGTGTTACACGCCGCAATCGCCTCCACCGCGGGCTCGGCGTTGCTCAGCAACCTCCGAACGCCGCTCTTGTGCGGGATGGTGACCGAGACACCTTGTAGCCCGAGACGATCGGCGAGCGCGGGGAGCGCGCTTAGATCGTCAAGCTGCAGCGGGAGATAGACCGCGTCGAGCTTCTGAGACCGGAATACCGGGTTGTGAAACTCAGGGGACCGTGAGTGCAGCACCGGATCACCGATTACCGCAAACACCGCGGTTCGTTCGGTGAGCTCGTGATAGCGATACATACCGGCCAAGACCTCCGGCGTCAGATGCCCGGGGGCCGCTTGCCGTCCGTCGTCGGACGAGCAGTAGGTCAAGAACGACCCGAGGCGTGGCGCAAGGATCCGTCCGGCTACGCCGTAGGGGCCCATCGCGATCACGATCCGACGCACGCGCTGTAGCGCTTCTCCAGCCTCGATAATGCGCAGGAAGGCCGCTGAGCCGTCGGCGTGCACCGCGAGTTTGGGGATCTCGTTCTCGCGCGTTGCGGCGCGCGCGGCCCGATGCGGTAACTCGGCGCTTATTCCGTCGGGGGCGTGGTACGAACGGATGATCGTGGCACCGGCGCTCGAGGCGGCCGCAACAACGCTCCGCTCAGCATCGCTACCGAGCAGGTCTTCCTCGAGATCGAGGTAATCGAACCCTCCCGACCGCAGAGCCTCCTCGAGCACGAGCAGTCTGAAGCCCTCGTCACCTTGATACCGCCCTCCGTCGGCGGCCCGTCTTATCGTGAGGATTATCCCGAGCGCGGCGGCCTCCGGCCGGAGCGCCCGCCAATCGCTGCGCGCCTCTGCGGCGAGCTCCGAAAGTCGACGCCCCCAGTTCACAGCACCGGCGAGGTCGGCGCCGACCTCGCCGTCGCCCGCCTCGCCGCGATGTTGATTCGATCCTTCGGACTGCAGTTCGGCAAAAAAGTCGGCGCGCAACTCGAAAAGGTCGAGATGCGCCGCATCTCGACGCAACTGCCGCAGAGCCCCGTCAGGGCTACCGGCAGTACTGCTCAAACAGATCATCGGTGTTCCCTCGTTTGCCCATCAACCGTTGGGAAGGCGCTCGTTTCGCTGCAGTATCTTGCCGAATTGGTCGGCCGAAACCGGGTAAGAAAAATAATAGCCTTGAAACCTGTCGCAGCCGGTCTCGAGCAGAGCCTCGAGCTGCTCGCGCCCTTCCACGCCCTCGGCAAGAGTTTCGAGTTTCAGCCCATGGGCCATCGTCACGATCGCGCGCACAATCTCACGACTCTCTCGGCTGCTGTCGACCGACTCCACAAAAGACTTGTCTATCTTGAGCATATCGAGCGGAAAGCGACGCAGGTAACTCAACGAGGAGTAGCCGGTGCCGAAATCGTCGACCGAGATACCGATGCCGTAGCTACGCAGCTCGGCCATCTTCTCGATGACTTGATCGGGCCGCTCCATCAACGCTCGCTCGGTAATCTCGAGCCGCAGACACGACCCGGGCAGCTTGAGCGAGTCTAGAACGCCCACGATCTGCTCAACAACATCCGACTGCTGCAGCTGCGATTGGTCTATGTTGACCGAGACATAGTAGTGATTACTTCCGGAATGTGAACTCCAGGTCTTGAGTTGGCGACAGGCCTGATACAGAACCCAATGCCCGATGAAGCGCACCCACCCGGTGCTTTCGGCGATCGGCATGAAGACGCTCGGCGTTACGCTACCGAGACGCGGATCTTCCCATCTAATCAGCGCCTCGGCACCACTGAGCACGCCGTCACGATCTACGAGCGGCTGATACACGATGCGAAAAAACTCAAAACCTTGCCGAACCGCCGAGACAATTGCGCCTTCAATCTCGAGGCGACGGCGGTACATTTGACCCATCTCAACGGTATACAGTACGGTTCCTTGCTTGGTGCGTAAACTTTGCTGCAACGCGATATTCGCATTACCGATGAGATGGGCTCCTTCACTGTCGATGTCGGTTGTGCTCGTAAGCCCGATGTGGCAGCCGAACGCGATGTCGTTGGCGGGCCCCTCGTGCGGCTCGCGGATCGCGTCCTCAATCCGTGCGCAAAGCTCCAAAGCGCTGTCGTGATTCGGCACGCTGGGCAGGATCACGATGAACTCATCGACCCTATCGCCTTGAAACACCGTCTCACCTACAACCGAAACGATACGATGAGCGGTTCGAAACAGCAGCACCTTGTTGCGATCACGATTGTGTTTTATTTTTTCGTAGGCCTCGTCGAGCCTAATCAGGGCTACCGCGAGGACGTCGCCGTGGCCGTTTCGGCTCGCGAGCGCGTCCTCGAGCGCTCCGTCAAACAGCCGCCGAATCGGAAGGCCGGTGCGAGGATCGTGCTTCACTAACGACTCGAGCTCGCGATTACGATCCTCGAGCGCCGAAATCCTCTCGCGCAGCACGCGATTCTCTTCTTCAAGCGTACTGAGCTTGCGGTCCGGCCCGAGGTCGCTCGAAGTTTGTGACGTTGCCCCGGCTTCGCTCACTACGAGTGCGAGTATAGCACGCGCGCACAAAGTTCCCAACTCAGCGCTCGGAAAACGCGAACGGCACCTCGAGGAACCGCGCCAACGAACGCCCGACCTCCTCGAGATCTTCGCCGGTACTGCTGCTCTCGAGGGTGTGGGCGGCGGTCTCGGTTACTGCGTGAAGCACGTAGACGCGACTCTTGCCTCCGGTAATATTGGGCTCATCGGAGCCGCCTGCATCCTCGTCGTCCGGCACGCCCACTCTTGTGTTGCCCACCGGACGCTCGAGGCGCCGAGTTTGTAGCGTAATGCTTTGAATATCGTCGAACGGAACGCGTGTTGTGCGCAGGCATACACCGGCGATTACGCTTTGTATCAGCAGTTCGCGCCGGATGCGGTGAAAGACTTTACGCTCATCGTACGCGGCCATCGCGAGACTGCCGCCGATTAACACGAAATAGAAGACCGTTCCGAACAGGTTCGGGCCCTCGAGATCTCGTTGCGGGTCTAACGTGAACACGAACGCAATCAATAACACTACCGCGACTGCCGCAAAAACGAGGCGCCGCGCCGGCCCCACGCGCAGCACCAACGCCTCGCCTTTGTGATCCTGTAGTTTAATCTGCGGCTGCGGTAACACCATTGTGTTGCACTACTCCAGCGCTTTGGTGCAGAGATCGGCCGCGATCTCGGTCACGTAGTCGGGGTTCTCAAAGGCCGAGACCCGCACCGCTCGTGACACGATCGGCCCTGCACCGCGTGCCCTGAGCTCGCGGTTGATCCTCTCTACGACACGCTCGTGTGGGTGGTATCCACACACCACATTGATTACGCGCCTGCCGCCGAGGTTCGGCAGACTGGTGACGAAGGTGCGCATAGCCGGGCTCATGGTCGACGCCCACACCGGACCAACGAGTACCAGAAGTTCCCCGTCGCCGAGCTCCGGGTAGGTCTCGAGATCTGCCGGCCGCCGAAACGCCGCCATAAGGGCACCCATCACCGCGCCGGTTTTCTTCTTCGGCATCAGCTTAACGCTATCTACGCTCACGTTGCGGGTGTCAAGCTCCCGCGAGATCGCCTGCGCGAGCTTTTCGTTCTTCCCCGACACACTGAAATACACTACGGTTGCTTTCACGGTTACACCTCGCAGCCTTTGCGGCTTTAACTTGTCATGCCTTCCGCACGCTCTTCTTCAGGCAGCGGCTTCAGCCGATCGACGATCATGATCAACCCGCGGATGCCGATAACCGCGCCGAACGCGGTGGTTCCCAGTTTTCCACCGATACCGCCGAGATACGGAGCAGTATACATCAAAATGAACGCGCACAACACTCCCGCCGGCAGCATCCAACGCGCTTGCTCAAAGCGGTTGGTTCCGGACATACCGGCGTAGGTGGCACAGGTTACGCCAATAGCCAGCGTGCCGCCGAGATCCGCGCCATATATGGGAGGCAGGAGAATTCCGCCTGCGAGCGCAACCATACCCGACGCCATGACCGGCCCCTGACCGAACCAGACGCTGAGAACAAAGGTCAAAAAGGCCCCGATCACGCAGTAGACGACCAGCAGCCCTCCGACGTCCCACTGCATCACCGCGTCCGACAAGGTCGGCAACCCCAGAACCGTGGCAGAGAATACGCCACCGGAAAACGCAATGGTACCGAGCTTTCCACCGAACCCGTTGAACACGTGTTTGCTCATTACGAACAACACTCCCGCCGCCGCACCGGCGAGCGCCAACCCTCCGTGGTTGAACACCGCTCCGGACGACATACCGACGAACGCTCCGCAGTACAACGGAACCGCGTAGGGCTTGATAACCGCGGCGCCGAAGATCCCTACCAGCCCCGACGCCACTACCGCGCCGTGGCCGAGATCAACGCTGAGGATGAACGTAATCATCGCCCCGGCAAACACCGACAGGAAACTGAGTATATCCGGCGGCAGATTCCAGCGTTGCTCCTCGGTATCACCGAGATACGCGTGGCGCCATTCGCGTCCCGACTCGTACAGAACCGCAATCGTAACGACCGCCAGCACCACGCCGACGAGGGCGTAGTTCTGAAACGACTGGTACGTGCCGGCCGCATACAGCCAGATCGTGAATCCAAAGAGGATGAGAAACCCGACGATTGAAATCAATCGCCTATGTGTTAGTTTATCAACCGGCATTGAGGACCCCCCAAAAAAAGTGTGCTACAGCGGCGGCGTCTAACCCGCAAAATGCCGACGGACGCGTATTATCCGCGCCCGTCGGCCACCGCTTCGTTGTATTAATCTTGCCGGGTCTACGACGCGGCCTTTGCTTTCTTCGCGGCCGGGTTCTCGACTCGAACCGCGCAGACCTTCAGTTCCGGAATTTTCGCGACCGGGTCGAGCGTCTCGTCCTGCGTCAGCAGGTTAGCCGCCGCCTCGCGGAAATGGAACGGCACAAACACCACCCCTTCGGCCACTCGGTTCCCGATGCGCGCCTTGGCGCGAATCTTCCCACGGCGGCTCTCGATCACCACCGGCTTGTCTTCCATAAGCCCCAGCCGAGCCGCGTCGGCCTCGTTTATCTCAACGTAGCCCTTCGGCTCCTTCCAGTTCAGCGGCTGACTGCGGCGCGTCATGGTTCCGGTGTGGTAGTGGAACAACATGCGGCCGGTTGTCAGCACAAACGGATACTCGTCGTCGGTGAGCTCGGCCGCCGCGGCGGCTTGCACCGGATGAAACTTACCCTTGCCACGCGTAAACTTCTCGGCGTGCAGGATCGGCGTTCCGGGGTGATCGGCGGTGGGGCACGGCCAGGTGAGCCCGTCCGTACCGAGTCGCTCGTGAGTTATGCCGCCGTACTGCGGCGTCACGGTTGCGATCTCTTTCATAACCGCGTTGGTGTTCGCGAAGTCCCAGTTGGCACCGCTCTTCTTGAGCCGCTTCGAGATGCGCTTGCCGAGCTCAGCAAACACCAGATAGTCGTCGCGGGCCTCACCGGGTGCGTGCAGCACGCGGTTCAGCTTCTGAACGCGGCGCTCGGTATTGGTGAAGGTGCCGTCTTTTTCCAGCGACGCCGACGCCGGAAGCACTACGTGCGCCAGCTGCGCGGTTTCGCTTAGGAAGATCTCGCTCACCGCCACAAACGACGCCGAGCGCAACGACTTCTCTACATGGTTTATGTTCGGGTCGGACATCATCGGGTTCTCACCCATGATGAGAAGCGCCTTGACATCACCGGCCTCAACGGCTCGCATCTGCTCTACCACGGTGAGGCCCACCTGATCGGGTAGACTCGGTACCTTCCAGGCCTTTGCAACCTTGCCGCGCGCCTCTTCATCGACAACCTTCTGGTAGCCGGGGAAGACGTTCGCCAGCGCTCCGAGGTCGCAGGCGCCCTGCACGTTCGACTGCCCACGCAGCGGATTCACACCGGTAGAGGGCTTGCCGAGATGGCCGCACATCATAGCGAGATTTGCCAGAGTCAGCACAATGTTGGTTCCGTTTGAACGCTGCGTAATACCCATCGAGTACAGGATGCTCGAGCGACCGCGCTCGTCGCGATAGATCGAGGTGCCTTCCTGGCGAACACCGCGGCTGTAGAGATAGGCAGCACGCTCGATATCGGCGGCGTTCACGCCGGCGGTTTTGGCGGCGACCTCCGGAGTCATCTCGGCGATGCTGGTCTTGAACTCATCGAAGTTCTCGGTGCGCGCCTTGATGAACTGCTCATCGGCCCAACCCTCTCGCTGAATCACGTTCATCATCGCCATGAACACGAAGATATCGGTACCCGGTGCCGCCTGAATATGCAACGTCGCGTGCTTCGTAATCGGGATGCGACGCGGGTCTACAACCACGAGGCTTGCGCCCTTCTTCACCGCCCGAATAACTTCGTAACTGATGACCGGATGCGCCTCGGAGGTATTGGAACCGGTGATAAACACACAGTCGGCGTCGCGAACCTCGTGGATGCTGTTTGTCATCGCGCCGCTGCCGAACGCCTGCGCCAATCCGGCGACCGTGCTCGCGTGGCAGAGCCGTGCGCAGTGGTCTACGTTATTGGTGCCGACCGCTGCGCGCATAACCTTCTGGAAGACGTAGTTGTCCTCGTTGGTGCAGCGCGCAGAGGCCAATCCGGCGACGCTGTCGGGGCCGTTCTTCTCAACGGTCTCAACCACCTTATCGGTGATGATATCAAGCGCCTTGTCCCAGTCCACCGATATGAAGTTTTGCTCGGGGTTCTTCGCCTGTAGCGGGCTGGTTTCGTCGAGCGTCCAGTCCTCGTCGGTGAGCCCAAGCTGCTTTGCAAAGTCTTTGCGCACCAGCGGTGTCTTTAGACGGTCCTTGCTCTGCGCGAAGTCCCAACCGTAGCGGCCCTTGGTGCAGAGAAACTCTTCGTTCACGACGGCGTCTTTGTATCCGCGCGCGTACACGATCTCGCGATCGCCGTTCGGCATACCACCTTCAACGCCGGGCTTAAGCGCGTACTCAACGCGACACCCGACACCGCAGTACCCGCAAACGCTGTCGATGCGGGGAAAATCCCACTCGCGCCCCTGTCCCATGCGGCCTTTCGGCATAAGCGCGCCTGTGGGACAGAGCTGCACACAGCTGCCGCAGAACACGCAGGAAGACTCGTTCATTGGGCTGTCGAACGGGGTGGCGACGTAACTCTCAAACCCGCGCCCCGCGAACTCTATCGCGTTGGCTCCGATAACTTCATCGCAGACGCGCGTACAGCGGCCGCAGAGAATACAGTACTGGTGGTCGCGCAGTAAGAACGGGTTGTCGTCCTGTTTGAACCCGTCGCGCGCAACGTTCTTGTTCAGCGTGGTGTCCTGCATGCCGAACTCGTAGGCGTACTTCTGAAGCTGACAGTTGCCGCTCTTGTCGCAGACGGTGCAGTTCATCGGGTGATCCGACAGCAGCATGTTGATAATCGTCTTGCGGCGGCGATAGAGGTCTTCGCTCCGAGTTGTGATGACTAAGCCTTCCTTGGCGTTGAGCGTACAGGCCGGCTGCGGGTCGTGGTAACCTACTACGTCTACCACGCAGAGCCGGCAGTGGCCCGACGGAAGCAGGTGCTTATGGTAACACAGACGCGGAACATCGATGCCGGCGTTGAGCGCCGCCTCGAGTACCGGCGTGCCCGGCTCAACCTGTAGTTTCTTTCCATCTATCGTAATGGTGATCATGTTTCCCTATCCTCTTTGCAATCTATTCAAGTTCAGCGGTTACACCGCATCCTCTCTGACTTCGGGCGGAATCGCATCCATAAACTCTTGGCGGAAGAACCTGAGCGCCGAGAGCGCCGGGTTCGGCGCCGTCTTACCGAGTCCGCACAACGACGTCGTCTTCATGGTTTCGCCGATCTCTTCGATGCGCTTGATGTCCTCCATCGTACCGTTGCCGCTCGCGATCTTCTCGAGCAAGTGCAGAATCTGCTTACCACCGACCCGGCACGGCACGCATTTGCCGCAGCTCTCCTCGGCAGTGAACTCCAGGTAGAAGCGCGCGACGTCGACCATCGAGTCGTCTTCGTCCATCACGATCAGACCGCCGGATCCCATCATGGAACCGAGCGCCGTGAGCGTTTCGTAATCGATCTCGGTATCGAGGTTTTCGTAGCTGATCATGCCGCCGGACGGGCCGCCGCTCTGCACCGCCTTGAACTTCTTGTCGCCCGGAATACCGCCGCCGATGTTGTAGACGATGTCGCGCAGTTTGATGCCCATCGGCACCTCGATCAGTCCGGAGTTTCGCACCTTGCCGGTCAAGGCGAATACTTTGGTACCCTTGGAGGTTTCGGTTCCTACCTTGGCGAACCACTTGCCGCCTTTGGTTAGGATCGCCGGAATCGCGGCCATAGTCTCGACGTTGTTGATCACGGTGGGTTTGCCCCAGAGGCCTTTCACCGCCGGATACGGCGGGCGCTGAACCGGCATACCACGCTCGCCTTGAATCGAGAGCAGGAGAGCCGTCTCCTCACCACAGACAAACGCGCCGGCACCGAGGCGGATCTCGATCCGGAACGAGAAATCGGTTCCGAGGATGTTGTCCCCGAGCAGGCCGTATTCCTCGGCCTGCGCGAGCGCGGTCTGCAGGCGCTTGATCGCGAGCGGGTACTCGGCGCGCACGTACACGTACCCGGTGTCGGCACCGGTGGTATAGCCCGCAATCACCATCGACTCGATAATCGAGTGCGGATCGCCCTCGAGGATACTGCGGTCCATATAGGCACCCGGGTCGCCCTCGTCGGCGTTCACCACGATGTATTTCTGATCGGCCTGCACGTCCTTGGTGAATTTCCACTTCTTCCAGGTCGGGAAGCCACCGCCGCCACGGCCGCGCAGCCCCGAGTCCTCGAGCTCACGGATCACGTCGTCCGGGCTGAGCTCCGAGAGGCAGCGCTCGAGCCCAACGTAGCCTTCGCGCGCGATGTATTCCTCGATATTCTCGGGATCGATGAAGCCGCAGTTACGCAGCACAATGCGAAACTGCTTCTGGTAGAACGAAATCTGCTCAATATTACCGAGCGCGTGCACGCCCGGTTCGCGGTAGATCAAACGCTCTACCGGACGACCCTTCAGCAAGTGCTCGTGCACCAGCTCCTCGGCGTCGTCGGGCGATACCTGCACGTAGAACGCCTCGTCGGGCAACACCTTCACGATCGGGCCTTGCTCGCAGAAGCCGAAACAGCCGGTACGAAGGACCTGCACCTGGTCCGAGAGGCTGTTGGCGGCTACCTGCAGCTTGATTTCATCATACAGTTGATCGGCCTTGCTGGACTCGCAGGCCGTTCCGCGGCACACTAGACAGAAGTTGGCATATGGCATAAGTTACTCTCCATCAACAATTGGGTGATCACCGGCGTCGAGGATGTCGGCCGCCGGACGGTCGTAAATATGTTCATCCACCAGCTCGTGGCCGATGATATGATGACTCACGATACGGCGCACAATCTCGGGAGACACCTGACCGTAGATCACGGTCGGCATGTCGGGCATGCGAACCTCCATCGTGGGCTCGGCGTGCTCAAGCCCCAGCCCCCCGCTCTGGCGAACCGCAACATGTGTGAGCTGGTGCTTCTCGAGCTCGGCCACCAGCGTCTTGAGCGTCTCTTTCGCGCCGGAGGCGATGCCGCTGGTACCCATGCCCACCGTAATCTCTACGGTCTTTGAGCCGGTGTCGCGCACTTCAACGCTGTGCTTCTTGTCCTCTCTGAGCTTGCGCAGCTCTTCCAATGTCATTTTTTTTTGCGCCATGGTATATCCTCCGTTAGGCACTCGCCGGATCCGCTTCTTGGGATGTAAGAAAATCCCGCAGAAGCACCTGCGATTCTATGGTCTCTAGTTCTCCCAGAGCATCGCGGAGCTCGCTACGCAAGATCCGGTACTCCGATTGCTCACCGGCCTTATCCGTACGGCGCCGAAACTCGAGCTCGTACTCGCCGTCGAGCGTGAACATCGCGGCCAGAGCTTCCGGCAGATCTCCGAGGGGAGGACAGTCGACATGGTCCGGATCAAACCCAATCTCGAGCGTTGTGCCCGCTCCGGGCTCGCTCTCGAGCCGATACCAACCGTCGAGGACCTGCACCGTTTGAACGAGAAACGGCAACCCCAGCCCCACGCGCCTGCCCGGATGCTTGCCGGGTTCGCTGTAGAACGGATCGAGCGCGCGTTCGCGCTGCCGGCGATCCATCCCTTTACCGTCGTCCGCGATGCGGATCGTAAGCTCGCCGGGCGCTTGGCTCATATCGATAGAAACCGTGCGCGCATTGGCTTGTACCGAGTTATGGACCAGGTCAAGCAGCATATCGGCGAGCGTCCAGTGCATGAAATCGGCTAGGCCTCCTGCCCGTCTTTCAGATAAGGCTTGAGGGTATCGCGCATCTTTTCCTTGGTGAGCTTACCCACGACCTCGCCGTCGAGCAGCACTGCCGGTGCGAGGCCGCAACAGCCGATGCAGCGAACCGCCTGCAACGAGAACTGCATATCCTCGGTCACGCCGTTTACCGGAGCATTGAGGTACTCGGATAGATCCTCGAGAATGCCGCCGCCGCCTTTGAGGTAGCACGCGGTGCCCATGCAGACCGCCACGCGATACTTACCGGGAGGCTCGAGGTTGAAGTAGTTATAGAACGTAAGCACGCCGAAGACCTGTGCTTCGGGAACGCCGAGACGACGCGCTACTTCACGTGCCACCGGCTCGGCTACGTAGCCGTACTCTTCCTGCGTTTTATGCAGAACCATAATGAGATTCCCCGGCGTATCACGCCAGGCTTCGATGAAATCCGAGAGTTCTTGGGACAGTTCGGCCCGATTCTCTACCGCTACGGACATACTCACTCCTTCTCCGATAAGAATTCCCGGAGTACCGGGAGAACGCAATAATGTTCGTAAGGGTGCTTTATGAACCCAACACCCCTATTTATTGTGCTGTTTGTCACGATTATAGCGGCATTTATCGATAAATGCAACCTGCAACTGTCGATCAAACGTAAAATCTAATGAGTGCACGCTAATGAAAGCGCTACCGAGCGGCGGAGATGCCGCTACTCGGAGATGCTGCCCAAGATGCGCTCGGGGTGCGAGTACACCCTCAGGAGATGGCTGCGCACATACCCTACAAGGGTGATGTTCCATTCGCGCGCGAGCCGTACGGTGAGTGAGGTAGGTGTGGTGCGTGAGGCAACGATCGGAGCGTGCATGCGAGCCGCCTTCATCAGCATCTCGGAGCTGATTCTGCCTGTAGACATCAGAAATTGTCCGGCGGTCTCAACGTGCTCGAGCATCGCAGCGCCCCAGAGCCTGTCTATCGCGTTGTGCCGCCCGATATCCTCGCGCTTCAACAGGAGTCTTCGGCCGTCGCTGAGAGCCGCTGCGTGAAGTCCACGCGTTTTGCCGCGCGGTTCCACCGGTCGCGTGAACTCCGCCATCAAAGCTATCAGCGCATCGGCCTCGATGCGCATATCGGTGGTGATCGGCTCCCGACGATTCCGCACGTCCTCGAAAGTCACACCGCCCCCACACCCCGAGGTAACGATCCGGCGACCGGGAGCCTGTACGTTTCTGTTTTTCAACCACACATCAACGCAGCGCCGGTTCGGCGCCGGGACAATCTCGTCCGGATCATCGGGCGACTCGATGATTCCTTCCGAGCGCAGAAAGCCGATCACGAGCTCAACCGCGTCGAACGGGCTCGCCATAAGCGTGGCCAACTCCGCGCCGTTGAGATAGAGGCATACGAACGACTCCGATATCACCGGACCCTCGGTCTCGACTATACCCTCTCGGGTGTACTCGTGATACGTAGTGTCGGTAAAGCCGGGGAACTCGCCGGTTTGGGGGTGTTCAGGATGTTCGGTAGGATCCATGGCGTCGTCCGTTCTCCGCAGGTTTTCCCACCGACTGTAGGTAGTTTCACCGGCCGTGGTCAACCCGACCCGAGACACCCGACCCGAGCCCCTGCGGCGCATAGGATTTGCGACGCCTTCACAGCGTATTGATGCTTGATGTTGCGCAGGGCACATAATTGTTATATACTCGCGCTATATTGTGATTGGACGCACAAAATGGACTTAAACCTAAATCGGAATACGGTACTCCGCCTCGTTCGCTATCTTCGCGTGCTCGAGCAGCTCAAGGCGCTCGGGTTCGAGAAGATCTTCTCGAACAACCTCGGTGACGCGGTTGGGGTAACCGCGGCGGTAGTGCGCAAAGACCTCGCGCAGATCGAGGCGGTCGGAAACAAACGCGGCGGCTACAGCGTCGACCCGTTACTCGCCAAGATCAGCGAGTTGCTCGGCAAGGGCCGCCGCCGCGAAGCCATCCTCGTGGGCTGCGGCAGGCTCGGCTCTGCGCTGCTCGACTACCCAGGTTTCGAGAACGATAACATCGAGATCGTGGCCGCGTTCGACCTTCATCCCGAGCAGGTGACTTACAACGGCCCCATCCCGGTCCACCACATAGACACTCTCGAGTCGTATCTCGGGCAGCACCATGTACCGGTCGGCATTCTCACGGTACCGGATCGCGCCGCGAACGAGGTTTTCGAGCGACTCCTCGCCTCCGGGATCATCGGGATACTGAACTTCTCGGGCATGCCGTTGAAACCGCGCCGCCGTGGTGAGTATGATGCCGGAGAGCACTGCTGTTACGTCGAGAACATCAGTATCAGTCTTGAACTCGCTAATCTGTTTTATCTGGTGCGCTTTGTCGACGGCGCCGACGGCTCAGGCTACCCGGCTCAATGAGGGAACGCGTTCGGATGCACCTATCAGACGTTGTAGCGCCGCTGGAGGCCGATGTCCTATTCGCCGGCAGCGCTTATGAAGAAGACGACATCACTACCGTAGTTGTCTCGGACTTAATGAGCGACGTGCTCGTGATCGAGGATACCGACTTTCTCTTGGTGAGTTCGCTCGCCTCGGAACAGGTGATACGCACCGCGGATATCGTTGGAGCGCTCGGAGTACTCCTCGTAAACGGCAAGAACCCGCCGCAGAACATGCTCTCGCTCGCTGAGTCGCTCGACCAATCGCTCCTTCGTACCCGATACTCGAGCTTCCACGCCTGCAGAATTCTCGCGCGGCTACTGTTTCCGGATCACGAGGTGAAGTCATGAAACGTCAAAGCGTTATTCCCTTGAGCACCGACGATGCGCCACCGGTTGTGGTGGAGATGGTCTATCAGATGAAGATCAAGGACGTCATGACCACCGAGGTAATCACGGCCAAGCAGCACGATACCTTACGCTCGGTACAACAGCTGATGCGGGCCCGTTCAATCACCGGCGTTCCGATTGTAGAAGGCCGCCGGCTCATCGGAATCGTGAGTGTCGACGATATCCTCAATGCGCTCGACAAAGGCTACATCGAGGACGAGATCGAGGCTCACATGTCTCGCAACGTGATGGTGCTCGAGGAAGACATGCCGCTCTCGTTTGCGATTCAGTACTACGAGAAGTACTCGTATGGGCGCTTCCCGGTTCTCGATCGTAACCGCGAGCTGTCGGGCATCATCACAAGCCGCGACATCATCGTCGCGCTGCTGATTAAGCTGGACGAAGAGTTCGAGAAGCTCGAGCAACAGATCGGCAAGCAACCGCTCGAGTTTCAAGGCACGTTGCGGCAGCAGTTTGCCACACGCCGCTACGACTTCGAACACGCCGGACGCTCCTCCACACAGATCAAGAAGATCTTGAAGGAACGCAAGATCGACAGCAAGACGGTTCGGCGCGCGGCGGTTGCGGCCTACGAGCTCGAGATGAACCAGGTACTGCATTCCAACGGCGGTACGATCTCGCTGCAACTCAGCCGCGGCGCGATAACAATCCTCGCCGACGACGTAGGACCGGGAATAGCGAACGTCGACAATGCGCTGGAGGAAGGCTTCTCTACCGCAACCGATTGGATTCGTTCGCTGGGGTTTGGAGCCGGTATGGGGCTCCCGAATGCTCGACGCGTATCGGACGAGTTCACGATCCACTCGTCGCCGCAAGGCACGCACGTGATGGTCATTATCTACTTGAAGGACGACCAGTTGAAGGAGGACCAGGGTGAAGATACAGGAACTGGAAACGCTACTTGACGGCAGATGGGAGCACGAGACCAACGGCGAGACCGAGATAGCAGCCGGGTTCACATCAGACCTTCTCAGCGACGTCATGGGCAACGCGCCCGAGGATAGCGTACTCGTAACGATACAGGCGCACAAAAACACGATCGCCGTAGCGACACTCGCGGGTATCGTGGCGCTCGTTATCTGCAGCAACCGTCCTATCCCTGAGGATATGCTTGCGGCGGCCAAACAGGAAGGCGTAGCGGTGCTCGTTACGCAGCACAACCAATTCGAGGCCACCGGGCGCATCTACGCAAGGTTGCAGGCAACGCGGGAAGGATAGGAGAGGTGGCGGTCCGTGCTGATCTGCACCTGCATTCCTGCGTAAGCCCCTGCGGTCAGCTCGAATGCTCACCCCGTAGCGTCGCCGAGACCGCCCGGGCGCGCGGGATAGAACTCGTTGCGCTCACCGATCACAACACCGCGTTGAACTGTCCCGCGTTTGCCGAGGTCTGCGCCGAGCTCGGCCTGGGAGCCGTGTTCGGCATCGAGATCACAACCACCGAAGAGGTGCACGCGCTCGGGCTGTTTGAGACGGTTGAGCAGGCGCTGGAGCTCGGCCGCCGGCTCTGGGAGCACTTACCCGATATCGCGTTTGACCCTGAGAAGTTCGGCGACCAGGTGTACGTCGACGCCGATGAGACGATCCTCGGGGAGGTGGAGCGCTTCTTGCTGAGCGCCGTGGACCTCGGTCTCGAAGACTGCGGCCGACTAGTGCAGGAGCTCGACGGCTTGTTTGTCCCGGCCCACATAGACCGAAGCGCCTACAGCATCTGGTCGCAACTCGGGTTTCTCCCGCCGTTTGCGTACGACGGGCTCGAGATTACGCGCCCCCACGGCCCAATCGATACCGCCGGGTTCACCACCATCACCTCGTCGGACGCACATTTTCTCGCCGACATCGGCAGACGCTATACTGTACTCCCCGGTGACGAGCCGAGTTTTCGGGCGCTGCGTTCGGCGCTACTAACAGGCGACACAAAGCTCAGCTTCTCACCGACAGGATAGAGCCGCAGCAACCCGGCCGATAATCCGGCCGATAATCCGGCCGGCGCGTAACACCGGGCGCGTCTGCTTTTCAGGCATGCTCGTGTGAGTACAAAATCTCGCGCGGCTTGCTGCCTTGCTGTGGCCCCACGATTCCGATACGCTCCATCTCTTCAATCAAGCGGGCGGCGCGGTTGTAGCCGATCTTCAGACGCCGTTGGAGATACGAGGCGGATGCCTTGTTGGCCGAGGTCACGATCTCGATCGCGCGCTCCATCAGCGGGTCCTCGAGCTCCTGCTGCGCGTATTCCTCGTCGTCCTCATCGACGAAGATCTCGTCGTCGATGTACTCCGGTTCACCATACTGTTTCACTTCCTTGACCACGCGCTCTACCTCGGCTTCCGATAGAAACGCGCCCTGAATACGGTACGGGAACGGGTCCCACGCCGAGGCAAACAGCATATCGCCCTTCCCGAGCAGTTTCTCGGCGCCTACCGAGTCGATGATGATTCGCGAATCGACCTTGCTCGCGACCATGAACGCGATCCGCGACGGGATGTTTGCCTTGATCAGACCGGTTATCACGTCGGTCGAGGGGCGCTGCGTCGCGAGCACCAGATGTATCCCAACCGCGCGCGACATCGCGGCAAGTCGTGCAACCGTAGACTCGAGCTCCTTTCCGCTGGTAGTCATGAGGTCGGCGAACTCATCGACGATTACCACGATGTAGGGGAGCGGCTCGGTCGCGATGCGCTGCTTCTTGATCTTGGCGTTGTACGAGCGGATGTCGCGAACGCCGAGGGTGTCGAGCAGCGAGTAGCGCCGCTCCATCTCGTAGATACAGTACTGCAGCGCCTGGAAGGCGCGCTTCGGGTCGGTAATCACCGGCGTGAGCAAATGCGGGATATCGTTATAGAACTTAAGCTCCACGATCTTGGGGTCTATCAGCATCAGCTTGACCTCAGCCGGTGAGCGGCGGTACAGGATCGAGCAAATGATGGAGTTCACGCAGACCGATTTACCGCTGCCGGTTGCACCCGCAATCAGGAGATGCGGCGTCCCTGCGAGGTCGATGATCTGAGGGTCTCCGGGTATATCCTTCCCGATCGCGAGCGGAATCTCGTACTCGTCCTCACCGAACTCCTCATCGCTCACAACATGACCGAACGGCACAATCGCGCGACGCTTGTTCGGAATCTCAATGCCGACGGCGTGCTTACCGGGAATCGGCGCGACAATTCTCACGCTCGAGGCGGCGAGACGAAGCGCAATGTTGTCGGCAAGATTGGTGATGCGCTGGAGCTTCACGCCCGGGGCAGGGAGAAGCTCGAACATCGTGATCACCGGCCCTTTGCGAATCCCGGTGACCTCGGCCTGAATCTTGAACTCCTCGAGCGTGACCTGCAGCATCTCGGCTGCGTGCCGAGTCTCGTCGTCTATCTCACCGTAATCGGTACCCTTGTACTGTTTGAGAACACCTTGTACCGCAATCGCGTACGAGCCACGCGAAGCGGCTGCGGTTGCCGATGCCTGCGCCGCACGCTGCGAGCCGGTGAGCTCAATCGCGAGCTCGCGTTTTCCGCGCCTAACGGCGCTGCGTTTTCCGGTCTCCTGCGGGCCGCTATCACCCACAGCGTCCTCGGCATCCTCGCCATCCTCAGCGCTCTCACCCGCCGGCAGCTCTTCGGGCTGAGGCTGTAGGTCAAACTCCGCTCCGGAATCAACGTCTTCAGACTCGTAGATGAAGTCGAGCACCTCGGCGTCGTGATACGCCTCCCGTTGTCGGAGGGCCGCGGGGGCCGCCAACGGCCCGATCTCGGGATCGTCTAGCTCCGAAGGCGTTTCATCGGAGCTCACCGAGATTAACCGAGACCCGTCGTCGTCATCGAGCGGCTCGACCTCTCCGTTTGACTGTGAACCGTTTCGTTTTGAACCGAACGGCCCCGTGCGAAGCAAAGCTCGAATCCGAGGGCCCAAAACGCCGCCTTCCTGCGAGTCCGGCCAGGGAGAGCTCCTCCGCTCCGGGTCGTCAAGGTCCGGTTCATCGTACTCGCCATACTGCGGGGCGGCACCCTCGGCGCCGGGGACCTCGGCGTCGGGAATTTCGCCGCCGGTGGGCGCCTCGCCGGTGGGCACCTCGGCGCCGGGGACCTCGTCAGCCGTTGCATCGTGGGCGCTTACCTCACCAGCTGCGGTGCTCGCTCCCGAGCGCACAAGCGAGCGCGCAAACGCGTACCGCACGAGCGCGACGAGGAGCAACAACGTCAGCAGCGAGAACATCAGCGCGCCGCCGAGGCGCGAGAAGTTCGCGGTGATCGCGCGAAGTAACGGGGCGCCGGCTCCGCTTGGGTCGAGCCAGAGGCGCAGTGCAATGGCTGCGCTCAGAAACGGCAGCGCAGTGGCGTTCAGCACCAGTATCGATCGCCGCGAAACCGAGCGTTTCAGCAGCAAAGCGCCATGAGCGGCCAAGAACACCGGCACATAGAACGCGACGATATGAAACGCTTGGCTCAGCAAGTATCCAGGGTACGCTGCGACCGCGATCAGGAACCCGCCGGTTAAGCCGTACAGGGAGATCAGCAAAGACGAAAGCACGGCGAGCGAAGACAGCACAAGGGTGAAACCCAGTACGAGCGCCACCGAGCGGTCTTCGAGGCTACGATGATTCATACTGTGATTATCGGCGTAACCCGGCCGGTGTTAAACGCAGTCGGACCGCCGGACCGCGAGTTATCTAATACCGTTGAACTGCGGAAAGACCGAAGCTATGACCTCCGGCGCCGATCGACCTTGATACAAGCCGGCGTAGTACACCGCCGACACCACGATCTTACGCACATACTCGCGCGTCTCGTAGAACGGAATGGCTTCGTGGAAGAGAAAATCGCCGTGATCCGGCCGCATCCGCTGCCACGAGCGTACCCGGCCCTGCCCGCCGTTGTACGCCGCAAGCGCATGCATCGTACTGGGAAATCGATCCAGCAAACCTCTAAGGTAGAAAGCACCGATCATGAGGTTGGTTTCCGGGTCGGTAAGGCTCGGCGTATCAAGACCCATGCGGGCCGAGATATCGGCCGCGGTCGCGGGCATCAGTTGCGACAACCCGATGGCGCCGGCATGCGAAGTGATCTCGGCTGCGAAGTGACTCTCCTCGCGAACCAGCGCATAGAACAAGGCCCAGTCCAAGTTTTGCTCTTCAACTACCGCATCGAACTCCTCCCGATACGGTACCGGATAGAGCAACTCGGCGTGCTCTCGATCCAGTTCAAAATCCCTCCTGCCGCGTGCACGACCGAGCAGTCTCAGCGCCTCGATGTTCTTACCCTCGGCCCGCAACGTCTCCGAGGCTGCTACAAGGGCGGCGCTACTCATAAGCCCCGAATTACGCAGCGCTTCACGATACCCCTGCTCGAGCAGACCGTAACGGAAATAGCCCGCCACCAGCCGCTCTATCTCGTACGAGCTCGGCTCGTACGAAACACGCCGGTCGGACACCGCGGCGGCTTCAGAAGTACTCGGCACCGCTGCGCTATCGGCGCCCGCACCGGCGCGAGCTCCGGCCACGCCGTCGCGATCGGGTGCGTAAAGCTCGAGCTCCCGGCCAAGCGCCGCGCGAGCGACCATCGCGTAATAGGGGCTCGCATTCTGATTGGCGGCTACCGCAAACAGCTCTTGACGCACCACCTCCGCGTCGCGACCTCCCTCGGACTCCGGAACGAAGCCGTGTTCGGATGTCGCAACCGCCAGAATAAAGGCGTAACGCGCCTGCATCCGTTCGGTGCCGTGTTCCTGAAGCAGCCGGTAGACATCCCACAACGCGAACCACTCGCCCGCAGCAACCAGCCGTGAGCCGACCTGTTCAAAGAGATCGTCGAAGTAGCCGGGAGAGCGAATCATCGGTGCAAACGCGCGTAGATCGCCAAGGAAACGCTCGGTATTGGTTCTGCTCGAAGCCGACAGCAGATACCAAACGACGCGCTCGTTCTCCGGGTCGCGCTCATGCGCCACGCGCAGGTGCTCGATCGCTCGCGACTGCGCACCGCCGGCGCGATACAGCCGCCCGATGCGTTCGTGCAGCGTCGCCCCAAGCTCGTCCGGAACTGCGTCGGTTACCTCTTCGAGTCGCGCTGCCGAGTCGCGCCGGCCGCCTCCTAGTTCGCCGGCTCGGCCGATATCGTGAACCAACTGCCGAGACAGCAGCTTGGAGGCGCCTTCGTCGAGTGCCCGGCTAAAAGCGGACCATGCATTCGAAAAGCGGCCTTCAACGAGATGATGCTTGCCCTCGTATAACGCTCGGCGCCCGGCCCCGAGCTCGTCGTAAAGCTCCGGTCGCGAGATGACATAAAGGTACACACGCGAATGTACCTCGTTGGGCGGGAACTCGCGATACAGCGCATCGAACCGCGCGATGCGGTCCGCGTCTTCAACTCGATGCGCGAGCACCGCACGCCACAGCGCGGCCTCGGCCGCGATCTCGCCGGCGCCGCCGGTGAACGCGGCGCCGACAGCATCATCGCGTTGTTCGATCTCGGATAGCAGGTCCTCGAGTTCGTGGTCGCGCCCTAACCGATAGAGCGCCTCGGCATAGCCGTGATACAAGGACGGTTCATCGGGGTAACGGGAAACGAGTTCCACTGCCGTCTCGGCAAGCTCCTCGTAGCGTTGGTGTTCGGCGAGTTCCCGTACCAAGAGAACCGCGGCGTTTCGGCGCCAAGGCTCCTCGCCGTGCGTCGCTTCATGCTCGAGAACCGCGGCGGCGATATCGAAGTACTCCTCATCGATCAACGCCCGCGCAATGTAGTAGGCCGCTCCGGCGTCAAGATCGCGATACGCCCGCCTGCCGACCTCGGGGTCTTCGAGTTCTTCTAGAAATGCGAAATCGCGTTCGATAATGTGACGCTCTAGTTCATCGGCGGGCAGCCCGAGCACCAATCCACGGTCGGCGCACGCCACAAGAAACACAACAAGTATTGAAACGGTGAGAAATCTCTTCATAACGGCCATAGATGTGCTACGGGAAGGCTACCTACTACCGGCGTCCGGCTTGCGACAAATGGTAGCTCCGAGCAACAACAGCGGATGGAGCGCGGCTCGCTCGTCCTCGAGCGCAGGGAGTGGCTCGCCTTCAAAGAGGCGAAACACCAGAAACCCGAGCAGGCCCACGAGCGTAAGCGCCAATACCATGAACCCGAAATACAGCAACGGACTGAAACCGACCACCTGGGCCGCGTCTTCGCCCAACTCCGAGTCTGCGGCGGTCTGCTGTGAGTTGTCTTGGCGCTCGAATATATCGCCGAGCGACGCAGTGGCGCCGGCAACACCGGAGAGATCCGGATAGTCCTCATTATCGTCCTCGAACTCGTCCTCAATCCTCGGCGGCACGGCGTCGAAATCGTCCAACTCGTCGAGCTTGAACTCGGCGACATCGTAGGTGTCGTCCTCAGACAACGTCTCGACATTGACCGAAAGGCTCTGGTACGAGCCGCGTTTCAAGTCTTTCGCCGTAGCGACCAGGCTCCCGTCGGAATCATATCGCAGCGTCAACGCAATTTCCGGTTCCCCTTGTTGTTCCGGCCCGATGTCCTCGAGGACCAAGCTCCCGATATAACGCGCGTCGGAGAAGTCTTGCCGATCGGCGCGGTAGAGATCGATCTGCATCTGAGCCTGATTGTCGTGAACCGTGGTAAGCACCAATCGCCGGTGGCGATGCGGCGTTTCGGTATCAAGGACTGGGGCAAAGCGGCCATCCGCGATTTTTACGGCAATCACCGAGGTACTCACGTCGATACGCTCCTTCGCTGTACCGTATGGAAATTGATCTCGACTGTCAAGCGAACACCGGCTGTCAAACGAACACCCGCCGCTTCCTTGACAGGTCGATCGCGGGCAACAATAATACCGACATGCAGCTCGGCGCCGCCGCGATCGTTATTCTGGCTATTTTTGTCGTCCTCCTCCTGTTGGTCGCTCTCATTCTCTTCCGTGGTTCGGGAGAGCGCCCCGCAAACAAGCGCAAACAGAAAAAGAAAGATCGCGACTCGATACTGCGGGAGGCCAACAAGGCACTCGCCCAGAATCCAAAAGACCACGAGGCGCTACGCTCACTCGCCGATCTCTACTACGCCGAAGAGGCTTGGGAGAAAGCGATGAAGACCTACGGGCTTCTCGTCAGCCAGTGCGCAACCAACAACGAGATCGACGAGTACGAGGTGACGCTGCGCTACGGGCTATCGGCGCTGCAGTTACAGAACTACGCCGAGGCCTACAAATCGCTGGTCGTCGCGCGCTCGCTAAACGGCGAGACCTTTGAGGTGAACTTCAACCTTGGTTTCCTGGAGTACAAGCGCAAGAACTTCGAAAAAGCGCTCGGTATGCTCCGCAAGGCGAATGAGGCTAAGCCCGATCACATCCCGACACAACGCTATCTTGCACATACGCTGTACCGGCTCAAGAAGTACACCGAGGCGATCGGGCTGCTGAAGAAGGTCTTGGAGTTTGAGCCTGAGGACAAAGAGTCGTTATTCAGCCTCGCGAACTGCCACTACGAGCTCGGCGCGGCCGACCAAGCGGCGCGCATCTTCACGCACCTGCGCCCCGACCCCACCCTCGGGCCGCGCGCGGCACTGATGGCCGGCGTCATTCATCTCAAGACCAATAGCTACGATCAGGCACAGATGGATTTTGAGCTCGGTCTGAGGCACGAGAACATCCAACCCGAGGTACTCCTGGAGCTGAAGTACCGCCTCTCTATCACCTACACGCAACAACAGAAGGTCGACCGCGCGCTGCCGCTTCTGCAGGAAATCTACGACATCAATCCTGAATATAAAGACGTCCAGAAACGTCTTACAAAGCATAAGGAGCTCACGCGCGACCAACACCTACAAACCTTTCTCATCGCCCCAACCTCGGATTTCGTAGGCCTCTGTCGCAAGGTCGTCACCAATTTCTACCCCAACAGCCGCACCAAGATAACCGATATCACGGTTCATCAAAACGAGTACGCCGATATCCTTGCGGAGGTAGAAACCGCCAAATGGGAGGACGTGATCCTCTTCCGATTCATCCGCACCAGCGGGCAGATCGGCGAGCTCATGGTGCGTGACTTCCACTCCCGCATCAAAGACCTGCGCGCCGGCCGAGGCTTCTGTGTTTCCGCGGGCGAGTTCTCAAGCGGCGCCGAGCAGTTTGTTGAGGCTCGCCTGATAGACTTGATAGACAAAGAAGGGATCGCGCACGTGCTTCGAAAAGCCGGATAGCAGCAGAACCGTGCGCGGCGATCCTAGACGGCACCCGCCGCTAATCCTCAGCCCGGTGCGCAATCACCAGACAGCGTTCTTCCTCTAGAAACACCGGGTTGAGGCTGCGGAGCTCCACCGAGTTGAACCGGCCTCGCAGCGCCTCGGCCTCAACCTCGGCGCGTTGACGGCGCCCCTTGTACGCGAGGAGGTAGCCGCCGGGACGGAGCAAGCGCGCGAAGATCTCCGCGTTTCGATCCCCGAGCTCGGTCAGCGCTCTAAACGTCACGATATCGAACCGTTCGCTACAGCGCTCGTAGGTTGTTTCGGCAATCTCGAGATTAGTCAGCCGCAGGAGCGCCCTCACGTTGCGGAGAAACCCCACACGCCGCCCCGCCCGCTCAACGAGCGTGACCGCCAGCCGTGGTTCGAGAACCGCGAGCACCACACCGGGAAGCCCGGCGCCGCTACCGAGATCCGCCAAGGTGACGGCAGGCGTTGCCTCGGCGCCGGCGTCCGCCGAGCTCTCACCGGAGAGGCGCTGCCGACGGTTCGGCTCTCCAAGCGCCGCCACCAACTCACGCACGACCGGCACCCCGGCGGCGCAGTCGAGCAGATGCCGGCGCACAAGCGCTTCGCCCTGTGCCTCCACCAGCCCAAGCCTCGGATTGAAGCGCTCGATCTCGCCCAAGTACCGTAGAAGCTGAGACAGTTGTTCATCCGAGGTTGAGATCCCGAGCGCCTGCAGCCCGTCCTGCAACAAGACCTCCGGCGCGGCGGCCCCGCTCTCGGAGGCGCCGCGCTCCGGGGCCGCGTGTTCACCCATCGCCGTTTCCCCCGCTCGGGAGGCTATCGGGCGCGGGGGCGGCGCGTGCGCCGGGCGAGCGCCCGAGGGCTACCATCAGAACCGCGATATCGGAGTTTCGCACCCCGGAGATGCGCGACGCCTGGCCGACCGAGATCGGAGACACGTTGCTGAGCTTCTCACGGGCTTCATTCGAAAGGCCTTCGAGGCGATCGTACTCCAGGTCCTCCGGGATCCGCATGTTCTCCATCTTCCGAAAGCGCTCGATCTGCTTCTCCTGACGCGATATGTAGCCCTCGTACTTCACATCGAGCTCGATCTGGCGGACCCAGTCGCCGGGCATCTCCGGCAACACCCGAGGGTCTAAGCGCCGCAGCGTATCGACCGTGAAATCCGGGTTCTTGAGGAGGTGCCGAAAGCTGCGGCCGATCTGCCGGCTCAGGCCGAGCTCCTCGCCATGGAGCTCGGCCTCGCGCTCGGTTACGCGGCGCTGCTCCAGGAGCTCTTTGGCCTCCTCGATGACGCGGCGCTTCTCGAGGAAGCGTTCCCAGCGCTCCTCGGAGTGAAGCCCGATGCGGTATCCCGTCTCGAGCAGGCGCAGATCGCTTGAGTCGTGGCGCAGCGAGAGGCGATGCTCAGCGCGCGAGGTGAACATCCGGTACGGCTCGTTCGTCCCGAGTGTCACGAGGTCGTCTACCAAGACGCCGATATACGCCTCAGCACGCGTTAGGATCAACGCTTCGGCACCCTCGAGAAAACGCACCGCGTTAATGCCGGCCACGAGCCCCTGCGCGGCGGCTTCTTCGTACCCCGAGGAGCCGTTTGTCTGGCCCGCTACGAACAACCCGCGCACCGCCTTGCTCTCGAGACTCGGCCACAACTGCATCGGATCGATGTAGTCGTACTCCACAGCGTAGCCGGGGCGCACGATCTCGGCGTGCTCGAGTCCCGGAATCGTGCGAATAAAGGCTTCCTGTACATCTTCCGGCAACGAGGTCGAGACGCCGTTGAGGTACATCTCATCGGTATTGAGGCCCTCGGGCTCAACGAAGATCTGATGCCGCTCGCGGTCGGGGAAACGCACCACCTTGTCCTCGATCGAGGGGCAGTAGCGCGGCCCGACGCCGACGATTTTGCCGCTGTACAGCGGCGAGCGCTCGATGTTTGCCTCTATCACGCGCTTCGTCTCAGGCGTTGAGAACGTGATATAGCACGGACGCTGCGGCCGATCGATGCGTTCATGCCGAAACGAGAACGGCTGCACCTGCGCGTCGCCGTGCTGTTCCTCCATCTTCGAGAGGTTGAGCGAGGAACGCGCGACACGCGGCGGAGTGCCGGTCTTCATACGCCCGATTCGAAAACCCGCGCGGCGCAGCCCGGCATCAAGCCCTTCGGCCGCCGGCTCACCGAGCCGTCCCGAGACGCGTGAGTACTCGCCGATGAAGATTGTCCCGTTCAAGAACGTACCGGTGGTCACGATCACGGTCTCGGCGCGGAAGCGTTTGCCGCGCTCGGTGACGACGCCCTCCACACGGCGCCCGTCGCGCGTGAACAGCAGATCGGTAACGGTATCTTGGAACAGCGTGAGGTTCGATTGCGACTCTAACGCCGCTTTCGCCGCAAGCTGGTAGGCGGTCTTGTCGGCCTGCGCCCGGGGTGCTTGCACCGCCGGCCCCCTGCTGCGATTCAAGATACGGAACTGAATCATCGTGTCGTCGATGAGCCGGCCCATCTCACCGCCGAGTGCGTCGATCTCGCGTACGATGTTGCCTTTGGCGAGTCCTCCAATCGCGGGATTGCACGAGAGCTTGCCGATGGTGTCGAGATTCTGCGTGATCTGTAGCACCGTACGCCCGAGGCGCGCGATCGCGAGCGCGGCCTCTATCGCGGCGTGTCCGCCGCCGATTACAATTGCGTTAAACTTCATAGTGCGTTGAATGCCTTACCGCGACGGATTTGCTCGTCAACCGAACGGGAACCGCTCGAGTTCCTGGTGCACCCGCTCGTCGTCGGCAAGATTGAGCTCGAGGAGGCGCCGCAGATGCGTTAGGCTCTCGGCATCGATCTCGAGGAATTTGAAGCCGAGATAGTCGCCGTCGCGCCGCACCAGCTCACCGGTAAACTCCATCGTCTCGGTTGAGCCCGAAAGCCGGAAACTGAGCTCGCCGGTGGCGGCATCCGGAACACGATCGGCGTGCAAGGTATGTACGAGAGCGCCCTTGAGCGAGATGTCGATCAGCGTCACCGCGACCGAGCTACGTTCAAAGCGGAACTGCCCGCCGGTTTCAAAGGGTGCGCGCGTGAAGTTGCGCTTACGCTGGTGTCCCACGACCGTTGCGTCTCCCGAGGATAAGTATGGTGAGGGCACGCGCAGCTGTCAATACGTGCGTCCGCTTACGTACGTCCGCTTGAGCCGCCCCCCCCTCTTACTTGCCGACGCAGAACTTCGAGAACATCGCATCGAGTATCTCGGCCGACGCCACTTCACCGGTAATCTCGCCTAAGGCCGAGAGCGCGTCCTGTAAATCCACCGCCACGAGATCGAGCGGCATAGCTTGTTGGAGGCCCTCGAGCACCGCGCCCAAGGCCGCCACCGCACGCTCGATAAGCGCTCTCTGCCTATCAGACTCTATCACCGCGGCCCCGTCTTCGCTGCCGCCGTCGGGAAGCACCGCCTCGCATAGGACCGCCTTTAGCTCCTGTAGGCCCTCTCCGGTAGCACTGCTCAGCGCGATAAAGCCGCGCGGCGCCTCGCGTTGCGTGAGGTCGACCTTGTTCCAGATCGGGATGACCGCCCCAGGACAGAGCTCTCGCACCCTCCCAAGCTCACGCCCGCGCTCGTCTTCAGGTTGAGGATCGGCGCCGTCGATGAGGTACAAAACCGCGGCGGCTCCCTCGATTATCGCTTCGCTACGCCGAATGCCCTCGCTCTCGATCTGCTCCTCGGTGTCGCGGAGCCCGGCGGTATCGTACAAGCTGATCGGCACCCCGTGTATCTCGATCCCTTGCTCGATGTAGTCGCGCGTGGTGCCGTGAACCTCCGAGACGATCGAGCGGTCTTCGCGCAACAAGAGATTGAACAACGACGACTTGCCGGCGTTGGTGCGTCCGGCGATCGCAACCGGCGCGCCGTCGCGCAGTTGCCGGCCGGTTGCGTACGTTGCAGCCAGCCGCTGCAGATCAACCATCGCGGCCTCGACCGCATCGATCGGCGCCTCGACCTCGCCGCTGTCTTCCTCGGGATAATCGAGGTGAATCTCGACCGCGGCCGTGATATCTACCAAGCGCGCTTTTACGGCGTTGATCCGCTCGGCGACCGAGCCGGAGAGTCGATGTAGTGCCAAGGCGCGTCCGCGTTGTGTGCGCGCGTCGATCAACTCGGCGACCGCCTCCGCCTGAGTGAGATCGAGCTTACCGGCGAGGAACGCTCGCAACGTGAACTCGCCCGGCTCGGCCGCGCGAAACCCGAGCCGTCGCAATAAACTCAGCACCGCTTCGATCGTGACGGGACTTCCGTGACAGACGAGCTCCACCGTGTCTTCGCCGGTATAGCTTCGCGGTTCCCGAAACACTACCGCGGTGAGCTCATCCACCACCGTGGCCGTTGTGCGGTCCAGAAGCCGTCCATACAGCACCGTATGGCTCTCGGCCTCCAACAGCGCCGCGGGCCGACTAAAGGCCGGTGCCAGCAGCCGCAGGCATCCCTCCCCGGAACAGCGTACAACCGCCAACGCGCTTCGGCCAAACGGCGTCGCGAGCGCGGCGATCGGATCATCATAGGTCATCCGGTTAGAGTAGCGAAAACCGAGCCTCCGAGCAAGGAACAGAACCGACCGGAACTGCCCCGCACCGTGTTGGTGACACCCAGCGCCGCCCGAAGCACCGACACACCGAAACACCGAAGCACCAACACGCTGCGTGGCATTTCACGCGGAATCCCTGTTATACTTCGTCCGGTATGACCGACGATATTGATCTGCACGGACTAACACCGGCACAGGCGCGTGAGTACACGCTGCAGTTTGTCGCAAACATGAAGGAGCTCGAGAACAGGCGTCGAGATTTGCGCCGCCGGTTCGAGAGTTGGGAACGCCGCGTGAAGCTTGCACGGGACAACCAGCGCGTCGATCTCGCGCAGGAAGCGATGCAGAAGCTCGACGAGATCACACGGCGATACCAGGAGCTTGGACGCGAGAAACGCGAGCTCGAGGTCAAAGTGGCGTTGCTCAAGCAACGGCTTCGCCGTCTCGAGCGCGAGCCACAGAAGACCGTCAACGCCGAGGGCTTGCTCGAACAACTCGAGCAGGTTGTCGGCAGCGACCAACAGCTCAAGGAGAGCATTGCTCGCGTGGAAGCCGACGATGAACTCGAAGAGTTGCGTCGTAAGCTCAAAGAACAGGAGGAAGAATGAGCCGCGAGCGAATCGCATTGTTTCCTGAAGCCGAGAGGCCGATTGTGTTCGGCCATCGCGGGTACTCAGCCATAGCGCCTGAGAACACCTTAGCGGCGTTTCAGTTGTTACTAGATCACGGAGTACCTGGGGTTGAGCTCGACGTTCATCGTTGTGCGAGCGGCGAGTTGGTGGTTATACACGACCATGAACTGTCGCGGCTCACCGGCGAAGGAGGGATTGTCGAAGACCTGTCTCTCGAGGAGCTGCGGCGGCGCTCGGTCGGCGCTTGGTTCTCGCCGGAGTTCGAGGCCGAACGCGCGCCGCTACTCACCGAGGTGTTCTCGCTGCTCGGCGACAAGGTCTACTACGATATCGAGATCAAACTGGAGACGCGCGAGCCGTCGGGGATAGAGGAGGCACTCGCCCGTTTGATCGACGAGTTCGGGCTCGAGAAACGTACGCTTGTCAGCTCGTTTAACCCGTATCCGCTGAAGCGCTTTGCAGCGCTTGGAACCGGCATTCCAACCGCGGTGATCTACTCAAACAGCAAGAGCGTTCCCAGGGGGCTGCGCAACGGCCAGGGCCGCTTCGTCGCTCGCTGCGACGTGCTGAAGCCCAACCGCCGCAAGATCAACCCGGTCACGCGCTTCTGGTACAACCGAGTTGAACGATATCCGCTGCTGACCTGGACGGTGAACTCCGAAGAAGAGGTGGACCGCCTACTCGCGCTGGAGGTCGACGGCCTGATCTCGGACGATCCCGGCATGGTTATGAGGCGCCTCGCGCCGCCCGTTTAACCGAGTAGCCGCTCACGGAAGTGTGGCGGCAAGTTGCTCCCCGATACGGTCTCCGAGCGCACGGAACGCGGCCGAGACCGCGCCTTCCGGTGAGTTGGCTCGGCTGCGTTGCGACACTGCGGTGGAGTACAGGACCTCTCCGGTCTCCACCTCCAGCACCGTGACGCTGCCGGATACGCGCACGATCGCCCCGTTGTCCTCGGTGACCTCGTCTATTCCGGCACGGCCCACCACAAGACGCTCGAAATCATCGCCGTGCTCGTCGCGCAGTTGCTCGAGCAGACCCCGGTGGTTCTCGTCCTGCAATAGGCCCGATTCGAGAGCGATCGCTTGCACCCGAAACTCCGACCGGCTGAGCGCGTCGACGATACCCGAGCGCGTTGCGCCCCGCCCGGTTGCGTTGCCCACCAAATCGGTATCGAGGAACGCGACGGCGGTCGGTACGTTGTGCGCACGCGACACTACCCGATAGCGAAACACCGTCTGCGACTCAACCGCGGTACGCCGGATCGCGTCGAGCTGCGGCCGATAGCGGTCGGGAAGCTCGGCGAGCGGGCCGAGAACAGGCTCAAGGTCTAATGTCATCGTTACGCCGGCACTACCGACCACCCGGGGTGTAGGATGACGAAAGCGAAGTACGCCTTCGTCGTCGGCGCTCATCACGACGCTTCGCATCCCCGGCCGGCCGTCGGCACGCGCATCCTGATACGAAATGCGCACGCGCGCGCCGGGGACCGGACGGCCGTCGACGGTTACCCGCAGCTCAAACGGCTCTTCGAACGGGGTTCGAACCTCCGTCTCGAGTTCGTCGGCGTGCTTATCGAGCCGCATCGCGGCGAGCAGACGGCGCGCCTCGTTGAGATTCCGTTCGGCGCGAATCTCGGCGTTCTCGAGCTGTGAGCCCGCCGCGGCGCGCGCCGCCTCGAGATAACTGCCGACCGCCTCGTAGGAGCGGCCCTCACGCTCGAGCTGCCGCGCCCGTTGCTCCGGCTCGGCAATCGCATCCTCGCGCTCCTGAAACAGCGCTTGCAATCGCTCGCGCTCGGCGTTCAGCGCAGCGTGTTCGTAACTGCCGAGCAGGTACACCGTAACCACCTCACCGCGCTCGGATCGGAAACGGTCGGTGACACGAAAGCCCGACAGCCGCGCATCGGCACGCTGCGTGATCTGCTGCTCAACATCGGTCTCGAACTGTTCAAGCGACGCGCGCGCGGTTGCGGTTGTTTCGCTTGTGACGCGCACGCCGAGATACCGAACAATCTCATCGATCATCGCAGCCGAGGCGCGGTCTTCGGCCTCGGCCGCGTCTCCTGCCGGGCTGCTCCCGGCCGCGACGAAGTACTCGTACTCGTCGTCGGAACGCGGGGGTTCCAGAACCCAGTTGGGCAGATCGCGGTCGTAGGCGCTCGGTGAGCCGGCACAGCCGCTCAGCGCGAGCACCACCACGACCGCCACAAGACCCGCAACGATTCCCGGGCGGGGCAGAGGCAAAGCATTTCGCGTTGTTACAGCAGCCACCGGCACCCCCACCGAGCGCGTTAGAGCCCGCGCTCGAACGCTTCCTTGACGCGGTCGCGCACGGTTCGCTCTTCCTCGCTCTCGACGCTGCCGTCGTTGCGGTCGAGCGCATCCTGCACCATGCGGTTTAGCGTGTCCTGCGGAATGGTGTAGAGCACCACATAGGTGTAAGCGTCTTCATCGACGTCCCCGTCGGAGTCGAAGTAGCGCATCCTGACCCAGTAGTCCCGCGCACGGCGATATCCTGAGACGGTAGCGTCGGAGACGCTCGCGACAACCTGCTCCATGTAGTTCTCAACGAGATCCATATCGCCTGCCGCCGCACCGGCGAAGCGTGTCTGCACGCGGTTCTCGACTTCTTGAGTGATCGCACTCTGCGCGGTGAACTGTTGCGTCCAGATCTCGGCGCCTTGCAGACTCTGCGCGCGCGGCGACTCAAACCGGAAGACGTAGTAGTCTTCATATTGATCGAGCTGCTCGAGCTCGTCGACCTCCATAGTCACCCACTCGGGCACCGGAGTTCCCCACTTATGGTTACGATGATCGAGCATCTCGGGCTGCCGAGTTGTCGGCTCCGGCGCCGGCGCCCGTTCCGGCTCTTCCTCAGGGGCGCTTGCACACGCCGCTGCTAACACTGCGACCAAGATCGCAAACAACCCAACACGAATACCCGCCTTCATCCTTGTCTCCTCCTCGCTATCGGTTACGTAACCTGCCCGGCCTTATAGACCGGTATCAAACGTCATCGAGTTCCCTCGAGTTATCACATGATACATGTTCTGCAGACCGGGAACGATCTCCGAGGTCTCGTACAACAAGTCCTCGAGGTCGTCTACTCGGCCGAAGTAAAACACCGTGTAACGCGTCTCGTCCGCGGTCTGCGATACCGTGATCAAGTCCGAGACCTCGGCGCGAAGACGGCGACGAAACTCACTCATCATGCGTGCGTCGAGCGTGTTCTGGATCACGAGTTCGTAACGCACGCCGCGTGCAAGATAGCCCTGCATCTGGCGCTCGGACTGCTCGACTACCACCGGCATCGCCTGGTACACCGTAGACTGCACCGCGTTCAGCACCGCCTCGCGCGCCCCGCTGCGGCTAAAGGTACGCGGACTCTGCCGAGTGACCGCCCCGAGCAACTGTCCCGTAGACGTTTCAAAAATCCGCATCGTGACGTGCGCGGTACCGTAATGGCTGTCTGCCCGGCTGTCGTGGGAGGTCTCGAGGTCTATCTCGATATAGACGTCGGCATTCAAGCGCTGCGCGATCCACTGTAGCATTCCGATCTCGCGGCCGGTCTCGGCTTCGTAGACGTACTCCTGCTCGCGGCGCAGTCGCTCCACCTGGGCGGAGTCTACCGCGATGAAGTCGTTACCGGCCAGATACCGGTTGGCCTGCGCAATCGCGTTCTGTTGCAGAAACTCATCGACCTCCGAGTCTTGGTTGAAATACACCATATAGGTCATGGTGTCTATGTAGCGATTGATGAAGCGCTGCTGCTCAGGCGTAGCCTCGTCCCACGCCTCGGAGCGGTCGGCTCGCGCGGCTACCTCTACCTCTCCATCCGCTACCGCCCGCTCGGTCACACCGTTTGTGCCGGTTGCAGGTGCGTCGTCGGCGGTGTGAGCGCCGGATTCGTCGCCCGCCGAGCCGCCGCGCGCCCCGATGCGATGTGCATCGAGCACCGACTGTACCGCCGGAATGTCGACGCGAATCCGCAGCTCGAACAGCATCTCCATATCGTCTATCGTGCCGAGGTTCTCGCTGCGTAACCGCTCCATAGTCTCGTTGTAGACGTAGCGATTTGGGTTGCGCGTGGAGTACAGCACCTCCTCGAGAGTAGCCTCGTGCCGGCGCTCGGCCTCTTCACCGATGAGATCAATTACCGCGTTGCGAACCGCGTCGATCTTCGCCGAGTTCATCGCGGTTCCAAGCGTCTCGCCTCGCCCCACACCGTAATATGTTTCGGCCTCGGCGGTTACTTCATCCTCCGCAGAGCCGTTGGGGGTGCTCGCGCAGGCTCCGAGAAATACAACAACACCGAGCAGCGCGAGCATCATAAGCGCTTTGCGCCGTCCGATCGCGGTTTCTGAATGTCTTTCAGTCTTTGAGCTGTTCATCACTTAAAGGTTAGCCCCAGACCAACCACAATTCCACCGTAGCTGCCGAAAAAACGGTCGACGACGGTTTCGTTGAAGACCTTATCGTATAGACCAAACCACTGCGCAAAGCCCACCTCCGCCACCAGCATGCTGTCGCGCGTGATGAGGTAGCTTGCAGCCAACTTGAGGTTCCCCCCGACGTGGGTGGTATAGAAGTCGTCGCTGAACAACGAGTCGTTGAACGGCACCGCACCACCGAACCCCACTCCGAAACTAGGATTCAGCTTGAGTCGCCCGAGGTACCAGTTGCTTTCCGCGCCGACGTACACATTGGCCGGAAACAAAAACGCGAGAAGCGTGCCGGTGAACGGCACCTCGAACCCTGCTTGCGGCCGGACCCGAAAGTAGCCACGGCTGGCGGTTGCCTTCACCCCGGCGACGAAGGTGCTGCGCCCGTAGCGCCGGTCGAGCGGGATGATCAGGTTTCCGTACGGCGTAACATCGATGCCGTAGCGCGGCACCTCCTGCAGTTGATCACCGACCTGCACCCCGGGGTTGGAGTACAAGAGGCGCCCGATCGAGAACTCCTCGCGAACATCGCTTATCACGATCATGCCGGTTTCGTCCACCGTGCGATGCCCGGTGGGCGTCCGCCGCTCGTGCACAATCGCGAACTCGTCGCCGCGCCGCACGCCGAGGTTGCGTCCGAGCTCGAGTATCACGGTTCGCCCCGCGACGTCGAGCACTCCGCTTCGCAGTTGAAAGATATCCATACTACGCAAACGGTACTCGAGCTGTGGCGCAATTCCGTTCACCGCTGCTCGCATCGCGGCAACCGCGTTTTCGTCGCTGCCGCTGGTGGTTACGAAGAACTGACCGATCGTGGATTGATCGCGCGCATCGATGAAGGTGAACGAGGTCTCGATCTCGGCTTCGTACTCACGACCGCGCGCGGCAACGTTGTAATACGAAACCGAGGGGATCACGATGATGAAGCCGCCCACGAGGCGATCGAAGTCTTGTTCGGTAAACGCCTCCTCTCCGAGCAGCACTTCCTCCGGTAGCTCGAGGGTACGCTCGCGGTGACCGCGTAGCAGCCCGATGAAGGCGTCGACATTGTCGGCGTTGAGCCTGTGATTAAGGCCGATTACATCGAAGCGGCCGAGATTGATGAAGACGCTCCGAATGTGTTCGTCTACCGCTCCAACCGCACGGCGAAAGATGTCGGTGGTTTCCGACTCCACGCGCCGCTCGTAACCGAACACGCGCCCGAACTGCACCGAGGTACGCTCGCGTGGCACCGGATCACGCGGCGCGCCATAGTAGTCTAACCGAAAAATCGCAATCTCTTGCCGCTCAGAGAACTCTTGCGCCGCGGCCGGACCGGTTGCCACGCAAACCAGTACGAACACGGCGCAAAGTAGCCGGTATGCGCCAGGATTTCGTACCTTCATGCCCCTCACTCCTGTGCTATAGACAAGGTATCGCGCGGCCCGCGCGGCTTAGTATACTATACGCCGTGTGAGGACGTCAGCTCCACGGTCTCCGCTATAGGACGAAAAAGACTCGATAATACCGCAGAAGCCGTTGGTCCCGCCCACAACGGTTCTGCCGGGTGCCACACGTCGTGGGTCGGACCCCTCCGCTTCCCGCGCTTCAGTTGTAACCGGCCGCGTGCCTCCCAAACGCCAATCCTTGTCGTTCAGCTCGGTTACAAACTCTTCTGCCCCCGCCCCGCGACGGTTGGAGAGCCGAATCAGGGTGTCGTCTTTTCGCGGGACTACCATCACTCGCACCTGTGACGCCTCCCCGGCCTCAAACATGCGCTCTCCGGTCTCGATCTGCACCGATCGCTCCCCGGACCAAATCGAGAGTATCAGACGGCCCTCCTCGGCCGTCAATACCACGAGCCCAATCGCGTCGTCGCTATCGCTTACGGTGCTGAACACGTGCCGGTTGTCTTGCTCGGTCGGTAGATACATCTCGAGCTCAATCGTGAAGGCCTCTACCGCACCGTCGCGCACCGGTAACATGAAGTCCGAAAGCTCGAACCCGTCGCCGGACTCAAGCCAGTACCCAAACACCTCGTCTCGTACCGCGAGGCGCGGCGTGCCGATCTCGGTTGCGCGCTCGGCCGAATCGGCCGCCAACTGTGGGCGCACACCGCTGTCGCGCAGATTTCCACGCAGCGCGAAACGCGAAAAACGCGGATCACCGTCGCCGAGTCCGGCCCGCGGACGGTCCTTCACAATCAGCTTATGATTGTAGGTGATCGGACCCTCGAACCCATACTCGCCTCGTCCCGAGGGTGGTCTTACCGGAAACAACTCGAACTGCGCGAGATAAACACCTTCGGACTCCGGGCTATGAAGCATCACCTCGAACCGACCGTTATCCACCTCTGCAGTGTGGCTTCGACCCGCGAAATGCACCCGCACAAACGGCGAATGATCCTCGGGATGCTCGATACGACCAATCAAGATTCCGTCGGAGTTCGGTACAAACGCGGCAGGGTACGAGGACACGCGCGCAAACTGATAGCTCCCGGTACTGTAGAAAAAATCACGCACTAACTGCTCGATTTGCCGGCCTTCTAACAAGACCGCAACCTCGAGCTCGTATAGACCGGCCGACAGATCCTCGGGAAGGCGGAGTTTGGTGGAAGTAGTGGCTTCGCTAAGCTCCAACGACCCCTGGGAGACTACCCGAGAGCGATCGGTTGTGCGCACCACCCAGTCAAGCACCAAAGGCTCGACCGTAACGGAAGCATCGACTCCCTCGTTCCCGGCGCTTCCGGCTCCTCCGGCTTCCCCGGCATCGCGAGAAGCGGTGTCGGTTCGAGCGGCGCCGTCGTTGCGCTGGGCCGAGATCGAGACCTCAATATCGTTAGAGACAATGCTTCCGTGAGCGATGGTCTCGAGCGAAACGGAGATATCGTCGTTATCGATCTCGAAGAACAGCGAGTTCCCTTCGCAGCCGAACGTTGTGAACAGCGGAAGCAGCGCCACCGCGATCGTCGCCACGGCTGCGGCCGTGTTAAGCCTACGCATCAATTTCTCTTAGTCGTTCCCGTGATCTCAATCTACCACGAGGCTTGGACTTTTCAAATGTTTCTACCGGGTTTATGCTTAGTGCCAATGCGACCTACACAAGCCGTCATTCACCTTGGCAATCTCAGACATAATATCACAGCCTTGATGGAACACACCGCCCGTCACGATCCGAACCGGCGCCGCCCGCTCTTCTGTGTTGCGGTTAAGGCCGACGGATACGGCCATGGGGTGTGCGAAGTCGCCGAGACCGCGCTCGAACTCGGCGCCGAGTACCTCGGTGTCGCCGCGGTGAGCGAGGCTGAGAAGCTGCGCGCTCACGGTGTTCGCGCCCCAATACTGCTGTACAGCCTCACCGACCCTACCGAGTTCGATACCATCGCCGAGCTCCGGTTGGCTCCGTTTGTGGCCGACGCCGCGTATATCGCCGATCTAGATCGCGCTGCGGCCGAACGCCGGCGCGTTATCGGCGTGCATCTGAAGGTGGACACCGGGATGGGTCGCATCGGCTGTCGGCCGGCCGAAGCGCGGGAACTCGCCGCTCAGGTAATCGCCTGCGAGCATCTCCGGCTCGACGGAGTCTGCACGCACTTCCCGGTGGCCGACACGCCCAACTCGAGCTTCACGCGCGAGCAGGCGGCGCGGTTGTCCGAGGTCGTGAGCGAGATTCGCACCGCCGGTATAGACCCCGGAATTGTGCACGCCGCGAACTCGGGGGCGGTTATCGAGTATCCCGAAACATGGTTCGACATGGTTCGCCCCGGCATCTCGGTGTACGGCTATTACCCTTCGGGCGACCAGGACCGCCCGCTCGAGCTCAAGCCGGTGATGGAGTTTCGCTCGCAAGTTGTCTTTACCAAGCGTGTACCAAAGGGCACCGGTCTATCGTACGGACTGAGTTACCACACCACCCAAGACACCACAATCGCGACGGTGCCCGCCGGCTACGGGGACGGCTTCAATCGACTGTTATCCAACCGCGGCGAGGTGCTGATCCGCGGCACCCGCTACCCAATCGTGGGGCGCGTCTGCATGGATCAGTTCATGGTCGATATCGGCCCGGAGCCCGAGGTTCAAACCGGCGACGCCGTGACGCTGTTCGGCCCCGATCGCGCCGGGCCCAGCGCCGAGGAGATCGCAGACTTGACCGGCACCATTCCATACGAGGTAACCTGCAGCCCTACCGCTCGAGTTCCGCGCGTGTACCGTTGAGCTCGGCGTAGGCCGCCGCGACGTTGATCACGGTCTTGGCTGCCGCACCCATCGCGCGAACCGCAACCCACTCATACCGCCCATGTAGGTTCTGAGCGCCCGAGAAGACGTTTGGAGTAGGCACGCCCATCTCGGTGAGGCGCGCACCGTCGGTCCCGCCTCTGATTTTGCTGAACTTCGGCTCGACCCCGACTGCTCGAACCGCGCGTTCCACGAGCTCGAGGATCTCGGGGTGCCGGTCTATCTCGGCCCGCATGTTGCGATACTGCTGCTCGATCTGTAGCTTCACTTGCGCACCCGGAAACTTGGCTTCCAGGCCGGCGGCAAGCGCCTCAAGATACGCAATTCGCCGCTGGAGCTCGGGCACGGTGAAGTCTCTAACGATGAGGTCCACCTCAGCGCTCCCGAGCCCCGCGCGCAACTCAACCGGGCAGTAGAAACCGTAATCGCCGTCGGTTGCCTCGGGTGACTCGCTGCGCGGAAGCGCGGTAACGAACTCGGCCGCAACGATGGCGGCGTTTACCAAGCGGCCGCGCGCGTAACCGGGATGCACCACCTGCCCGGTAATCGCGGCGCGCACTCGGTGGGCGTTGAAACACTCAGGCTCTATGCTACCTTCGAGCCCGCCGTCGATGGTGTAGCAAAACCGCGACTGAAGCCGCTCGAGCGGGAAGCGGTCCATCCCGCGCCCTATCTCTTCGTCGGGAGTGAAAGCGAACTCTATCGGTCCGTGTGGCATATCGGGGTTGCGCATGAGGAAGGCTGCCGCGGTAACGATCTCAGCCACCCCTGCCTTGTCGTCGGCGCCCAGGAGGGTGCTGCCGTCGGAGGTGATGATGGTTTCGCCGATATAGTCCCGCAGCGCAGGCGAGTCTGCCGGATCAAGCCGGTAACCGTGGCCGAGCTCGAGCGGGCCGCCGTCGTAATCGTGGTGCAGCACCGGTGTCACGTTCTCGCCGCTCATATCGGGTGAGGTATCCAAGTGCGCAAGAAAACCAACCGCCGGTACGTTTTCGCAGCCCCGAGTCGCCGGCAGGCGCGCGATAACATAGCTGTGTTCATCGAGCTCGAGGTCCTCGATCCCAAGCTCGCGCAGCTCGGTTTCAAGCATCTGCGCGAGCCGACGTTGCCCCTCGGTTGAGGGGGTCTGGGGGTTGTGTCGATCCGAGGTGGTGTGCACCCGCGCATAGCGCAGAAACCGCGCGACCACGTCCTCCTCAAACCACGCGCGCTCATGAGCGAGCGACAATAGACCGTTTGCGTGCTTCGCCATGAACGTGACGGTACCAAATCGAAACGCCCGGCGCAAGCTCATCGCCCGGCCCGCGCATTTCCCGGCCGCTCGTCGCCCAGCCCGCGTTGCCCGGTCGCGCATCGCCCGGTCGCCGGTTTTGACACGATCTTCACACACTGTTCATGCCGCCTGGATTCGCGTGTCGTAGCTTCTCGCGTAAAGGCAAACGCGAAACCAACGACAAACAAGGAGTGCAGTGATGCAGAAGCGCAAAACAGTTGCACGATACGGGGCAGTCCTGTCCGCGGCCCTGTTAGTTGCGTTCGGGCCCGGCGCGGCGTTCGCGCAGTTTGAACAACCGGCCCCCGACGACCCGGCGCTCCCGGACCAACCGGCTCCGGAACAGCCGGCACCGGATGATCCGCCTCCGGATATGCCGGATGACGACTTCGCGCCGCCACCCGAGGATCCATGGGAAGATGAACAGGACCCGTGGGACGAGGATGCCGAGGATCCGTTCGACGACGACGACTGGGATGAGGCCTGGGACGAAGAGCCGGAGTTCGACGACTCATTTCCGGAAGCCGAAGACGGGTTCCCGGAAGCCGATGAGGGCTTCCCCGCACCTGAGGAGGGCGAGGGATTTCCCGACCCTGAACCACCCGCTGACCCGCAGATGCCGGGCGACGAGGGAATGCCGGAGCAAGCCCCGGCGCCCGATCAGCCCGCTCCGCAGCAGCCCGCTCCGCAGCAGCCCGCACCGCAGCAGCCCGCACCGCAGCAGCCGGCGCCCGATCAGCCGGCACCCGACCAGCCGGCGCCCGACCAGCCGGCGCCTGAAGATCCCCAACCCGACGGCGGGTTGCCTCCGACCGAGGATCCGTTCTAACGCCGAGACAACGGATCGTAAAACGACCATGCCTCCATCCCGCCGGCCGCATCTTAGATGCGGCCGGCTTTCTTCTTTTCGCCGATTCTGATACATCTGAACATAATGTTTGATACCGTACTGCTCCCACTGAGTCTGCGCGAGAGTTCGGCGCTGCTCGAGCGCATCGTCACCGCCCTCAAGGCATTCGGAGCGCGCGAGATCGTGTTGCTTCATGTGCGCTCCGGCCCGGTCGCCGCAAGCAACAAGACGAAACTTGAGGAACGTGCCTCTGCGATCTCTGAGCCTAACCTTAGATGCCGCACGCTCGTGCGCTCAGGCTCGGTTGCCTCAACCGTAGCGTTAACCGCGGCCGAGCAAGGCTGTGACCTGATTGCATTCCCCTGGCGCCGCAAGAGCTGGATACAGCGAAGCCTTGTCGGCAGCGTAACCAAGGATATCGTGCGGCTGTCGGACCTCCCGGTGTTCGTGTACAAGCAGGCACGCAGCTCGACGCACCCCGTCGGCGCCGCCTCTGCGCCCAGCGAAGCGCGGACGATCATGTACGCCACCGACTTCCAGGATAGCGATCGCGTCGTCATTCCGTATCTGCGCAGCTCCAGCCGTTCCGCCGGCGACCTGCTGCTCATCCATGTTGGAGAGCGCGCGCCCGACCCGGCAGCCGAGGGTAGGCGCATCGCGCGCGTACAAGCCGATCTCGACCGCCTCGCAGAGGAGTGCCGCGAAAGCGGGGCGACCGTACGAACGCACTCGGTCGTCGGCAGACCACGAAGCGCGATCGTACGTCAGGCTTATCGCAACAGCGTTGGAGTGCTGGTCATCGGTAAAGCGGACTCCGAGCGGGCAATCACTACGATGCTCGGCTCAACCGCCGAAGCGATCGCGTACAATGCACCGTGCTCGGTCTTGATCGTTCCGCGCACACCGCACACGGAGGCACGACATGGCGTCTAAGCATGCGGTATTCGTTGTTTCGTTGATACTCGTCGCGCTGTTTGTCGGGGTCGGGATCCTCGCTCCCGAGGAGCTTGATGTCATAACCGGTCGCATACATGAGACGGTAATCGCGAGTTTCGGTTGGGGCTACTTGCTTGCGGCATTTGCGTTTGTCATCTTCAGTCTCTATATGGCGTTCGGCCCTTATGGCCGTCTGCGATTAGGAAACGATTTCGAGAAGCCGCAGTACACCTACTTCGGCTGGTTCAGCATGTTGTTTGCGGCGGGTATGGGCATCGGCTTGATCTTCTGGGGTGTCGCCGAGCCGTTGAGTCACTATCTGCAACCACCGGACTACATCGCGCCGCAGTCGGGTGAAGCGGCCGGGTTCGCGGTGGCGTATAGCTTCTTTCACTGGGGCGTTCATCCCTGGGCGATCTACATCGTAATGAGCCTCTCGATTGCGTATTTCTCGTTTCGTCGCGGCATGCCGCCGCTGATCTCCAGTTGCTTTTATCCGCTGATTGGCGAGCGCATTTACGGCGGTCTCGGGTACGCGATCGATATCCTCGCGGTGTTCGCGACGGTGTTCGGTATCGCCACCTCGCTTGGACTCGGGGCGATGCAGATCACCGGCGGGCTTGCGGCGGTGCTGCCGATCGCGGGCGGCATAGGGGCAACCTTGATCGTTATCGCGGTGGTGACGGTGCTGTACATGATCTCGAGCATGGTGGGACTCGATAAGGGCATTCAGGTCTTGAGCCGCGGCAACGTAATGGTTGCGCTCGCGCTGATGACCGCGATGCTGATTCTGGGGCCAACCGCTTATATTCTCAACGTCTTCACCACCACGATCGGCGAGTACCTCGCGTCGCTGGTCTCGCGCAGCCTGGATGTCAATCCGTTTGAAGGGCACGCCTGGACACAGTCCTGGACGCTCTTCTACTGGGCGTGGTGGATCTCCTGGTCACCGTTCGTCGGGTTGTTTGTCGCGAGCATATCACGCGGGCGCACGGTGCGGGAGTTTGTGCTCGGAGCGCTCGCGGTGCCGGCGTTGCTGACGTTCTTCTGGTTTGCGGTGTTCGGCGGAGCGTCGCTGCACCTCGAGCTCGAGCGTGGCATCTCGATCGCCGAGCGGGCGGTAGCGGACGTGCCGACCGCGTTGTTTGAGGTCTACGCATACTACCCCGGAGCTACCGCGATGACCGCAGTTACCCTGGTATTGCTCTCGGTGTTCTTTATAACCTCCGCCGACTCGGCTACCTACGTACTCGCGATGATGACCTCTCAGGGGAACCTCTCGCCGCCGATCTGGAAGCGAGTTACCTGGGGAGTATTGCAGTCGAGCGCCGCCGCGGTGTTGTTACTATCCGGCGGGCTCGAGGCGCTACAGCGCATGGCGATACTTGCGGCGCTCCCGTTCACGGTTGTGATGCTGTTAATGGCCCGCGGACTGCTCAACGCCATGCGCTATGAGCGGCTGCACGAGCGCTCATCCGGGCCCACATCGCCGCAAAGCGCCGTAACCGCCCCGGCCGAATCGCATGAGCCCGCCGCCGGGGATTTGCCGAAGAGTTAGATTTTGCGTAGTATAGGCAGTGCATGAGTATTCCACGCTTCCCCGAGTTCGCACCGATTTCGTTCGAGATGCAACCCTCACTCCATCCCGACCTCGCGCTGCAACCAGACGGCATCTCGGAGTTTACCTTTGCGAATCTTTATCTGTTCAGGCACACTTACGGCTATCAACTGAGCAGCCTCACCGACGAGCACCTCGCGATCTCAGGCACCAAAGAAGGAAAGCGTTTTTTTATGCTGCCGTGCGGGCTCCCGGATGATAAGGGCATTGTTCGCGAGCTCTTCGAGGAGCACCATTACCTCAAAGGACTCGCCGAGCGCTTTGCAGATGCGTCGCGCGTCACACTAGAGCGCATGGGGTTCAACGTACAGGAGGACCGCGACAACTTCGATTACCTGTATCTGCGCAGCGCTCTCGAGGAGCTGCCGGGGCGGAAGTATCACAAGAAGCGAAACCTCATCCGAGCATTTGTGAACAACTACGACTACTCCGAGTATCCCATCCGCAAGCCCGACGCACCGAAGGCGCTCCGCATCCTCGAGCGCTGGACCGAGCAGCGCGACGACGCCGGGGATTACAAGGCCGCACGCGAGGCGCTGGAGTACATGCGCGCCTTAAAGCTCAGCGGCTATCTCGTGGAGGTCGAGGGCGAGCCCGCAGCCTATACGCTCGGAGAGCCGGTCGCTAAAGGGCGCGCGTTCGCGGTGCATTTCGAGAAAGCGGTCGGCGACTACAAAGGCATCTATCAGTTCATCAATCGCGCATTCGCAGCGGTGCTACCGAAGCATTACGTTTATATCAATCGCGAACAGGATCTCGGCGACCCCGGCATGCGGCAGGCCAAGATGACCTACCGCCCGTCCGGGTTCGTCAAGAAGTATATCGTAACCAAGACCGAGACGCAGTCGTAAACGCAGCTTCAGTTCGGCGGGTAGCGAGAATCTGCGCCCAAAAACATACGTTTTTGTAGATAGGGCCCTACAGTACCTACATAAACGTAGGATAAATTGGTTACTGGAGCACAACACGTACGCTACGCAACGCCCTATAGGTCGTTGAAAGATATGTAGTTAACAGGACCTTCCGTATTTGGCACGGTAGTTGCTTAAATGGAAGCAGGAAACAACGCAATCGTATAAGGAGCACAACATGGGTTTGACAAACTCTCCGCAGGATGTACTCGCTCTCATGGAGAAAGAAAACGTGCAGGTGGTGGACCTGCGGTTCATGGACTTCCCGGGACTATGGCAGCATTTCTCGGTACCGGCTCACGCCATCGACGCCGACGCGTTCGAGGAAGGCCTCGGGTTCGACGGCTCGAGTATCCGCGGTTGGCGGGCGATCAACGAGTCCGACATGATCGTCAAGCCGGTTCCGGACTCGGCCTTCATAGACCCATTTACCACGCACAAGACACTCGTCCTGATCTGTAACATCTGCGACCCAATCACGGGTGAGGACTACACGCGCGACCCGCGCAACATCGCGCGCAAAGCCGAGAACTACATCAAGAGCGCCGGCGTCGCCGACGTCGCCTACTTTGGGCCGGAAGCCGAGTTCTTCATCTTCGACGATATTCGCTTCGACCAGAACGAGCACTCGGGTTACTACTTCCTCGACTCGGTTGAGGGGCGCTGGAACACCGGCCGAGAAGAAGACCCGAACTTGGGCTACAAGCCGCGCTACAAGGAAGGGTATTTCCCGGTGCAGCCGACCGACAGCATGCACGATATCCGCACCGAGATGATGCTCACGATGGAGTCGATGGGCATCCCGGTAGAGGCGCATCACCACGAGGTCGCGACCGGCGGACAGAGCGAGATCGATATGCGCTTCGGCAAGCTTGTCTGGATGGCCGACAACTTGCTCAAGTACAAGTACATCATCAAGAATACCGCAAAGAAGCACGGCAAGACCGTGACCTTCATGCCGAAGCCGATCTGGAACGACAACGGCAGCGGCATGCATATCCATATGTCGTTCTGGAAAGACAACAAGAACCTCTTCTACGGCGACAACTACGCCGGGCTCTCTCAGACCGCGCTGTACGCGATCGGCGGACTGCTCAAGCACGCCCCGGCGGTGCTCGCGTTCACCAACCCAACCACCAACAGCTACAAGCGCTTGGTGCCCGGGTACGAAGCCCCGGTGAACCTCGCTTATTCGCAGCGCAACCGTTCCGCGGCAATACGCATCCCGATGTACTCCGCGAGCGAAAAGGCGAAACGCTTTGAGTTCCGCTGCCCCGACCCCAGCTCAAATCCATACCTCGCGTTCGCAGCGATGGTGATGGCGGCGGTAGACGGCATTCAGAACAAGATCGAGCCCGGTGACCCCCTGGACAAAGATATCTACGACCTTCCGCCACAGGAAGCGGCCAAGGTGCCGAAAACCCCCGGTAGTCTACGCGCGGCACTCGAGGCGCTCGAGGCCGATCACGAGTTTCTCCTGCGCGGCGACGTCTTCACCGAGGACGTGATCGAGACCTGGATCGACTACAAAATGGAGAACGAGGTCATGGCCCTAGACCTGCGCCCGCATCCGTGGGAGTTCTCGTTGTATTACGACATTTAGCGCTGCTGGTTTAGTGCTGCTGGTTATGCTGCTCATGCGGCAGCCCGCCGCACGAGGTTTAGATTGGTTTCGACGAGAGACAAGCGTTCGGCGAAGCGTTTGTTTCCATGTGGTACCCTCCACCTTTGGCTCCGGGCGTTGCCCGGAGCCTTTCCTATGTGCGGGGGCCATGCATTACAGCACGCGATGCATGCGGTACAGCTCGCGTTGATCGTACCGGCCGTCAAAACTGAACAATGCATGCAGGTGCGGATCGGCCTGCCAGAGCGCTTCTTCATCGACCACAAATCGGCCGGGCTTGAGGTACCTCTTGCCGAGGTGGAACACAAAGTTCACCGAGTCGGAGATGATATCCCCGGTTTGACCGCTGTCCTCGTAGACGGTGTCGCCGGTAGTGAGCGCGAGCCGAAACCCTACCGAGTGTGAGAGCCCAAGCCATTCCACCGCCATCAGCGTCTGCGACAGCATCAACCGGACGCAGTCGCGCAAGACCGGGCAGTGGCGTCCGTCGAACGGAATCAAAAAGAGCCCCGCGGTGTCCGACCACATCCAGGCACGCGCGTTGTGCCCTGCGAGCTCGGACTCGAGATACGAGCGAAAGCTCCCGGCAAGGCGCTCTATCCTGCGTGTACTCCAGATGCGGCGCAGCTCGTTGTCTAGGTCCAGCTCAGCGTACAGCATCAAGAAGGTGTACTCCTGCGATGAGCGCACCGCTCCCCAGTCCAGACCGGACGGACGATACGCCGCCATCCGCTCGGCCGCCGCCGGCGAAAGCGTCATGCGTTCGGCGAGTTGTACCCCTACCGGCGCCGAGTCACTAGGATTCACCGACCGCCCCACATCGGCGTCGGCGAGCGACCCGTGGCCGTTGTTCTCTTCCGAGCCGTGTAGCTCGTCGTCACCGTTGCGCGCATAGGCCTGCTCAAATAACGAGACCGCGCGCTTGACGCGCTTTGGGTGCACCCCGCTCTCGAGTACGTTTGGCCCGAGATAGTCTACCGCCCCGGCATGAAACAGCTCGGCCGGGTCCGGCACCGCCTCCGCGCCGTCTATCACCCCTACCGCGTGCTCCGGCCCCCGCGTGAGGTAGCGCAAGGCTCGGTCGCGGCTGTGGTCGGAATCACCATCGAGGTCGTAGTACAGAAGCGCGGGCTCGGAGAGGCTACGCAACACGCCTCGCAGCTCATCCTTACGGTAGAACTCGAGCGAGTACGTGCGACTTCGCTCAACGGCAGCGAAGCTCTCGCGGTAGCTCTCGTCGTCGGTGAACACCACTACACGGGTCACGGCGTCTCCTCGATGCAAATTCGATACTGATAGTAGCGATGCCCGTTCCGCTCGGCAACCGGCCGGAGCCGCGCAGCGAACAGACGGTCTAACGAACCGTACACCGCGTCCGAAACCGTGAGCGAATCGGGCTCGGTGTAGTTGGCCTCGATCTCGGACACCGCGTGAAGCGCTTCACCCGTCATGTCTTCGAAGCGGTCATTGTACTCGCACAGCCCGCTGTGCAAAGCCAGGCGAACGCGCAGCGGCTCATCGAGCGGGGAGTCCAGCAGGTTGAAGAGAAATATGCTGTTGATAATCTCCATTGAGGCCGCGAAGGCGCGGTTGTTGCGCTCAGCGTCGATAAACGCGGCCAACCCACCGTCGCCTTGCCAGCTCCAAACGCGCCCGTTGCGCCCTTCCACTTCTTCGCGCAGCATGCGGCGCAACGCCGCGTAGGCACCCTCAACACGATCGGCAGGATACCGGCGAACCAGCTGCGAGTTACCGGCGATATCAAGCCGCAGCAGTGTGAAACTGCGCGTGTCGCCGGGCTGCAGCACGCCCCAGTTTCGCGTCTTGCGACGCTCAACGTCCTCCACGAACCGTAGCGTGTCGTAATCAAAGATGTAGCCCGCCTTCACGAGTTGATCGTAGATCTCTTGCAGGCCGGGGAAGCGATAACTCCGCCCGATAAACCCATTCTCTTGAATCTGAATCAGCAACGAGATAAACGACAAAAAACTCCCGGAGGCGGCGATATCGTGCACAATTTGGCGCGCCGCGTCTTGGGTGGGAATCGGGATACTCTCCGGGAAGCCGGTGCGCTGGTGGAGATCGTAATCGCCGAGCACACGGCGTGCAAGCACCACCATGGTGTGCACGTCGAGCGACTGGGCAAGTGTCTCTGTACACAGTTTTCGAAGCCGCGCTCGGATCTGCATAAATGCTCTGTATGTTACAACTTTCTCAATTTACCGCGCCAAACGCCCGTTCGCGCCAAGCGCCGGGCCGGGCCGGGTGCACGCGCTCAGCGCGCGAACCGCGTGGCCTTTTGCCCGACACAATCCGCAATTGTAATAGCTTCTCAGAATAAATTCCAGCGTTTGTGTTCTTTGTTCAGAAGGTGCTATGATTAAAGCACTAATCCATCTTGAGGAGCCGGATATGAAGCTATTAGGTAAGAAGATTACACCCACCGTATTTATGATCCTCGCCGTTTTTCTGTTGGCGCTCGCCCCATCGCAGGCCTTCGCCGACACCACCTTCGAAGACATCAAAAAAGGTATGGACAACGCGGCCGATACCTTCTCCACCACGCTGCCGTTTTACTCAACGCTGGGGCTCAACACCCCCGACGCCTACATCGGGCAGCTGCTGCGCGTCCCGCCCAACATCACCGTCGGCGCGAGCGCGGGAGCTGTGTTTATCCCGGCAGGCGCGCTCGACGACATCCTCGACGAGTTCGGCGTTGAAGTGCCCAGCGCGCTCGACACCTTCGTGGGAGCGCCGATGCCCGCCGCCCTGCTCGACGCGCGCTTCGGAGGTGTTGCCTACCCGTTTGACTTTGGTGTAAAGGTCGGCTACCTTCCCGAGTTCGACGTTCCCGGCACCGACGCCTCGCTCGACTACCTCCTCGTGGGCGCCGACATCCGCACCCCGGTCTTTCGCGGCCCCGGCCCAATCCCCACCGTCTCGGTCGGCGCCGGCGTCAACTACGTCAGCGGCCACATGAGCTTCCCGATTCAAGACGTGACTGTAACCGACGGCGACGGCAACAACGACGTCACACTTGAGGACGCCGTGTTTTCGGCCGACTGGAGCGCTACGGTGTTCGACCTCAAGGCGCAGGCCTCGAGCAATTTGCTCATTTTCACGCCGTACGCCGGCCTCGGCGCATCGTACGCTCTTGCCGACACGGAGTTCGCCGTAGAAAGCGACGACGCCGAAAGCCTTGTCGATGCTTCCGGCCTCGATATTGACGACACCTCGGTCTCGGCGTCGTCCGACGAAACCGGTTGGGGAGTGCGCGCATTCGGCGGCACCTCGATCAACATGGCGATGCTGC
>Ga0207421_10000596_pt1 | contig 46846 bp, 38 predicted proteins | sample SodLakKL_010_SED_4_FD_187542 | JGI IMG/M metagenome (GOLD analysis project Ga0207421, IMG submission 187542) | Alkaline sediment microbial communities from Lake Tanatar, Kulunda Steppe, Russia - 8KL_010_SED (SPAdes) (version 2) | ecosystem: Environmental > Aquatic > Non-marine Saline and...
AATCCAGTGTTAGCATTGAGTTTTCTGGTAAATATGAGCGAGACAAGTCTGAATGGGATAGAATTAATATAGGTTTAACAAGAAGATTGGATTGCTACAGCTATGGAATAGAAGCTGAACTATCTAATGATAGACCAGCGATTTCCTTTAGTTTTGACCTTGACCTTTAAATTATGATATAATTATCTCGTATATTTAAAGCTAGAATAATCGTTCGTTAACATGACAGATAATTAATATTTATATTGTGGAGATGAAATTAATTATGACAGGCAAGCAGGAGTTAGATTTAGATGTAGCTGAATCTGCCAGAATATCTTCTGAGGCAAGTTTAGGTTCTGGTATAAAGATAGGTCCTCGTGTAATGATTGGGCCAAATGTAGTTATTGGTGAAAATACTGTAATAGAGGCAGATGTAGAAATTATAGGTAAGACCTTTATTGGCGATGGGAATCATATTGGTCGTGGAGTTTTGCTTGGTTACCCTCCTCAACATACTGGATATCAGAATGAATCAACTCAGTTGGTAATTGGACGAGATAATTATTTTGGCCCAGGGGTGACAGTTCATAGAGGGACTAAAGATACTGGGGAGACAAGAATTGGCTCAGGTAATTATTTATCTGCATTTGTACATGTTGCCCATGACTGTCAATTAGGTGATGGGATAAGTATTGGTAATAATACACAGGTTGCAGGCCATGTTGAGATAGGCTCAGAAGCTGAAATTGGCAATCAGGTAGGGATTCATCAATTTGTTAGAATAGGCAGAGCTTCTATTTTAAGTAGTTCTTCAAAGGTTATTAAAGATTTACCTCCATTTTTTAAGGCGGAAGGACATCCGGCTAAATTGTCAGGATTGGGAAAATGTCCAAGAGAAGAGCTCAAATTAATTATGGCAAAAGCTTATGAGTATATCTGTTATTCAGGTTTAAATATTAGTCAGTCTGTTGAGAAAATTAAAAATGAGTTTGAGGCAGCGGAGATTACTGAGTTAACTGCATTTATTGAGAGTAGTTCACGGGGAATCTGTCGCTAAAATTAGGAGGAAATGAATAAATTATGAGTAAAGTTAAGATTGGTGTAATCGGTGTTGGGAGTATGGGAAGAAATCATGTTAGGTCATATGCAGCTTTAAAACATCTTTGTGATTTAAAAGGTGTATTTGACCTTGATAGAGAAAGAAATATTGAGATTGCTGAAAGTTATGGTGTTAAAGCATATAATTCAGCCGAAGATTTAATGGAAGAAGTTGATGCAGTAAATATTGCTACACCTACAACCACTCATTTTGAACTTGCAATGAAAGCTATTGATAAGGGATTACATATTTTAATTGAGAAACCTATTACTAATTCAGTCGAGGAAGCCCAGGCTATTTTGAATGCTGCCAAAAAGAAGGATCTCATTGTACAGGTTGGACATATAGAAAGATTTAATCCAGCAATTCAAGCATTACCAGAGATTTTAAAAGATGAAGAGATAGTTGCTTTACATGTTGAGAGGATGGGTCCTTATGATCCTAGAATTGATGATACTGATGTGATTCAAGATTTAATGATCCATGATATAGATGTAGTTAGTTCTCTGGTTTCAGGAGATATAACAAATGTATCTGCTACTGCAAGAAGGGTTGAATCAGAAAAGCATATGGATTATGCTGTTGCTAACTTTCAACTTGCCAATGGAGCTATCGCAACGCTAACAGCCAGTAGAGTGACCAGGAAAAAAGTTAGGGCTTTATCAATAACCACAACTAATTCTTATATTGAACTTGATTATTTACATCGCAAAATAGTTATAACTGGGCGTAAAAAGATGATGGCTGATAGCTCTGAATATAAGAGAACAAATGAACATGAAGAGACTTATAGCAATGATGAAGAGCCTTTAAAATCACAGCTAGCACATTTTATTAATTGCATAAATAATGGAACAAGGCCTTTAATTAACGGTTCAGATGGTTTAGAAGCACTGAAACTTACCAAGGTAATTCAACATCAAGTTTATAATCAGGCTAAACAAATAGATATTGCAAGAACACAGTAGAAAGGGTTTTAATATAATGATTCCAATTGCAAATCCAGAAATTACAGATTTAGAAAAAAATAATGTTATGCAGGTCCTTGATAGCGGAATGCTTGCTTCTGGACCAAAGGTGGAAAAATTTAATAATGAATTTGCTGAATATGTCGGCGCAGATTATGGCATTGCTACTACCAGTGGCACCACTGCATTAGATGTTGCTGTTAAAGCAACTGGCCTAAAGGAGGGAGATAAGGTTATAACGACTCCCTTTACATTTATTGCAAGTTGCAATTCATTGCTCTATAGTGGGATTGAGCCAGTATTTGTTGATATTGATCCTATAACATATAATATTGATTCTTATAAAGTATTAAAAAAATTGGAGGAAGATCCTGATATCAAAGGCATTATGCCAGTTCATTTATTTGGTCAACCTGCAGATATGGATACTATTATGAGGCTTGCAAAAAAATATGATCTAATTGTTATAGAAGATGCTGCCCAGGCTCATGGCGCTGAATTTGCAGGTGAACCAGTTGGCGGAATAGGGACTGCAGGTGTTTTTAGCTTTTATCCTACTAAAAATATGACGACTGGTGAAGGTGGGATTGTTGTCACCTCGAATAAAGAGGTTGCCGATAATGCTAAATTATTAATAAATCATGGTTTGACTGATCGTTATTATCATGAAAAATTAGGTTATAACTATAGGATGACAGATATTGCCGCTGCTATTGGTCTTGAACAGCTGAAAAAATTAAATGATTTTAATAAATCCCGGAGAGAAAATGCTATGAAATTAACTGAAGGAATATCTGATTTAAATTGGCTAGTTACTCCAAAAGTAGCTGAAAAGCGGTCACATGTCTTCCATCAGTATACTATTAGGGTAATTAATGGGCATAGAGATGCTCTGGCTGAGCATCTTAAAGAAAATGGAATTGGTTATGGAATTCATTATCCTAGACTTGCCTATCAGCAACCAATTTATAAAAAAATGGGGTATGGGAGTTTTAATTGTCCTGAAGCTGAAAAAGCATCCAAGCAGGTTATTTCTATACCGGTTCATCCTGCACTAAGTGATGAGAACATTAATGAGATTATAAAGGTTATTCGTTTATTTAAACCTGTAAAGTGAAATTAATTGTAAATTGTGATATACTATTTTATAATTAAGGATAGATATGTTTTATTTATTGAGATAGCTCGATAAGTTTGATAAAGGGGGATTAACCTTGAGTTATAAGTCGAAATACCGTGATTGGTTATTAAATGATTATTTTGATGAAGAGATAAAAGAAGAATTAGAATCAATTAAAGATAATGAGCAGGAGATAGAAGATAGATTTTATAAGAATTTAGAATTTGGAACCGGCGGCATGCGAGGCAAGATGGGTGCTGGAACAAATAGGATGAATAAATATATAGTAAGAAAAGCTACCCAGGGGCTTGCTAATTATGTTATTAATTATAGTGAAAAAGGAAAAGATAGTGGTGTCGTAATTGCCTATGATTCCAGACATAAATCTCGAGAATTTGCAGAAGAAGCTGCTCTTGTGCTTGCCGGTAATGGAATTAAAGCTTATCTTTTTAATGAATTAAGACCTACCCCAGAATTATCCTTTGCTGTTAGGGAATTAGATGCAGAAGCAGGTGTAGTTATAACGGCAAGCCATAATCCACCTGAGTATAATGGTTATAAAGTTTATGGGAGCGATGGCTGCCAGTTAGTTCCTGATAAAGCCAGGAAGGTTATTGCCGAAATAAATGAACTTGATGATTTTTCTTTAATTAAAAGGATAGAAAAATCAGAAGCTGAAGAGGAAGGTCTCTTTGAATTATTAGGTTCAGATATGGATGAAAAATATAAAGAGGCAATAATTGAGGTCTTACCAGATGTTGAGCTTGCAAATAAAGCAGGTAATAATATAAAGATTATTTATTCTCCACTTCATGGTACTGGCAATAAACCGGTACGGAATATTTTAAGTGATCTTGGTTTTAAAGAGATGATGGTTGTACAGAGGCAGGCTGAGCCAGATCCAGAATTTTCCACTGTTTCAAGTCCTAATCCAGAAGAGAGGGAAGCATATACATTAGCTTTAGAATTGGCTGAAAGTTATAATCCAGATTTAATTATGGCTACAGATCCTGATGCAGATAGGCTCGGAGCTTTAATAAAAGATGGAGATAGTTATACTTCTCTTAATGGCAATGAGATTGGAGTTTTGATGGCAGATTATCTTTTAGGCAGGAAGCAAGAAGAGAATTTATTGCCTGAATTTCCTGTAATAATTAAAACGATCGTTTCTACAGAGATGATTAAGCCTATAGCTGATAAATATGGAGCTAAAGTTAAAGATGTCTTAACTGGTTTTAAATATATCGGTGATGAAATTAATAAGATGGAGGCAACTGATGAAGAGTTCATCCTGGGCTTTGAAGAGAGCTTTGGTTTTTTGACTGGAACTTATGTTAGAGATAAAGATGCTGTTAATGCTGCTGCATTGCTTGCGATGATGGTTCTTTATTATAAAGAAGAAAGAGAAATTAATTTACTTCAAAGGCTTTCTGAACTTAGAGAAGAACATGGTTTTTTCCTAGAAGATCTTGAATCAATGCGTTTAGAAGGCAAAGAAGGCCAGGAAGAGATTGAGAGAATAATTGCTTCATTAAGAGAGGACTGCCCTGCTGAAATTGCAGGAGAAAAAGTAGTTGTCTTTAAAGATTATTTAAATAAAGTTGCAAAGGATTTTAGTACTGGAGAAGAAAAAGAGATTAATCTCCCAGAGTCTAATGTTCTTCAGTTTATTCTGGCTGACGAAAGTAAAATCACAATTCGTCCTTCTGGAACAGAGCCTAAGTTGAAGTTTTATTTTGCAGTTAGATCTAATTCAGAAGAAAAGGCAGCTTCCAGTTTGGGAATTTTAAAAGAAGAGTTCCTGGAGATGATTGACAAAACATAAAAGTAGTTTTAGTTGGAGATAATTCCGGCCGGTAGAAAGTTGCCGGTCGGTTTTTACTTTAAAAAATTAAGGGGGCAGATATTTATGAGAGTTAAAAAAGCGGTGATCCCGGCAGCAGGTTATGGGACCAGGTTATTGCCAGCTTCTAAAGCTATTCCCAAAGAGATGCTGCCAATTGTTGATAAACCAACAATTCAGTATGTTGTTGAAGAGGCTGTAGAATCAGGCATCGAAGAGATACTATTAATTACAAGTAAAGGTAAAGAAAGTATTGAGAATCATTTCGATCATGACCTTGAACTTGAATTAGTCCTTGAAGAAAAAGAGAAGTATGACTTGCTTGAAAGGATTGAAAAAATATCTGATTTAATCACAATACATACAGTCAGGCAGAAGGAGCAGTTAGGGCTTGGCCATGCTGTCGCCTGTGCTGAAGCCTTTGTAGGAGATGAACCTTTTGCAGTTCTTCTTGGAGATGATATTATTGTTAATGATAAGCCTGTAACCAGACAGTTAATTGAACATGCTGAAGAGACGGAATCACCAGTTATTGGCTGTCAGGAAGTTCCAAAGAAAGATATCTGTCTTTATGGATCAGTAGAATGTAGTGAACGTTCAGGAAGAAGAGCAAGAGTGAGTAATATGGTTGAGAAGCCTGAGCCTGAAGAAGCACCTTCAAATTTAGCTGTTTTAGGAAGGTATGTTTTAACACCTGATATATTTCCTATTTTAGCTGAAACAGAGCCAGGCAAGGGTGGAGAAATTCAGTTGACAGATGCATTAAAAACTCTTGCTGAGAAAAGAAGGCTGGAGGCTTATGACTTTGAAGGTGAACGCTATGATGTTGGGAATAAATTAGGCTTTTTGAAGGCTTCAGTGGAATTTGCCTTAAGAAGAGAAGATATAGGTAAAGAATTTAGAAATTATTTAAGTGGACTAGAGTTTTAGGAAGGAGCTGAATTTTGTGATAAAAAAGCTTGGCCTTCTGATATTTATAGTAATTTTATTATTTATTTCAATTGAGGTTGAAGCTGGAAATAATAGTCTTGACCCTTTAATGTCTACAGAGGCTCTTGCGAGGCCATATGGTATGGGAGGAGCATTTACAGCAGTTAGTGATGATGCTTCTGCTCTAATATTTAATCCAGCTGGATTGTACCAGTCTGGTCGCATTGGCTTTTTAGCCAGTGGCGGAATGGTTGCAGATGATGTTTTTCAATATGGAGAGTTAGCTGATAGTATAGATGATTTTTCTGAAGATGCTGAGAATCCGATTGTATTTCTACAAAGCTTACCTGAAGAAGTAAATTTAACCGGGCAGGGGTTTTTAGGCTTTAAAATTGGTTCTGCTGGAGCCGGAGGAAATTTTCAGGTCAGGATTAAAGGGGATAAAGATGATTCTGGGGCTCATTATGATTATCAACTCCATCAGGATGGCCGTTTAGGGCTTTCAGGAGATATATTTACAATACCTGCAGAAGTTGGTATAGCCTCTTATGGTTTAAATATTCGCTATCAGCGCTTAACCAGAGGTGAATATGAATTAGAGATTAATGATGAAGGCTCTTTTCAGAGAGAGTGGCAGGCGACTGATTCAGGTTTTGCAGTTGATGGAGGCATGATGTTACAGATGACACCGGTGGTTAAATTAGGTGTGATGATTGAAAATTTATGGGCTGCTGACCTTGATTTAATAGCAAATGAGAGATATTACAATTATAATGGTGGCTGGGAATTAGATGACGAGATTACTCGTCAGGAAGAGTATAGCCCTGCCAGGAGCAGCAGGATTGGCATTTCTGCTAGAGTGCCGGTGATAGGTACCACACTTGCTGCAGATATCGATAACTTTCCAATTCTAACTGAAGATAAAGCAGGTGACCCAGTTCTTTATTTAGGTTTTGAAAATGATATGTTATTACGACTTGTTACAATAAGAGGCGGGACTTACAGAGAATCAGATGGAGAAAGGATATTAACAGCTGGTTTTGGCTTGAATTTTGCCGGGGGGAGTGCTGACTTAGGAGCTGGATTTGCCCCTGGAGGAGATAGGAGTAGTATTCAGGCTGCAGTAAGTCTTGATTTATAATATTCATATATAAAATTAACCCCTGCTTCTGCAGGGGTCTTTTAATACTTAGCAGTTGGAAGATTTTTCTTCCAAACAATTTAATTTAGAGAGAACATCATAAATATTTTTTGAAGATTTCTGAAGTATGGCAAGGTCATCATTGCTTAATACTGAAAAATGTTCAGCAAGTTTTTCTTCAATTCTTTCCTTGACATCTTCCACATAGCTTATTCCAGAATCGGTTAAAGATATTCTGGTTTTACGACGATCTTCGCTATCTCTCCTTCTACTTGTATAGCCCATCTCTGAAAGCTCATCTACAGCCCTGCTACAGTTTGAACTTGACATAGTATTTAACTGACTTATATCTGAAAGAGTCAGGTTATCATGATAATAAAGTAGATGGAGAATTCTAAATGAATTAGGTGTAATATTTGATTCTTTCATATAGTCCACCCTTTTGATTCGTTTCATCAGTGGTGGAAATATTTCTAGAAGATTTCTTACTACCATGTTTAAATCTCTATTTTCCAAAACCTTCACCCCATTAAGTAGTATCTTATAAAAACATTATATAACACTATCTTAATCATAGCAAATTATTTGACAAGATTTAAATGTAGTTATATAATTGTTGTGTGATTATAAATATTTTTGTTTATTAAAGGAGATGAATAATTGATGAACAAAACAATTAGTTTTAATAAATTTTCTGGACTTATACTGATATTAATTTTGTTTTTGATGATGACTGTTAATTCATATGCCGAGAGCGGTTTATCTTTAGGTGAAGTAATAGAGCTTGCAGATGAAAATGATGTGGATTTGAAAATTTCTGTATTAGAATTAGATAATGCCAGATTAAATTATGAGATGAGTAGAGCTCAGAATTTACGGACAGAATCTCGTTATCAGGAACTTTCTGCTGAATTGGCTTATAATCAGGCTCAGGAAGAGAATCGCCAGACTAGAACTGGCATATATATTGGTCTGATTAGAGATTATCATAATATAGTTGAAATAAATCAGGAACTGGAGATTGCAGTTAAAGAAAGAGACCTGGCTAGAAAGAGGTTGGAAGATAAAGAATTAGAGGTTGAGCAGGGTTTAAGTTCCAGGATAAATTTACTGCAGCAGCAGATTGCTTATAACAATACAGAGTTTGATCTTATTAGTCTGGAAGCAGATTTAGAACAGGCTGAAAGGCAATTTAAATCACGTCTGGATTTAGATTATTTGCCTGAATTAACTTCTAGAATACAGCCAGTAGGAAGTCTGGACTTAGGAGCAAGAGAGGAAATTGTTGCTAAAACTTTAGATGAAAGTTTTCAGTTAGAAGCGGCCAGAATTAATCGTGAATTATCTGAGATAGATTTAAGGAGGGCAGAAGCTGTTCAGACACCTGAATTAGAATTGCAGGAGCATAAGAATCAAAGAGAATTGGCTGATTTAGAAATCATTCAGGTTGAGGAAAGCGTTGAAGAGGATGCCCTGGAGCAGTATCATCAGGTTGAACAGTCTTATCGTCAGATCGAGCTTGCTGTAGATAATCTTGAGCAGGCCTCAGAACATCGCCGGATTACAAGAGAACAGAGAGAGGCTGGCCTGGTATCTGCAAGCGCACTGGAAGAAGCTGAATTAGAACACCTTCAGGCAGAATTGAATCTGGATCTGTCCAGGTTTGCTTATCTTATAAATTATTTTGATCTCCAGAATATGATCGGTGTAGAGCTGGAGGTGCTGTTAGATGGAATTGTTGCAGTTATCTCAGACTAATAAACCTTTGAGGTTTAAGTCTTATATTATAATGTTAATTATGATTTTTGCTTTATTAGGTGCTAACCAGGTTGCTGTTAGGGCCAATGATGATATGAATCTTGAGCAGGTTCTCCTTGGAGCAGTTGAGGAGTCAAATGAACTTGCAGATGAGAGGAGAGCTGTTATCAGCCTTGAAAGAGAAATTGCTAAGTTTAAAGCTAATCTTGGATGGCAGTATGACCTGAAGCTGTCTTATAATAGAGGTGAGCAGGTCCAGTTATCAGATGATAGAACTGATGAGCCTGTTGAATCACTGGGAACTCAGGAGCGGTATAATATTAGTATAGGTGGTGGCCGCAGTTTTTTATTTGGGCTTAACCTGACAACAGATTTAACGGTTATTGATTCACAGGATTTAAACTTTGATGACCTCCGAGATGACTGGCAGCTTGATCTTGGAGCTAATCTTAGACTCTGGCCGAGAACACCTTCTGATTTCGAAAAAAATATCGATAAGCTTGAAAATAATCTTGCTCTTGCCAGGCTGGAGCTGGAAGAGGCTGAAGGAGAGTTTTTCCTTGAACTGGCTGGAGATTATATAGAGATAATCTTTTTGGAAAAGAGGCAGGAAAATAATCTGGAGAATTTAGAAATTGCTGAAAGAAGACTGGCAAGGATTGAACAGAGAAAAGAGATTAGTGAAGCTGGTGAGTTAGAATTAGCTGAGGCCAGGCTTGCTTTAAGGCAGGTTGATAGGGCTTATCAGTCTACTGAAAGAAATCTTGGTAGATTAAAGACTGATTTTGAGAAGAAGGTTGCTATAAATGTTGAGATTGACTATGGTTTGATTGATCAAGCTGAAGAATTACTGATAGAAGGTAAAGATTCTATTGATAATAGAATTGAAAATTATCTGGCTAATTTTTCTGAAGTTATTAGAGATAGTCAGGTTAATTCTCTGGAGTATAGCAGGTTGATCCAGTCCTTATCTGAGGCAGAACAGGAACTCGAATGGCATGATAATGAAGATAGTTTTGAGATAAATTTATCTGCAACTACTGAAGTAAATTCAGGTAGCTGGCAGGCTGGCTTTAATATTAGTTATCCTCTCTATGATGGAGGGTTTAAAGGCTATGAACGGGAAGAGTTAGTTGCAGAAATTGAGATAGTTAATCTAAATTTAGAAGAGTTTATCTTTAACCTTGAGCAGGGGCTTGAGGCTGAGCTTGATGGATTAATAATTAAGCTGGATGAATTAGAGGATAAGGAAATCGAGAAAGAGATGAGCCGCTTATCATTTTTACAGGAAGAAGAGGCCAGAGAAATTGGTGCAATTGATGAATTAGAGCTTCTGGAAGCAGAGCTGGATTACGAAGCTGCAATAATTGATTATGATGAAGCCAGGCTTGAACTTGCTATAGATTTGCTTAAGTTTGAGCAGAGGCCTGGTTACTGGAGCATGGAGGAGAGTTTAAATGAGTAAAAAGAAAGTCGGAATAATATTCTTGATTATAATAATATTTACTGGAGGCTTTTTTGTTTTTAGAAATAGACTTGCAGGCAGAATGGAAGGAATAAACCATGTTGAGGCAGAGACTATGCAGGTTAGTAGAGGAGATATTAATCGGACTATAACAGCCAGCGGGAGACTGACCCCTGTTAGAGATAGAAGCCAGTCATTTAATCTGGGAGGGACAGTTGAAGAGGTCTTTGTTGAAGTTGGTGACAGGGTTTCTGCAGGTGATAGTCTGGTAAAATTAAAATCCAGCCAGCAGGAGCTTAATCTAATTCAGGCAAGAACTGCCTATCAGTCGGCCAGGATAAATGGTACAGAATCTGAAATAAATGAGAGAAGAACCCAGCTTGAGATAGCCGAGGAAGAACTAGAAGATAGGACTATGAAGGCTACTATTTCAGGAGAGGTTGTTCAGTTAGAATTAGAAGTTGGAGATGAGGTCAGCGCTGGAGAGACTGTTGTCAGGATACTTGATGAGACAGGGTATTTAGTCGATTTAAATATAGATGAAGGCGATAGCAGACTTGTGGCTGTTGACCAGAGGGCTGAAATAGAGATTCCTGCAATACCTGATAGGATTTATGAAGGTGTTGTCAGCCAGGTTAAGAGAGTTACAGAAGTCGTTAATAATGTTGTTGTGGTGCCTGCCGAAGTGAGAATTGATGGCAATAGCGCAGAATTTAGGCCAGGCTATTCTGTAGATGTTGAAATAATTGTTGAATCTGTTGAAGATGCAATTAGGGTACCAGTGACAGCTATCTTTTCTGATGGAGACCAGTCTTATGCTGTTCTTGTTGATGACCAGGGTAGAGCTGAGCCAGTTCCTGTTGAATTAGGTTTAAGTGATGGTCTCCAGATCGAAGTAGTCTCAGGATTAGAAGCAGATGATAGAATTTTAGTCAACTCCTATCAATATTCCCAGCGGGCCGGTCGGGATGATAGTTTAGGTGTACAATTTGGGCCTCCTGGAGGAAGATAAAAATGATAGAAGTTAAAGATCTCAGAAAGGTTTTTAAGAATGGAGAGATTGAGGTCGAGGCTTTAAAAGGTGTAAGTTATACTATAAATGATGGCGAATTTGTTGCAATTATGGGGCCATCAGGATCTGGCAAGTCAACGATGATGCATCTGCTTGGTTGTTTGGATCAGGCAACTTCTGGTAAATATTTTCTGGCAGGTACTGATGTTGGTAAGCTTGATGATAACCAACTGGCTATAATAAGGAATGAACAGGTAGGTTTTGTTTTTCAGCAGTTTAACCTATTAGCCAGGACATCAATAAGCAAAAATGTTGAAGTGCCAATGATTTACAAGGGTGTTTCCAGGAAAGAAAGGAAGAGAAGGGCAGAAGAGATGCTTGCACAAGTAGGTCTTGCACACAGGATGGACCATAATCCTAATGAGATCTCAGGTGGCCAGAAACAGAGAGTTGCGATTGCCAGAGCTTTAGTAAATAATCCAGATTTAATTTTAGCTGATGAGCCTACAGGTAATCTGGATACTAAAACTGGTGATGAAATAATGGGGCTTTTTCAGGAGTTAAATGACCAGGGACATACTATAGTTATAGTAACCCATGAACCTCCAATTGCAAAACAGGCTAAACGGATTATTAATCTCAGAGATGGATTGATTTCATCTGATGAGGTGATAGCATGATCTTTGAAACTTTCCGAATTGCAATTAATGGTCTCAGGACTAATAAATTAAGAACTTTTTTATCGATGTTAGGGATAATTATTGGGGTTGGAGCAGTTATAGCTATAGTATCGATTGGAAGTTCGGCCAGAGAAGAAGTGACGGTCCAGATTTCCAGTTTAGGCTCTGATTTATTATGGGTAACTCCAGGATTTTCAGCAGGTAGAGCTACCAGGATGGAATCTGACCCCAGGGAGAATTTTACTCTGAATATTATTCAGTATATTGACGATTATTCTCCAGGAGTAACCAACGTTGTGCCTGAAGTTTCAGGCTCTGTTCAATTGAGAAGAGGCGATAATACTTTAAATAGTACTGCTGTTGGAACCAGCCAAGATTTTACAACAGTAAATATTTATTATCCTGAAAGAGGTCGGTTTATTGATCAGGATGATTTAGATCAGTCAAGGAATTCAGTTGTCCTGGGAAGCAATGTGGCTTCTGAATTATTTTCTGATGGCGATCCAATTGGTCAGAGAATAAGGTTGAATTATCAGGGAAGAAATTTAAATTTTACTGTAGTTGGAGTAATGGAACCAAAAGGTCAGGGGATTATGGGTAATCTTGACCGGAGAGTTTATATTCCAGTTACAACCTTTACTGATAAACTCTCAAGGCAGAACTTTGTTGATTTATATTATGCCCAGTTTTCTTCTGGATTCAGTTCTCAAGAAGCCAGGAATCAAATTGATTACTTTTTCTTTCAACATTTAGGAGATGAAAACCTCTACAATATAATGAGCCAGGATCAGATATTAGGAGTACTTGACCAGGTCACCGGCACTTTAAGTTTAATGCTTGGTGGAATAGCAGGGATTTCTCTATTAGTTGGTGGAATTGGGATAATGAATATAATGCTGGTATCTGTTACTGAAAGGACTAAGGAGATCGGCATTAGAAAGGCTTTAGGGGCTAAGAAGCGAAATATATTAGGTCAGTTTTTATTAGAGTCTCTTGCCTTAAGCAGTATTGGAGGCTTCATAGGAATCGGCTTAGGATATCTAGGGACTTATCTTGTTACCAGGATTGGCAATTGGCCTTTAGTTTTATCTCCGATAGCAGTTATATTGGCTTTTGGATTTTCACTGGCAATTGGTCTCTTTTTTGGGATTTATCCTGCAGTTAAGGCTGCCAGGCTGGACCCTGTTGATTCATTAAGTTATGAGTAAAATTGGAAATAAACTTGTATTATTACCTGGATATCTGATAAAATAATAATGGAATCACAAAATTATCTTTATGCTTTCATTAGGAGGTTGATTATATGGGAGATAGAATTAAGAGTTCATATGAGATAGCTATGGAGAGGGCAGAAAAGCTTGAAGTAGATGCTGATACGGATAAGCTTGATCTTCGTTCTGAAATTAGGCCGGTATTAAGTAAATTTTTTCAGGACAAGATAGATGCTGATGGTCTCTGGGAAGAATTTAAAGATAGTGAAGAAGAAAGACTGGCAGAAGCCCAGAGAATGATTGTATCTTCATTAGGTTTAAATTCCAATCAACAGGAGATCAAATTGAGAAAAGAAGGTCTGATGGCCATTGAGAATCTTAAGGAAGAACCGAATCCTTCTGAATTAGATCAGTTAATGGCAAAAGTTAGCCAGACTGTCCAGCAGTATAATCAGGAACAGGAACAGCTGCAGAGAAAATTAGAAAATATGCTCCGCCAGGCTGCCAGCTCTCAGGGTCAGCAGCCCCAGGATGTTATGGAGCTGCTAGGTAATTTAGATGAGAATACACAGAGACAACTGCAACAGGCACGTCAGGAGATTGAAGAACGTTTTAAGGAAAAGTGGGAGTCTCTTGAGGAAAGTTTAAATAAGCTTGTTAGTCAGGAGTAGATTAAATGGAAGGTATTAAAAGATTAATTTCCAGAATGACCAGGGCAGATATTATATTAGTACTGGTTATTTTAGTATTCTCAGTAGTTGGCATATTTATGCCAATATTATTTCAACCTGAGCATGGTGAATATCAGTTAGTAGTTGAGCAGGGGGGACAGGAATTATTCCGGCAAGATTTTCCCAGGGAAGATGGTGTAGAGGAGTTTAGTTTTCGCTGGGATGGGGATGAATATCAGGCCAGACTGGAATTTGAAAATAATCGGGTTCGTCTGCATCGGCTTTCCAAAGAAGTAGTTCCCCTTGATATACATGAACAGATGGGCTGGATTCAGAGACCAGGCCAGATGATTGTTGCTTTACCGGTTCAGATGGTTATTAGTATTGAAGGTGACCGTGGAGAAAGAGAATATGATGGCGTTGTAGGAAGTTATGAGAATTAAGTTATTAGAGCCACCCTGGGAGGGTGGCTTATAGCTTTTGATAGGGGGCTATCAATTATGGAGTTTAGGTATATTGATTTTAGCCAGGATTTATTTGAAGCAGCAATTACAGAGGAGCCGGCGATTTATATCTTCCCTAATAGTGGTGATATTAAGGCGGCAAGGGCTACATATAACCGGGAACCATTGACAAAGGAAAGTAAATTTCTGGACTGGAATAGCTTTAAGGAGATGATCTTTCCTGTAGATGAATTAGTTTTGAAAGAGGAAAAACTGTCGATTGGATTATTTTTACTGCTAACAGGTGATGAGAAGAGATTTTTAAATATTAATGAATATAGTGATGTCCTGGAGTTTTCAAGTTTATTTCACAAGTATTATCTTGAAAGAGCTGAATATTTAGTAGATAGCAGGCCTGCCCTTGAAGGCTGGCAGCAGAAGAGGTTAGATTTAATTGAAAAATTAAGGACCAGGTATCTTAACTGGCTCAGTGAGAATAATTATTCTGATAAGTCCCTGGTTTATAAGTTGGAGAATTTTAATTCTGCAGGGATTAAAAATTTTCAGAGAATAGTAGTAATAAATCCTATTGAAACAAGCCCCTTAGAAAGAGAGATTATTAATAGGCTGGATGAAGAATTTGAAGTAGAGATATTTTTGCAGCTGGAGGAATCTAATTATTCTGAAGAGAACTTAAGGCTTGAAAAGTTTAATCTGCCAGATGAGCTAGAGGTTAATATAAAACTATATACTGCCGAGGAAGATATTGGCCAGTTAGCATCGGCTTTAAATATAGCTGTAGGAAATAAAGCAGAGATTATATCGCCTAATCTTGATAAAAGGAATTACAGGGAGCTTTTATCTGAGAAGAAGGTTGATGTGCAGGCATCTATCGGTCTGGAGGAGTCGTCGCTATATCGATTTTTGAAATGCTGCCATAATTTATTATTAAATTATGAACCAGCAGTCAAGGGGTTAGGGCTGCTGCCAGTTAAAGAGTTGCTGAAGGCTATTAATCAACCTGTAGTGGCAGGGTATTTTGGTTTTGAGATTAAAGAGGTTAGGGCAGGATTAAATGAGCTAATAGGTCAGGGGTATTATTATTTAAATGGAAGGATAATTGAAGAAGATTTACCGGCTTTTAAACCGCTTTTTCTGATGATTGATGATTTCTTCGGGATGAAGGATTTAACTGAGCTGCTTGCTTATCTTGATAGGCTAGAGCTTGATAAACTGGCTGACCCGTTATATAAAGATGAAATAGATCAGTTTTATGATGGTTTAATAGAGTTAACTGCTATTGAGAAGCTAGGTTTAGTAGAAAAATGGAGTAGGTTTTTTAGTCGGTCAGCCCAGGGATTAATGGAGCTGGTAATAAATTATCTCAGTTATAAGAAGATATCGACTAATATTAGTTTTGATGAAGAGCCGCTTTTATTACAGGATTTTCAACTGGCTCCTGCAGGCAGGAGAGAAAATCTTATAATTTTAAATGCCAGTCAGGGCGAGCTGCCAGTAGGTGGCAGGGGCTCATTTTTGTTAAACCCGGAACAGAGAGTAGAGTTAGGGCTGCCAACGGCCAGGGAAGAACAGAAATGGCAGAGGTATTATTTCTTTAGACATATTCTGACTGCTGATGATGCTGTGGTTTTTGGCCTGGATAACCAGGATGAAAATTTATCTCCAGGTTCTTTAATGGAGGAGCTTAAATTTAAGTATGGGCTGGAATATGAGGATAGCCCTATAAAGCGAAGTGATTATTTAAGATTTTTTAATAATATTTTTGAGAGTGAAGCTGGCTATAATTTTGGCCATGTAGAAAGAGATGAATATAGAACAGATTTAAAGCAGAATCTGGTTGAAGAGACTGGTGGGAGGACCAGTTTGACCTATTATAAGTATAATAGAATTAAGGACTGCTATCACAGGTATTACCTTGAACATATTATTGGTTTTGATTCAGGGCTGGAGCTAGCAGATAAAGCGATGAATCCGATGGTTTTTGGGACGATGGTTCATAACCTGATGGATGAGGCCATTACTGAATTAAAACCGCTTATAAAGGCAAATACGGCGGATATAGAGCAATATAGAGATAGAATAGAGGAAGTTGTTGATAGGATAATCGGAAAATACTATTTATTTTATGACCAGCGGTTTAAGGGCTATTATAAGGAGATTATTAAGCCGAGGCTGGTTGATTCAATATTTAGCTTTATTGAAGGTCTATTCAGAAGGCTGGCAGGCTCTTTAGAAGAGGATTTATCTGACTGGGCCTGGAAGCTGGAATATAGTCCTAAAAAGAAGGGAGAAAGTTTTTATCAGGAGGCTGGGATGGAGTTTTATTTAAGTGGCCGGATTGATCTTCTGGTTGAGACTGGTCAGGAGAAGGTTTTAGTAGATTTTAAAACTGGCTCCGGCTCAGTTGAACAGTTAGATTTTTACTCCCTGCTTTTAGATAACAGGGCTTCTATCAAGAAAAAATATATTTATAATATAATGGATGAATTATTTCAGTCTGCAAACTCTGATACTGGAAATGAGCTGGCTGAAAAGATATGCTTGGAATTGGAGGAGCTAACTGGCGCTGAATACTATACCAGGATATATAAATCACGCTGTGAACGATGTCCATATTTGACAATCTGTCAGGTGGTGAAATCATGAGAACTGTAGATAGTAAGATATTGAAGGCAAGTGCCGGGACTGGCAAGACCTATCGGCTTTCTATTGAGTATATTGGGGCGATTATGCAGGGGAAAGAATTTAGTGAGATAGTGATTTTAACCTTTACCAGGAAGGCTACTGCCGAGGTCAGGGAGAGGGTCTTTGAGCAGATTGCTGATATTATTCAAAATAAAGAGGATTCTGGAGTCTGGGAGAGTCTGCAGGAGATTTATCCAGATGTGGAGTTGAAGCTGGATTATTTGGAAGAGACTTATCAGGAGATGCTGATGGAGAAGGATCTGATTAATATTTACACTATAGATAGCTTTCTAAATCTCTTATTTGAGGAGATTGTTGCTCCGTACCTGGGAATATTTAATTATGATATTATCTCTGACAGAGAGAATCAGAGGATAATCGATGAGCTCTTTAGGAGGTTGATTTCATCACCAGATAAGGTGGAGATGGTGGAGAAGTTGATCGGTAATCAGATTAGCAGGGATTTTAAAGTTCCAGTTGATTTTTTAAAGGAGATAATTCATAATCGCTGGAAATATTTGTTGATAGAGCATGATCTTAACTCCAAGCAGAGTTCCAGCAATGTTTCTGATGAGAATAATGAGTTTAATCTTGATTTTATAAAACCGCTTGATGATCTTATTGGGATCATGAATGAGGCTGCCAGTCTAAGTGGAGAAGAGGTTGATGGCGGCTGGTTTACCAAGGATTATAGAGACATTTTGACCCATTATCTTGATTTGAAGGCTAATAATCAGGATAAAAATATACTGGAAGAGGCTATCTATAAGCATTACAGTCAGTTCTTAAAGGATGATACCTGCTGGAATGGTAATAAGTTTCGCAGGAAAGAGTTGAAGCCCTATAAGGCTGACTTAAGAGAAGTTTATCAGGTTTTTCAGGAACGGCTGGCCAGAAGAATTATGGAAGCTGAGGTTTTGCCCCAGCAGGATTGGATTTTTGGCCTGGTTCATGATATTTTTGCTGAATATGATCGGCTGAAGTTAAAGCAGAAGCGATTTACCCATCAGGATATTTCGAATTTCACCTATAATTATCTGATAGAAGAAGGAATTGAGCTTCCTCCTGGAGAGTTAATTGATTACCTTGGGGAATTAGTCGGAGGCGAGATTACTACTTTATTTATAGATGAGTTTCAGGATACCAGTGTGCTTCAGTGGCAGATATTAAGCAGGCTGCTGACTGGTGACCGGTCTTTAATAGCTGTTGGCGATGCCAAGCAGTCGATCTACGGTTGGCGGGATGGGGAAAAAGAGCTTTTTATCAGGCTGCCTGAGATTACTGCTGGTGCTGAAGAGACCCTGGGAGTCTGCTATCGAAGCAAGGAAAATATTGTTGAATTTGTCAATAGATTTTTTAATGGTCTCCGGGATGACTGGGAATACCAGGATGTTGACTTTTTGCCTGGTAAGCAGGGAGGCTACCTGGAAGTTTTAGTTGGCGGGAGTTCTGCTCTAATTAATACTGATACTAAAAAGTTTGCCGGATATTCAGAGGAGAGGCAGAATCAGTTAGTTAGCTATAATGAAAGGGTGACAGAGAATTTACCGGCGGCTATAGCCAGGAGAATTGCTGAAGAGTTTGAAGATTATAGTGGGATAGCTGTGCTGGCCAGGAAGAATAATGAATTAGAGGATATTGGGAAAGAACTTGAGGAGCTTGGGGTTCCTTTTATTTTAGAAAAAGGCGGTTCTTTGCTAGAACATAAGGCAGTCAGGCCTCTCTATCAGTTGATATTGTATCTGACTAGAGATGATTTTTATCAATTGCTGGCCTTTTTGAGGAGTGAACCTTTAGCTGTAGGTCATAATCTCTGTCAGAAATTAATTAAATATAAGGGCGATTTTCAGACTTACATAAAGGATAGAGGTCAGCTTTCCCTTGAAGTTAGGGGAATTCTGGCAGAGGAGCCAGAGCTGGAGGAGTTTTTCAGCTGGTTAAAAGAGATAAAGGAGCTTCCATATCCACAATTAGTAGATAGTTTATTAAAAGAATCAGGGATTGTTAATTATTATAGTGATAACCGTTCTGCTTTAAAGAATCTATATAAATTCTTTAATCTGATGAAATCAGTTGCCAGCCTGGGGGAATTAATTGATTTTTTTGATGAGAAAGAGGGGGCCTCAGAGTTAGAACAGGTGGCTGTTAAGAGCGAAAATGCTGTTGAGTTATTGACAGTACATAGGGCTAAAGGCTTATCTTTTGATACAGAATTTTTCTACTGGTCGCCTGGAGGTAACGGAGGTGGTAACCAGGGGAATACTATCGAACTATTTCTGGAATTTGATCGGCTTTATGAAAAAGTGGAAGATTATCTGCTGCTTACTTCTGATTATAAAAATTTGCTGCAGTGGCTGGAATATGATTTTCAGGATAAAGCTGATGCCGATGAACTGGCAGAGGAGATTAATAATCTCTATGTTGCTATGACCAGACCTGTTTCTAATCTATTTATATATATTGATACACCAAGGAAGATAATGCCTGGAGAGACTAAATTTTGGGAGAGTAATGATAGCTATAACTTTTATGAGCCTGCTATTTTGAGGGCTACTGGCCAGGAGTCTCTTGTTGACTTGATTGAGCCCTGGAGCTATGGGGAGTTAGAGATTGATAGTTTTGAGGAAGAGTCTCGAGATCTGGTAGATTTTGAGTGCCTGGCACCATTTTTTGCCGGGGATTGGCCTGAACTGACTGATAGGATTAGAGCTGAAGAGGCCAAGGATTTTGCTTTTAATCTGGATAAAGAGAGGGCTCAGGTGATAGGACTTGGCCTGCATTTTTATTTAGAGCAGGTCGTTTATGGTAGCAGTGAGGAGATGGAGTTAGCAGCCAGGCTGGTTATGGCCAGATATGGGAATATTTTAGGCAGGGATGATACTGAAAGTTTAATTGCCAGGGCTGAGAGGTTTGTTGCTAATAATCCTGAATATTTCTCAGAAGAATATGAGATACTGACTGAATATAGTCTCTGGCTGGATGATGGCAGTATGAAGAGGGTTGATAGGTTAATGGTTGATAGAGAGAGGAAGCTGGTTTGGATTATTGATTTTAAGAGTGGCTCAATAGAATCTGATGACCAGCTTGATGAATATAAGGAAATCCTGGCCGATGAGCTTGGCCAGGAGTACATTTTTGAGACTGAGTATGTTAATATATAGTTAAAGCTTTTTAGACATAGTTAAAGCATTGAGTATATTTGGAGGTATAGTTAAAGTGCTCTAGATGTTATTAAAGGATTGGCGAAAGCAGCCGGGAGATAGATTCCCTGACTTTCATAGTCCAGCCTCTTTCTTCGTATTCCTGGACTGTGATTTCCCTTGATTCCTTTAAATCTTCTCTGAAGATTTCATCATGGAGCTGGGCTATATCTTCATCATAGATGAAGGCATTGATTTCAAAGTTGAGCTTAAAGCTTCTGACATCCATATTGGTTGTTCCTATTGAGAGGATTCTACCATCGATGCAGATAGTTTTGCTGTGGAGGAATCCTTTTGTATAACGGTAACAACTAGCCCCGGCCTCCAGCATCTGGCCGACAAATGAATTGTTGGCTGCATAGACAAATGGATGGTCGCCTCTATCAGGAATCATTACCCTGACGTCGACTCCTGAGCGGGCTGCAACCTGGAGAGCTTCTAACATGGCAGGGTCTGGTATGAAATATGGTGTCTGGATATAGATACTGTTTTCAGCACCATAGATCATCTTTAAGAAGAGTGATTTAATTTCTTCTTCTCTGGAGTCAGGTCCACTGCTGACGATCTGGACAGGTGATTTGCCTTTGGTTTCTTTTGCAGGAAAATATTTTTTATCACCAAGGAAATCTTCCCCAGATGCGAAAGCCCAGTCCAGAAGGAAACGGTGCTGCATGCTATTAACGCTTTCTCCTTTGAGCCTGAGGTGGGTATCACGCCAGTCTCCGAACCTTTTAGAGCGGCCGACATATTCGTCGCCGACATTGATTCCACCGAGATAGCCTATCTGGCCATCTATGATTACGTTTTTACGGTGGTTTCTATAGTTCATATCAAGAATAAAAGGGGCGAAAGGAACAGCTTCACCACCGGCATCGACTAATTTGTTGATTGAATATTTAGAGAGGTTGCGGCAGCCCATTCTATCATATAAAAGCCTGACTTCAATACCTTCCTGGGCTTTTTTAGTCAGTAGGTCCATAAGTTCATTGCCTAACTCGTCATCATTGATTATATAGTAATTAACATGAACAAAGTTTTTAGCTCTTTCAATATCTTTGAAGAGGTCGGCAAATTTATCTGTTCCGTTAGTATAAATTTTAATCTGATTATAACCGACTAGAGCAGGGTTTCTATTTCTTAGACCTAAACGGATGATACTTACTTCCAGGTGATCAAAATCTGATTCTGGTATAGTTAAAGATTTTGATTTATCGACATAAACTATATTTTTCACATCATCCTGTTCCTGCTTTTTCTGGAAGACCTGCTTCTTTCTAGGAGTTAGGCCTAAAAAGAGATAGAGAATAAAGCCTAGAACTGGTAAAAGGGTAAGTATGAGCAACCAGGCCCAGGTTGAAGTTGGGTCTCTTCTCTCAAAGAAAATTAAAAGAATGATAAATATAAGATTTAAGATTATTAATGCGACTGGTAAATATGTTAGTAAATTCATTGTTTGTCCTCCTTGCTTATATATTATATTCACGTTCTAATAGTATTTCCCTTTTTTTTAATTAAATTATTTGGAGTTGATTGGATTATGTTAGGATTGATTAAAAATAGACAGAGGATGAAGCCAAAAAATATTAATCGAGGAAGAAAGTGGAGTATAGGGCTTTATACTGGAGATCCTCTGGGGGAACTTGTTGAATTACCAGGGAACCCGATTATTGCTGCAGAAGATATTACTGATTGCAGGGCAGGCTTTGTTGCTGATCCCTTTATTATTGAAGTTGAGGGTATATATTATCTCTTTTTTGAAATAATGAATCTTGATAGTGGCCAGGGGGATATTGGTCTTGCTATAAGTAAAGATGGAGTTAAATGGACTTATGAGGGGCTGGTTTTGGCTACCCGGTACCATTTATCATATCCCTGGGTCTTTGCATGGCAGGATAATTATTATATGCTGCCTGAGATGAATCAGGGTAGAACAGTTAAATTATTTCAGGCTGTAAATTTTCCCTATCAATGGGAGCCTGTTGCTGAGTTATTATCTGGGAAAAGATATCGAGATAGTAGCCTGCTCAGATATAATGGGCTCTGGTGGCTCTTTACTACCTGGGATGATACCAGGCTGCATCTGTATTTCAGTGATGATTTGTTAAATGGAAGCTGGCAGCAGCATCAGGCTTCCCCTGTTGCAATCGGTAGGTTTGCCAGGCCGGCAGGGCGGTTTTTAGATTATGATGGTAAATTTTATCGGCCTGCTCAGGATCCTCTGCCAGGCTATGGCAGTAGGGTGATGCTCCATGAGATTGAGGAAATAAATGTTGATAGCTATAAAGAAAGGTTGATTGGGCCTTACTTTTCGGCTTCTGGAACTGGCTGGAACTCAGAGAGAATGCATCATGTTGATTTTCTGGAAAGGTTGCCAGCAGGTATTAAGCAGAAAGTGATTGTAGATGATAATGACTGGTTAGTAGTTGCTGATGGCTATAATGCCAGGTGGACTATAGATCCTGTCAGGCTTGGGATTTCAAGGCTCAGAAGGAGGTTCAGGAGTGTTAGAAATAGAAATATCAGATAAAGAGTTTGAGATTTTAAGTATTATTGAATCTATTGAAGGGCCAGTTGGATCAGGGGTTATTAGTCAGCGGATTTCTAGAGATTATGATTCATTTAGCGAGGCTACTATCGGTAGGATTTTAAGAAGGCTTGATAAGAAAGGCCTTACTGAGAAGGAGCCTTATCGTGGTCGGATTTTGTTAAAAAAAGGTGAGCTTGCTTTAAAAGAATATAGATTGGATAAAAAGATGAAGAGTCAGATTAATAGATTTCTAGACCTGACAAAAGTAGAGAGAAGACAGGAATTATTTGATATGCTAGTTGCCAGAAAGGCTATAGAGAGGGAAATTGTCAGGCTGGCTACTGAAAAAATTACTGATCAGGAATTCAAGAAATTAAGAGATATTATCACAAGGCATCAGGCTGATTTTGAAAAAGGTGAAAGCCATGGGGAAGGTGATAAGAATTTCCATCTGATGCTGGCTGAAATTGCTGGCAATAGTTTTTTGGAAGCCTCTTTAAAGATGATCAGAAATAATGAAGACTATTCTCCAGCTCTGGAGCAGATGCGAACTATTGTAGGGAGTAAGATAGTTTCTGATCACGGACAGATCTTATCTGCTATTGAATCAGGAGACCCTGATAAAGCTGAAGAAGCTATGGTTAACCATATTGAAAATATAATTAATGATATTAAGATCTACTGGGAAACAGATTTTGATTAGGTTGGTTGACATATAAGCAGTGATTGAGTATAATAACAACACTGGCTCATCACTGATGAGCGACTGCTGTTAATGTAATTGTTTTGTTGAATATAAGGTTTATAAGATTTATAAAGGAGTTGAAGATTGTGTTAATGCAAGGGACCTCAGAGATTAATGAGCAGGGAGTATTAGAAATTGGTGGAGTTCCTGTGACAGAGTTAAGGGATAGCTTCGGCAGCCCATTATTAGTATATGATTATCAGGAGATTTTAAATAATATAAATAAGTTTAAAGAGGCTGTATCCAGTTATCCAGGCGATGCCGAGATTATTTATGCCAGCAAGGCCTTTCTATGTAAGGGGATGGCTGAAATTATCGCCAGGGAAGATATCTTTATAGATGTTGTATCTGGTGGAGAGATGGCCAGGGCATTAGCAGGGAATTTATCTGCTGATAAAATATATATGCATGGTAATAATAAAAGTAAGACAGAACTTGAAAATGCTATTGCTGCTGGTGTTAATACTATAATAGTGGACAATGTTTATGAAGCAGAGCTTATTGATGAATTGGCTGTAGAACAGAATGAAGAAGTTGATTGTATAGTTCGTCTGATACCAGGGATTTATGCCCATACCCATGAATTTATTAGGACAGGCCAGGCAGATTCTAAATTTGGTGTGAGTATTAAGACAGGGCAGGCCAGGGAATTGATCAAATGGCTTGAAGAAAGGCAGAATCTTAACTTTAAAGGGATTCATGCCCATATAGGCTCTCAGATATATGATGTTACAGCCTTTAAAGAGTTGATCTGGGTCTTGATTAAGTTTATGATAGAGCTCAGGAGAGAAGATGGAATTCTGGTTGAGAAATTAGATTTAGGTGGCGGCTTTGGAGTTCCAGAAAAGTCTGAAGACCCGGAAGTTGATGTGGTTAAACTGGTTAGAGATATGGCTCAGGAGCTAGTTAACGCCTGTGATCGGGAAGATTACCCGCTGCCTGCTCTGCTATTAGAGCCTGGCAGGTCTATTGTTGGCTCTGCTGGAACCAGTCTTTATACAGTTGGTTCGATAAAAGAGATTGGCGATTTAAAGACATATTTAGCCGTTGATGGAGGGATGGCAGATAATATCAGGCCTGCCCTGTATGGTGCAGAATATGAGGCTTTTATTGCCAATCGCTGCAATGATGAAGCAGATACTGAAGTTACAATAGCAGGAAAATGCTGTGAATCTGGTGATGTTTTGATTGAGGATGAGATGGTGGCCAGTCCTGTGTCAGGTGATATCCTTGCGCTTCCAGCAACTGGTGCCTATACCCATTCCCTTTCAAGTAATTATAATGGGCTCTTGAGGCCTGCAGTTTTGCTGGTTTATCAGGGAGAAGTACAGGTAATGATTGAAAGAGAGAAGGAAGAAGATCTCTACAAAAACGATTGTAATCTTTTTATATAGAGAGGGTGTATAATTTTTATGCCATTTTTGCCCCCTAATGTTAGTGAGGAGATGCTTAAGGCTGACTTCTGGATTGAGAAGTTAACTGATGTTGATAGAGTTTTAGCTACTGCTGCTGAGATTGAATTTATTGAGAATAAGACGGCTGAAAAGATGTCTGAATTAGGGTTAGCCAGGGAATATACTCTGCCTGGAGATTTTGAAGAAGAGATGGTAGCAACGGAGGTCAGGGGGCTGATGGAGTCATATTCTCTACCAGGCTGCCTGCCTGATTATGCTCTCTATTCTGCTGATGGAGAAATTCATAGTGAGGAATGGCGGGGTAGGTTAATTGATGAAAGTAATCTGGAATTTTTATCAGATAGTAATCAAATAATTAAAGGGGAGCCGGCCTTAACTATCAGGCGCTTATCTATTAGGGCCTTTCCGACAGAAGAGGCTGCTGTTAAAGATCCAGAAGCCATTGATGTAGATCGGTTTCAGCTGACAGCAATTCAGGCTGGCAGTCCTGTTATGATCTGGCATCAGAGCCTTTCAGGTAAATGGTCATATATTCAGAGTCAGATTTATTCTGGCTGGGTTTTAACTGAGTATTTGGCTGCTGCTGATGATTTAGAGATGATATTAGATTATTATAACCAGGGTGAAAGGCTGGTAGTTACCGGAAGCAGAACTGAGACAGAGCCTAATCCATTTTTTCCTGGGATAAGTAATATCTTTTTGCAGTTAGGCGATAGCCTGCCTATTTTTGATAGAGAGTTAATTCCGGAAGAGATTCCTTCTGGAGCGAAAAATGGTCAGTCAACTCTAGGCTGTTATGTTGTTAAGGTTCCCTTAAGTCTTGGAGCCAGGGTAGGTAGTTCTGGAAGGCTGGAGTTTGCGCCAGCGCTGATACCTTATTCCCAGCCAGTTCAGGTTGGGTTTAATGATTTTACTAAAAGGAATCTGATTGAGGCTGCCTTTAAATGCCTGGGTGAGCGGTATGGCTGGGGTGGTCTCTTTCAGCGTCGTGACTGTTCCAGGCTGGTCTTTGATATTTACAGGCAGGTAGGTCTGACCCTGCCAAGAGATGCAGGTAAACCTCAGGAAGCAGGGGCTTTTGGAGAAACTATTTATTTTGAAGGCGATAGGGAGCAGCGGTTGAATCAATTAGAGAAATTAGAAACCGGCGACCCTGTATATCTGCCTGGCCATGTGATGATTTATTTAGGTAAGGCTAAAAAACCTGGTAAAGACCAGGTTGGCCATTATGTAATTCATTCAGGTGCCGGGTATGGCCGGCAGGCTGCTGGAGAAGTTGAGCCGGTAACTGTACATAGTACCTTTGTGATGGAGATTGAAACCTGTTTGAAAAATAAGAAGGAGACTTTTCTTAAGGCTTTAACTGTTGGCAGGAGATTTAGGGCTGATATAGATGGATAGGTTAAAAGTGGAAATTATTGAGTTGATTGAAGGTTTTTCTGGAAATCATTCAGTCTATTTAAAAGATATCGGGACTGGTGAGGAATTAACTATAGCTGCAGATGAGAAGATGGCAGCTGCCAGTCTAATCAAAGTTCCAATTTTATATACTCTTTATGATTTAGATTCCAGAGGAGAGTTAGATTTGACCGAGACTTTAAAACCAACTGGAGATAATATGGTTGGTGGTGCTGGTGTGTTGACCTGGTTTAAATCCAGGCCAGAACTAACTTTATTAGACTTAGCAGAGTTGATGATAGTTATAAGCGACAATACAGCTACAAATATCTTGATTGACTGGATTGGTTTTGCTCCAGTGAATGATTACCTTAAAGATAATGGTTTTGATGCAACCAGGCTGGAAAGAAAGATGATGGATACTGGAGCCAGAGCAGATGGCAGTGAAAATATAACTACTGCCAGGGAGATGGGTCTGCTGATGGGTATGATATATGAGAGTGAAGGCCTGGCCGGGGCAAAGGCAACCCTCTGCCGGCAGCAGCTTAGAGATAAGTTATCCTATTTATTGCCTGAGAGTTTATGGAGTTCTGTAGCCAGTAAGACTGGTATGTTAAAGAGGATTGAGCATGATGCCAGCCTGTTTTTTATGCCTGCACCATTGATTGCAGTTACGATGTCCAATAATCTAAGCAGCCAGGCTGACGGAAAGCTTCTCCAGGCAAAAATAGGCAATAATATTTATCAATATTTAAAAAAGAAAGGTGGTTAATTTTTTGAAGATAATTGCTTATGAAATTTATCAGAGAGAGATTAAACTTGCTCGTCCTTTTAGGACGGCTTTAAGAACTGTAGATACTGCTAAAGAACTGGTCTTTGAACTTAAGACAGAAAATGAAGTAGGAATTGGTGCGGCCCCTCCGACTGAAGTGATTACCGGTGATAATCTCCCTGGTATTAAGGCGACTCTGGAGAATCAGATCTGGCCAGAATTAGAGGGACAGAATCCTGCAAATTTGAATTATCTCTTAAATAAAATCTCTTGTGCTGCAGTTAATAATACTAGCGCCAAAGCTGCTGCCGAGATAGCTTTATTTGATTTAGCTGCCAGGCTGAATCAGGTTCCTCTCTGGCAATTTTTAGGCGGCAGGAAGAGAGAACTAGTTACAGATATGACTATTAGTGTTGATGAACCAGAGGTTATGGCAGAGGATGCCAGAAAAGCTGTGGCTAATGGCTTTGAAACTTTAAAATTAAAAGTCGGTGTAGGACCAAAGCTTGATCTGGCCAGGGTTAAGGCTGTCAGGGAAGCTGTTGGCCAGGATATTAATCTCCGTCTTGATGCCAATCAGGGCTGGACAGCAAATCAGGCTATTAATACGATTAAAAAGCTGGAGGCGGCTGAACTCGGTATTGAGCTGGTAGAGCAGCCGGTGGCGGCAGCTGATTTTAAAGGATTAAAAGAAGTTAAGGAGAATGTTTTGATACCTATTATGGCTGATGAAAGCTTATTTTCATTGCAGGATGCAGTTAGATTGCTGGAAATGCAGGCCTGTGATTATCTAAATATAAAATTGATGAAAACAGGGGGAATCTCAACAGCGCTGGCAATTGCAAATCTGGCTGAAAATTATGGGATAGAATGCATGCTAGGAAGTATGCTGGAGAGCAGGATATCTGTAACAGCAGCTGCTGCAGTTGCGGCAGCATCGGCAAATATTACAAGGCTTGATTTAGATGCGCCTATCTTAATCGGTGATGATGGGGTCGAGGGTGGATTGGCTTATAATAATAATAGACTGGTATTACCGGAGAAATCAGGTTTAGGAATAGGTGTGGTAAATAGATGAATCAGATAGATCTTTTAATAAAAGATGTAAAGATTGTTGATGGAACAGGAGCTACAGCTTATAAAGGCAGTCTGGCTGTGCAGGGCGATGAGATTAAAGCTATATTTAGAGGTGATAATGGAAAGTTTTTAGAGGCTAATGAGGTAAAAAGAGAAGTTGATGGAGCTGGATATGTTCTGGCTCCAGGCTTTATAGATGTTCATACACATTCAGATCTTAATTTTTTAATCTCTGGAATGGCTGAGAGTAAGTTGCAGCAGGGTGTGACTACTGAGATTATAGGTAATTGTGGTTCTTCACCGGCTCCGATTAGAGAAGCCGGCCGCTCGATGTTAGAAGAGGAACTGGCTGATTATGGGATGGAGCTGGACTGGAGCAGTTATCCAGAGTTTCTAGAAAAGCTAGAAGCTAGGGCTAAATCTATTAATGTTGCTTCATTGATTGGTCATGGAGCGATCAGAAAGGCAGTTGTAGGTTATGCTGATAGGGAGTTGACATCATCAGAAATCGATGAGGCCAAAGATATCCTGGCTGAAGCCATGGAAGCAGGGGCAGTTGGTTTTTCATCTGGATTGATCTATCCGCCTTCTTCCTATGGAACGACAGAAGAATTAATTGAGCTGGCAAAGGTTGCTGTTAGTTATGGCGGTATTTATACAACCCATTTAAGGAATGAAGGCTGTGGGATGATTGCAGCAGTGAGAGAGGCTCTGGAGATTGGTAGGCAGTCAGGGATACCTGTCCACATTTCCCATCATAAAGTTGTAGATAAGGAATGCTGGGGGCTGGTTGCAGGAACTCTAGAGATTATGGAATCTGCCCGGGAGGAAGGCATAGATGTTACTTGTGATCTCTATCCTTACCTGGCAACTAATACCAGCCTTTCTTCACTGTTACCTGATTGGGCCCATGAAGGGGGAAGGGAAAAGCTCCTGGAACGCCTCGAAGACGGTGATGATAGGGAGAGGTTACTTGATTATCTCAATGACAGAGTTGCCAGAAGAGGCTGGGAGAATTTGATGATTTCTGAGCTGCCTGGAGATAGATATCCTGAATTTGAAGGTTCTACTCTTAAAGAACTAGGTGAGAGCTGGAAAATGCCAGAAGCTGAAGCTTTATTGAAGATTTTAAGTGAACAGGAGTTGAGAGCCGGGATGATTGGTTTTGCCATGTGTGAAGACGATATGGTGACTGTCCTGACCAGCAGGCTTAGTATGATTGGTTCTGACGGCAGTTCTCTGGCAGCAGAGGGGAAACTTGCTACTGGTAAACCTCATCCCCGGAATTTCGGAACATTTCCCAGGGTGCTTGGCAGATATGTCCGTGAAAAAGGTTTGATTGATCTTGAAACTGCTATTCATAAGATGACAGGTAAGTCGGCAGCAAGATTTGGTTTAAATGATCGAGGAATTTTGAAGGTTGGTTTAAAGGCTGATCTGGTGCTGTTTGATGAAGGGAAAATTATTGATAGGGCAGAATTTATCGCTCCATTTAATTATCCAGAGGGAATTAAGGAAGTCTGGGTGGCAGGAAGTTCTGTTTTAAAGAATGGAAAAATAACTGATAAGAGGCCTGGAGAACTATTAAATATTTAGTTTATTAAAAAGGAGTTTAACAGTAAGATGGTGAATATAATATATGATAGAAGCTTTAGTTATTTAATTTCAATTTGGAGAGTTGAGGACAGAGCAGGGTAATTATTTTTAAGAATATTTTTTTAAAAAACAGAGGAGGAATTCATGTGTTTAAAAAGAGTATTTTAGTAGCAATGGCATTTTTATTATTATTAGGTTTTATGGCTCCAACGTCAGCGATGGCTGAGGCAAGGACAGATTTAATCTGGGGTGGAACTCAGGATCCTGATTCACTTGATCCCCGACTGACAACCTCTGCTTATGCAGAAGAAGTTTTGGAATTAGTTTTTAACTCATTGATCTATCCAAATGCTGACCTTGAAATGGAATTTGATCTGGCCACTGATTTAGAGACACCTGATGACACGACTTATATTTTTACATTGAGGGAAGATGTAACCTGGCATGATGGCGAGCCCTTTACAGCTCATGATGTTGTTTTTACCTATGAGACAATGATGGATGAGGATTTTGGTTCTCCTCACAGGACTAGAGTCGATATGGATACTATTGAAGCCCTTGATGATTATACAGTTAAGATAACAACTGCTGAGCCTAATGCTGCTGCCTGGACAGGCTTTCGTCGTTTTATCGTTCCAGAGCATCTAGCACCGGCTGATCCTTATGAAGAGGGGGAAGGCACCTTTGCCTTTAATCCAGTTGGAACAGGACCATTTACTCTAGCTGAATGGAACCCTAATGATTATATTAGATTGGAAAGATATGATGATTATTTTGGTGGGCCTGCTATATTAGAGACTATTATCCGCAGAGATATTCCAGAAGGAGAAACCAGACTTGCTGAATTATTAGCTGGTAGTATAGATTATACCCAGCCTCCTGAAAGAGAAATAGAGATGATTCAGGATGATCCTAATTTCACTCTGCAGATGTCTCAGACTTTAAATTATTTCCCGGTAGCGATTAACCATGCCCATCCTGACCATGATATATTAAATGATGTCAGAGTCAGAAAAGCATTGAATTATGCACTGGATAAAGAGGCAATCGTTACCCATGTCTGGCCGACAGCTTCAGTTATGCATAATCCTATTATTGCAGATACCTGGGCCTATGATCCTGATGCGACCTATAAATATGAGTATAACCCAGAGAAAGCTATGGAGTTACTTGAGGAAGCAGGCTATGGTGATGGTCTGGAATTAACTATTACAATGTCTAACAGTACTGAGAATATTCAATTTGGCGAAATTGCCAGAAGCTATTATGAAGCTGTAGGTATTGAGCTTGTTGCTGATACTATGGAATTCAGTGCAGCCTTATCTAGAATTCTTGATGGCGATTTTGAACTCTATCATATGGGCTCAACTGGCATGTATGATCCCCATGACTTCATGAATAGATTTACTCATGGCGAAGGTGTAACTGGTTATAATAATCCTGAATTTAATGATCTGGTCGATGAAGCAGTCAGAATCATTGATGACCAGGATGCCAGAAGAGAGCTATATTCTGAAGCTCAGAGAATCATGACTGAAGATGCTTATAATGTGCCATTAAGAAATAGTCAGATGTGGATGGCCTGGGATAGTGACTTTAATTTTGATTATAATTATGTAGAGCGGAGTCGCAATCTTATAGATGCTTACTGGTCAGAATAAGCTAATTAGAAAATTTAATTAATTAAATATTAAGGGCAGGCAGAAGTTACTGTCTGCCCTTAAAACTGTAGAAGTTATAGTTATTAGGAGTGGTTGCTGGATGCATATTTATATTTTAAAAAGAATAGTTCAGGTTATACCAGTACTTTTGCTGGTGACATTAATAACATTTTCTCTGGTACATTTAACTCCAGGAGATCCTGCAATAATGAGAGCTGGCGAGGATGCAACTGCAGAACAGGTAGAATCTATTAGAGAGGCAATGGGATTAAATCTGCCAGTTCATGTTCAGTACCTTAATTGGATAGGAGGTTTGTTCCGTGGGGATTTAGGTTATTCCCTACAGGATGGCAGGCCAGTATTTATAACATTAATTAGGAGATTGCCTGCGACTATTCAGCTTGTGATAGCATCATTTATAGTTTCCATTGGGATAGGTCTACCGGTGGGGATTCTTTCAGCAGTAAAACAGAATACAATGGCTGATTCTATAGCCAGGATATTTGCCCTTTTAGGCCTTTCTATGCCGAATTTTTGGATTGGTTTGATGTTAATGCTTTTATTTTCATACAGGTTAAGGCTTTTACCTGCCAGTGGGTCAGGGACATTGCTTCACCTGATAATGCCAGCTATAGCCTTAGGTCTTCCGGCAGCTGGAGTTATAACTAGATTAACTCGTTCCAGTATGTTAGAAGTGCTTAAAGAGGATTATATTAGAACAGCTCAATCCAAGGGGCTTAAAAATAAGACAGTTATTTATAAACATGCTCTTAAGAATGCTATGTTACCTGTTGTTACTGTAATTGGCATTCAGTTAGGGTCCCGGCTTGGAGGTTCTGTTATAATCGAGAGTGTTTTTGCTTATCCGGGGATTGGTCGATTTGCTTACCTCAGATTATTGGCCAGAGATTATCCTATGATAATGGGTAATCTTCTGATCTTTGCTTTTATTTTCATATTAATTAATCTTTTAACTGATATACTTTATGGGTTTATAGAGCCCAGGATCCGCTATGAATAACCTGATGATTGGAGGTATAGCAAATGCAATCGACTGATAAAGATAGAGCTAATAAAAAAATGAACCGGCCTGATGAAGTTCAGAAAGAAAAAAGAAGTATGAGCTTTAGACAGGACGCTTTTAGAAGGTTTAAGAAGAGTCCAACGGCTATAATAGGACTTATAATCGTAATAATCTTTATAGGTTTAGCTGTTTTAGGGCCCTACATAACTCCACATAATCCCTTTGAGCAGAATATACTTAATGCCCACCAGGGGCCAAGTTCAGATTTCTGGTTGGGAACTGATTTTTTTGGGAGAGATATTTTAAGTCGGATTATTTATGGGGCCAGGATTTCATTAATGGTAGGTTTGAGTGTTGTCTTTTTAAGAGCTATTATAGGTATTATTGTAGGTCTAATTGCTGGCTATTATGGAGGTTGGATTGAAAATATATTGATGCGAATAGTCGATGCTTTTATTGCTTTTCCAGGAATAATTTTAGCAATGGCCATTATGGCAATTAGAGGTCAGGGGATAGAGAATGTAATTATAGCTCTAGCTGTTGTTGGTTGGCCAACCTTTGCCAGGCTGGTTAGAAGTGAGGTTATCTCATTAAAGGAAAGGGAATATGTCTGGGCTGCTAAAGGTATTGGCTTAAATGATATCAAGATAATGCTCAATCATATTCTGCCAAATTGTTTATCAACTATCATAGTCTATGCAACCCTTGGGATAGCCTATCCGATTATAGCAGAGGCAGGTTTGAGTTTTCTAGGATTAGGGGCAACACCTCAACAGGCAACCTGGGGATTTCAAATGTCTTTAGAGCGGCAGTATATGAGAACGGCCTGGTGGGGAGTAACATTTCCTGGTCTGTCTCTGATGGTAGTAGTCCTTGGTTTTAATCTCCTCGGTGATGGCTTGAGAGATATTTTAGATCCAAAGATGAGAGAGTGATTTTTACTAAATTGTAATAATTACTAACTTTGATAAAATATATTTTGTGATAGTCTCGATTGGGATTTAATTGCCAGTCGGGACTTTTTGATTTAAACTTTATTATAGGGCGAAAATATTTTTTTATTATAATATGAAATTTTATGAAGGTGTTTTATAAATTAAAGAGAATATTATTAATATGGATTATAATAAGTGGGTTTAAGATTAAGTGGATTTTAACTATGAAAGGGGATAATTCTTTTGGGAAATTCAAACCGTTTATCTAGAGAGATTTTACAGATAAAATCACATATGGATTCATTGAAACCAGCAGAAAAACGGGTTGCTGAATATGTAATGAAACATGTCGATGAGGTAGTCTATTCTTCAATTACCAACCTGGCAGATGAGGTCGGGGTGTCAGAGGCGACTATAGTTAAGTTCTGCCAGCGAGTCGGATACTCTGGGTATCAGGAGCTAAAAATAATGCTGGCCAGATCAAATAGAGAACCTGATGACCAGGAGATAATTTATGGAGCAATTGAGCCTGGCGATTCAATTGGGCAGCTTAAAGATAAACTTTTTCAAATATACGACGAATCATTAGATAGCACTCATAAGCTGATTGAGACTGATTTATATAAAGAGGTAGTTGATAAGATTTTATCGGCAAGAAAGCTATATTTCTTTGGCTATGGAGCCTCTGGAATAGTAGCAAGAGATGCAGAATTAAAGTTTGTAAGGATTGGCCTGCCAGCTATTGCTATGACAGATAGTCATAATCAGAAGACTGTCGCTTCACTGCTGCAGCCAGACGATCTGGTGGTGGCCATTTCAGACTCTGGTAGAACAAGAGAGTTAATAGAGGTTCTTGATATATTAGAGGAGACTGGCTGTCAGAGGGTTGCAATTACCTCTCAGGTCGGTTCGCCTGTCAGTGAAAGGTCAGAGATTACGTTATTGACTTCATCGAGAGAGACGCCCTATAGAGGGAGTGCAATAGCTTCCAGGATAGCCCAGTTAGCTGTGATTGATATTTTATTTCTGGCTACAGCTTTAGTAAATCATGATGAGACTACTGCTGCCTTACAGAGGACCAGAGAAGCAATGCAGATTAGCAAAGAGAAATAAGGCTGGAGGGGGTATAAGGCAACATGATTATAAAAGAATTAAAAAAAGTTGAAGATTTAGATGCAGGAATTAAACTATGGAACAAGAATTATACTAAATACAGTCTTAAAAGAGATTTATACCGCCAGAACCTTCTGGCTCCATATTCAGGCCTCCAGGTTAGGTTATTTGGGGGTTTTGAAGATAACAGCCTGATAGTTTTTGCTGTTATCAAGCAGCCAGTTGTAGAATTAGTTAATTATGTTGGTCCTGAACGGGGCTGGATTTCCTTGCTTGTTGCAGATGAGGGGGCAGGTTCTAAAAGCTGGAGGCAGATGCTTGCATATATTACTGAAGAGTTAGAAGATGCCGGGGCCAAATTTATTAGCTATGGCCAGGACCCTCAGAACTTTTTGCCAGGATTGCCAGTAGATTATGAATTTGAAAAAGAGGCCTGGCTTGAGGCCGGTTTTCAAGCAGCAGGACTTGAATCTGATTTGAGGAGGGTCTATGAGGCTGAACCTGATGCCAGAGAATTTTCAGATGAAAGTTATCAGGTTAAGCAGGCAGAAATAGCTGATAGGAAGAATTTATTGAATTTTTTAGCCAAAGAGTTTCCAGGACGCTGGCAGTATGAGGCTGAAAATATTAGCTGCTGGCCTGGTGGGTTATTTGATTATTATCTATTATTAAAAGAAGATACAATTATTGGTTTTGCCAGAACGAATCGCCAGGACGGTTTTTATAAAGGGCCAAATGTGAATTTTGGAGGCAAAACAGGGAAGGTATTTGCTGGCCTGGGCCCTTTAGGCATTGCTGAAAGCTGGCGGGGTAAAGGTTTGAGTACTCCTTTTTTACAGCAGATATTAAAGAAATTATATAATGACGGTTATAGAGAAATCACAATCGACTGGACGACTTTAATAGAGTATTATAAAAGATTTGGTTATAAAGTTGTTAATCAATATATTCCTCTCCAGAAGGAGTTGAATTAAAATGAAAAACTACTTTAAAAAACAGGTTTCTCGTAAAGGAAAGGCAGCTAAAATATCAGGATCGAAGAAGGCTAGAGACTATAATTTGAGGCTTGATGAGGTTGCCTGTAATGAGATAAATCAGTTTATGGAAGAGGCTGTAGAATCAAAAGTTTTTCCTGGAGCTGTCTTAGGGATTGCCCAGGGTGATAAATTGATTTATAGTAAGGCTTTTGGCAGGAAATCATATGAAGATGACTCTGAAGTTAAAATAGATACAGTTTATGATCTGGCTTCACTGACAAAGGTTTTAATAACTACCACCGGGATTATGCAGCTGGTTGAAAGAGGCAGGTTGAATCTCCACGATTATTTGAAAGACTTTTTTCCAGAAGTTAGCGAGGAACTTAAGAATATTAGAATAGATCAGCTAATGATGCATACTTCAGGCCTGCCAGCAATAGTCCAGTTATGGAAGGAGCCAGGAGATAGAGAGAAAGTTCTTGAATATTTATTGAATTTAGAGCCAGAAGGAGAACCTGGCAAGCAGATTCTTTATAGTGACCCTAACTTTTTGCTGCTTGGCTTTATTATAGAAAAAATCTCTGGATTAAGCCTTGATGAGTATGCCAGGGAATTTATAATTGGACCAGCAGATCTTAAAAAGACTGATTTTAATCCTTTAGATAATCTTGAAGGATTGGCAAAGGAAGATATTGCCCCGACTGAATACTGCAGCTGGAGGGGGAGGCAGATCCATGGAGAGGTCCATGACGAGAACTGTGCTTTTCTGGGCGGTGTTAGTGGCCAGGCCGGTCTATTTTCTAATATCAAGGAGTTAGTTAAGCTGGTTGCTATGATCTTTAATCAGAATGAGAAAGAAATTAATCTATTATCGCCGGCCAGCAGCAGAATGCTTGCTAAGACCTTTACCAGGCAGAATGGTGAGAGACGAGGACTGGGCTGGGATAAAGGCGGTAATATTAGATCTTCATCTGGAATATATTTTGGCAGTAAGGCCTCAGGCCACACCGGGTTTACTGGAACATCTATCTGGATATTGCCAGAGAGTGGTCTGACTGTAATTATGCTTTCAAATAGGGTTAATGGAGGTAGAGAGAATCAGAAGATTATTAAGTTGCGGCCGAGACTGCATAATCTGATTTACAGTCTTTTAAGTCAGGATAATCATAATACTGAGCCGATTGGTTTTCAGATAGCCAGGGATAATGCAAATAATGATTTTCCATCAGGATTAAAGGAGAGGTAAGCTGCTATGTTAAAGATTGCTGGAGTAATGTCAGGAACATCTTTAGATGGGATTGATGTGGCAATAGTTGAAACAGAGAGGTTAGTGAGTTCTCAGGTAGAGATTTTAGGCTATTATCAGAGCGAATACCCGGCTGAGATAAGAGAAAGGTTAGATAAACTGGTGAATAACCGGCATTTAGATGCAGGTTTGGTCTTAGAGGAGGTAGCCAGTCTGAATCTGGAACTTGGGGAACTTTATGCTGGGGCTGTCAGAAAAGCCAGTTCTAAAGCAGGACTTCAAGTGTCAGAGCTTGACTTAATTGGCTGCCATGGTCAGACTGTTTTTCATAAGCCAGGAGGTAGCGAGACGATTAGCCTTCAGCTTGGTTCTGGTTCAGTTATTGCTGAGCGGACTGGTGTCGATACGATTACTAATTTTAGACTTAAAGATATTGCTGCTGGTGGTGAAGGAGCTCCTCTGGTGCCACTGATTGATTATTTATTGTACAGGAGCAGTTATAGCCACCGTTTTGTTGTGAATATTGGGGGGATTGCCAACTATACCTGGCTGTCTGCTGATTGCAGGCGCCAGGAGGTTAGAGGCAGTGATACTGGCCCAGGTAATATGATGATAGATGTCGGAGTTCAGCTGTTGACTGATGGTGAGATGAATTATGATAAAAATGGAGTAATGGCCAGTCAGGGTGAATTGGACCAGGTTTTATATGATCGACTTTTCAAGCATGAATTTTTTGATAGATCTTATCCCCGCTCAACTGGCCGCTATGATTTTGGCAGAGAATATACTGAGAAGATGGTAGAAGAGGCTTCTACTAGAGGTGTCAAAGATGCTGATGTTATCAGGACTTTAACAGAGTTTGCTGCCAGTTCACTGGTGGAAAGTTTTCAAGAAGAGCTTGCCAGGGAAGATATGGATACCCTTAAGAAATCAGACTGCCTTGAGGTCATAATTAGTGGTGGAGGCAGCCATAATCAGAGTCTGCTGGGTTTTATTGAAAGCGGAATTTCTGAAAGGTTTCATAATTATCGGACTGAGCTGATTTCTCTGGCTGATAAAGATTATCAGCAATATGGTATTCCGGCAATAGATGCCGATCAGAAAGAGGCTGTAGCTTTTGCGCTTTTGGCCCGGGAATCTATTATGAAGCGTCCAGGGAATCTTCCTTCTGTTACTGGAGCAGAACATCCTGTGATTACAGGTGATTTAACGCCTGGAGGAAAGGTTGAGTTTTCATAGCTGCTTTTTATCATCTAAATATATGATATAATGAATTCACTCATAGGTAAAAAGATTTATTATCTATATAAAAGGAGAGATATCATGGAAGGTAATCAGGGAACTGCTGCTTCTCCTGGGATTGCGATTGGCCAGGCTCTTATCCAGGAACGACATGAATTTCAGTTTGTTCAAAAAAATATAGAAGAGGCAGAATCTGAACTGGAGATTAAAAGATTTTATCAGGCGATTGCTGAAGGTAAAGAGGATGTCAAGGATCTGAGGCAGAAGGTTAAAAAAGAAGTTGGAGCCCAGGAGTCTGAGATATTTACGGCTCATATTCAGATAATGAATGATCCAGAATTTCATAATTTAGTTGAGAAGATTATTAGAGAAGAGCAGGTGACTGCTGAAATTGCTGTTCAGAGGGTTATCAGGAATTTTGCTGCTCAATTTGCTGAAATGGAAGAGAGTTATATTGATGCCAGAGAGACAGATATCAAGGATATTGGGGATAGAATTTTAAGATTGCTCCAGGGGATGGATCTTGACCAGAGTTTGATTGAAAATGAGGTCATTTTAGTTTCCTATGAATTAACCCCGTCAGAGATTGCCAGATTAGATACAAATCGTGTTATGGGGATTGTTCTGGCAGAAGGTTCAAGGACTTCCCATACAGCTATTCTTGCTAGATCTCTTGAGATACCAACAGTCGTTGGCCTTGGTTCTGAGGTTATAAGTCAGATAGGCCAGGGAGATGAAATAATTGTTGATGGCGATGATGGCTTGATTTTTATCTCTCCAGACGAAAAGACGATTTCTAATTATAGAAGAAGGTATCAAGAATTAGAAGTCAGGGAAAGAGAATTAGAGAAATATAAGGATATGAAGCTGGAGAGAAAAGATGGCAGGAGAGTTTATGTAAATGCCAATATAGGTGGCACAGTTGATCTCGGGCCGATGCTGGCTAGAGGCGCTGATGGTATAGGGCTTTTCCGGACTGAGTTTCTATTTTTAGATAGAGATAGCCTGCCTGATGAGGAAGAGCAGTTTCAGATTTATAAGGAAGTAGTTGAGAAGGTAGGAGACCGGCCGGTTGTAATTCGGACTGTAGATATTGGCTCAGATAAAAAGCCTGAATATCTTGATTTTCCTGAAGAGATTAACCCGGCGATGGGGTATCGGGGGATAAGAATTTCTCTTAATAATAAAGATTTCTTTAAGACCCAGCTCAGGGCTATTTTAAGGGCTTCTAAATTTGGTGATGTTAAGGTTATGTATCCTATGATATCAGGCATTGAAGAGGTTAGGAATGCCAACAGTGTTCTCCGCCAGTCCAGGCTTGAATTACTGGAGGAAGATATTGAGATTGGGAATCCAGAAGTTGGAATTATGATCGAGGTGCCTTCGGCTGTTGCAATGGTCAGGGAACTTGCTGAAGAGGTAGGTTTTCTGAGTATAGGTACCAATGACCTGGTTCAGTATACACTGGCTGTTGACAGGACCAATGAGAAGATTAAGGATCAGTTTACTCCTTATCATCCGGCGATTTTAAGGATGATTACCAGGGTTGCTGCAGCTGGCAGGGAGTTTAATATCCCGGTTGCTATGTGTGGTGAGGCTGCCGGAGATAAGTTGTTGATTCCATTCTGGATTGGGATTGGTATAGATCATTTGAGTATGAGTCCAGTTTCTATTCTTCCGGCCAGAGAGACGATAAAAAAATGGCTGAATAGAGATAAATCAGAATTAATTCAGCAAGTTTTACAGATGTCAACAGTAGCGGAAATTCAATACTATCTGTCAAGGAGGGAATAATTATGTTCATGAAATTATTAGAAGAGCGGAGAAGTATTCGTAAATATAAGAATCAGGAGATTGAGGGTGAGAAGGTCCAGTCTTTGCTTCAGGCGGCTTTACTTTCACCTACTTCCCGGGGAAGTCAGCCCTGGCAGTTTGTCCAGATAGATGATAAAGATTTACTCCAGGAGCTGGCTGAAGCTAAGGCCGGGGGCTCATCATTTCTGGCCGGGGCGACTCTGGCGATTGTGGTTGCTGCAGACCCTGAGATTAGTGATGTCTGGGTTGAGGACTGTTCGATTGCAGCTACCAATATTCAGATGGAAGCTGTAGATTTAGATTTAGGTTCCTGCTGGATTCAGATTAGAAAAAGGCAGCGGCAGGATGGCAGTGATTCTGAAGAGTATGTCAAGGATGTATTGAATCTGCCAAATAAATTAAGGGTTGATTCTATTATTGCTCTTGGTTATCCTGATGAAGAGAAGGGAAAGTACGACCTTGATGACTTACCTTATAATAAAGTCCATTATAATCGCTATGGGCATGAGGTACCTGAGTAATATTTGTAATGAATTCTATCTGGATATCTATCATAAATTTATATAAATTTTTACCCCTGCAGGTAATATTGCAGGGGTTTTTAAGGGCACCTGGTGTATATTTATGCTTCTAATTTTATTGTTCTACTCTGCATATGGCAAATTTTCTCTTTTGAATTACTCATAGATAAAACTTGCATTAGGACATCGAGTTCGTAAACTTTGTGAAATATGTAAAGAGATACTACCGGGTAACCGTCGGGTATGGAGAGGGTCCATAAAAATATTTTTCACTTGCCAAATTACTAAAAATTAGTATATAATTAAATTAGATGAGATGTTAGACTAATATTTAGACAGATAAAATTACAGGGGGATATAAATTTATGGATTCAGAATATCGTTTGGAGGAGGATTCGTTAGGGGAAGTTAAGGTTCCTCAGGAAGTTTATTATGGAGCCCAGACAGAACGCTCAAAAAATAATTTTCCAATTGGTAATGAGAAAATACCAGAAGAGGTAATAAAAGCTTATGGTCAGGTTAAATTGGCTGCAGCTAGAGCTAATCATCAACTAGGCAAACTTTCACAGGGGAAACTAGAATTAATAGAAAAAGTTGCAGAAGAAATTATTGCTGGCAGATTGGATGATCATTTTCCTTTAGTTGTCTGGCAGACCGGTTCTGGTACTCAGACCAACATGAATGTCAATGAAGTTATAAGTAATCGAGCTTCAGAAATTGCTGGCAATAAACCAGGCTCCCATGATCCCCTGCATCCTAATGATGATGTTAATATGTCCCAATCATCTAATGATACTTTTCCAACAGCAATGTCTGTATCAGCCTCACTGGCTATTGAAAAAAAATTAAAACCAGCTTTGAATAATTTTTACGAGGCGTTAAAAGAAAAATCTGAAGAATTTTCAGACCAGGTTAAGACCGGTAGAACCCATTTGATGGATGCAACTCCAGTAAGTTTGGGGCAGGAGTTCTCAGGTTATGCCAGTCAGATTAAACATGGGATTGGTCATCTAGAAGATAGCCTTGACCATCTAAAAGAGCTTGCAATTGGGGGAACGGCAGTAGGTACTGGCCTGAATGCACCAGCAGGGTTTGATGAAATCGTTGTTTCCAATCTTAATGAACTGACAGGAGTTGAGTTTAAACCGGCGCCAAATAAATTTGAGGCAATCGCAGCTCATGATGGCCTTGTTAACTGCAGTGGTACACTTAAAACAATTGCAACTAGCCTTATTAAAATTGCTAATGATATTCGCTGGCTTGCATCTGGTCCCCGCTGTGGTCTTGCAGAAATAGAAATTCCAGCTAATGAACCAGGCAGTTCCATAATGCCAGGCAAGGTCAATCCAACTCAGGCAGAAGCTTTACTCCAGGTTTCATATCAGGTTCTTGGAAATGATACTGTAATAAATCTGGCAGGTTCCAGTGGCAATTTTGAGCTTAATGTTGCCAAACCAGTTATGATTTATAATTTATTACAGAGTATTAATCTCCTGGCAGATGCCATAAAATCATTTGAGAAAAGATGTCTTAAAGGGATTAAACCGTTACCAGAAAAGTTGGCGGAGTATCTGAACCGTTCATTGATGCTAGTGACAGCCTTAACTCCATTGATTGGTTACGAAAAATCTGCAGAGATCGCAAATAAGTCACACAGAGAAAGTAAAACCTTAAAAGAGGTAGCAGTTGGGGAAGGTTATTTGACTGAAGAGGAATTCGAACAAAATGTTGATCCTGGAGGCATGATCTAATTGAATAGTTAATTTAAAATCTATTCCATAAAGTAAGGAGTTGATTATAATGCCTACCTGGTTTAGATGCCCTGAATGTGGCGCAGAATATTATACAGCTGCAACAATAGATTCCAGTGAAGAAGAATCATGTGCAGAATGTAAGGCAATTTTAGAACTCTATTACTCAAAAGAAGATTTTGAAAAACATCGCTATCAATCAAGTTTAGAAGATAGAATTGAATAAATTTTAGTTTTCACCATTATTCATCAGCCACCCTTATTTTTCAGGGTGGTTTTATTATTATAAAAATAATTTCAAAAATAAATAAAACTGTTAACTAGTAACTATTATTATTAATAAAATAAATATATAATAAAAAAAGAAAGAAAAAAACAGGAGGTATAAAAAAATGAAAAAAATTAACAGGTTGAATAAAATCGGTCAGGTAACTGTAGTTTTTGCACTTGTTCTATTCCTTATTAGTCCAGCTTTGAATTTAAATGTAGAAGCCCATTCACATGGAATGGATATTGTTGAGACAGCCCAGGACGCAGGAGATTTCTCAACACTTCTTGCAGCTGCAGAAGAAGCAGGATTAGTTGATGCTCTAAAAGGTGAGGGTCCTTTAACTGTTTTTGCACCTAATGATGAAGCTTTTAATCAGTTTTTAGAAGAAGCTAGCTTAACAGCTGAAGAGTTACTGGGTGACCCAAGGTTAGGTAATATCCTTAAGTATCATGTTGTTCCAGGTGAAGTAATGTCGACAGATCTTGAAGATGGCATGTCAGCTGGCACACTTTTAAGTCCTCAGGAAATAAATATTTCAATTAATGATGGAGTATTTTTAAATGATGATATTCAAGTTATAGCACCAGATATTGAAGCCAGTAATGGAGTAATCCATGTAATTGATGGAGTTCTATGGCCTGCTGATATTGTCGAGACAGCTGTGGCTAGTGGCTTTGACACCCTTGTTACAGCAGTGGAAACAGCCGATTTGGTTGAAGCCCTGCAAGGACCAGGACTCTTTACAGTCTTTGCTCCAATTAATGAGGCGTTCGATGCATTACCATCAGGAGTATTAGAAGAACTTTTGGATAATCCAGAAGATTTAGCCGATGTCTTATTATTCCATGTAGTCTCAGGCCAGGTTATGGCGGAGACTGTTGTAGGTTTAGATGGCCAGGAAGTAGAGACCTTATTAGGTGAGACAATCGAGGTAACAATAGAAGATGGAGAAGTATTCCTTGGTCAGTCAAGGGTCACAAGAACAGATATTCAGACATTAAATGGTGTTATTCATGTAATTGACCTTGTTCTTGTTCCTTAATTAGATCTAATTAAAAATATAATAATTAGTAGTTATTAAATCCAGTTGAGGAGATCAGCTGGATTTTTTATGTAATATTTGTTTTTAGCAGTTAAATATAAGATATCGAGATATAATTAGATAGAGTATTTTTATGATATTTTACTTTAAAAGCAGGAAAACTTAATGATTTAATGAATTATGATAATACTAAACAATATAACAGGGGGAAAGATATCTTGTATTTTAATAAGCTGCTATCATTAATTTCAATTACTTTCATTTTAGTTATTATTTTTATTCTTCTTTTTACATGTAATGTTCAGGCCTTTGATGAAAGAATTCAGTCTACCATTCAAGAAAATAGAAATCCATTATTAGATCACTTTATGGATTCAGTAACTCATTTAGGCGATGGATTCATTACTGGAGGAGTAGCTTTATCAATTCCAGACATTCAGGCCCAGGAGCATGCATTGAAGAGTCAATTAGTTAATTTTATTGCAACATCTTTTTTGAAGGTATCGATTGGAAGGCAGAGACCCTCTAGTTACAATTTGCAATCTGATAATTTTAAGACTTTTCAGTTGAATAGCAGCTATCATTCAATGCCATCAGGACATACTTCTGCAGCATTTGCCCTGGCTACTAGTATTTCGGAAAGCTATCCTGAATATAGAAGGATAGTATATACATTGGCCTGTATGGTTGCTTTCTCCAGGATTTATAGGAATAATCATTGGACAACTGATGTAATTGTAGGTGCAGGAGTCGGTTATTTAAGTGCAAAGTTTGTATCTTATCATTGGTAATAACCATATTAAATAATTGGAGGCAGATAAAATGAAATTAGATAAATTTAATTATCTTGATAATCCTTATAAATCACAGAGGATGACAGTCTTTGGTAAAAATGGCATGGTGGCAACCTCTCAGCCACTGGCAGCCCAGGCTGGTTTATCAGTTCTTAGGCGAGGTGGAAATGCAGTTGATGCAGCGGTTGCAACAGCTGCAGCTCTAACAGTTTTAGAACCGACATCTAATGGAATCGGTTCTGATGCCTTTGCCATAGTCTGGGTAAATGGAGAGCTTCATGGCTTAAATAGCAGCGGCCAGGCTCCAGCAGGTATTTCCAGAGAGAAGGTTAAAGAACTTGGCCATGATGAGATGCCCAAATATGGTCTTACACCGGTAACAGTTCCTGGCGCTCCCTCAGCATGGGCTTCATTAAGTTATCGCTTTGGGAAATTGCCGTTAATTGAAGTTTTCAGTGAAGCTATCCGTTATGCAGAGAATGGTTTTCCAGTTTCTCCAGTAACAGCTGCAGCCTGGCAGCGGGCAGCTAAAGTATATAAAAAGAAACTTGATGGCAAAGAATTTGAGAACTGGTTTAAAACATTTACTGATAAAAATGGTAATGCCCCTCAGGCTGGAGAAATATGGCATTCTTATGACCATGCTGCCACCCTGAAATCAATAGCCCATACCGGTGCAGAAAGCTTTTACAATGGAGAAGTTGCAGAGAAGATTGATGAATTTTCCCAAAAGCATGGTGGATTTATACGAGGCGATGACATGGCCAGCTTTAAACCAGAATGGGTGGAACCTCTATCAGTAAATTATCGAGGTTATGATATCTGGGAACTGCCGCCAAATGGCCAGGGAATTATAGCGTTAATAGCCTTAAATATCTTAAAGGAGTTCAAATTAGAGGGTTTAAGCCAGTTAGAGAAATACCATAATGCGATTGAAGCTTTAAAACTGGCCTTTGCTGATGGCCAGAAATATATAACTGATCCTGAGAAGATGTCATTAAAGCCAGAAGAATTATTAAGCCAGGCCTATGCAGAAAAGAGAAGTCAATTAATCGGTGAGCAGGCATTAACACCAGAACCAGGCCAGCCTCCAAAGGGAGGAACTGTTTATCTGGCAGCAGCAGATAGAGATGGTCAGATGGTATCATTTATCCAGAGTAATTATATGGGCTTCGGCTCAGGAATTGTTGTGCCAGGTACAGGAATAGCATTGCAGAACCGAGGCCATACATTTAGTCTTGATCCTGAAGATGACAATAGCCTGGAGCCTGGCAAACGGACCTACCATACAATCATCCCAGGCTTTATAACCAAAGATGACAAACCGATTGGCCCCTTTGGAGTTATGGGTGGCTTCATGCAGCCCCAGGGCCATCTTCAGGTTATCATGAATACCATTGATAGAGGTTTTAATCCCCAGGCAGCCCTGGATGCCCCCCGCTGGCAATGGACAGAGGGCAAAAAGATAAAAGTTGAAAGCAATTTTCCAACTAGAGAAGCTAAATTACTGGCAGATAAAGGCCATAAGATCCAGGTTTCACTATCATCAGGTAGCTTTGGCCGGGGCCAGATTATCTGGAGAGACGAAGATACCGGTGTGCTAGCAGGGGCTACAGAGCCCAGGGCAGATGGAACTGTTGCAGCATTTTAGCACTAATCATAAAAATTACTAATATTAATCCCCTACTCATGCAGGAGTTTATGATTATATAAAGAATATACTAATACAAAGAATATATTTAGATAAGTAATGCAGATCTTATTATTTAGTTTATATTTTAATTATATTTATATATACAGATTCTCCATTTTATAGGGAGGAGCAATCTAAAATGCCAAAGAGGATCACAGTAATCGGTGGTGGTCTGGGAGGCCTTTCAGCAGCGATTTCCCTGGCTGCAGATGGTTATCAGGTCAGGCTTTTTGAGAAGAATCAGCATCTAGGAGGCAAACTTAATCAGGCGACTCTTGAGGGCTTTACATTTGATCTGGGTCCCTCCATCCTAACGATGCCCCATATCTTTAGGAAATTATTTGAGCTCCATAATCAGGATATGGATGATTATTTAAAAATCCAAAGACTGGATCTAGAATGTCGCTCATTTTTCGAAGATGGAAAAGTGATTGATCTCTATTCAGATCTCAATGAAATGCTTGAAAAAAATAGGGATTTAGATACTAAAGATGTTGATGAAATTAAAGATTATCTCGATTATGCAGGTGGAATCAGCGATTTAGTAGAAGAAGGATATTTTGCTGAAGGCCTTGATACCCTGGGTCAGGTCCTAAAATATTATGGTCCGATCAAAGCATTTCGCGGCCTTGATTATTTTTCAACAATGGCAGATGGCGTTAAAAAAAGAATTAATAATACTTATCTTCAGCATATTTATAATTTCTTTATAAAATATGTTGGCTCATCGCCCTACCAAGCCCCGGCAGTTTTAAATATGCTGCCCTATATCCAATATAAATATGGACTCTGGTATGTGCCTGGCGGCCTCTTTAAGATTTCAGAAGCCCTCCAGCAGTTGGCTGCCGGTATTGACCATCTAGAACTTAATACCGGCAGTGAGGTCGTCGGCATTGAAAAAACTGGAGATAAAATAGATGGAGTTATTCTTGAAAATGGCCAGCTAATTAAAAGCGATTATATAGTTTCTAATATGGAAGTTATTCCTTTTTACAGGGATCT
>Ga0207421_10000597_pt1 | contig 46845 bp, 37 predicted proteins | sample SodLakKL_010_SED_4_FD_187542 | JGI IMG/M metagenome (GOLD analysis project Ga0207421, IMG submission 187542) | Alkaline sediment microbial communities from Lake Tanatar, Kulunda Steppe, Russia - 8KL_010_SED (SPAdes) (version 2) | ecosystem: Environmental > Aquatic > Non-marine Saline and...
ACCCTCATAAGTAGTAGAAACACTGATCATCATGGGTTCAATTTCAGGGTAAAGATCAATAGGTAGTCTTTGTAAAGAATAAATACCAATTGCAATTAAACCTATAAATAACACAATTGTAGCTATTGGTCTTTTTACGGCAGTTTTGTAAATATTCATGGTTTGGTGATATATTTTATTAAGTTATTATCAAATAAGGTTTTTTAATATTGTTAAATTGTTCGATTGTTGCATAATTGCACGATTTATGATTATATTTATCAAACAATTTAACAATTTAACAGTTCAACAATTTTACTATTCCACCACTCTCACCTCCTGTTGATGTATCAAGTTGTGATGGCCTGATACAATAAGATTTTCATCAGGACCTAAACCGCTTATAATTTCCAAATCGTCATCAAATCGTTCTCCAATCTCTACAGTTTTTCGTATGGCTTTGCCATCTTCTTCAACAAAAACATATCTTTCATTGGATCCGCTTTGCCTTAGTACAGACTGAGATGGTACAATAAGCGTTTCTTTTTCGCCAAAATTTAACGCTGCCCTTGTATACATTCCAGGGCGTAAAACTCTTTCCCTGTTATCTATTTTTATTTCGGTTTTAAAAGTTCCACTGCTCCGGTCTATTACTGGATGAGCTTTATAAACAGTGCCTGAGAATGTTTTGTCGGGATACATATCAGCAGTAATGGTAGCTTTCATCCCTCTTTTTATTACCGGGAAATATCTTTCTGAAACATTTACCATAACTTTAACCGGTTGAATTTGAAGCACTGAAACAATAGCAGGTTTCCCGGCTTCACCAGCCGGAGTCATTGAAAAAATCTCCCCTTCACTATAATACCGGCCTGTGATGACACCGGAAAGTGGAGAATAGATCTCCGTGTTTTCAGCCAAATTCTCAAGGTTACTTTTTGCAATTTCGTATTCTGATTTTACCTGTTCATAATTTTGCTGTGTTGCTGCGCCAACTTTTTTCAATGTATCCAGCCTTTTAAGTTCTTTTTCAAGTGTATTTACGCGCACTTTAGCCTGATAAAGTTGGGTTTCATCCATTTTAGCCAACAATTGACCTTTTTGCACATAATCATCTATGTCGACAAAAATTTCATTTATTTTCATAGCCACTCCGCTGCCTATGTGAGCCGTTTCCCATGGCTGAACGATTCCGGTAAAGACCATCCTATGATCCTTTTTTTCCAGTTCTGTTTTTTTCAGTCTGACAGGAGGCTTCTCAGGTTCTTCTTCAACTCTTTCAGGAGTACAGCCATGAATAGATAATAATGTTAACAAAATTGCTATAGTTGTTAATAACGAAAATATACTTTTCAACTTCATTTGTAATAATTTTATTTTAATATTTAAATAATATTTAATCATAATGTTGTAAAAGTGTTACTTAAAATTATTATTTGGTATTTTGATGTTTAAGAACATTCTATTTTATTTTATTCTGGTTTTTTCATAAATCCTTGGCAGGCTTCAATCTTTAATGAAATTCTTTTCCAATAAATTTATCATATTCAATTATAGCCATTAATATATCATATTTGGCCTGTATAAGATTAAATCTAGCTTGGGTCAGGGCAACTTCACTATCATTTACTTCGAGTAGATTTCCCTGGCCTGATTTGTATCTTGCATTAGCAATTTCATGCCCTCTTTCAGCAAGAGCAACATTTTTTTCGGCTTTAGAAGCGTTTTCAACTGCAACATCAAATCTTTTAATAATGTTATTTATTTGCATTCTCAGGTTGTCTTCCAGGTAATTTTTTTGCAGCCCCAATTGTTTTACGGCAATATCCATTTGTTTAGCCCTGTTTTTTACGGTAAATCCCTGAAATATTGGAATAGTTATTTGCAAGCCTGCTGAGAAAGATTCAACCCAATGATAATCTGAAAAATTAAGGTCATCGGCATCTGTTTGATAATCGAATGTACTCATAGCATTAACAGATGGCAGTGCTGTAGCTCTTACTGCCTTTGACTGCTTTTTAATTAAATCTTTATTTAAACTCATTTCCCTAATTTGCGGGTTTTTTGCAAGCTGACTTTCAGGCTCAACAATTTGAAATTGCGCAATATAGGTTTCGGTAGCTTCAAGCAAATCACCTTCTAATTTAACAGGCTGGTCTTCATCAATTCCAACTATTGTTTTTACACGGCTTACAGCCATATCATAAGCATTCTTTAGCTCGGTTACTTCCGGCTTCAGGTTTTCGGTTTCAACTTCAGCCCTTATTTTGTCATATTCCGATACCATTCCTTGAGAATACATTTTAGTTGTAAATTGAAAATTTTCAATGGCATTTTTATAGCTCTTCTTTATAACATTTTTACTTTCTTTGGTAAGTAAAGCATTAAAGTATGCTTGTTGTACTTCATAAGCCAGATCAATTTTTGAACTCCTGTATTCTTCTTCTGAAAGCTCAATTTCTTTTCTGTCAGCACTTATATTTGCATATAAAGCCGGTGAATATAAAGGCATAGAACCTGCAAGTGATGCCCTGTAATTATATTCAGAACCCACTTCAACATAAGGGTCCTGACCCATTTCTTCCATAAAAGGCAAATACATAGAAGGCCTTATTATGTTTTTATTAAATGTACCATTAACATTAAAATGAGGCAACAAATTTCCACGAGATTCATCAAGCTTATATCCGGCTAACTCAGTTGCCAGCTTAGATGCCCGGATAGTTGGATTTTGTTCAATTGCCAATTCTTTAGCACTTTCCACAGTTAAAGCTATGGTATCTGTATTATTCAGCTGTCCTTTAGCTACAGACAACGGCATTATCAAACTTATAAGCAATAAAAAAGCAAATAAGTTTAAAGATTTTCTGTACAACATTTGGTTTTGTTTAATTTATTTATTGTGTTAATTACACTCAATTATAAAATATATTTAAATAATAAAAATGGCTCCGGCTTCAATCCGGTTTTAATTTTATGAAATATCTAAATTTATAATTTTCCTATTTTGTTTAATTCCTCTCTGTATTTTTCTTTAATAATACCCTTACCAAAAATGCTCATTATAGTTTGAAATACTTCCGACCTTGAATAACTGTTGGAAGGAAATATTTCATTATCCATCATGATATTTAACTGTTCATGCAATAATTTAGAAGCTATATCTATATTTATATCACTTCTGAAATAACCTTGTTTGATACCTTCTTTTATCAGTTTTGCTTTAAATTGGATGGTATCACTTTCCATTTTTTTCAACTTATCTTTCCATAAACTTGGATGATATTTTTTAATGTCTGATATAAAATTGGGATTAATATCATTTATCCTTACAGCAGAATTCCTTATTATATCATGCATGGTCTCAATGTTGAAGCGACCATTCTTAATTATTGACTCTTGCTCTGTTTTACCTTCCTCGTGCATTAAATCAACAGTTTTTCCAAGTAAGTCCTCCTTATTGAGAAAATGTTCATACAAGGTTTTTTTTGAAACTCCTGCTTCTGATGCAATATCATCCATGGTAATGGTTCTTACTCCATGTTTAACAAACAACTGCTTTGAAGTTTCAATAATTCTCCGGGATATTTCCATTAATTTTTATATTAAAAACTTAAAAAACCATGATGGTTTTTAATGTGTAAAAACAAATACAAAATTTTTGCATGCACTTTAAATATTAAAATACATGTATTAACATAAAACCAATAAACTATTATGAAGTATGCTGATTAGATGCGTGACAAAAATAGTAAACTTTATAAACTTCTATAGTTTTTTGTGAAAATTTAACAATAACAAAAATAGCGATAAGATTATTTAATGCTTAAGGTGTTTGCTCTAAATACCTGATTTGCTGTATAAATAATCCTGTCATGGGTATTTTGCAGGCATATTCGATAAAATAATAAATTATGTTATATGCCTGCAAAACCTTATTTTAAAATCGTTTATTTATATATGTCTTAATATTCTATTTTTTCTTTACATAATAAAAATCATGCCTTAAAATTTGTAATTTTCTCAGTAATTTTAAAATCATACTCAGGGTATTCAAAAATAGATGTTACAGGCTCTGTTTCACCAATTGAATAACCCCATATGCTTTCGTATTCATCAGGGTTATCGCCCATATTTTTAATCTGGTCAAGATAGGTTCTTATAGCTTTTGACTCAACTATAATAAACTTACCTAATTTATCAATTATAGGGCTATGTTTACGGGTATGGTCATGATCAAACTCAAGTATACGCCTTCCATCCGGGGTTAAGCCAATAACCCTGTATGTCATACTTTTTCCTACTGCCGGTAAATTTATAACATTCCGGTCAGTTGCCATAAATGGTATATTAGCCTCTTCACGCAACTTATTAATGTTGTCAACAAGATTTTCTGCCTCAATTGGGAAAGTTTTAATTCTTTTTTTGTATTTTGATGGAATTAAGCCCATAACTTTTTCTTCCATCTGCTCCTGAACAGCTCTAGCATTTGTTGCAAATTTAAAGCTGTTTTCTTTGTACCCCTTTACTGAAAACGTATAATAAGGGATAACACCAATATCATTAAGCACCTTTCTTAATTTGGCTGTATGCCCTCTTCTTGAAGCTGCAGCAGTGAAAACAAGTTGATTGGTAACTATCCATCCGGCCGAAGTAATTCGTCTGACAGCCTCCATCGATTCAGGGGTAACCTCCATTGGTGATTGAAAGTGGGTTTGCACGACAAACTGTTTTATTCCAACATCAGATGCCTTAGCTTTGAACTCTGCAAGAATATTTGTCAAGTTTTCAGTGACCCTCTGTGGCAAGTATGCCGGCAATCTCGTACCAAGCCTCACACGCAATATTTCTGCATACTTTTCTCCTTCTTTACGGTTTTCGTTAGCTTTCTTTTTCTTGAGAGCCACCTCATAGACACTATCAAGTATTTGCTTGAGTGATTCATCTGAGTTCATCAGGGCATCTCCGCCGGTAATCAGAATATCGCGCAGTTGAGAATCTTCCTCCCAGTACTTCATAATTAGTTTCAGCTTTTCTTCCCATAAATCATCGGGTTCCAGCTCGTTGAGGTTGAAGTTCAGATTACCTCTTTGGAAGTCATACATTCTCTGACATGAAGCACAAAGCCCCCCACAGGCACGCCCAACAGTATCCGGAATAAGAATTGCTACTTCTGGATAACGCCGGTGAACATTAGTCTTTGTCGGTAATATCCACCCTGCAGCGTTTGGTACGCCGGGCTCAACCTCATCTTCTTTTTCCCATGCAACTATATTGCCGTACTCTTCTATTAATTCTTTTGAATAAAACACATAGTACCGTATTGCCAAATCCTTGCCCTTGATAAACTCAGGTGCATGAACATTTAAGAGTGAAAGGTAGTAAGGGTTAACGAAAAAAGGTATACCAATTTTTTCCGCTTCATGTAGCAAGTCCATAGTTTCATCATCTATAGTATAATCCAGCAGCTCATTTAACAAATCAGGGTTTCTGACAGCAAACCGTAAATGAAACCTTTCATCATTCCACCATTGATTAACTAAATCAACTTTTTCTTCAAAACTTATTGATTCAGGAAATTTAAACTCAGAACTTTTAATCTCTTTTTTGTCAATTTTATCGGCCAGGATTTTAATTATACGTTCTTTATTTTTCTGTCGCATCTTAACAACCTCATCCTCAAGCCCCGATGGATAGGAGTCCATCCATTTTTGGATTTTTTCTTTTTCTATTTTAGTCTTTTTATGTGTGCCGCTCAGCTGCCTGAACAGATATATCATATCTTCCATATACTCTGGTGTGACACCACCGGTTTGTTCAACAGCAGCCAGCCACAAAAGCCCGAAAGGATCATTTATTATTTTCTCACCTCGCAAATTCAGATCTTCTATCTCTTTCCCGGCATTATCAATATAATCCATAATCCGTATAGCAGCAAAATCTTGCCAGGATAATGCCTCAAAAGCTTTACAGCCGGTCAACTCATACTTATAAAATTTATAAGCTTCCGGTCTGTTATCAAAATAATCCATAACAAAAGACCGAAGCTTTCCTTTCATCTCATCATCAGTTTTTGATGTAATAACAATCTCTTTCAGCTTTGGATTCTCATCGAAGAGTTTTTTCAATAATTCTTTACTCTCCTTCATAATCGTTTTTGCATCAAATGTCTGTGTTTCCTTATTCAACATACCATACTACTTTTTTTATAATTTATTTTTTGAATAAAATTATACCGAGTGATCACTAAGCTAAAATGGCTTATTTAATTAACCGAACAGGCAAACATTTTGTTCAACAAGTTGCTAAATAAGTTAGCAACAATCCGGTTCGGTTTGTCTTTAATTTAATTGGATTCAAAAGAAAGTTAACCACAAAATTCAAATATACATTTTTTTCCTTAAACGGCAAAACCATGATCAAAGGAAGGTTATGGGTGTTTGCGATTTAAAGCCTTATTGATAATTTGATGCATAAACTCTTTAAGTGGCTTATCAGATAAAATGACAACGACCAGAAAAGCACAAAATAATGGAACATTGATATAGTAATACGGAACTATGACAAATTCATTAATAAAAATACTGAGCAAATAAACTGCAATTCCAAATAATATATATGCTAATATTTTAGGCACATCATATTTAATAGGATAATATTTTTTGCCGGTTAAATAAGAAATTACGGTCATTGACAAATAACAAGCTAATGTTGCCCAGGCTGACCCGACATAACCAAATACAGGAATCCACCAGATATTCAATATTACTGTTATAAATGCACCCGTAATGGCAAAAATTGCTCCAAATTGAGTTCTTCCTGTCAGCTTATACCAAATAGAAAGATTAAAATAAATTCCGAGAAACATATTGGCTATAAGCAATATCGGCACCACTATAAGCCCTTCACGGTATTGCTCGCCAACAAAGTGTTGAACAATATCAATAAACAACATTATTGCCAGGAAAATAAACAGGCATACTATTACAAAATATTTCATTATTTCACCATAAAGCTCTTTTGCATTTTGTGATTTTGCCTGAGCAAAGAAAAATGGTTCAGCAGCATACCTGAAAGCCTGTATGAAAATAGTCATCATTATGGAGATTTTATAACAAGCCCCATATATACCAACCTGTGACATAGCAATATCTTTTGGTAGCATATATTTTAGCAACAACTTATCCAATGCCTCATTTGCAACACCGGCAAGGCCACCAATAAGAAGCGGCAAAGCATATATTATCATTTGCCCCCATAAAGTAATACTTAGACTCCATTTAAAGGAAAAAATTTGTGGTAATAACAAAACAACTGTTACGATGCTGGCAACAAGGTTGGAAATGAATATATACCCTACTCCAACTGCAGGATCATAGAAGCGGCCTATGAACTCTGCCAGCAAACCATATTCACTCTTAACTGCCCACGGACAAAAAACTATAAAAAATAGGTTCAGGGTAATATTTGTGCCGATACTTATAAATTTGATTGTGGCAAAACGTATTGCTTTATTTTCTGCCCGCAGTTTGGCAAAAGGAATAAAACTAAGCGCATCAAGCCCAATAATTAAAGCCAGCCATTTAACATACTCAGGGTTTTGAGGATATCGGACCAGTTCGGCCAGTTGACCACTATTAATAAATACCAAAATCACAAACAAAGTTGATGTTGTCAACACTGATATCAAAGTAGTACTGAACACTCTTCTTTTTGACTGATTTTCTTTTTCGGCAAACCTGAAAAAAGCCGTTTCCATCCCATATGTAAGTACTACCAGCAGAAATGCAACATACGAATACATTTCTACTACTACACCATAGTCTTGTGTCTCAAAAACACGAGTGTAAAGTGGTACAAGAAGATAATTAAGCAACCGTCCTATTATACTACTTGTACCGTAAATGGCAGTCTGCCCGGCAAGTCTTTTTATTGGTTTCAGCACGAAATATGAATGTTTTGTTGCAAATTTGCAAAAATTAATTCACACCTTTTAATAAAATCTGAATTAACACCGATAATTATGATAGTGAATTTTTAAAATAACAATATTGCAATTGATTTGATCAGGGAAAACAATTATTAATCACAATATCAATCAATAATCTAAAAATCTAATAAATAAATAATTATATTATAAAAAAGAGTTTATTCAATTCATTATAAAATTAGTTTTGCAATTTATTAATGAATTATTTACTTTAGTAACATAAAAAGTCGTATAATTTTTTTAGTAATGACACATAAACCATGTTTCGGATATATCAAAAGGTTAATTCTCCTATGTTTTACATTAATTATTAATTTATCTGTTGCATACGGATCAAAGCTTGACAGCCTTCATCAGTCTTTAAAGACAGTTAAGTCTGATTCCGCAAAAATTAATTTGCTTTTAAAAATAGGAGATTATCATGAACACACCATCCCGGATTCAGCATTATATTACTATGATTTGGCTTACCAGGAATGTGAAAATGCCAAGGAAAAAGATTCAATGATTAAAAAGTTTAAAGTAATTTCATTGAGATATCAAGGAATAGTTTATCGTAAAACAGGCAATTTTAACAAATCAAATTCGTATCTGCAAAAAGCCCTGGATATATCTTATAAAGCTGGTCTTGATAAAAAAAGAGCATCTGTATATTCTAGTTTCGGTGCTCTTAATCGAAATATAGGCAATTACAATAATGCCCTTGAATATTATCAAAAAGCTCTGCAGATCAACCTGGAAATTGATAATAAAGCAGGAGTCAGCGCATGTTATAATAACATTGGTATTGTTCACGACATCGAAGAAAACTATTCACTTGCCCTCGAATATTATGAAAGCGCTATTGAATATTTTCGAAAACAAAACAATAAACTCCGTGAAGGCATAACAACCATGAATATTGGTTCTGTTTATGTAAAAATGGGGAAATACAAATACGCTTTAAATCATTATGATAATGCTAAAGAGTTATTTATATCTACAAATAATACGCGGGGGATAGCCCAGATATATAATAATAAAGCAGTAATCTTCTCAGAAAAAGATAATTTGACAAAAGCTTTGAATTATCTTAATAAATCGCTGGATATCCATTACAACATAGGCGATAGTAAAGGAAAAGCTGCCACCTATAATAATATCTCTGAATTATACTACAAACTGGAAAATTATAAAAAAAGTATCAAATATGCTGAAAAAGGATTAGAATTATCGTCAAATATAAAATTATTGAATCAGGAGGTTAATGCTTACGAACGCTTAAGAAAAGCTCACTCAGAGCTAAATAATTATTATCAGGCCTCATATTATGCAGATAATTATATAACCAAAAAAGACAGTTTGCATTCTGTTGAGATATCAAAATCTATAGCTGAAATGGAAGCCAAGTTTCAGGATAAGAAAAGACAATTAGAAATACAAAGCCTTCAAAAAGAAAATGAACTTAAAGAAGCGGAAATAAAAATTAAAAACCGACTAATTACAACTATAACTATTAGTCTTATAGTTGTTTTATTTCTTTCTGCTTTGGTATTATATCAATACTTTGCCAAGAAAAAAGCTAATTTAAAGCTTATCAGTACAAATACTGATATACAAAACAAAAGTAAAAAGATTCTGGATCAAAGAAATAAAATAGAAAGTCAGTATGATGAAATAATAACTCAAAGAGATAAAGTGGCTCATCAAAAAAATCTACTTGAGATTTTCAATCATGAGCTTACCGATAGTATTTATTACGCTAAAAGTATTCAAAAAGCACTCTTACCTGATACTAATAAACTTTACAACTATGTTCAGGATATATTTGTTTTTGAAAAACCAAGTGATATTATAAGTGGTGATTTTTACTGGATGCATCCAATTAACCGGAATAAAGTCATTTTTGCTTTAGCTGACAGTACCGGCCATGGTGTGCCGGGTGCTTTTATGAGCGTACTTGGAATTACATTGCTTAACAATATTATTATTAAACAGAAAGAATACCGTGTAAATGAAGTTTTAGACCTTATGAGAGAAGGTTTTATTACTGCATTAAACCAGGATGATACAAACCATATTAACAGGGAAGGTATTGATATTTCTATCTTTTTATATGATAAGTCTAAAAAAGAAATTTATTTTGCAGCTGCGAAAAGTAAAATGTGGCTTCTTAGCAATAATAATGAATTAAAAATTAACACCGGAGAAACAAAAGCATCAATACCAAATATGAAAATTAATGTTTATAAAGGTGACGAATTTCCAATAGGCTTACATAATAATTCCGGCAGTTTTACTAAACAAAAAATTAAACTTGATGAAAACTGCAAAGCAATATATCTTTTTTCTGATGGATTTCATGATCAATTAAACCAATATAATCAAAGATATACTAATAAAAAACTTAAGAACAAAATATTAGAAATTGGGCATTTACCATTAAATAAGCAATACACAATACTTAAAAAAGAGTTTTATAATTGGAAAGGTGAGGCTCAGCAGGTAGATGATGTTACAATTATTGGAATAAAGATATGATTATTGGTAGTATTATATTATCCACAAAAAAACTTTTGATTAAAAAAATATTAAAAGTCATGCAATACAATATAATCAATCTTTTATTTGTTTAATTTTGGGCTTCATGCTCTCTTAAATTTTTTAACCTTAAATATTATTCGAAATGAAATTGGAAGTTCCCGGGTATTTAAAGTTTGTAATTGGGTTAATTACTATAATATTGGTAGTAACCATCATGATGGAGGCAAAGTCTATATTGGTTACTGTATTAATTGCATTACTTTTATCGATACTGATAAGTCCTTTCACAAGCTGGTTGGATAAAATTGGCATACCTTCGTTGATATCAGTTTTTATTAGTATTATAGCATTACTGGGAGTAATAACCGGGTTATCTATTTTCTTTTACAATCAGTTGCTTGGATTTTCGGGAGACATAGCTGTTTTGGAAGCCCGGTTCGGTGAATTGATAGATTTTGTTAATGAGTTTATTTCAGAGCATATAGAAGGTGCTGTGCCAATTTCTTTTGAAAGTATCCAAAAAGCTATTTTTCAATATATATATGATAATATGGCAACATTAACCGGAGGAATTATAGCCACTGCTTCTACTATAACTTTGTCGTTAATGGTGCCAATTTTCATTATATTTTTACTGTACTTCAGAAAATTTTTAATAGAGTTTGTATTACAGGCATTTGGGTCTAAAAACCGTGAAAAAACTTCCAAGATCATTTATAATGTTAAAAGTGTAGTTCAAAACTACATTGTTGGGATGTTTTTTGTTATTTGTATATTAACTGTATTAAACACTATTGCATTATACAGCATTGGCATAAAACATGCTCTTCTTTTTGCTGTTTTAGCTGCTATTTTGAATATAATCCCATTTGTTGGTCCATTTTTAGGTGCTACCTTCCCTATATTATATGCATTGTTAGCAATGGATTCAATTTGGTATGCAGTGGCGGTATTTTTGAGCTTTTATGTAATTCAACTGCTTGAAAGTAATCTTTTTACACCCAAAATCGTGGGAGGAAAGGTTTCTATGAACCCCTTGATGACAGTACTTGCTTTGTTTATAGGTAATTACATTTGGGGTATTGCCGGAATGATCCTTTTTATTCCGGGTATGGCTATTTTGAAAGTCATTTTTGATGAGATTGAAGGCATGCAACCATATGCATACCTGTTGGGTGATATTAGAAAAGTTCGCAAAGAAGAAAAAATAACTAAACATACGATATTTAACGAAAAGCTAAAAAAAGTCAGAAAAAAAATAAATATTTGATAACATTTCTATAAAAAAATATGGGATGGGTATGAAATGTTTGTAAGATATAAACCACATCCGGGTACTGCATATCCTGCTTTTTGGCGGTCGTGGCTTTCAATTATTTTAACAAAATCATCGGTTGTTAATCTCTTTTTCCCGACTTCAATCAAAGTACCCACTATTGCCCTGACCATACCCCGCAAAAACCGGTTGGCAGTTATTTCAAATATCCATTGACTGGTGTTATTAAACCATTTGGCATCAATTATTTCACAAATATTATTATTTACTTGCGTATTGGTCTTTGAGAAACTGGTAAAATCTCCATAATTGAAAAGTTTTTTAGTGGCTTTTTTCATAATTAAAAAATCAAGCTCACCTTTATAAAAATAAACAAGGTTTTGAGCAAACGGATTTTTTTCTTGTTCAATAATGTATTGATAAGTGCGGCTTATGGCATCATACCTTGCATGAGCTCTTTCTTTAACCGGCAAAATGGAGTAAATAGCTATGTCGCCGGGCAATATACAATTAAGTTTAAAAACTATACTATTTTTGTAAAAAAAACCCGGTGAATGTTCAGAATCAAAATGTGCATAAAATACTTTGGCGTGTACACCAGTATCTGTTCTTCCAGCACCTGTGAGTCTAATCTCCTGTTTTAGTAATGTGTTTAACGCGCTTTTTATAGTATCCTGAACAGTTACCGCATTGCTTTGAGATTGCCAGCCATGATAATTGGTGCCATTATATGCTAATTTTATAAAATATCTGTTTGACACTTTTTTAAGTCGTTTTTTGCAAAGTTACAATTTTAATACATCTTAGTTATTCGGTAATGCTATTGTTATCCTAAAAAAGTAAATGTGATAAAGAACCTTCGCTTCGCTCAGAATGACCTGTTGTTACAAAGCCGTGGTGGTAGGGTGGGGAGATGGTGACAGCTTCGCCGCCACCATCCCCCCACCCCACCACCCTAAAATCATCCAATGCCTTGTCATTCTGAGCAAAGCGAAGAATCTCTTTATTATTTTAGGACAATAGTTTTGCTCTTAATTTAGTTGATAATAGACATTATAAACAAAACAGTTATTAACAAATAGGCATTAAAGATAGTGTATAATTCGTAATTTTGTTTTAAATTTAGTTGGGTATTCAAACTATGAAAAATTTTTATATGCCACTCAAACTTCGTTTATTTTTACCGGTTAGTTTGTTTATTGTCATAATTGTAGTCACTATTACTATATATTTTGTCAATAAATCAATCAATATTTTTAATGAACAAATTGAAAGTAATCTTAAACAGAGTGTGCAATCAATTTCAAAGATGTTTGATAGAGAAGCTACTTTAAAGCTTAATATGGTTAAATCCAACCTTGAAGTTGCCACAACAGCCTTTCACGCAAGTGATTTTGAAATATTATCCCATACTTTTGATGTCAAAATTGAAAATCAAAATACCGGCAATGTCCATTTAAGTGAATTAAAACAGTGGCGTTTAAATGGTGAAAGAGTCTATGGTGATAAAAATTTTGTTGATAGTTTGCAGAGTATGCTGGGAGGTTCTGTAACAATTTTTCAAAGGGTTGACAGTGGTTTTGTAAGGATATCAACAAATGTCTTCCGGGAAAACGGACAAAGAGCTGTTGATACATATATTCCTCTGGAATCATCTGTAAGTCAACATGCCTTGAATGGTGAAACATTTTATGGACGTGCTGTTATTTTGGATGAGTGGCATGTGACGGCTTATGAACCGATATTTTACGATAATGAAGTAGTCGGAATTATATATGTGGGAGATAAAGAAAAGGACTTAGATGAGTTGAAAAAAATCCTTTATAAACTTCAAATTGGTAAGAGCGGCTATCCTTTTGTTTTTGACAATGAAGGTAATCTTATAATACATCCTGATCCAAAAAGAGAAGGCGAGTTTTGGGGTGACAGCACCCTGTTTAAGCGTGTCAGGGATAAGCAAAGAGGGGTCATTCAATATATATATGAAGGAGAAGATAAAACTATGGCCTTTGATTATTTTGATCAGTTTGAACTATATGTTGCTGCTTCGATATATAATGACATAGAAACGCAGGAGCTTAAAAGAGACACTATCCTTGGTGCTGCTTTGACGGGTGGAGCTGCTATATTATTATTACTGGGGTTTACTTACTACTTCACAACAGATCGGATTTACAAGTTTTTTACCGAACTTCAGAAATCCAGGAAAAAACTGGATAGGGTGAGTCGGGAACTTGAAGAATCAGAAGAGCGTTATCATAAATTGTTTGATAGTACAGGTGATGACATTTTTGTAACTGATATTGATGAAAATATAGTGGAAGTGAATAATGCGGCTTGTGAAACATTGGGCTACAAGAAAGCTGAGTTATTGAATATGAAAATATCCGATCTCAAAACAGAAAAATATAAATATAATGTTGATGAAAACAGAAAGATCATATTTGAAAAAGGAAGTCATTCTTTTGAATCAGAACATATTACAAAATCAGGAGAAGTAATAAAGGTTGAGTTTACAAGTAGGCTGGTAAGTTATGCAAATGAAAAACTAATATTAAGTGTCGTTAGAAATATTAGCAGTCGCGTTGAATCTGAGAGGCAGATTTTAAGTGCAGTTATAAGGGGAGAAGAGCGTGAAAGACGTCGTTTCGCAAGGGAAATGCACGATGGATTAGGGCCATTGTTATCTGCAGTGAAATTGTATGTAAACGAATTAAATTCTGCTTCTATGGAAGAGGACGAACGAAAAGAGCTTATCAAACATAGTAATGAACTTATTGATGAAGCTGTGAGTGCAACACGTACAATATCTAACAATCTTATGCCTACTGTTATAGAATCTTTCGGATTGGTTAAAGCCGTCGAAGCATTTTGCGATAAAGTGAACAAAACCAACCAATTGAATATTGTTTTCGAAACTGAGCATATTGAAGAAAGACTGGAAAGTAACCTGGAACTTATTTTTTTCAGAGTTATCAGTGAACTTATAAACAATACAATAAAACATGCCCGGGCAGAAAATATCCATATTTTATTGGTAAAATATGAGGACAGACTTACTTTATATTTTAAGGATGATGGTGTTGGATTCGATGTAGATGAGATAATTAGTTCAGAAAACAAGGGCATGGGGCTAAAAAATATTATCAGCAGGGTAAAATCAATCAGTGGAAAGTATAGTTTTAATAGTGCTCCTGATGAAGGTTTTACAATAAAAATAGAAGTAAATTTATAATAAATATAGCTATGAGCGATAAGATAAAAGTTTTAATTGTTGATGACCATGAAATTTTTCGTAATGGATTGAAAATGGTTCTTGCAAAGCTTAAGTATGTCGAAATTGCAGGTGAAGCAACTGATGGTAAACAATTTGCTGATATGCTTGATGACATCAAAGCCGATATTGTATTGATGGATATAGAAATGCCTGAGCTGAATGGAGTTGATGCCACAAAAATAGCTCTTAAAAAAAATCCTAAACTAAAAATTATTGCTTTGACAATGTTTGGTGATGATGAATACATCCAAAGTATGCTCGATGCCGGAGCAAAAGGCTTCCTGATGAAAAACATAAACAAAGAAACTCTTGATAAAGCTATACAAACAGTTCATAACGGAGGTAACTACTACTCCGAGGAATTGTTTGACTTTTTTACAAAACAACTTACCAGAGAAAAAGAGCCGGAAAAAAAAGAAGATAAGCTCAATCTAACACGCCGTGAAAAAGAAATACTTCAGCTGCTCTGCGAAGGCTTGAGCAACAAAGAAATTGCAGAGGCTTTGTTTATCAGTGAACGTACTGTATTAGGGCACAAAACTAACTTGCTTACCAAGACAAATACCAAAAACTCACTGGCTTTAATGGCCTATGCTATTAAGAATAAGCTGGTGGTGATTTAAAAAAGTAAGTTATATTTTATTTTTTAACCTGGTACTTCCTTATTTGTCCTGATAATATTACGTGAAAACCTTTTTCACTGCTATTAATATTATCCAACATACTGGCTGCTACCCGGGATGCATGTATTGGTTTTAAGTTTTTGGGAAGTATGAAGCTTAAAGGTATCATAATAAGCTTGGCTGCCTCCTCTCCAAGCCTGAACTCTTGTCTTTTCCCCAATAGCATTGACGGACGCATTATATATGTTGCTTCAAAAGAAATATCTTTAATAGCTTGCTCAACCTGTCCTTTAACCCTGTTGTAAAATATTTTAGACCCGGAATTTGCACCTATTGCACTGATAAGCGCAAACTTTTCTGCCCCATTCTGATGCGCCAGTCTGGCAATCTGCAAAGGATAGTCGTAATCCACTTTTTTGAAAGCCTCTTTTGAACCTGCTTTTTTAATGGTTGTGCCCAGACAACAATAAATGTGATCAGCTTTTACTGATTCTGAATTTGGGTTTTCATAATCATATATTACCTGGTGCAACAAAGGATGTTCAATATCCAAAGGTTTTCGGACAAGTATCTTAACACTGTTGTAAACTTTACAGTCGAGAAGGATACGAAGCAGGTATGAACCTGTCAATCCACTTGCTCCTGATATTAAGGCTGTTTTCATGAGGTTATTATTTAAAGACTGCTAATATAGTAAGGTTTTTTGTATTTACCCGGAAGTTTTCGGTTCACCTGTATAATCCGGAAGCTTCCAGTCCTTTCATGAGCTGTCAGTTCCTCCCACAAGTAAGAACTGACAGCTTCCTGCAGTGACTGGCAGCCTCCTGCAGTGACTACCAACTTCTGGATATTAAAATTTTCTTTATTTTAATTTATTTTTTATTTATATTTTTGATAACATTATAAACTGTTTTTGTAAAAAGTATTATTATGAAAAAATTAGGCATAGCCCTTATTATTATTGGAATTGTTATTACCATAATTTACCGGTATAACGTTTAAAAAAGAAGAAACCGTAGCTGAAATAGGAGATGTTGAAATTACCAGGGAAAAGGAACAAGATATAAACTGGCCACAATGGGCCGGTGTAGCTGTTATGGCAGCAGGCGTGGTAGTTTTAATTGCCGGAAGAAAAAAGCGGTAGATAATTATGGTTTTGATTTGTGACTAATAGCTTCAAATACGGAAGCTTAAAAAGAACTACTAACTTTCCCTCTCCACTTTCTGCAGCGCTTATCATAAAGCCACGAGATTTAGCTTCGCTGCTACTTCGTGATCTACTTCCGCTATCGCTAGGGTCAAGATGACATATGGGTCTAATTTTAAGATCGCTTTTTGACTTCCGAAAGGCATTCTCTATTTTCCATAGCTGCCCGTAATTGCTGATTATTTCCTCTTGGGCTAATGATGTGTTAGTCAGATATCCTTTCAAACCATCCCAAGCAGCGTCTTGTTTAAATTTTGCGTGGTCAATACCAATGGTTACTTTACCATCCAACATTAAATACTTGTTGTATCCTTTATTATTTATTGCAGGTTTAGTTAGCCTCCCTGATCTAATTTTCTGTTCCAGTTTTATTTGAGAACCTAAGTTTTCATATCTCATCTTCATTGTCAATCTGAAAGTAAATAGTGGTGACATCGCAAAAAACAATGCTCACATCTCCACCAAAAATCATTTTGGTATGACTGTAGCTAATATGTTGCAGCGTCTCTTTGTAATTAAAGTGAAGCTTATCTAAATATCTATAAATCTTATCCTCACTAATACATGTCGCAAAATAGCTTTGCAAATACTGAGAAGTTTTCAACTTGCTGGCATGGTGTGATAATGGAATTAAAACCAACTGTTTTAATAGGGTGCTATCAACGGTATCGAAACCTATCTCGAAATAAATCTTGCCCGGGAAAAGGTTGATATCCTCGATAGATATGTCATGAATGCTTTGCCTGACAGTTTTTCTGAAATCATGCATAGAAAAATCAATGGCTTAACTGCTTTGCCCTAAATGGTTTTTCTCCATAGCCTTTAATTATTGAAAGGTATTTTTCAGGATTAATTAATTTTATATCTTGCTTTTTTTGTTTCATTAATACAAATTAAGTAAGTTTATCCTTTGAACATTTTGATATAGTTTATCATGTTTTTAAAAATATCATTAAAATGAACAAAACTCAAAACAAACAAGAAATAGCCAGACAACTAACACTTGCGTTGGCCTATCTCACTTCCTGGGAAGAAGGTGTAGTTGAAAACGAAGAGATAATAAGAGCCTGGAAGGGGTATGATTGGAGCGTATTAGATGAACTAAAGCGCGATGACCTGATTGATTACACTTATAAAGCAAAGTCGCTTTATATTACTGAAAAAGGTGTTGCAAAAGCAAAAGAGGTTATTGAGAAAATATTTGAGATATTGTAATCTCGTTTAAACAAATTCTATCAGGGTTTTGGTGTTGAAAACCTAAAGCTTAATCTGTTGCCAATGTAATAATTAGTTTCAGATTCATAGCTAATAAATGGAGAAAAGAGTCCTGTTATAATAATAAACAAAAGCTACTACCAGTGAGGTTTCATCTCAATTTTGTATGTTTACAGTTACCAAGCAAACATCAACAGGGGTAAGATACAGAAATCATATTTAGTCGAAAAACAGCAATAATTTATGAAATATCCTCAAAACAAAATATCAGCTGCTATACTTTCGGGGGGCAAAAGTTTGCGTTTGCAAGGAAAGCAAAAAGCATTATTAAATATTAGGGGAGAAAAAATTATTGAAAAACAAATTGATGTATTATCTTGTCTGTTTAAAGAAATCTTTGTGGTAAGCAACAATTTTTTTTTGCCAATACCTTACAAGGTTGTTAATGACATTTATAATTCTTCCGGGCCATTGGCAGGGATTCATTCTGCATTAACACACTCAAAAGCTGATGCTGTTTTTATTTTATCATGTGATATGCCGTTTATTTCTGCTGAGTTTATTTCTGAATTGATACTTGAATACAATAATTGTTCTTGTGATGCAATTGTTCCAGAACATAAAAAAGGCATAGAGCCATTACACGCAATTTATAGTCAAAGCATTAAAGATAAAGCTAAAGATGTTTTGCAAAGTGATGATAAGAGGATAAGGAATATTTACCATGGCATGAATGTCTTTTTTTATAAAATCAGAGACATTTATTCTGCCGAAAAGATTTTTTTCAACATAAATTCTCCTGAAGATTTAGAAAAAGCAAATGATATAGATAAGTCTGACAAACAATAAATTGCAGAAAGTTCTATTTTGTTTCGTTTATTCTGCCCCATTTATATTTTTTTTATTCTTACGGCAGCAACTTTCAGTTCAGGGATTTTGGCAACCGGGTCAATTGCAGGATTAGTAATGACATTTGTTGGGCTTTCGAAAAAGTGAAAGCTCATAGAAATAACACCTTTGGGACATTTTTTTGTTGTTTTAATCACTGCGTTAATTCTTCCTCTTCTTGATTCAACACTGACTTTATCACCATCCTTCATGCTATATTTTTCAGCGTCAATAGGGTTTATTTCCACAAGCTCCTCCCTGTTTAAAACGTTAAGGCCATCAACTCTTCTGCTCATAGTTCCAGTATGGTAATGATACAAGCTTCTTTCCGTGGTTAGCAAAAGTGGGTACTCTTTATCAGGAGTTTCTGCCGGCGGCCTGTAATTAAGTTTTGCGAATCTACCTAAACCGTTACTTGTTAGAAATTTTTCCTTATGAAGAACAGGCGTTCCTTTATGCGTTTTATCATAAACCGGCCACTGCAAACCCGTTTTATCAATTCTTTCGTACGTAACTCCTTTATAAGATGGTGTGAGCTTTGAAATTTCGTCAAAAATTTCTTTTGCGCCACTAAACTCAAAACCCTTAACCCCCATCTTTTGAGCTATCATGCATGTAATAAGCCAATCCGGCTTTGATTCTCCGACCGGGTTTAATGCCTTTCTTACCCTCTGTATTCTTCTTTCAGTATTGGTAAATGTTCCGTCTTTCTCTGCAAAACTTGCTGCAGGCAAAACAACATCTGCCAGGCATGCTGTTTCTGACAAAAAGACGTCCTGGGCAACAAAAAACTCAAGCTTTTTCAAAGCTTCTTTAACATGATTGGCGTCAGGTTCACTTAGAAGCGAATTTTCTCCTACCAGGTAAAGGGCTTTTACTTTCTTTTTATCAATTGCGCTAATAATTTCCGTTAATGTAATTCCTGTTTTATTATTTAGCTTGCATTCCCATGCATTTTCAAACTTCTTAATAACATTTTCCTCTGATACTTTTTGATATCCGGGAAAAAAATTAGGTAAAGCTCCCATATCGCATGCTCCCTGCACATTATTTTGCCCACGCAACGGATTTACACCTGATGATTTTTTGCCAATATTTCCGGTAAGCATAGCAAGGTTGCTAATTGCTAAAACATTATCTGTACCATGTGTGTGTTGTGTAATACCCATAGCATAGATTATGCTTGACGGGCCCATTGAAGCATACACTTTTGCCGCTTCATTAATTTTCCCGGCTGGCACCCCGGTAATTCTTTCAACATTTTTTAAATCATACTCTTTTAATGTCTCCTTAAATTCAGAATAGCCTTCACACCGGCTATTAATAAATTCTTTATCTTCCAGGCGGTTATTTATAATGGCTTTGCATATTCCCATAAGCAATGGGACATCAGTTCCTGGTTTATGTTGTAGCCATATATCTGCAAACTTACATAAATCAATTTCCCTGGGATTTGCCACAATTATTTTACTTCCGTTTTTCTTTGCACTTTTAACTTCTAATGCAATAACCGGGTGACTTTCTGTAGTATTTGTTCCTATGGCAAAAATACAGCCTGCTTTTCCAAGTTCGTCAATTGTGTTAGTCATTGCTCCGCTGCCAAAACTTTGAGCCAGTCCGGCAACTGAGGGAGCGTGGCACAGCCTTGCACAGTGATCAATATTATTAGTGAGCATTCCTGCCCTGGTAAATTTCTGAATTATATAATTATCTTCGTTGGTACACTTTGCTGATGAAAACGTAGCAAAGCTTTCTCCTTTGTACTTTGATAGCTTTTTTGCAATAAGGGTTAAGGCTTCATCCCAGCTTGACTCAACAAAATTTTCTCCTTTTTTTATCAAGGGCTTTTTTAATCTTTCTGAGTGATTAACCCATTCATACCCGTAGCGCCCTTTTACGCACAACCGGCCTTTATTTACAGGACTTTCTTTTATTCCCGTAACGTTTGTGATTTTATCTCCTCTTACTCCAAGCAATATTCCACATCCTACACCACAGTAAGGGCATACGGAGCTAACCTCTCTTGAAGGTATACTGGTAAGCTTGGGAACAAGTGCGCCTACCGGGCATCTGACTACACATTCGCCGCATGATTCACATACAGAGTCTTTTATAGTTTGATTTAAAAATGGTGACACTATTGTATGATAACCCCTGTAAGCAAACTGCAACGCATCAACTCCCTGAATTTCATTACATGTTCTTATACAAATACCACATAATATACACTTATCATATTCGAGGTTAAAAAAGGGATTAGAGTTATCGGGTGGTACATGCGGTTTAGTTTTTCTCAAAAGCTTCAGGCGGTTTTCATTTACTCCAACAAATGCTGTTACCTCTTGAAGCTTACATATTCCATTTTTTTTGCAATTTGTGCAATCTTGTTTGTGATTTACATGCATCAACTCAAGAGTAGCTCTTCTTGTAGAATTAATCAGCGGGCTTTCTGTTAATACAGACATCCCTTGCCTGACAATTGTTTTACATGCAACAACAACAGAGCTAATTCCTTCTACTTCTACAAGGCACATTCTGCATGTTCCTGTTGGCAAAAGTTCCGGGTGGTGGCATAAGTTTGGTATATAAATATTGTTTTCGAGAGCTGCGTCTAAAATAGTTTTTCCAGCTTCTGTTTTAAATTCAATACCATCTATTATTATATTAACATCGCTCATACTTCAATATTTTTTTACCACGACAAAACCGATATTCAAATTTTTCCCGGGTAGCATTCTATAGCATTAAATTTTGGGGGGCATTTTTCAAAACAAATCCCACACCTGGTGCATTTATCCTGGTTTATTTCATGTGTTTTTTTTGCCTCGCCTGAGATTGCGTTATCCGGGCAGTTTTTAAAGCATATATGACAACCTGTACACTTATCAGGGTTTATATAGTAAGAAATCAGTGCTTTGCATTTTTTTGCACGGCATAGTTTTTTATTAACGTGCTCTTCATATTCATCTCTAAAATATTTTAAAGTTGTAATAACCGGATTGGGGGCTGTTTGCCCTAATCCGCACAAAGACCCTGTTTTAACACTCTCCGACAAATAAGAAAGTAGATCAATGTCTTCAGGCTTCCCTTTTCCTTCCACAATATCATTAAGAATATCAAGCATTTGTTTTGTTCCCAGCCTGCATGGATTACAATCACCGCATGATTCTTTTTGTGTAAAGTCAAGAAAGTATTTAGCAACATCAACCATGCAAGTTGTTTCGTCCATTACAACCATACCACCGGACCCCATCATTGCACCAGCCTTTTTCAAAGAATCAAAGTCAACTTTAATATCCAGCAGGCTTTCTGGCAGACATCCTCCGGACGGCCCACCTATATGCAGAGCCTTAAACTTTTTATTATCAATTGTTCCCCCGCCTATTTCAAATATTATTTCACGCAATGTCATTCCCATTGGAACTTCAACCAGTCCGCAATTTGCTGCTTCTCCTGTCAGAGAAAAAATGGCTGTTCCTTTGCTGGTGTTAGTTCCAATTTTATTAAACCATTCTGCTCCATTATTAATAATGTTTGCCACAGAAGCTAATGTTTTGACATTGTTTATCAGGGTTGGCTTACCCCAAAGCCCTGATTCTGCTGGGAAAGGAGGCCTTTGCCTTGGTGTACCCCTTTTGCCTTCAATCGAATTTATCAGTGCAGTTTCTTCGCCACAAACAAAAGCACCTGCACCTTGAAAAATTTCAATATCAAAACAGTACTTGCTTCCCAAAATGTTTTTTCCAAGAAAAGCTTTTTCCTGCGCCTGCATAATTGCAATTTTAAGCCTTTTAATAGCAAGGGGATATTCTGCTCGAACATATATATAGCCTTTATTTGCTCCAATTGTTTTACCTGCGATTATCATACCTTCAATAACAGAATGAGGGACTCCTTCAAAAACAGACATGTCCTGGAAAGAGCCCGGGTCTCCTTCATCGCCATTGCAAATCACATATTTTTCATCCGCTTTAGCATTATAACAAAACTCCCATTTAAGTCCTGTAGGGAAGCCGGCACCACCTAATCCTCTTAATGAAGATTTTTTTATCATCATTAAAATATCTTCAGGCCTCATTTCATTAAGAGCTTTCCTTGCAGCTTGGTATCCGCCACTCTCAGTATATTCGTCAATTTCTTCCGGGTTAATGTGGCCACAATTACGAAGTATTAAGCGCTTCTGTTCTTTGTAAAACTTGATATCCTTATAGTGCGGTATTGTTTTTCCAGTTATTGGGTCCAGATAAAAAAGCCTTTCAACAGGTTTTTTTCTTTCAATGTGAGAGTTCACAATTTCTTCAACATCATCATTTGTTATGTTGCAGTAAAAAATTCCATCAGGTTCTGAAATTACCAAAGGGCCTTGCTGGCAAAATCCATGGCAGCCGATTGGCTTTATTTTTACCGGCTTGTTTGATGTATACTTTTTAAGTTTATCAAGTATCTGGTCTGATTTTGCCGATACACAACCTGTTCCACAACAAACAAGTATCTCCCGGGACTTGATATCTTTACTCATTGGTTTTTTTATTCACTGGTTTCTTAATAAAAAGCTTTTCAATAAGCTTTGGCGTTAGCCGTCCATGGACATCATCATTAATGGTGATACAAGGAGCCAGGGCGCAGCAGCCAATACATGTTACGCCTTTTAAAGTATATTCCATGTCTTCACTGGTTTGGCCTTTTTTTATTCCAATATGACGTGATATTTCATTCATAACTTTTTCAGCGCCTTTAACATGACATGCGGTACCCTGACAGACCATTACCATTTTTTTACCAACCGGAGAAAACCTGAACTGCTCGTAAAACGATGCTACACCAAAAACGTTGCTTGGAGGAATTTTTAAAAATTCAGCCGCATAAAGCATTGCTTCAGGTGAAAGATATCCCATTTCATCCTGTACTTTTTGTAATACAGGAATGAGCTCTCTGCCTTCACCACTAAAAGATGATAAAATTATACCAAGCTTCTCTTTCATAACAAGCATTGAGAATAAGTTCTTTAATAGTTTGCTAAAAAAACCCAGTAACAAACAACGGCTTTATGTTAAGCCGGTAATGTTACCGTTTTTGTCAATATCTACAGCTTCTGCTGCCGGCACTTCCGGCAATCCGGGCATACGTATTATACTTCCTGCAATAGGAACAACAAATCCGGCTCCTGCAGCAATTTCAATATCTCTAATATTAACAACAAAGTCTTTCGGCCTGTTTTTTAATTTTGGATTATCTGATAACGAGTACTGCGTTTTTGCAATACAAACAGGCAGTTTATTTAAGTTTAAATCATTAATGACTTTCAGTTTCTTTTTTGCAGCGGTTGTATATTCAACGCCTTTAGCTCCATACATTTTTGTGCTTACCGTTTTAATTTTATCTTCTATGCTCATATCAAAGCTGTATAATGGTTTATACTCCTGTGAATATGAGTTAGCTGCTTCAACAACTTTCTCTGCCAGGCCTTTGGCTCCCTCCCCTCCGCATGACCATTCATCATTAATGGCAAAACTAATTCCTTTTTTATTCAAGTAATCTACGACTACATTTTGATCTTCCTGTGAGTCAAATTCATAATTTTTAAGGGCAATAACCGGCTTAAAGTTAAAGTGACTTAGGTTTTCAATATGCTTTTCAAGGTTGTCAAGCCCTGTTTTTACAGCGTCAGGGTTTTTTTGTTTCACTTCTTTTAAATCAATGCCTGCACTAAGCTTTAGTGCTTTTAATGTAACAAGAAGGACAGTAGCGCTGGGCTTAAGGTTTCCGTACTGGCACTTAATATCGAAAAACTTTTCAGCTCCAAGTTCAGAAGCAAACCCGGCTTCAGTAATAACATAATCACTTAATGATAGCGCAATTTTTGTAGCAATAAGTGAGTTTGTTCCCTGTGCAATATTAGCAAAAGGCCCTCCATGAATTATAGCCGGAGTGTTTTCTAAAGTCTGCACAAGATTTGGCTTTATGGCCTCTTTAAGTAATGCCGCCATAGCACCCTGGGCATTTAGGTCTCTGGCATATACAGGTTTTTTATCATAAGTAAAGCCTACAAAAATATTTCCAAGTCTTTTTTTAAGGTCTTCTAAATCTTTCGCTATGCAAAGAATTGCCATAATTTCAGAAGCAGCAGTAATATCAAAACCGCTTTCTCTCGGCAGTTCCGGAGTAACAACACCATGGCCAATAACAATGTTCCTTAAAGCTCTGTCATTCATGTCAATTACCCTTTTCCATGCAATAGTTTTTGGGTCGAGCCCAAGTTTTCTTGTTTTACTATGCAGGTTATTGTCAATAATTGCTGACAACAAGTTATGTGCTTTTTCAACCGCTGCAAAATCACCGGTAAAATGCAGATTAATATCCTCCATAGGAACAACCTGAGAATATCCTCCACCGGCAGCGCCTCCTTTAATTCCAAAAACGGGACCTAATGATGGTTCTCTGATTACAACCGTTGTTTTGTGGTTTAAGAGATTCATCCCCTGTGATAGCCCAATAGCCGTAGTCGTTTTCCCTTCTCCCGACGGAGTAGGTGTAATAGCTGTTACAAGTATTAGTTTGTTTTTTTTAATTTTTTCTTCGTCAATTAACGTCAGGGGCAATTTTGCTTTATATTTGCCATAAGTTTCCAGTTGGTTTTTGTCAATATTTAGTTGTTGCGCAATTTCTTCAATATGAAGCATCTTAGCTTCCCTTGCAATTTCAATATCTTTCTTCATATGTTTTATTTTTATAATTAACTCAAGTTGTTAGTTATTTATTTAAATATCAATTTATTAAAATTATAAAATGTCAGTGGTTATTAACATTTTGTTAATTTGTTGTTAATAAGGGTTTTGTAGAATTTTTATAACCTGGGAAATTATAAAATGTTTAATAAAACGATTGCAATTTACACAATTATTGATGATTTTTTGAAAGAAATGCATTATAATGAACAAAAAAACAGAAAAGTTTCTGATGCAGAAATTATTACTACTATGATAGTTAGTGTTTTTACCAACTCACCCTAGCGATTAAATAGAGATAGCATTATGGCGCCTATAAGAGTTGCTGGTATAATTCTTTGGACATTCTTTCCTATCGCTATTCACCCTCTACGAGGGCTTAGTTCGTTTATTGGCAATAGAGTAAGCCTTTCTAACCTTTAAGCTTTAGTTTTTGCTTTTGGGTAAGAAACTTCCGATTTACCTCCCCATAAACCTCTTCGAGTCTCCCCATTCCCCATAACCGATCTCTGCGCCGGCCAGCCTGGCTAATTGTGCGAGGTTGGCGGCGGAGTCTTCTGCGTTTTCGTTGGTGCCCGGCTTATTGTCATAAAGTTTGTAACTGTTGCGATATATTCCGGGTGTAATATTTGGCATGAGAATATTAGCACCTGCGCGGATAGCGTCTGCTCTGCCTTCAATATTAATAGCTTGCAGTGCCGTAGTGGCTGCCATATTTATATCTTTCATGATCAATCGGAGTATTGCCAACATTTTTATGGATAGTTTCAGCCGTTCTTCTATCGGCAACAGTAGATGGCGTTTTTTGAACATGGGGGTGTCGGGATGTTCAATATATGGGCCCATGCCGCACATGTCAATATCAAACTCTTTCATAAACAATAGATCATCAGCCAGATATTCAATTTTCTGGTAGGGCAGGCCTATCATTATCCCTGTACCTGTTTGGAAACCCAGTTTTTTAAGCAGGTGAAGACATTCAATCCTTTTTTCCCACTTATGTAACTTATCTTTGGGGTGCAATCGGGAATACAGTTTCTTGTTTGATGTTTCTATACGCAAAAGGTATCTGTGAGCGCCGGCTTCATACCACCGGCGATAAACATCCTCGGTTTGTTCTCCACATGATAGTGTAATGCCCAGCTTCCCATTTGAAAGCTCTTTGATCTCTTTGACAAGCGATTCTATCCTTTTAGTGTTTTTGATGCTTTGAAGCTCACCTGTTTGAATTACCACCGAACCGAATTTTTTTTCAAAGGCAAACTTTGCAGCTTCCAGCACCTCTTCATCTCTGATTAAAAACCTTTGAATATTATTGTTGTCCCTTCTAATACCACAGTAATAACAGTTTTTGCTGCAAATATTTGATAGCTCTATTAGCCCTCTTAAATAGACTTTATTGCCCACATATTTTTGCTTTATTTCAGCCGATTTTTCAAACAGCAATTTCATGTCATCACCCTCAGCTTTGAGAAGGGTAATTATATCCTGTTTTGAAAAAGAGTCTTTATTTAGAATTTCATTTATCACTGTTTTATAAAGTTTTAAATGGTTCTGTCACTCTTTCGAAGATTCCATTCACCCATGCAATTGCCATACCGTAGTTGGTTACAGGTACTGATGATTTAATAAAAGGTTTCAGGCGTGATATCAACTGTTTTCTTGTTACCATACATCCGCCGCATTGAATTACAAGTTTATACGTTTCGGCAGGCTTTTCTATATCTGCCAGCCCCGGAACAACATCAAACTCCAGCTTTTTGCCTGTGTGTTTCCCGAGCCATGCGGGGATTTTGTAACGTCCTATATCATCACAGCTAACATGATGTGTGCATGATTCAAGGATAAGTACTTTATCACCGTCCTGTAGGTTGTCTATTGCCGGTGTTCCTTTAAGAAAAGCTCCAAAATCTCCTCTTAACTTTGAAAAAACTACGCTAAACCCTGTAAGCAGAACATCTTCGGGAACGATCTTTGAAACAAATTCAAATGCCTGGCTGTCGGTAACAACCAATGCTGGTTTTATTCCCAGCTTAAAGAAATCTTCAAGCTCGCTTTCTTTTACCGACATGCATATACAGTCATTGTCGAGCAAATCGCGCCATGACATTACCTGTGGCAGGATCATCCTGCCAACGGGAGCTTCTGAATCAATTGGTGTTACAAGAAGTACTATGTCTTTGGGCTTTACGATATCTCCAAACAAAGAAGGGTAAACATAAGCAGTTTCAGGAATAGCCAGCTTGATCTCTTCTATAAGCTCTTCAAATTTATCAGGCTGCCTGATACTAAACCTGAATATGTCTTTTCCGGTTTGTTGTTTTACAGTATCTTTGAAATCTACTAAAGGTTCTTCAATATCTGACTTGTTGTGTACAATTAAAAAGGGAACATCATAATATTGAAAGCGTTTTATTAGCTGATTTTCAAACTCTCCGAAAGTATTACCGGCAAGAAGGATAATTCCCATATCTATTGTTGGGATTACCTTCATTGTTTTATCAATTCTCAGCTTTCCAAGATCACCCTCATCGTCTATACCGGCTGTGTCAATAATAATTGCAGGGCCGACTCCAAATATCTCACACGACTTTTTAACCGGGTCGGTTGTAGTGCCCGGATGGTCGGAGACTATGGCGATATTTTGCCCTGTCAGCAGGTTGATAAATGAGCTTTTGCCGTTGTTGCGCCTGCCGAAGATGCCTATGTGGGGTTTAGTGTCTTTTCCTTTCATTTTATTCAGGTATTGGGTAACAGGTGACGGGTAGCGGGTTATCAGGAAATCACTCGTTACTCGTTACTCGTTGCTATTGTAAAAGTTTTATTTCCAAAATTAACTTTGTTTTATTAGAAATAAAGATCTCTTTTACCATTTTTCATTTCCGCAATTCTTTCTCGTAATTTGGTTCTTATTTTTTCATCCGGCAGTTCGTTGATATTTTTTTCTATAACCTGCCATCCTTTTTGCGCTGTTTCTTCGACTGCATAGTCGAGCAGGTATTCGCCAAGAGTAAGTATTGCGTTTGGTGAGCAAAATCTTTTAATAAATCCGGGCACAGAGAATTCCATAAAATGCTCACCTGTTCTACCGAGCCTATAACATGCGGTGCAGAATGATGGCAGCATGTTTTGTTCAAGAAGTTCATCTATTATTTCATTTAGCGACCTGTTATCATTAATTCTAAATTGTCCTTTGTTGAGGTTTTGTTCCTCATTTCGTGTATGAGAGTAGCTTCCAAGTTCCAGTTTAGTACCGCCGTCAATCTGGCTTACGCCGTAGTTCAAGCACTCCTTGCGCAGTTCGGCCGGCTCGCGGGCAGTAAGAATTAATCCTGTATATGGTACTGCAAGGCGAAGTACTGCTATCATTTTTGCAAAGTCGCTGTCGCTAACCATATATTTAGTACCCATTTTAAGCATTGAAGCATCTTTTATTCTTGGGAAAGAGATAGTGTGTGGCCCGATATTATAACAGGCTTCCAGGTGATTAGTATGGCGTACAAGTCCCAAGACCTCGTATTTCCAGTCGTACAGTCCAAAGAGGGCACCTATACCCACATCATCAAGCCCGGCTTCCTGTGCACGGTCAAGAGATGTAAGCCTGTAGCCAAAATCAGCTTTTTTACCTCTTATATGGTATGTTTTATAAGCTTCCGGATGATAAGTTTCCTGGAAAACCTGGTATGTGCCAATACCTGCTTCTTTCACCTTTCTATAGCCTTCAATGTCGAGAGGTGCAGCATTGATGTTTACACGTCTAATTTCACCGTTGCCTTTTTTTACAGAATATGAAAGTTTAGTACAATGCGCTATATAATCGGCATCATATTGATCATGCTCACCAAAAACAAGTATCAGTCTTTTTTGCCCGTTGTCTTCAAGCGCTTCAATTTCATGGGTAATCTCGTTGTCGGAGAGTGTTTTTCTTACGGTATTTTTATTGCTTGCTTTGAAACCACAGTAGGTGCAGTTGTTTTGGCATTTATTGCCAATATATAAAGGTGCGAAGAGAACAATGCGGTTACCGTAAATGTTTTCTTTAAGCTTACGGGCTCCGTCTTTAATCATTTGAATATGATCAGGGTCTGTGGCATTAACCAAAACAGCAGTCTCTTGCATGCTAAGCCTGGTTTTAGCCAAAGACTTATCAATGATGTCACTGATTAATCTTTTATCAGGCTTCGCATTCTTAAGAATACAGGTAATCTCATCAGGGTCAATGAATGGCTTCATTGGCTCATCCGGTATGGAATATTTTTGAGTTACAAACTCCATAATACAATTGCATGTTTTAAATAATTAATTGTCAGTTAAAATCTGACTATTTATATCAAAACCTTGTAAACTCATTACTGTCAGCTCCCAACTTCTCTTTTACCATTAAGCCAACGGTAAATTTACAATAAATTTACTCCCAACATCTGGTTCGCTGTCTACATTAATTGTACCATTATACATATCCACCATTTTTTTTGTAATTGACAGCCCGAGTCCACTTCCGGGAACAGCTTGCGTTTTAGCGTTTTTAAGACGTACAAAATCCTGGAATAACAGATCAATATCATCTTGGCTCATACCAATACCGGTATCTGTAACGCTTATGGTTAGTTTATCATCATCTTTATTTAATGATACATATACTTCTCCGTTTTCTTTATTGTACTTCACGGCATTTGATACGAGATTATTGAATATTATCTCCAATTCATTTTTGTCAGCATTCATATATATGTTTTCCTCTCCTTCTAAATGAATTTTTATGTTTTGCTGCTGTGCCATTGGCTCAAATGAATCAATAGCAGTTTTTGCAATATCTGCAATATCTAATTTTTGCAGGTTACGTTTTTTGCTTCCGGATTCAATTCTTGTTAGATCCATAAGATCGGAAATTAAAGAGCGCATTCCTTTTATACGTTCCATTGAACGGTCTATCATTTCCATATAGTCATCAATGGTATCACCTAACTGTTTATCTTTTATCATTCTAAGATAACCTTCTATAGCATTAATTGGTGACTTTAGCTCGTGCGATAGAACTGAAAGAAACTGAAATCTGTTATCTTCGCCTCCTTCCTGCATTGTGCGGGTCATACGTTTCAGATACAGATGCTTGGTGATGTTTTCTACAGAAGTTTTTAATTCATCTGGCTTAAAAGGTTTTGGTGCAAAGTTGTAAGCTCCGTAATTTGTTGCTTTAACAGCCAAGTCAAGTGAGGCATAAGCAGTGATCATCATCACCCCAATGTCGTAGTTTTTATTTTGGATATGCTCAAGTACTTCTATTCCATCTATCCCCGGAAGTTTGTTATCAAGCAAAATAATGTCGATTGGCGTTGACTCAATGAGCTCGATAGCTTTTTCACCGGTTTCTGCTTCGAGAATCTCAAATGTAAAATCCTCATCCATAAAAGGATAGCCAACTGAAAAATCTTGCAGGACTCTTTTAGCACCTGACCTGATGCCGGGTTCATCATCTACTACTAATAATTTAAGTGTACTCATAGCTTTAATAATTTACTTATTTCACGATGTAATTGATCGGGTCTTAATCCTTTCTCAAGATAAGCATCAGCCTTAATCCATTCTTTATCAGCCGCATCTTCAAGGCTGAATATCATCCCTGTTTCTGCTGTAAGTGCTGTTGCTATAATAACAGGTAAATCAGGAAATCGTTGCTTTATACGGTGACTTAAAATAAAACCACTGTCTTTGTTTTCCATCATCAAGTCGATAATAGCCAGATCGGGATTAATTTTATCAATCACCTCTTCTGCTTCCTTCTGCCCACAAGCACTGATAACTTCATACCCCATTTTTTCCAGCATTTTTGTCATCTGGAAAATGTAATCAGTATCATCGTCTACTAAAAAAATCGTTATTTTGTCTTTTGTTTCCATATCTATAAAATTTTTAAATTATCTTGGTAAAGTGATTATAAATTCTGTTCCTGTTGGTCCTCTGTTTGCATCAGCATTGGAATTTACGGTAATTTTTCCGTTATGCATTTTGATGATTCCATAAACAAGTGGTAATCCAATGCCGGTGCCTTTGCCTACTTCTTTGGTTGTGAAAAATGGCGTAAAAAGCTTATTCTTATTTTCTTCAGAAATGCCATCACCGGTATCAGAAACACGTATTTCTACTTCGTCTTCTTTGCCGGTAACGCAAATGTTCAACTTTCCACCACCAGGCATAGCCTCAATTGCATTTTTTTCAAGATTTGTAAAAACTTGTATCATCTGTTCATTATCAATTCGCATCCGAGGATTCTCCAAATCTGAATTGATATTAACTTCTATATTGTCAGGAATAATAACTGAACTAAGACTATTTTCTATTAATTTAACTATATCAGTTTCCTGAACTTTCAGTTTATTTTTTCGTGCAAAATTTAGCAAGCCGCTTACTATTTTTTTACACCTTTCGGCTTGTTCAACAATTAGTTTAGCATCTTCCTTTTTTTGATCATTATCGTCTAATTCATCCATAATTATATTGCTGTACATTGTGATTACTCCAAGCGGATTATTTAGCTCATGTGCAATGCCTGCAGAGAGTTGTCCCATATGGGCAAGTTTTTCCGAGTGCTTCAACTCCTGTTTGGTGCTCATTAATTTTTCATTTGTTGTATTTAGTTCTTCAATGTATTGGTGTAATTGTTCAATGGTAAAAGGCAGGCACATTTTTTCTTCGGCGTAGCCTTGCAGCACAGCAACTGCATGATCAAAACATGTTTCATAACCACATGCTCCGCAATTCAAATGATCAGACTCATTTACTTTTCCCATTTCTTTCAGGACTTTTTCTACATCTGACTCAGCAGGGAGTCTTTCGCGTCTGTCTCTTTTAGAGAATGTTTGACTTAAGTCAATTTCGATATATTTTTCTACATTTTTTTTCCACTTCTCAACATTTAAATCCTGAAGTTTAGCCTTCACATATTTGCTGATTTGCGACCATTTGAAATAGTAATTATTTCTGTCGGACATACCCGGACCCATTATGCAGCCTTTACAACAAAGCAATTCCAGGTTATAATTTTCAATTTCTCCGTTTTCTATCTCTTTTATGGCTTCTCTCATATTATTTTGGCCGGCATCGACGATCATATTTCCTTCAATGATATCATCGGATTTTTTGACGTTGTGTAACAATCCTCTGCTTAACGGGAATAATGCACCCATTCCGGATTCAGGTTCATCAAACCTTGAAGGCTCTATTTTTTCCGGGCTTATATCATTTTTTTCAAACAGTTCTCGCAGTTCACTGAAAGTCAATACTTCATTAATTTCGTCGGATTCCGCTTTTTTTGCAATACATGGGCCTATAAATACTGTATAAATATCTTCGCCATGCAGGTGTTTTGCTACTCTTGCTATAGCCACCATTGGAGAGGCTATTGGCGTAAGATTATTGATAAGCTCAGGATGGTAATGCTCCACGTAAAACACAATTGCCGGGCAATCGGAGTTTATAAAATTAACATTACTTTCACCAAGCAGTTTTTGATATTCCCTGGCAACAAGGTCAGCACCAAATGATACTTCCAGCACTTTATCAAATCCCAGCTTACGTACCATTCCAACAAAAGTTTTATAATCATCAAATTCTGTAAACTCTGCCGGGAAGCTTGGTGCCAGGAGTGCTACTACTTTTTTGTTTTCGTCGTTGAGCAGATTTTCAACATCATCTTTTAGATTTAGTGCTACTTTTGCATTTTGACTGCAAACACTCACGCAATTGCCACATCCAATACACCTGTCACTCAACACTTCAGCCTGGCCATCAATAATCTTAATTGCTTTAACAGGGCATTCCCGTACACAGGTAAAGCATACCCTGCATTTGCCTTTAACCGTTGTGACTACATTATCTCTGTTTGCATGACCCATTGTTGTATATATTTTTATTAATTAAAGTATAACATCTCTTTTATAATAATGTGTATGTAGCAGTTCATGTGATGTATGCTCCAGGGGCTTGCCCAGAAAACCCTTGTAAAGCTTAATAACTTCCGGATTTTTATGAGATGTTTTAACTGTTTCTTTGTCGTCAATATCGTATAAAGCTTTCATCCTTGCTTCTACAGCACCTTCTGCTGCACCTATATGTTGTCCGCCTCCGTTAATGCAACCGCCCGGACAAGCCATCACTTCAATGAAATGATACTCTTTTTCGCCATTATTAACTTTATCCAATAGCTTACGAGCATTAGCCAAACCATTTACTACAGCTACATTAATTGTTAAATCGTCAACTTTTAGCTGTGCTTCCTTGCATCCATCCAATCCCCTTAGTTCTTCAACTTTAAATTTCAGGAGCTCTTCTCCGGTTATCATATTATAAGCAGTTCTTATAGCAGCTTCCATAACACCACCGCTGGCGCCGAAAATTTTTCCTGCCGAACTTCTGAAACCTAATGGTGAATCAGTGGCTTCGGGAGATATATTATTTATATCTATTCCATACATCCTGATTAATTGGCCCAACTCTCTTGTAGTAAGTACAGCATCAACATCTGTAATTCCCCTTGAAGTCATTTCTTCACGTTGAGCCTCAAATTTTTTTGCTGTACATGGCATTATTGCAACCGAATAAATGTCTTCGGGATTCTTGTTTAATTGTTCAGCCCAATATGATTTGATTACAGCGCCCATCATTTGTTGTGGAGATTTGCAACTTGACAGATTGGGTAGCATGTCCGGATAAAACTGTTCTGCAAATTTAACCCAGCCCGGGCAGCAACTTGTAATCATAGGCAATGTATCGCCGTTTTCAATTCTGTTGACCAACTCTGCTGCCTCTTCCATAATTGTTAAATCAGCTCCGAATGAAGTGTCAAAAACATATTGGAATCCTATCTTACGTAAAGCAGCATTCATTATGCTGCTGATATCACCTCCTGCCGGCATATTAAACTCTTCAGCAAGAGACACCGAAATTGAAGGTGCATACTGTACAACAACCGTTTTTTCAGGATTGTTAAGCATTGAAATTAGCTCGGGGAAATGGCTTTTTTCTGACAAAGCACCGGTTGGGCAAACCATTATACATTGACCGCAATTAACACAGCTCGAGGTATTCAGCGTCCTGTCGAAAGGAGGTCCAATGATTGATTGGCTGCCTCTGTTGATAAAATCAATACAGGCTACGCCCATCACTTCCTCACATACTCGCACGCAACGCCCGCAAAGAATACATTTGTCAGGATCACGCACCAAGCTGGTACCGGATCGGTCCAAATGGATATTGTTTTTTACACCTTTTATTCTGCGTTCACGTATTTGCAGCTCTTCTGACAAATCCTGCAGTTCACAGTTTTTATTTCTCACACAGTAAAGACAATCATCCGGGTGATTTGACAGCAGCAACTCTACTATAGTTTTTCTTGACTCTATAACACCAGAAGAATGGGTTTGTATTTCCATACCTTCTTCAACCGGTGTTGAACAAGCAGTAACAAGCCGGTTATTTTTTGCATTTTCGACAACACACATCCGGCATGATCCTGAAGGTAGCATGTCTTTCAAATGGCATAATGTGGGCACCTGAATCCCTTGCCTTTCCATGGCATCTAAAATGGTTTCCCCGTTTCTTGCTTCTATTTCTTTATTATTTACTTTTATTAAAAAGCTCATAGCAGTATTTTTTTAAAAATTATACAACTTCAATTGCATCAAACTTGCATGCTTCATAACATGCACCGCAACCTATACATTTATCTTCAACAATGAAATGCGGCGATTTTTTGGTTCCTATAATAGCATCGACAGGACATTTTTTTATACAAAGAGTACAACCTGTACATTTATCGACATCAATTTTATAAACTTTAAGATTTTGGCAAACTCTTGCCGGGCAATACCTGTCAAACAAGTGGGCTTCGTATTCGTTTTTGAACCTTTTATAGGTGCTTAATACCGGGTTAGGTGCTGTTTGCCCTAATCCGCAAAGCGATGTATCTTGAATAACCTTACTCAGTTTTTCAACTTGCATCATGCCTTTGAAACGGTCAAGTGTTTCAGTTGGATCACTTGCATTAGGTTTTGAAGTAATACTTTCAAGGATTTCAAGCAAACGCTTGGTTCCTTCTCTACATGGGATACACTTTCCACAACTTTCGCGCTGGATAAATCCCATAAAGAATTTTGCTACATCAACCATACATGTGTGTTCATCCATAACAACAAGCCCACCTGAGCCCATCATTGCTCCAACATTAACTAAAGACTCATAATCAATCTGGATGTCTAAATTTTCTTCCGTAAGACAACCTCCGGAAGGTCCGCCTATCTGTACAGCTTTGAATTTCTGATTATTAAGAATTCCGCCTGCAATATCAAAAATAATTTCTCGTATAGTTGTACCCATTGGAATTTCGATAAGGCCTGTGAGAGCAATTTTACCCGAAAGGGCAAACACTTTTGTACCTTTACTGTTTTCAGTACCGGTTGAAGCAAACCACTCAGCCCCGTTTTGGAGTATTGCGGGTACATTTGCAAAAGTTTCCACATTGTTTACCACTGTGGGTTTATCAAACAAACCTCTGGTTGGTGGAAAAGGTGGTCGGGGGCGTGGCATTCCTCTTTTACCTTCTACACTATGTATTAATGCTGTTTCTTCACCGCAAACAAACGCTCCTGCACCTTTTTTAATTTTAATTTCAAAATCAACTCCTGTTTCAAAAATATTTTTTCCTATAAGACCATAGTCTTTTGCTTGTTCTATAGCAATTTCAAGACGTTTAATTGCAAGAGGGTACTCAGCACGTATGTATACGTAGGCTTTGGTTGCGCCAATCGCATAAGCGCCAATCGCCATACCTTCAATAAGTTTATGAGGATCACCTTCAATAACAGCTCTGTCCATAAAGGCTCCCGGGTCACCCTCGTCAGCATTACATATCAAGTATTTTTGGTCACTTTTGGCCGAGTTTGCAAATTTCCATTTACGCCCGGCAGGAAAGCCACCGCCTCCTCTTCCCCTGAGTCCGCTTTTCTCAACAACATCACATACTTCCAGCGGTGAATGTTCGTTAACTGTTTTTATGTAACTTTTGTAACCGCCCCTTGCTATGTATTCCCTTATATCCACAGGATCAACGACACCACAATTATTTAATACTATACGTTTTTGGGGGGCAAAGAATGAATGTTCGTGCAGATATTTTACACCTTTCCATTCTTTTGCTTCCGGTGTATCAAATTGCCCTAAAATATCAGCCTGTGGTACTTCAAGTTGAAAAATGCTATCCAGAATATCATTTACCCTGTCTGCGGTTACTTGTTGAAAAGAAATACGGTTGTAATCCGGGAGCTGAATGTCCATAATAGGTTCAACTGCACAAAGCCCGATACAACCTGTTTCAACAATTTTTGCAGAAACCTGTTTTTCATCCAGGTATTTTTTAACGGCTTCAAGGGTATCGCCGGCACCGGCTCCCAGACCACATGTGCCTGAACCCATATATATAACCGGCTCGTTGATCTTATCATGCCGTAATATTGAAATTTGTTCCAGTAGATCCTTGTCTTTAGAATTGTTGGAATAATCTCTCAACACATCATCAATAAGGAATTCTTTATCAGAATAGTTATTTTGTTTACTCATATTATTCTTTATTACGATAGTTATCCAATATTTCTTTAATTGATTCACTTGTTACTTTAGCATGAAAGTTTCCGTTAATTGAAATTACAGGGGCCAAACCACATGCACCAATACAGGCAACAACCTCAAGGCTGAAGATTCCATCTTTTGCTGTTTGACCTGATTTAACACCCAGGTTTTTTTCAATTTCTTCCAATACGGTTGCAGAACCCAAGACATGACAGGCAGTACCACAACACACTTGTATATGGTATTTACCAAGAGGAGTAAAACGAAACTGATTGTAAAATGTAGCCACCCCATATATTTTACTGGCCGGCATGTTTAAGTATTCTCCTACTTTTACCACTGACTCTTCTGACAAAAATCCATCAACTTCCTGTATGTCTTGTAAAATTGGAATTAGATTGTCAACACTTCCCTCCGGGTATTTATTTAAAACGGCTTCAATGTTTTTTTCCATAGCTCTGTTTTATATAATTTTAATTTTTAACACTGCCTCTTAATTTATATAATGAAAGTTGGTTTAATCTTTTGGTATCCTCCCTCCCACTAATCCCTTAATAATTTAATAACCCATATATATCATTACAATTGCTAATTATTAGTTATTAATTATAATTAAATATGTTTTTTAATTTCTTCGAGGAGTTTATCCTTTTCAACCGGTTTTCTGATAAAACCTTTAACAGGGAACCAGTGACTTTTACCATCCTCATCTCTGTAGTCTATACCTGCTGACCCGTCAGAGATGTTTTTGACAAGCAATACCTGCAGGTCTTTGAAGTTAAGGTCTTTTCTGTACTCTCTTGCCATATCCTGCACACTTGCTTTAGATGTAACAAGTATATCAATTGATGACTGGATAAGGAATGGCACATCCTTAAACTCTGGGTTGTTAAGCATTTCCTGTGCAAGTTCAAACCCTTCATAGTGAGTGGTCATCATTACATCAAGAATTGCCAGGTCAGGCTTTTGATTACGGAGTTTTTCAAGGGCTTCGGTTTTGTTCATTGCAGAGATTACCTCGTAACCTTCTTTGGTTAAAATTGTTTTTACAACTGTGATAACATCAATGTCATCATCTACGATTAAAATCTTTTTTGTTTTGTCCATGACTCTGAATTTTTAATTGTTTAGAAATTTTTTGTTTTCAGGTTAAATCTGTTATTGATTTTATGATGTAAAATTAATTAATGCAAATCAGCACTGTTAGAGAGGAATATCCTGTATTGTATGGTATTAAACAACCAATTTTGATTTGAATAAAACCGATACTTTTCTGCAAATTATTGCCAGAAAGTATTAATTGCTATCATAATACCACCGCTAACGCAGCTATTAGAACAAAAGGCCTAATCATATACACCAATATAACCCAGATAGGTGATATATAAATTATTACGCCTCTATAAGTTGAAAAAGTTTATTATCTTTGCACATCGGTGATGGGGTTCACCCTTAAATGCAATAATTGCTGATAACTCCTGTTTTTAACAAATTAAATAAAGGAAAATATTATCAGTGATTATGGTAAGAAAGCTCCATTAACCTTTTTTTCCGACCTAAAGACAACTTCTTATCATACCTGAAAAAATATTTTTCGATAATTCAATTCCTGGCATTAATGCTACGGCTATTGATATATTAAAATATTTTATTTATGATTCTTTCTAAAGAGTTGATTGTTGACATACAAACAGTTTATGACATTTCAGATGAAATGGAATACACATCATTGCTTGAAGAAAGCATTGATTTAAGAGAGAAAATTACTGAAAATCGATTTTATTTAGTGGTTGTAGGTCTTTTCAAACGAGGTAAGTCTTCACTTATAAACGCACTTCTCGGAAAAGATATGGCTCCGGTGGATGTAACGCCATTAACATCAGTAATAACGTTTTTTGAATATGGTGTTAAAGAATATGCAGAGGTGTTTTTTAACGATGGAGAAAAGCTCAAAACAGAAATTAACGAAATAACTGAATATGTTTCGGAAGAGAAAAACCCAAAAAATTCAAAAAATGTAAAGTATATCAGGATGCTATGCAACAATGATTTGTTAAAGGATATTACTCTTATTGACACTCCGGGTATTGGCTCAATTTTTGACCACAATACTGATACTACACTTGATTTTACTCCCAGGATAGATTTTGCTTTATTTGTTTTGAGTGCTGATATTCCTTTGAGCAAGCAAGATGCCGAATTTATAGATTTAATAAGAGATCATGTGCCGGGAATTATGTTTGTGTTAAATAAAGCTGATTTATTAAGCACAAACGAACTTCAAAAAATGACAGATTATAACCATAATATGCTTAAGGATATTTTCAAAACAGAAAATATGCCTATGTTGATAAATGTATCGGTTAAAGAGTATTTTGAAAACCCCAATAAAGGCAATATTGCTCTGCTTAAAGAAGAAATAAATAATAATATTGGAAATAACAGGGCAGAAATCCTTAGAATGAAAATAGAAAAAAGGATTTATTCAGTTTTGGAACAGCTAAACACATACCTAAAAGTTAAGTATGACAGTATGCTCATGCCGGTGAATGAACTTGAAGAAAAGAAGCGATCTCTTGAGGAATCTATTGATTATTTGATGTCAGGGAAAGTTGATTTTGATGCAATTGTTAATAATCGTATTGATGAGTTGCAAAAAAAGGTTGAATTGCAAGCGGAAAAGAAAAGAAATGAACTTCTTGAGTATTGTGATAAGATCTTTGTTAAAGATAAAGATGCAACATGGGAAGAAATAAAACAAACGGATTCAAGTGAATTCAACAATAAAATATGTAAAACCATTATAAATAGTTTTGAAGAGCTAAAACAAAATATTGAAGTTTCTGTAAAAGATGAGTTTGCACAAATAATTAAGCAATATAGCACTGAGTCAAAATCTTATTTATACGAAATAGTTGAAAAAATGAGGGAAATACTCGGTATAGACATTGAAAAAATCATCCAATCATTTGATCTTGAAGTATATACAGCATTTTATATGAAAAGCGATATAAAATATTTAGTACCTTCAATAAAATCAAAACTTTTATATAAACTTATGCCGGAATCAATTGTAAAAAACATGATTCTAAAACAAATACATGCCAATTGCCATGATTTGATAAATCCTAATCCGGGTAGAATAAGAGCTGATGTTGCATATAGAATTCAAGAATCATACAGAAAATTCAAATATCATTTTGATAAAAAATTATATGACCTTTTGGAAAGCCTTAAAAGCATTCTCGAAAAAAGCATAGATTCTAAGTACTCTATAGAAGAAGATATTGATAATCAACTAAAGGAAATCATTAACAAGAAAAAGATTGTTGATCAAATAACTTCAAAATACAGCTTATCGGTTAAAAATAACAGCAAGTCAAATATTTTTCAACTTAATAATACCTGAATTACCAAACAATAAAAAGAGAAAAACTCACCAAATTAAAGAATTTTTAGTGGCACTAAAAACCTAAATATGTCAAAAATTCAATTATCAGAAAATCATAGGCGTAAAATTTCAGTTACAATGCATTTAATTGAAAAACTTGCAGTTGAGCTTGAGAACAACATCAACTACGACACAGAACTTCGAATGTTGAATTTAGTAAATGATATTCCTGATGAACAGAAGAGTCATTACAGAGATATAGTTACCATGATTAAGAAGCATATTACCTATATGGCTGATAAGTATGATTTAGAACAAAATCAACAAGTTCAAAGCCGATTAGTTATGTCACGAAAAGCTAAAATGTGGGAAATACTATGCGATTCCAAATCAAGGCGAATGAGAGGCTATGGCAAATTCCCCGAAAAACATTCAAAAGAGTATGATGCAGATATAGATGAGCTAATGAAATTGATAGAGGGGATTTAGTTGCAAATATTTTAATTCAGCCAAGCCAAGCGTGTTTTTAAAATACTTTGTTTTCAGAGAATTTTTTTACATAATGTTATGGCGCTTATCGAGAAGCAAGAATATCATTAAAAAAACACCAAGCAAAGGTGGTGGGGTTAACATAAAAAATGGGGTGAGCATAAATATGAATAACAACTTGAATATTTATGTAAAACTTCTTATTGATTATTCGGCAAGTTTCAGAAAAAAATATATATTTGCCGTACTTTAAAAAAACCATTTAAAAAATAGTTACAGCTAATATATTAAATGTATGAAAGAAAAAATTGTTAGTATTATTGAATCTTATGGCAAGACTCCGGAACGGTTGATGGATATTTTAATATCTGTCCAGGAAGAGTTCAGATGTGTTTCGGACGAAGCGGTAAGTATTATTGCTTCAGAAATAGGAGTTTCAGAAGCAGATGTAAATCAAACCAAATCGTTTTATCATTTTTTCACAACCCAACCTGTTGGTAAATATGCAGTTTACTTAAACAATGCTGCAGTATCAAAAATGATGGGTATGGATGAGGTGTCAGATGAGTTTGAGAAGCTAACCGGTGTGAAGTTTGGTCAGTGTACACCTGATGGGTTGATAAGTTTACATTATACTGCCTGTATAGGTATGAGTGATCAGGAACCGGCAGCTCTTATCAATTCAGTTGTTTTTACCGAACTGAACCGGGAAAAGGTTAAAAAGATCGTTTCAAACATGCAGGATGGTAAGCCTGTTGAGTCTATGGTAGGCGAATATGGAGATGGCAACAATGCTCATCCTTTGGTAAAAGCTATGGTTAAGAACAATATTCGCAGACCAGGTCCGGTATGTTTGAGTGAATATGATATTGGCAAAAGCATTAACAAAGCTTTGTCAATGGAGCCAAAAGCTGTTATTGAAGAAGTTAAGAGTTCTTATTTGCGTGGACGGGGTGGTGCCGGTTTCCCTGCCGGGCTGAAGTGGCAATTTTGTGCTCAGGAGAAAGGAGACCGCTATGTATTATGTAACGCTGATGAAGGCGAACCCGGAACATTCAAAGACAGGATATTGCTCACAGAGCGCGCGCCCATGGTATTTGAAGGTATGATCATTGCCGGATGGGCTATTGGTGCTAAAGAAGGTATTATATACCTGAGATATGAATACAGGTATTTACTGGAGTTTTTAAACAGCGTGCTTGATGACCTTAGAAACAAGAACTTACTTGGTAAAAATATTTTGGGTAAAGGCTTTGATTTTGACATAAGGATCCAATTAGGAGCGGGTGCTTATGTATGTGGTGAGGAATCAGCACTGGTCGAGTCAACTGAAGGTAAGCGTGGTGAACCACGCAACCGGCCTCCATTTCCTGTTCAGAAAGGTTATCTTGATAAGCCGTCTATTATCAATAATGTTGAAACTTTCTGCTCTGCAGTTAAGATAGTTGAAAATGGAGGTAAATGGTTCAAAGAGATGGGTACGGAAGAGTCTACAGGAACAAAGCTCCTGAGTATTTCCGGTGATTGCAAAAAGCCCGGTGTTTATGAAGTAGAATGGGGTATGACATTAAAAGAGATGCTTGATATGGTCGGTGCAGATACTACCCAAGCAGTGCAGGTTGCAGGGCCTTCCGGCGTTTGTGTACCACCATCTCAGTTTGACCGCAAGATAGCCATTGAAGATCTAAATACAGGTGGTTCAATGATTGTAATTGGAGAAAATCGTGATCTGATTAAAGATGTTGTCCTTAATTTTATGGAATTCTTTGAAGATGAATCATGCGGTTCATGTATTACATGCCGCTCATTTAATATGATTCTGAGAAAGCAGGTTCAAAGAGTTGTTGATGGTAAAGCAATAAAACCTGATCTTGACAATATGCTTGAATGGGGTAAGATAATGCAAAATACAAGCCGATGCGGGCTTGGGCAAACAGCTGCAAACCCTATAGCATCAACTATAAACAATTTCCGTGATCTATATGAATCAATGGTGAAAGACGTAGAGTTTCAAAGTGATTTTGACCTGGAAAAAGCCATTGCAGAATCATGTGAAGCTGTTGGACGTCCTCCTCATGTTCATGAATAGTAAAGATAATTTGTTAACAAAAAAATATTATATAAAATGAGTGAAAAAGTAAAATTCACAATAGACGGCAAAGAATATGAAGGCGAAAAGGGTCGGCTTCTTGTGGATGTGGCTGCAGAAAATGGAGTCTACATACCGGTTCTTTGTCACTGGAAAGATGTTAAGCCTGCAGGATCTTGCAGAATCTGTACAGTTAAGGTCAATGATCGTTATATGACGGCATGTACAACTCCGATTGATGCAAACATGACAGTTGAAAACAAAACTCCAGAGTTGGAGGATATTAGAAAAGCGATTGTTGAGATGCTGTTTGTAGAGGGTAACCATTTCTGTCCTGCATGTGAAAAGAGTGGTGATTGTGACCTGCAAGCATTAGGATATCTCTATCAGATGATGGTACCACGATTCCCTTATGCTTTTGAACGCAGGGAGTTGGATGCCAAGTCACCCAAAATTTTTCTTGAGAAAAACCGATGCATATTCTGTAAGCGCTGCATCCGAATGATAAAAGATGAAAAAGGCAGAAGCTATTTTGCTTTCAAAGGCAGAGGCAAACATTTGGAAATTACCATTGATGAAAAGCTTGCAGCAAATATTAGCGAAGAGCTGGCAATGGAAGCAATGAAAATTTGCCCTGTAGGTGCTATTTTACGCAAAGAAGTAGGTTTCAGTACCCCTATCGGACTAAGGAAATATGACAATGTTCCTATCGGCTCCGATATTGAAGATTTTAAACAATAAAAAGGAGGAATAAAAATGAGTAAACCAATTATAGCAACAGCTTCATTAGCAGGATGTTTCGGATGTCATATGTCTTTACTGGATATTGATGACAGAATACTGAAACTTATTGAACTGGTTGAGTTTAACAAATCACCTATTGACGATATCAAAACTTTCACAAAACAATGTGATATTGGTATTATAGAAGGTGGAGTATGTAATACTGAAAACTTGCATGTGCTGAAAGACTTTAGAAAGAACTGCAAGATTCTCATCTCTTTTGGTGAATGTGCTATTATGGGTGGTCTTCCAGCCATGAGAAATGGCATTCCGGTAAGAGAATGTTTGGAGGAAGCTTACCTTAATGGTCCAACCGTGGGAGAGAACAAGAAAAAAATTATGCCTAACGATGAAGAGATTCCAATCATCACAGATAAAGTATATCCATTACATGAGATTGTAAAGATAGATTATTATCTACCCGGATGTCCCCCCAGGGCTGATTTAATATGGCAAGCCGTTGTGGCACTTGTAACGGGTGATGAATTAAATATACCTTACGAGTTAATTAAGTTTGATTAATCAAAAAGAGAAACAATGACACAAAAGATAACAATAGAACCTGTAACCAGAGTGGAAGGCCACGGAAAAGTGACCATTCACCTGGATGATAATTTGAATGTAGCACAAACGCGTTTGCATATAGTTGAATTTCGTGGATTTGAACGTTTTGTTCAGGGTCGTCCATATTGGGAGGCGCCGGTATTAGTTCAACGTTTGTGTGGAATTTGCCCTGTAAGCCATCACCTTGCCGCAGCAAAAGCTCTTGATGTAATTGTTGGAGCAGGTACAGGGGAAGGGCTTACACCAACAGGTGAAAAAATGAGAAGATTAATGCATTATGGCCAAATGTTCCAATCGCATTCATTACATTTTTTCCATCTGTCATCACCTGACTTCCTCCTTGGATATGATGCTGATCCTGCTGTCAGGAACGTTGTTGGCGTCGCTCTTAAATATCCTGAGCTAGCAACACAAGGTGTTATGATGCGTAAGTATGGACAGGAGATTATTCATTACACTGCCGGTAAAAAGATTCACGGAACCGGAGCAATACCTGGAGGAATTAATAAAAATCTGACTGCTGAAGAGCGCGATATTCTTCTTAAAGGCGAAGATCCACTTAATGCAGATAAGATGATAGAATGGGCTGAGGGTGCTTTAGAATTCTTTAAAGATTACTATCTGAAGAACCGTGATTTTGTTGATGGATTTGCTTATTTTCCATCAAACCACCTGAGCCTTGTCAGGAAAGATGGTGCAATGGACTTGTATCATGGAGTTATGAGAGCAGTTGACTCAGAAGGTAAGAAGGTACTTAATGATGTTGACTACCAGGAATACTGCGATCACATTGAAGAAGAAGTCCGCAACTGGAGCTATATGAAGTTCCCATATCTCAAAAGTTTGGATAAGGAAAAAGGCTGGTATCGTGTAGGGCCTTTGGCTCGTGTCAACTGTTGTGATTTTATTCCAACTCCTAAGGCTCAAAAACAATTTGAAGAATTCCGTGCACATACCAACGGAAAACCTAACAACTATTGTTTGCATACACACTGGGCGCGTTTAATTGAAACGCTTCATGCCGCAGAGATGATTAAAGAATTACTACAAGATCCTGATCTGCAAAAAGATGACCTTGTTGTCAAAGGCAATAAAAAGAATGAAGGTGTGGGTCTTATTGAGGCTCCTCGTGGTACATTGTTCCACCACTATAAGATCAATGAGAACGACCAGATCACAATGGCTAACCTTATCGTATCCACCACAAATAATAATGAACCGATGAATCAATCGGTAAATTATGTGGCAAAGAATATGATGACAGGCCAGAAAGAGATCACCGAGCCAATGAAGAATGCTGTGGAGATTGCTATCAGAGCATATGACCCATGTCTGAGCTGTGCTACTCACGCCTTGGGAAAAATGCCTCTTGATATTAAATTGGTTGGCTCAAATGGTGAAGAGCTAGACCAATACAGATCGTAACTATATGGTTACACATTATTCAAAAAGTCCGTCATTTGCGTGGCGGGCTTTTTGTTTTTTATAATCATAATTATTGTAAACTTAGCAGATATAATAGCTTAACAGATGGATAAGGTTTTAATTTATGGATATGGTAACCCCGGCAGGCAGGATGATGGGGTGGGAGCAAGAATCGTTGAACTTGTTGATAAGTGGATAGAAGACGAAAAGATTGAACATATATCAACGGATTGTAATTATCAGTTGAACATTGAAGATGCTGCCGTAATTGCCGATTATGATATTGTCATTTTTATTGATGCTTCTGTGGTTGAAGATGTTGAGCAGTTCAGGCTGGAAACAGTTGAACCAAATGCTGCTACAATTGAATTTACAATGCATGCAGTATCAACGGCTTTTGTTGTTGACCTGTGCCGGAAAATTTATGGCAAAACCCCAAAGGTTTCTGTACTGCACATAAAGGCATATGAATTTGACTTTAAAGAAGAACTTACCACCAAAACTGCTGAAAATATGCTCGCCGCATTCAAGTTTTTGAAAGGGTATTTAATGAAATAACCTTTAGTATTTATTTTTTTAACCATATAAGACATATAAGGACATATAAGTTTCGGGTTTTGAAACCTGCTGCTGTGAATAGAAAGTTCTCATATGATCTTATATGCCTTATATGGTATAATTTATTTTTTGAAACATATAATTCATATTAGGACATATATAGTTCGGGTTTTAATACCTATTTATGTAAAAGAGAATTCTTAAATGATCTTATATGCCTTATA
>Ga0207421_10000599_pt1 | contig 46794 bp, 39 predicted proteins | sample SodLakKL_010_SED_4_FD_187542 | JGI IMG/M metagenome (GOLD analysis project Ga0207421, IMG submission 187542) | Alkaline sediment microbial communities from Lake Tanatar, Kulunda Steppe, Russia - 8KL_010_SED (SPAdes) (version 2) | ecosystem: Environmental > Aquatic > Non-marine Saline and...
CGCACCACGCGAATCTTGCGGTCCATCGTGAAGGAGCGGGTGAACTCGCGCTCGGAGATGATGTGCCGGAAGCCGAAGCCGCAGCAGTCGTACCAGGTCGAGTAGTCGATCACCTGTGCGCCCAGCGCCTTCGCGGTGGAGGTGATGATCGCGGTGCGGTTGCCGCCGAGCACGTCGGGGTCGTAGATCGCGTCCTCGTGCACCATCTTGTAGTAGTGGCAGGCGACGTGCGCCGTGGTGCGGATGTTCGAGACGTCGATGGTCTGCAACTCGGAGGCGATGCGATCGCGCATCACGTGGACCCACTCGGAGTAGTGGATGATCTCCTCGGGGATCACCAGCTTGCCATCGACCAGGCGTCCGAGCTTGCCGAGGATCTTGGTGACCTTCTCGCGCAGTTCGGCCGACTCGACCAGGTACTTGCGGATCTCCTTGTAGTTGCCGAAGGAGGTGCCGCAGTGCACCAGCGGGAAGAAGTGACCCAGTTCGTGGCCATGCTGCTTGCCCGAGACATAGGACTGGTGGAAATTGCGCAGGAACACCGCCGCCAGCGACTCCACGTTGCCGATGCCGGAACCGTGGTAGTTCCACGCGGTGCACGAGGTCTGATCGGTCTCGTCGAGGTAATCCTTGCCCGGCACGAAACCGAACTTGTTCATGAACCAGAGCAGCGACGTCGGGTAACCCGGAATGTTGCCGCACTGGCCGCAGGACTTGTGGTGCCAGAGCTGTTTGGTCGGGATCTTCTTTTCCCAGCCGAACAGGGTCTTCACCGTCGCAGGCTCGTGCTGATCGCCGATCCGGTGGATGATGATCTGGCCGTCCTTCTCCAACTCGTACATGTGCTCACGGATGTCGTCCATCCGGTCGCCGAGGTCGATGGTGCGGCGATCGACGTGCTTGCGCACCCAGTCGGTCGCCTTGACGGCGTCCTCGCGGGACAGGTCGGTGGCCTGGAAGAAGGAACCGTGGCCGGCAACACCCTGGCCGTCGGTATTGTGGAAACCGGGCTTCATGGTACCGGCGCCGGCGCCGGCGGCACTCTGGTTGTGGTTGCCTGGGGTTTGATCGCTCATCGATGTACTCCTGGTTGATTCGGGTGCGGATGACGGCACGGGGTCACTCGTCGTCTTCTTCCTGCTCTTCGAGCCATTCCTCGTAGTCTTCACGCTTTTCGTCGATGAAGTCTTCGATGACGTCGAAGAGGTTTTCGTCCATGAGCTCTAGGGACTTCAGTACACCGGTCATTTCCCAGATGGTGTACATCTCCACCGAGGTCTTCAGCGAGACCTCCCAGGCGGTCTCCACGGTCTGCAGGGTCTTCACCGGGATCGCCTTGCGCAGGATGCGCAGGTCGCCTTCCACCTTCTGAATGTTCGGACCCCAGTCAGGGAAGTGGTCGGGCTGGATCATGTCCGGCGACAACTGGTTGCCGGTGGTGATCAGCTTCAGCATCACGCGGCCAAACGGGCGCAGAACGTCCTTGGCCGACTGCATCTCGTGCTTGATCGCGACCTCGCGCATGATCGCCACCAGGCCGCCGGGGGAATTCTTGAAGGGGCAGCGTGCGGCGCAGGTCATGCACTGAGCGCAGGCCCAGATCTTCTCCTGCATCGCGTCATAAATCTGTTCGACGTTTTCGGTCCACAGGAGTTGCACGATCTCGCGGGGAGAGTAGTCGTAGAACTGGGCCGACGGACAGGTCGCCGTGCAGATCCCGCAGTTCAAGCAACCGTTCAACTCGTGGTCGTAGCGGAAATCACCACGGATGTCGTCGAAGATCTGCTGCATCTCAGCATATGTCGCCATGTTGCACCTCTTCGCTTTTGGGCGATGCAAGAATCCTGCGGAAACACGCTAGATCAAGTCTAATTCGCGAATCCATTTACCACAGGGTAACCGCCGGATTTGTTGTTCGTTTTAGTAGGTTATTACGGATAAAAAAGGGGCCGGCCCGCTGACGGGACCGGCCACCGGGGTCCTGCTCGAGCCGGTCAGCCCTTCTTCATCAGGAAGAAGAACTTCCCACCTTCCTCGCGATGCTCCATGAGCTCGTTGCCGGTCTGCTTGGAGAAGGCCTGGAAGTCCTTCACGGCACCGGGGTCGGTGGCGATGATGTGCAACACCTGACCGCTGTCCATCGACGAAAGCGCCTTCTTCGCGCGCAGGATCGGCAGGGGGCAATTGAGGCCGGACGCATCCAGCTCTTGGTCGAAATTGGCCATCACTCTCTCTCCTCAGTATTTCTCGTGTATGTCTCGGTGTGTCGGTTCGGTAGGGTCTGCCGCCATCCACTCGCGCCAGACCTGTACAGCATCTCAGAAAGCTTGGCGGCTTTATAGGCGAATACGAATTCTAATACAAGAAAGTACTAATTCGACGCGACAATAGGCTTTCCGGCCCTGGCCCAGCCCACGATGCCCCCCACCAGGTTGTGCACATCGCGGATGCCCTGCTGCGCCAGGAAGGCGCAGGCCTGCCCCGACCGTGCCCCGGTCTGGCAGTAGAGAACGACCGGTTTGTCTCCGGCCAGCTCGTCCTTCCGCAGAGGGATCAGGTGCAGGGGAATGGTTTCAGCATGGGGCAGCACGCCACGCGCGGTCTCCGCCATGGAGCGCACGTCCACCAGGCGGTACTCCCGCCCCTCGGCGTCCCATTCCTCCAGGGTCTGCGGGGTAACTTCCGAAATCGCGACTCCGAACATGCCTCACCTCTCGTCGGGTCCGCCTCCAAGCCACCTGCCCTCCCAGCCTAGGCGCACACGAGACGGAACCGGATTGTGTATCGATGCTCGAGGACCCAGAGTCCCCGAGACGAGCAGCTGGCAAGGATACTCCACATATTAGCAGATGCCAATATACGATCGGTCAACCATGGGGATCACTGCCCTGCCGAACGTGCTGTGCTAGCTTTCCCGGGTTATGGAGTGCCACCCCTGCCGAGGAGACTGACATGGAAAAGACCGCGTTCACGAAGGACGGCCATTACGCCGTGACCCTACGCAACCGGGAAGGCCGGTTGCATCCCGCCAACCTCTACGTGCACCGGATCGAGGACGGCTACATGATCGTCCGCCACACCTCCGGTCCCGATGTCGGTCTGCTGATTAAACTTGGCTATGATGACGTGGTCAAAATCGTTCGTACGCACCCGGTCTTGGACCGCAAGCGCTTCATGATCCCCGAGGCGATGCTCAAACCCAAGCTCTGGGAAACCCGCGACAGCATGCGGACCTACTCTTCGGCGCCAGGCCTGGGCAAATAAACAGCTCGAGACCTGCGCACATCGAGGGTCCGCCACGACGGATCCTCGATGCATGAAAAGACTTATTGCAGGCCTGCTCGTTCTCGCCGGGCTGCTTTTCGCCGTCGCCCACGCACAGTCGGGACGATTGCCTGATCTGGGTGATGCCTCCGGGGGTCTTCTGACCCCCAGCGAGGAACTCGAACTCGGCCGGTCGCTGCTGCGGGAGATCCGTCGGGTCATGCCCCTGGTGGACGATCCGGAGGTTGGGTTTTATATCGATGCACTGGGCCGCCGCCTCGTCTCCAATGCGCCGGATGCCTCCGGAACCTTCCATTTCCTCACCATCGACAACAACCAGGTCAACGCCTTTGCGATGCCGGGCGGCATCGTCGGCATGCACACCGGCCTGATCGTCGCCGCCAGGGACGAGGCCGAACTGGCGGCCGTCATCGCACACGAAATCGCGCACATCACGCAGCGCCACATCGCCCGGATGTATGCCCGCGGACGCGACATCAACTTCACCACCGGGCTCGCAATCCTGGCGGGAATCCTCGCCGCCAGCATCGACCCGGAGCTGGGCCAGGCCGCCATCGCGGGCGGCCTGGCCTTCGGGATGCAATCGCAGATCGACTACACCCGCAGCAACGAGGCCGAGGCCGACCGCGTGGGCATTCAGATCCTCACTTCCGCCGGGTTCGATCCGCACGCGATGGCCGATTTCTTCGAGCGCATGCAGGAACTCACGCGGGGAGCCCACGACGCGGTTCCCGAATACCTGCGCACCCATCCCGTGACCCTTGGCCGGATCAGCGATGCGCGCGGCCGCGCCGAACAGATTCCCGGCGACTTCACCCGCGACGACACCGGCCTCTTCGACTGGATGCAGGCTCGCGTGCGCGCCCTGTCCGATCCGCAGCGCAGCGTGCGGGATCACGAGGCCCGGCGCCGGCACAGCCCCGCGCAGCTGTACGAGGCGGCCGTCGCCCACCTTGAACTCAGGCAGACCGACGCCGCCGAGCAGCTGCTGGACCGAATCCCAGCGGGTGAGGCGCCCGCGCTCGTGCTGGCGCTGGCCGAAACCGCGTTGCTGCGAAGGCAGGAGCGGTTTGCCGAGGCGCTGGAACAGCTCGAACAGTTGGATTCGGTCTATCCGGGGCATCCCGTCATCGGGGCCGTCCGGGCCCGAACGTATCATGAGGCAAACCAGCATCGCGAAGCCGTACGGATGGTGGAGCAGGTGCTACGCCGACAGCCCACCCCCGACCCGCATCTGCTCCGCCTGAAGGCCGACGCGGCCGATGCCGACGGACGCATCGCGGTCAGTCGCGAGGCGATGGCCGAGTATTTCTTCCACCGGGGCCAGTACGACGAGGCGGTCCGCCAGTTCGACGACGCACTCGTCGCGCGCGACGCAACGCCGCGGGACGTCGAGCGTATCGAACACAAGCGCGACACGGCGCGTCAGGTGGCGCGGCAGGACTCCCGCTAGTCGGCGAGGACCCCCGCAGGGAATGAAGCGCGGCCTCCACGCGTCAGGTAAGGTGTTCGCGCCGAATCCCCCCGCGCTCAACGTGATTCCCATCCACCAGGAGGTCGAAAACCGATGCAAGTCAACCGCCGTGAATTCCTTCAGATGATCGCCGCCGCCAGCGTCGCCGGCTTCCCCCTCACTGGTCTTGCCGGCAGCAACGGCCGTGGCAACATGTACGAGCTGCCGCGCTATGGGAACGTGAGCCTGTTGCATTACACGGACTGTCATGGACAGTTGAACCCGATTTTTTTCCGCGAGCCCAACATCAACATCGGTGTCGCGGGCATGCGCAACCAGCCGCCGCATCTGGTCGGCGAGGCGCTGCTGAAGCACTTCGGCATCGAGGCCGGCGGCAAGAAATCACATGCCTACACCTACCTCGACTTCGTGGCGGCCGCGGAGAAGTACGGCCGGGTCGGCGGTTTCGCACACCTCTCCACCCTGGTGAAGCAGATGAAGGCTTCGCGCCCTGGAGCCCTGCTTCTGGACGGCGGCGACACCTGGGGCGGCGGGACCGGTACCGGCGTTTGGACCAACGCGCAGGACATGGTCGATGCGCAGAAGCTGCTCACCAGCGACGTGATGACGGGTCACTGGGAGTTCACCTATGGCGCAGACCGTGTGATGGAAGTCGTGGAGAACGACTTCGCGGCGGCAGGCATCGACTTCGTCGCCCAGAACGTGACCGACGTCGACTGGGGCGACCAGATCTTCAAGCCCTACGTGATCCGCGAAATCAACGGTGTGAACGTGGCCATCATCGGCCAGGCCTTCCCGTACACCCCGATCGCGAACCCCCGCTTCATGGTCGAGCAGTGGTCCTTCGGCATCCGGCCGGATGACATGCAGCGTCAGGTCGCCGCCGCCCGTGCCGACGGAGCCGAGATCGTCGTCGCGCTGTCGCACAACGGCATGGACGTGGACCTGAAGATGGCCGGAATGGTCAGCGGTCTCGATGCGATCTTCGGCGGCCACACCCACGACGCCGTGCCCGCGCCGACCCCGGTGACGACCCCCGATGGCGGCACCTGCCTGGTCACCAACGCCGGCTCCAACGCCAAGTTCCTGGCCGTGATGGACTTCGACTTCCGCGACGGCAAGATCCAGAGCTGGAAGTACAACCTGCTGCCGGTGTTCTCGAACCTGATCGACCCCGATCCGGAAATGCAGCAGTACATCACCAACATGCGCAACCAGGAGGTCACCTTCAACGGCGAGACCTTCAACATGGAAGAGAAGCTGTCCGAGGAACTGGCGGTGGCCGACTCCCTGCTCTACCGCCGCGGCAATTTCAATGGCACCTTCGACCAGGTCATCGTCGATGCCATCAACGAGCAGATCGACACCCAGATCTCCTTCTCGCCGGGCTTCCGCTGGGGCACCACCGTCATGCCGGGCATGCCGATCACCTTCGAACACGTGATGGACCAGACCGGCCTGACCTACCCCGCCGTCACGCGCAACGTGATGACCGGCTCGACGATCAAGACGATCCTCGAGGACGTGGCGGACAACCTGTTCCACGAGGACCCGTTCTTCCAGCAGGGCGGCGACATGGTCCGGGTCGGCGGCCTGAAGTACGCGATCAACCCGACCAACAGGATCGGCGAGCGCATCCTTTCGATGGAACTGGACGGCAAGCCGCTGGATCCCGACAAGGAATACGTGGTCGGTGGCTGGGCCAGCGTGCAGGAAGAGCCGGCAGGAAACACCGGGCGCATGATCTGGGACGTGGTGGCCGACTATCTGCGCGACCACAAGACGATCAACATCGGTGCCGCCCAGCTGAACGAACCGGTCGTCGAGGGCATCGGTGAGGACAACCTCGGCTTCGTCCCGACCTCCAAGATCTGACCGAAGCCATTTCGCAGCCCCAGACCCCGCCTCATGGCGGGGTTTTTTGTGCCCGGAGCCACGCGCCTCAGGGTTCGACGATCTGCAGCCTCCCGGCCACACGGGTCAGCAACTCGTAGCCGATCGTGCCCGCGGAGCGGGCCACGCGCTCCACCGGCAGGCCGTCACCCCACAGTGTCACCCAGTCCCCCACCCGCGCATCGGGCACCCCGCTGAGGTCCACCTCGAGCATATCCATCGACACCCGCCCCACCAGTGGACATTCCCGCCCATGCACGAGCACCGGCGTGCCTGAGGGGGCATGACGCGGATAGCCGTCGGCATAGCCGATCGCAACCACGCCGACCCGGGTCGTTCGCGTGGCCGTCCAGGTCGCGCCATAGCCGACGTGAGCGCCCGACTCCAGATTCTTCACCGCGATCAGCGGCGCGGTCACCGTCATCACCGGGCGCAGATCCCGTTCCGGCCCATCCTCCCCCAGCAGGGGACTGGGACCGTAGAGCATGATACCCGGGCGAATCCAGTCGCCCCGCGGGGCCGCGGCGGCAAGCCCGGACACGACCGCCGCGGAATTCGCGAAACTTCGCTGTCCCGGCAACTCGGACACGGCATAGGCGAATTGATCCAATTGCACCCGGTTCTGGGGATGCCCGGGCTGGTCGGCACAAGCCAGATGGGTCAACCAGTGCAGGCCGTTGCGCGCGGCGGGATGGCGCTGGATCTGTTCAAGCAGGATCTGCGCCTTGAGCGGTGCGAAGCCCAGACGATGCATGCCGGTGTCGAGCTTGATCCAGAGCCCCGGCAACGCGCCGCGAAAACGGGCGAGCCCCGGCAATTGCGCCTCATCGTGGAGAACCGGCTGCAGCGCATGGCTGCCACACACCTCCCATTCCGATGCTTCCCGCGGACCCTGCAGGACCAGGATCGGCCCCGTGACGCCCGCGCAACGCAGGACCAGGGCTTCCTCGATGCAGGAAATGGCAAAACCCTCGGCAAATCCATCCAGTTGCGCGGCGGCCCACTCGATACCGTGCCCGTAGGCATCGGCCTTGATGACCGCCCAGACGCGCTGTTCCGGAGCCAGCGCGCGCACCCGGGACAGGTTGTGGCGCAGCGCCCCGGCGTTACGCTGGATGCGGGCGGCGCGCTTCACGCCTGGACGCCGACACCATAGACGTCGGGGTGATAATTCTCGAAGCGCGTGTACTGGCCGTGGAAGGTCAGCCGAACGGTGCCGATCGGGCCGTTACGCTGCTTGGCGATGATGATCTCCGCGGTGCCCTTGTCCGGGCTGTCCTCGTTGTAGACCTCGTCCCGGTAAACGAAGGCAATCAGGTCCGCGTCCTGCTCGATCGCGCCCGATTCGCGAAGGTCGGACATCACCGGGCGCTTGTTCGGGCGTTGTTCCAGCGAGCGGTTGAGCTGGGACAGAGCGATCATCGGCACGCCCAGCTCCTTCGCCAGGGCCTTGAGCGAACGCGAGATCTCGGAGATCTCGGTGGCTCGGTTCTCGCGCGACCCCGGGGACTGCATCAGCTGCAGATAGTCCACGACGATCAGACCCAAACCCTTGTGCTCGCGCATCAACCGGCGCGACCGCGCACGCAATTCGGTGGGCGACAGAGCCGGGGTATCGTCGATGTACAGCGGCGCCTCCGAGAGCATGGATACGGCACTGGTCAGGCGCGGCCAGTCCCCGTCGTCCAGCCGCCCCGAACGCAGTTTCTGCTGGTTGATCCGCCCCATCGACGACAGCAGGCGCATCGCAATCTGCTCACCCGGCATCTCCATGCTGAAGACCGCGATCGGCTTCGCCGTCTTCATCGCCACGTACTCGGCGATGTTCATCGCGAACGACGTCTTCCCCATCGACGGTCTCCCGGCAACGATGATCAGGTCGCCCGCATGCAGGCCGGAGGTGAGTTCGTCCAGATCCTGGTAGCCGGTGGCGATGCCGGTGATCGGGCTCTTGGTCTCGAACAGGTGCTCGATCTGTTCCACCGCCGCGGCCAGCAGCGGTTTCATGCCGCGGAAGCCCTGGGCACCCCGCGCCCCCCGCTCCGCAATCGCGAAGACCTTCTGCTCGGCCAAGTCCAGCAGTTCGCGGGTCGGACGCCCCTCCGGCGCAAAAGCGGAGTCGGCCACCTCGGTACCGACGGAGATCAGGGAGCGCAGAACGGAGCGGTCCCGGACGATATCGGCGTAGGCCTTGATGTTGGCGGCGCTGGGGGTCTGGCTGGCGAGTTCGCCGAGATAGGCAAGGCCGCCGGCGTCCTTCAACTGACCGGCGTTCTGCAACTGCTCGGCGACGGTGACCATGTCGAACGGTGCGTTGCGCTCGGCGAGCGCGGCGATCGCGCGAAAGATCAGCCGGTGGTCGTGCCGGTAGAAGTCATCGGCGCCGATGCGATCGGCGATCCGGTCCCAGGCCTCATTGTCGAGCATCAGCCCGCCAAGGACCGACTGCTCCGCCTCGACCGAATGCGGCGGCACGCGAAAAGCCTGGGTCATGACGGTCCTGCCACGGAGGCCATCCCGGGTTCGGCCCCCGCCCGGGGCCCAAACCCGTCTCGGGTCATTCCTCGCCGATCACGATGACGCGGATGTCGGCATCCACATCGGCATGCAGATGCAGCTGGATCTCGTATTCTCCCGCCTGACGCAGGGGGCCTTCGGGGAGACGAATCTCGCGCTTCTCCACTTCGACGCCACGCGCGGTCACCGCATCGGCGATGTCGGACGCACCGATCGAACCGAACAGCTTGCCCTCGGCCCCGGACTTCGCGGTCATCTCGATGACCATGCCGGTCAGACTCTCGCGCCGCATCTCGGCGGCAGCCAGTGCCTCCGTCGCTGCGCGTTCCAGTTCGGCACGGCGGGCCTCGAACTCGGCGATGTTCTGCGGCGTGGCGAACTTGGCCTTGCCCTGCGGAAGCAGATAGTTACGGGCATAGCCCGGACGCACACGGACCTTGTCACCGAGACCGCCCAGGCTATCGATTTTTTCCAGCAGAATGACTTCCATCTTGGTTTTCCTGTAAATCGTTGAATGAATCCACACCGGTCGCGCAGAGTTTACACGCGAACCATCCGAACCGTTCAGTCCTCGCCACCCTTGTCGCGCGCCAGGAACCGCTCGCGCAGGTTTGTCACGCCGTCGATCGCGCCCAGCGCGGCGATCAGCAGGAACATCTGTGGCAGTGCGAGCACCAGCAAAACGTACATACCGGCCAGCCAGAAGTTGCTCATGTTCTGTGCGTGGGTCAGTGCATGCATCACGGCCAACCCTTGGAGGAAGAACAGCACCGCCAGGATGAAGGCCAGCTCCAGCGCCAGCGGCACACCCGCCAGCTGCCCGAACAGTGCCAGCATCACTGCCGCGATACTGAGATAGTGACCCATCTGCAGGGCGCGGAACTCGGGGCCGAAGGCGCCCGGGTTGAACAGCAGCGCCTGCCAGTAGCGTGCGACCACCAGACTCAGGACCATGCTGAGCAGGAAGATCCCGGCCAGCAGGCCGGTCAGGAAGGGAGCGACCGTGACCAGCGCCGCTTCCAGGTCGTCCGCCCCCGGACCGCCCGTTTCCACGAACGGCGCGAGCATCTGCATACCGACGGAAACCCAGGCCGCCTCCAGGTCCGGCACCAGCAATCGGGCCGTCAGCACCAGCGCCCCGGCAACCAGCGCCGCCATGGACAGGGTCGTACGCCAGGATACCGACTGCCGCAGCACCTCGCCCATCGCCGCCACCGGCAGCCACTGCGCAAGGCCAGCCATGATGCCGACCAGTGGCGACCCACCCATCAGCGCCAGGACCAGCGCACCCAGGATCAGGGAGGCGACGCCTGCGACGAAAAGCGCCTGCCCGAGTCCCAGGCGCAACGCCACCAGGGCGACGACCGCCCCGCTGAGGATTGCGATGGGCGGAACGAATATCCCCAGCGCGCCGAGGCCCGTTGCCGCGCCCACCGCGCGCCAGCGCCCCTGCATCGCAAAGTCGGCCAACACGCGCATTGGCGGCCCCTGCGTTCCGGAAAGGCCTAGAACTGGTTGTCGGTGTACGGCAACAGCGCCAGGAAACGCGCGCGCTTCACGGCGGTGGCCAGCTGGCGCTGGTACTTCGCGCTGGTCCCGGTCACCCGGCTCGGGACGATCTTCCCGGTCTCGGTGATGAAGTTCCTGAGCAGATTCAGGTCCTTGTAATCAATGTACTCGATACCTTCGGCGGTGAAGCGGCAATACTTGCGACGGCGGGAAAAACGGGCCATGACAGTGACTCCTCAGACAATCGGGTTGAAGCAATCTGGAATAGGGAATGGGTGCGGTTCCGGGGACTAGGCGCGGGCGTCCACGTCCTCTTCCTCGTCTTCTTCCTCGTCGCGTCCGCCACGGTCATCGCGACGGGGACGGGCCTTGCCGCTCTCTTCCTCCTCGCGGCCCTTGGACAGGGGCGAAGGTTCGGAGTCCGCCTTTTCCATACGCATCACCAGGTGTCGAAGGACCGCGTCGTTGAAGCGGAACGCGCTGACCAGTTCCTCGACCGCTTCCTCGCCTGCCTCGACGTTCATCAGGACGTAATGCGCCTTGACCAACTTCTGGATCGGGTAGGCCAGCTGGCGACGCCCCCAGTCCTCGAGCCGGTGGACGACGCCCTCCTGGCTCTCAACCATCGCGCGGTAGCGCTCGATCATGGCCGGGACCTGCTCACTCTGGTCGGGATGGACCAGGAAAACCACTTCATAATGACGCATGCAAACTACTCCTTACGGGTAACAGCCTCCCGCCCGGAACAGGGATTCCAGCGGTGAGGCAAGAAGTCGCCGAGAGCGGCGAGAAAAGCGCGAAAGCATAGGCGATCGGCCGGCGCAATACAAGGCGAAGCGGTCCGGGCGGGGGCCCGCGCAGGGCGGAAATGGCCGATCAGCCTCGTGCCCGCTGGCGCACCGCCTCGAACAGCGCGATGCCGGCGGCGACAGAGACGTTCAAGCTGGCAACGCTCCCTGTCATGGGAATGGCCGCGAGGTGATCGCAGGTCTCGCGCGTCAGGCGGCGCAGTCCCTCCCCTTCCGCTCCCAGCACCAGTACCGTGGGCACACTTAGATCGACCTGGTACAGCAACGTGTCGGTGTCGCCCGCGAGCCCGACGGCCCAGAGACCCTGGTCGCGCAGGGTCCGCAGGGTCCTTGCCAGGTTGACCACGGAAATCAGCGGCACGGTCTCCGCCGCGCCCGAGGCAGCCTTGGCGGCCGCCGGCGTCAGCGAGGCACTGCGATCCCGGGGCACGATCACCGCGCGGGCCCCGGCCGCATCGGCGCTGCGCAGGCAGGCACCCAGATTGTGCGGGTCGGTCACGCCATCCAGGGCCAGAAAGAGCGTTCCGCCCGCGGCGACCAGGTCCGCAAGATCGGCCTCGGTCGCGCGCCGACGTGGCAGCGTCCAGGCCACCACACCCTGATGGCGCAGGTCGGCATGGCCACGGTCGAGACGGTCCCGGCGCACCCGCTCGACACTGATCCCAAGCCCCTCGGCAAGAGCGATGATACTGCCCAGGCGCGCGTCAGCCGAGTCCGCAGCCACCTGCAGGCGCTTGACCCTCTCGGGGGCATTGGCCAGGAGCGACTCCACTGCATGTAGACCACCGACGACCTCCGTCGGATTCATGAGTCCGAATCCCGACGCCTCCTGCGTCCCGAGCGCCGACGGCCGGATCCGGCCGCCGAATCATCCCCCGCGGGGGTTTCGGCCTGGATCTCCTTCACCTCCGGCTTGGTCTTGGACGACGGCCGGATCAGCATGGCCACCTCACCCTGGGGTTCGGCGCGGCGCCGGCGCCGGCGTGGCGGCTCTGGCGCGGGAGGGGATTCGGTGGATTCCGCTTCGCGCGGTGCCACCGGGGCCTGCCTCGGGGCCTGCCTCGGAGCCGGCGTCTGCGGAGCGGAGGGCGTGGAATCGACCGCATCCGCAGGGGGGTTCCGGCGGCGGCGCCCCTTGGGCTTCGCCTCAGGCCGGGCCTCGGCCTTTGTCGGCTCCGGCACGTTAGCGGGTTGCGGCGGTGCATCCGCCTCCTGCGCCGAGGCTTCGTCGTCCCGAGGCGCCGGCGCCTCGGGCTTGCGCCCGCGACGACCCCGGCGCCCTTGCTTGCGTCCGTCGCCCGCCTCACGTCCGGCACCCGCCGCCTCCCGCTTGGGCTTGCGTGGCGCGGCGTCGGTCGCTCGGCCTTCCTCGTCCACCAGACGCAGGTCGATCTTGCGATCGTCGAGGCTCACCCGGGTCACCTGGACCTTCAGGCGGTCGCCGATACGGAAGGTCCGGCCTCCGCGCTCCCCGGTCAGGCGATGGCGGATCGGATCGAAGTGATAGAAGTCGTTATCCAGGCTGGTCACGTGCACCAGGCCGTCGATGAAGACATCGACGATCTCCACGAACAGGCCAAATCCGGTGACCCCCGAGACCACACCATCGAAGACATCGCCGACCTTGTCCTCCATGTACTCGGCCTTCAGCCAGGCGATGGCATCGCGGGTGGCGTCGTCGGCGCGCCGCTCGGCCATGGAACAGTGCTCGCCCAGGGTCTCCATGTCACTGTGCGAGTACGCGAACCCTGCGATCTTGCCGCTGCGCAGTACGTGGCGGATACCGCGGTGCACGAGCAGGTCGGGATAACGGCGGATCGGTGACGTGAAATGCGCATAGTCGTCGAGTGCCAGGCCGAAGTGGCCGCTGAGGCCGGGACCGTAGACGGCCTGGCTGAGCGAGCGCAGTACCACGGTCTGGATCAACTGCTTGTCCGGGCGGTCGGCGGCCGCGCGCAGCACCGCCGAATAGTGCGTCGGCGTGGGCTCATCGCCACCGTCCAGCGTCAGGCCAACCCCGGAAAGGAAATCACGCAGGTCGTCGATCTTCTCGGTCGGGGGTTGGTCGTGAATGCGGTACAAGGCCGGCACCTTGTGCTTTTTCAGGAACTTGGCCGCGGACACGTTGGCGGCGATCATGCATTCCTCCACTAGCCGGTGGGCATCGGTGCGCTCCACCGGCACGATGCGCTCGATCTTGCGCTCGGGACCGAACTCGATCCGGGTCTCGGTGGAGTCGAAGTCGATCGCACCGCGGCGATTGCGTGCAGCGTTGAGCACCTTGAACACCGCGTGCAGTCGCTCCAGATGCGGCAGTAGTTTCGCGTGCTGCTTGCGCAGGGACTCGTCGCCGTCGACCAGCATCGCCGCCACCTGGGTGTACGTCAGGCGCGCGTGGGAGCGCATCACGCCCTCATGGAAGGTGAAGCTGCGCAAGGCGCCGCGCTTGCCGATTTCCATCTCGCAGACCATGCACAGGCGCTCGACATCGGGATTCAGCGAGCACAGGCCGTTGGACAGCACCTCCGGCAGCATCGGGATCACCTGCTTCGGGAAATACACCGATGTGCCCCGGTTGCGCGCCTCCTTGTCCAGCGCCCCCTCCCTTTCCACGTAGTGGGAAACATCGGCGATCGCGACCCAGAGCCGCCAGCCCGCGTTGGTTTCCTCGCAGTACAGGGCATCGTCGAAATCGCGTGCGTCCGCACCGTCGATGGTCACCAGCGGCTTCTTGCGCAGATCCAGCCGTCCCTTGCGGGCTGCCGCGGGGACCTCGGCACCGAACCGGTCGGCGGCGGCGGTCACCTCGTCGGGCCATTGGAACGGCAGCCCGTGCGCGCGGATCGCGATGTCGATCTCCATGCCCGGGGCCATGTGTTCGCCGAGGACTTCGACCACTTCCCCGCGCAGGCGGGCCTTCCGCGACGCCTGCGGCCGAATGCGCACCACGACGATCTGGTCGTCGCCGGCCACGCCCAGGCCGTCAGGCGGAATCAGGATGTCGTGGGTGATCCGCTTGTTGTCCGGGGTGACCACGCCGACCCCGTCCTCGATCCGGATGCGACCGACCACCTGCTCGGAACCGCGCTCGAGGATCTCGATGATGCCTCCCTCGCGCCGCCCCCGGTGATCGACGCCCATCACCCGCCCGAGCACGCGATCCCCGTGCAGCACGCCGCGCATCTGCCGCGGCGACAGAAACAGGTCGTCGCTCTGGTCGTCGGGGACCAGGAAACCGAAGCCGTCGGGATGGCCGATCACCCGTCCGCGCAGCAGGTCGGCCTGCTCTACCGGCAGGTAGGCGCCACGGCGGTTGCACAGCAACTGGCCGTCGCGCTCCATCGCACGAAGGCGCCTGCGCAGGGCCTCCGTCTGTTCCTCGCTCACAATGCCGAGGCGTTCCGCGATCTCCTCGAACTCCAGCGGGTTGCCGGCCTCGATCACGCTTTCCAGGATCAGTTCGCGGCTGGCGATCGGGTTTTCGTACTTCTGTGCCTCGCGCTCGAAATTCGGATCGACCGGCGGACGGTTGCTGCGTTTTCTGGGCATTCACTTCACTCGTTTTGGAGCCCCCCGAGGCCTTGGCCTTGGTCGGGTCCGCAATTGGAACCCGGGGGCATGACAGATCAATTGACACGTCCGGCGGAGGACTCTATATTGCGCGCTCCTGAAGCGCAGGACCTCACGGTCCATCCTCGTGCCGAGGTGGCGGAATTGGTAGACGCGCTAGCTTCAGGTGCTAGTGGGCGTAAGCTCGTGGAGGTTCAAGTCCTCTCCTCGGCACCATTTCTTCCCTCATCCCTTTTTCCGTTCTCCGGCTTGGCCGTGCCTACCTGGTGATGCGTGCGCGCCAAACGTGCCACGCCGTTGCGGCCAATCCCAAGCGCCGGGCCGGAAAGACTCCGACCTGCACGGCTTCGATCAGCCCGCAAACGGGTCACGCAGCACGATGGTCTCGTCCCGGTCCGGTCCCGTGGAGATCATGTCGACGGGCAGACCCACCACGCTGCTCAACCGTTCCAGGTAGCGCTGGGCGTTGGCGGGCAGCTTGTCGTAGTGACGGATTCCCAGGGTGGACTCCTGCCAACCCGGCATCTCTTCGTAGATCGGCTCACAGGCCGAATAGGCCTCGGCGCCCGCCGGCGGAATATCCATGACTTCGCCGTCGCAGCGATAGCCGACACAGATCTGCAGGTTCTCCAGCCCGTCGAGCACGTCGAGCTTGGTGATGCAAAGACCGCTGATGCTGTTGATCGCACCGGCGCGGCGCAGCGCCACCGCATCGAACCAGCCGCAACGGCGCGGCCGACCCGTGGTGGATCCGAACTCGTTGCCGCGGTGCGCCAGATGCTCCCCCATGCTGTCGAACAGCTCGGTCGGGAATGGCCCGGCCCCGACGCGGGTGGTATAGGCCTTGGTGATGCCCAGAATGTAGTCGAGGTCGCGCGGGCCGACACCGGAACCCGTGGCGGCACCACCCGCCGTCGTGTTCGAGGAGGTGACGAACGGGTAGGTGCCGTGGTCGATGTCGAGCAGGGTGCCCTGGGCACCCTCGAACATCACGTCGGCGCCCTGCGCGCGCAGCACGTGCAGGCGGCCGCTGACATCCCTGACCAGCGGACGCAGGCGCTCCGCCTGGGCAAGGCTCTCGTCGAGCACCGCCTGGAAGTCGATGGCGTCGGCCTGAAAGTAATTCTTCAGCACGTAGTTGTGGTAATCCAGCACTTCGCCCAGCTTGGCGGCGAATCGTTCCCGGTGGAACAGATCGCTGAGGCGCAGGCCACGTCGAGCGACCTTGTCTTCGTAGGCGGGGCCGATACCACGTCCGGTGGTACCGATCGCGGCCGCGCCTCGGGCGCGCTCGCGGGCGTGGTCCAGCGCCACATGGTGGGGCAGGATCAGCTGACAGGATTCGGACAGGCGCAGACGGTCGACCACGGGTACTCCGCGTGCCTCGAGCATGTCCATTTCTTCCAGCAACGCGGAGGGAGACAGCACCACCCCGTTGCCGACCAGGCACTCGACGCCGGTCCTCAGGATTCCGGAGGGAATCAGGTGCAGCACCGTTTTCTGGCCACCAATGACAAGCGTGTGGCCGGCGTTGTGTCCGCCCTGAAAGCGCACCACCGCAGCGGCGTTCTCGGTCAGCAGGTCGACGACCTTCCCCTTGCCCTCGTCACCCCACTGACTCCCCAGCACTACTACGAATCGTCCCATTGGCCTACGGCTCCTCGACATTCCATTCATGACCGCGCTTCTGCAAGCGTGGGCCCTGCGTCAGTGCTTCTCCGGACTCGCCCGCAAGCAGGCGGCGCACCCGGACCCCCCGGGCACGCAGATCCGCGATCGCGGATTCCAGACCGGCATCCCCCTCCGCCGGTGCCAGCACACATTCGCGCCGCGGCTCCGTCCATGCCGGAACCAGGCGCAGCAACAGCCTCAGATCGGTACTGAAGCCCGTCGCGGCCCGGGCCCGGCCGAACACGCGTCCAATCTCATTGTAGCGGCCGCCGCGCGCGATTTCCTGGCCGGAACCCGGCACAAAGGCCGCGAAGACCAGGCCCGTGTGATACGAGTACCCGCGCAGTTCGCCGAGATCCACGTGGACATCGAGGTCGGGATACACGGCCTGGAGGCGTTCGATCACGGCTGACAGGTGATCCAGCGCGGATGTCACCTGCACGGGCGCCGCTGCAAGCATGCCACGGGCCTCGACCAGCACCTCGGGTCCTCCGTTGAGGTCCACCAGCGCACGAAGCAGCTGCGCCACTTCGGCATCCAGCTGCCACGCCGCGAGCGTCTCGTCGATCTCCGGGATGGCCTTGCGCTGGAGCAGATCGAAGAACACCTGTTCCCGGCCGCTGTCCAACCCCGCCGTGCGGGCCAGCGTGCGGTAGATGTCCACATGGCCCAGATCGATACTGGCACCGCGCACGCCACATCGATCAAGGGTCGCCAGCATCAACCGGATGATCTCGACGTCACTATCGAGACCATCGTGCCCGAACAGCTCGGCCCCGGCCTGCAGGGGGCTACGCGATCCGGACCACTCATCCGCGCGGGTGCGAAGCACGCTTCCGACGTAGCAGAGCCGGGACGGGCCCTCCTCACGCATGCGATGGGCATCGATCCGCGCCACCTGCGGCGTCAGGTCCGCCCGCAGGCCCATCAGCTTGCCGGTCAGCTGGTCGGTGAGCTTGAACGTCTGCAGATCCAGCTCGCGCCCCGCTCCGGTGAGCAGGGAATCGAGGTATTCCGCCATCGGCGGAATCACCAGGTCATAGCCCCAGACATCGAACTGATCCAGGATCGCGCGGCGCAGAGCCTCCAGGCGCCGCGCGGCAACGGGCAGGGCCTCCTCGAGTCCATCCGGAAGCAGCCACCGGTTCACGTCGGTCATCGTTTTCCCTGTATCAACAGTGCTTCCCTCAGCCACGCACCCAGGCCAGCAGGGCAAGGCCGAGCAGCATCGAGATGAGCCCGAACAGCCGCAATGTCCCCTCCGGCAGACGGGCGAGTTCCAGGAGGCCCTCCCGGTAACGGCGCGGCACCAGAAACGGCAGGAGCCCCTCAAAAACAAGCAGCAGCGCGAACGCTGCTGCCAAATCCGACCATACCACTCAGAAAGCCGTTATGGACTCTGCCGATCGTTCACCCCGGACGGGTCCTTGAAGTAACGGAAGAAGTCCGACGTCGGATCCATCACGTACGTGCTGCGCTCACCCGACAGCGAATTGCGGTACGCAATCAGGCTGCGGTAGAAGCTGAAGAAGTCTTCATCCGCCCCGAAGGCCTGGCCCAGAATCTCGGTGGCCCGCGCGTCGCCGACACCGCGGATCTCCTCGGACTCCCGGTAGGCGTCCGCCAGGATGACGGTACGATCACGGTCGGCACGCGAGCGGATGCGCTCTCCCTCCTCCTGACCGCGGGCCCGGAAGTCCTGGGCAACCCGCTGACGTTCGGCGCGCATGCGATCATACACTGATTCCGACACCTCGTCCGGAAGGTCGATGCGGCGGATGCGCACGTCGACCAGGGTTACACCCAGTTCGCGCGCAGTCTCCAAGGCCTCCTGGCGCACGGCACCCATGATGGTCAGGCGCTCGCCGGCCACGACCTCGGCCAATTCGTACCGGGCAAACTCGTTACGCATGCCGTCGCGAAGGATCTGCGCCAGCCGCTCCTCGGCGTTGCGTTCGTCGCCGCGGGTGGCGCGGAAGAACTGCCCGACATCATCGATGCGCCACTTGGCGTAGAAGTCCACGATGACGTTCTTGGCCTCGCTGGTCAGGAAGCGGTCCGGCGGGATGTTGAGCGTCATGATCCGGGCTTCGAAAAAGCGCACGTTGTTGATCAACGGGAACTTCAAGTGCAGACCCGGCTCGAGGTCCACCTTGCGCACTTCCCCGAGCGAGAAGAGGATGACGCGTTCACGCTCGTCGACCGTGTAGGTGGACATGGCGATCAAGATGACCGCAACGATGGCGGCGATACCTGCTATGCGAAACATTAGCGCACCTCCCGGGCACGCGGATCAGGCCGTGGGGCCGCCGGTCGGTTCATGCCCGCGCTGGGCGTGCTGATTCCGAAGCTGCCGCGCGTGCCGTCCAGCGGTTCCGGGGTCGGGCCCGGGAGCGCGCCCGCACCGGTCCCTCGAAGCAACTGGTCGAGCGGCAGCATCATCAGGTTGTTGGTCTGCGCAACGTCCAGCATCACCTTGTTCGAGTCCTGGAAGATGGCCTCCACCGCCTCGATATAAAGACGCTGGCGGGTCACGCTCGGTGCGACCTGGTATTCCGCGAGCAGCTGCGAGAAGCGGGAGGCGTCACCCTCGGCTCTGGCGATCGTCTGATCCCGGTAACCTTCCGCCTCTTCCAGGATACGGGCCGCCTGACCGCGAGCACGCGGGATCAGGCCGTTGGCATAGGCCTCGGCTTCGTTCCGGAAGCGGGCCTCGTCCTCACGGGCGCGGATCGCGTCGGCGAAGGATTCCTGCACCGGCTCGGGCGGCTGCGCCTGCTGCATCGACATGGCCGTGACGATCAAGCCCGCGCCGTAGGAATCGAGGGCCTGCTGCAGTGTCTGGCGCGAGCTGATTGCGATCTCGCCACGGCCCTCACCCAGGATGAAGTCCAGCCGGCTCTTGCCTACGCTCTCGCGAATGGCCGATTCCATCAACTGCTGCACGGTGACGTCGGGATTGCGCACGTTGAATTTGTAATCGACGACGTCCAGCACGCGATACTGCACCGCGATGTCGACGTCGATGATGTTTTCGTCGGCGGTCAGCATCAGCGCCCGATTCTGCAGCGTACGGATGCTGTCGACGTTTTCGACCTCCACACGCTCGATCGGCCACGGCAGATGCCAGTTCGGCCCGGGAGACGAGACTTGCTGGAAGGCCCCGAAGCGCAACACCACGCCCCGCTCACCTTCGCTCACGATGTAGAAACCGGAAGCCAGCCACACCACCACTGCAATGATCAGCGCGAGGCTCACCACGGCCTTGGAATTGCGACTCATTCCCGAGCCACCGTCGTCGCCTGAACTGCCACTGCCACCGCCACCAAAAAGGCTGTTGATCTGCTGAGTGACCTTGCGCATCATTTCTTCAAGATCGGGCGGACGCTGCCCGCCGCCACCACCGCTCCCGCCGCCGCGTTGACCGCCGCTCCAGGGATCGCGCTGGTTGTTTCCCGGTTCATTCCAGGGCATTTACTGTGACTCCTACTATCGGTACAAGCGTATGAACGTGAAACCCGCGTTTGGTTCGCCAAGTGTTCTACGTAGGGGCCGGCATTTTAGGCACCACCCCCCCACCTAGCAAGCCCGGAGTACCCCGTCGACGCAGGGATCGGTCTCTCGCTCTCTGCGTTGGCACAAGCGGGAAGAAGGTTCAGGCAACGTAGCTCACGTACTCGGGATCATACATCTGCGCCTCGACCCAGGCCTGCAGGTCGGCTGGATGCTCGATTCCCGCCAGCCCCTCGGCGAAAGCCACCGCCGCAACCGCAACCGCGATCCGGGCCGAGACCTCGCGAACCCGAGACAGCGCCGGGAACAGGCTGCCCTGCGCGAGATCCTCGTCGCGCACCGTCTCGGCCAAGGTACGGGCGGCCACCATGAACATCGCATCGGTGACCCGCGAGGCCTGCACCGCAACCGCCCCGAGGCCGACACCGGGGAAAATGTACGAGTTGTTGCCCTGACGCGGCACGAAGCGCCGCCCGTCGAGATCCAACGGATCGAAGGGGCTGCCGGAAGCAAACAGTGCCCGGCCGTCGGACCAACCGTAGGCCTGCTCGGCCGTGCACTCCGCTCGGGACGTGGGGTTGGAGAGCGCAAAAACGATCGGGTGGTCGTTCAGGCGTGCCATGCTCTCGATGACCTCGCGGGTGAATGCACCCGGCACCGCACCCACGCCGATGATGGCCGTCGGACGCAACGCCTCCACCGCCTCGAGGAAGCTCACGAGCGGTGGGTGTTCGTGGGCATAGGGCCGCTTGTGTTCGGCCAGCGCCGAGCGGCCCCGTATCACCAGGCCCCTGGAGTCGACCATCCAGGATCGGCGCCGCGCAACGCCCTCTTCCATGCCTTCCGCCACCAATGCGGAGGTCAGCAGATCGGCGATGCCGGTGGCTGCCTCGCCCGCACCCAGAAACAGGAAGGTCTGGTCACGCAGGGGGCGGTTGGTCACCCGGAGCGCCGACAGAATGCCCGCCAGCGTGACCGCGGCGGTGCCCTGGATGTCATCGTTGAAGCAGGGGAACCGGTCACGGTACGCCTGCAGCAGGGGAAAGGCGTTGTGGTTGGCGAAGTCCTCGAACTGCACCAGGATCCCGGGGAAAACCTCCTGCGTGGCCTCGAGGAATTCTGCCATCAGTTCGTCATATTCGATGCCGGCGAGGCGCCGTCGGCGCAGGCCCAGGTAGAGTGGATCCTCGAGCAACGACTCGTTGTTGGTCCCGACGTCGAACATCACCGGCAAACAACGGCGCGGATGCACCCCGGCGCAGGCGGTGTACAGGGCCAGCTTGCCGATCGGGATTCCCATGCCGCTGGCGCCGAGGTCGCCCAGACCCAGGATGCGCTCACCGTCGGTGACCACGATGATCCGCGCGTCCCGGTAGGGCCAGTTCCGCAGAACGGAGGCCACTTGGCCCCGGTCCTCCGCCGAGACGTACAACCCGCGCGGGCTCCGGTAGATGTGGCCGTATTCCTGGCAGGCCAGCCCGACGGTCGGTGTGTAGATCACCGGCATCATTTCGTCGGGGTTTTCAATCACCACCCGGTAGAAGAGCGCCTCGTTCCGGTCCTGCAGGCTCTGGAGCATGATGAAACGCTCTAGTGGCGAGTCGATGCGCCGGAAGTTCTCCAGCACTCGCTCCACCTGTTCCTCCTGGCTGGACACATGCGGCGGCAGGAGTCCGGTCAGCCCCAGCACATCGCGTTCGCGCGCAGTGAAGGCCGAGCCCTTGTTCAGGGAGGGATCGCGCAACAGCGCCATGCCGCGGGGGAACCATTCGGGGAGGGGGCCCGGCAGAGCCTCGCCAGGTAGCTGCTGCGGCATCGCGGAATGTCCTCGGCGGAGCGGTAAGGAATGGGCGGAAGGCGCACAGGAAAAACGCAGATGGACCGGCTCCGAAGACGCAGTATCCGGCGCCCCTTCAGGCGCGTCAACCGGTCCGCAAAGCGCCCATGCTCAGCCGCCGCCGTTGGGCCCGAGGCGTTCGAGCCACTGCTCGATCAGGGGATCCAGGGTACCCTGCTGCCACGCCGCGGCGACCGCGATTGCCACGACGACCAAAAACAGGAAGGTCTTCCAGGGCCGTCTCTTCTCCGCGTAGGGATCGTCCAGGGAACGCCGCGAGCCGGGTGGAAGCGCCGCCACGCCGGTGAGCGAAGCACCGAAAGGCGGATTGATCCTGGCCCGGGTGTTCACGGCCCAGCCGTTGGCGTCCAGCAAGGGTGCCAGGTTGCGCCGGCGCAGCTTCAGCCAGGCCAGCAGCACCGAAGGGCCGGAGATGGCCAGCAGCACCCCCAGCGCGACCAGCGGCAATTGCCACCAGGCGAGCTGGAACAGTCCCGCGACGACCGCGGCGAGCGCGGTGCCAATGGCGCCGATCGCCAGACCGATCGCCGCGAAGATACCGGCAAACCGGGCGATATCAAACGGTGTCTGCTGGGCGCCCCCGCGGCCGGACTCGGCCCGCGCGACGGCCCCGGTGACGCCGGACATCGCCTCCTCCTCCACCGCCTGGTCGCGGGAGGCCGCAAACTTCTGGATCTGCTCCTGGATGATCCGGGCGATGCGCTTGTACGGAGACCAGAACGCCTGCCATACGCTGATCGGGTGCTCGACGAGCTTCACCACCGTCGCGTTCCAATCACGACCGCGGCGATCATAGAAAACACCGTTTCGACCGACCATCACATGATCGGCATCCCCGTCCGTGAGACCGGCGACAATGGTCATCGGCGGATGCCCGCTGCGCTCGCAGTGGCAGTAGACCAGATAGGTACCGCTGAAGTGGGCGAGCGCGCTGTGCCGGGTCATGTCGTCCACCCGCAGGCACAGGTCGCAGCTGCGGCGATCGAGATACAGCGTGCCGGCCTGGAAGATCGCCTTGCGGCGGGTACTGTAGAAATCCCGCAGCGACACGAAGTTGTTCAGCAGCGCGAAAAGATCCCGATGATAACGGGCCAGGCGCTCCACCGCGTCGATTGACGCGGTCTGCGCCTCCACGGCCCTGTCCCGCTCGATCAGGTCCGTGATCGCCTCTTGCACACCGCCATCGACCATGGCGCGGAGGCGCTCTTCCCCCAGGGATGCCACGCGCTCGCCCGCCCTGTCTGCCAGCCAAGCTCGATAGGGAGCGAGGCGGGCGGAGACCGCGTCCCAGTCGTCCATGCTCAGGCTCTCGCGCTCGCCCAGGAGCGGATGGACGACATCCCGGCGCAGGCGCTCGACACGATCGGCCCAGGCCGGATTGACGCCTTCCCCCAGCGGCAACTGCCGTCCCGCTGCGACCTCGGCCAGCGGCAGCGCCGCCACCGACGCGGCAGAAACGGCAATGTCTCCGGCAGCCAGCGCGGCGTAGACCTCTGCGTCCGGGTTCAGCGCGCCGGTCGCTCGCGCGTCGAAAGCGGCCAGACGACAGCGCGTGAAATAATCATCGACCTTGGCGCGCACCGATTCGAAGACCTCGGCCGCCATAGCAGTCGCGTCCGCCAGGGGCCGTACTTCGTCCGGGTTATCCTGCCCCGCTGTCCACCAGTGGAGAAAGGCCTGGGCCTCGGTGAAGAAGGCCTCCAGCTTCTCCCGCGAGACCCCGGGCTCACCGCTCAGATCAGCCTCCGGCCCGAACCGCTCCATGATCTCCCTCATCACCGAGCGGATCTCCTCGTCCTCACTCAGTCCCGGGGGGACGATGCCATCGCCGTTGAAGCTCTGGGCGCTGAAGATCGCGGCCTTGTCGGAGCTTTCCTCCACGGAAACCGCGTCCGCGCCGGACCGGCGCAGGTTGGCGAGGATCTGGCGGGCGGAAGCAAGGAGTCGGGCGCCCTCGGGCGTCGAGTCATCGATCGCGTGCAGGGGCAGCGCATCGCCGCCCTCGATGAGCTTGCCCGGATCCTTCAGCAGCGAGCACGACCAGGACACGGCATCGAGGATTTCCGGCACCCGGACATGGCCATCGCCGTCGGCGTCGATCAGTTCCAGCGTGCGCGCGTCGAACTCCAGGCCGGAGGTTGGGCAGCTCAGCACCGACCAGAGCTTGGGATCGAGCTCCCTCAGATGCGTAAGATCCTCAGCGGTATCCAGACGAACCTGATCAAAGCCGCCCGAGCGAAAGAAACGCCAACGATGCGGTGCACGCCCCAAGTCCGTCATCACCCCCCCCAGTGGACCGCCACGGATTCAGGTCCGAACCATACTGTCGGCCGCAGCCACGTGCACGACCTCGCGTTGCGGTCCCGAGGGAACCGTCGGCATCCTGGCACTGCAAGAGTACAGCGCTGGACCGGTCGCGCAAAGAAGCGAACAATGACGAGCAGCGCGCCCTAACTGAGAAGGAGAAACCATGGCAAAGGCAGACCGCTCAGCGAAGCAGGCCAAAGCAAGGACCGTCTCCCTGGTGCTGGGCTCGGGCGGGGCCCGCGGTCTGGCCCACATCGGCGTCATCGAGGAGTTGGAGGCGCACGACTACGAGATCCGCGCAATCGCGGGCAGTTCGATGGGGGCGCTGGTCGGGGGCATCTTTGCCATGGGCGAACTGACGACCTACCGGGACTGGGTCGAGGGCCTCAGCCAATCCGACGTCATCGGCCTCCTCGACTGGTCGTTTTCCGGGGGCGGCATGATCCGCGGCGACAAGCTCATGGGGAAACTGAAGGACCTCGTCGGCGAGAGCGACATCGAGAATCTGCCGATCAGTTACACGGCCGTGGCCGTGGATATCGAACGTGGCAGGGAGATCTGGATGACCGATGGTTCCCTGTTCGACGCGATCCGCGCGTCCATCGCGATCCCCGCGGTGTTCGCGCCGCACCGATACCGCGGGCGGACGCTGGTGGACGGAGGCCTGCTCAACCCGGTGCCGGTCGCGCCGACCCTGCGCACCCTGACCGACCTGACCATCGTCGTGGACGTCAATGGACCGGCGCCGACGACCAACAAAAACGGGGACGCGGACGACGAAGAAGCGGGCGAAGAGTCCGGCCTGCTGCGGCGGATGATGGGGTACGTGGAATCGCTCGGCATGAACGGCACGCCCGCTGCGGAAGGAATGGCCCTGTCGGAGGTCCTGATGCGCTCACTGGAGACGATGCAGGGGGCCTTGACCCGACACCATCTCGCGGTCTTTCGTCCCGATCTCGTGATCAGCATTCCCAAAAGCGCCTGCATGGTGCACGAGTTCCACAAGGCCCGGCCGGTCATCGAACTGGGCCGGGAGACGGCCCGCGAGCGGTTGCAAACCCTCGATAACGAAAAGGCTGGCACACCGTATTGACGGCTCGACCGCGAGGGGGAGACGAGCAGTCGGCAGCTCGCGATATACTGGGCGGCGCGACCGCTCGGGTCTGCTTGCGCGGATCGAGCCATGCAGAGGGATTTCGGCAGCAGGTGCGCATGGCAGTCGCAGCGCGAAGGTGAATAATGAACCGAGAAGGAGATGGGATGAATTCCATGAAGGTCGGAGCAACAAGGTCGTCCGGCGCGGGTCTGATCGGCCTCTTCGTCGCAGTGCTGACGGTCGCCGTTCTCTACGTCGGGGGGGAGTGGTTCGTCACCCAACATGTCAAGGCCGCGCTCACGGAGATACTGCAGCAGGAGATGCACGGGGAACTCGAGGTCGAGTCGGTGGGCCTAGACGGCTGGCTGTTGAGTGGAAGCCGCTCCGGCGATGCCGTGGTTCTGCTGCCCTCCAACGAACGTGTACCGGTGGAATTCAAGATGATCGGTAACCCGATCACCGGTTCGACCATCACGGTGGAGGGAGACCAACGCCTGAAGCTGCGCTTGCGGGATCTGTTCGGAGACATCTTCTGACCGGTCGGTCAAACGGCAAGCAGCAGAGTGGCGCCGAGGGGAGCCGTTCGATCTCCGCGGCGCTTTCACCGGCCGGACGACCCCCCACGCCCGACCAGACCCGCGTGCAAAATACCGCGCGCCGGTGCTCGTGGGCCGGCGCCCCGAACACCCTGGCAGCCATTGGCATGTCCATGTCTTGATGTACTCGCATTGCGGGCAGGCGCTTCCGCATCGGTGGCTGGCTCCCCTCTCCATTGAGGAAGCCCGCCTGTGAAGGTCACAGGCGGGCTTGGGTAGCCCTCGATCTGCACGGCACCATTCAGGTGGCCGGGGGGCGTTCATCCATCAGGAATTGCCCGCCGAGCTTGATCAGCGCCGCTGCCACGGCGACGCCGAGCACCAGGATCAGCGCCTCGGGGATGTTCGGCTGGTAGGACTGCACCGCACCGTACCAGTGGGCTGTCTGTCCCAGCGACACCAGCTGCCCCGTGATGATGAAGCTGTACTGAACCCACAGCACGCCCAGAATGCCGATAAAGGCGAGGATCCGCGGGGCGTATTGCAGCAATACCAGCGCCAGGATGAAGGGCACCAGCATCCAGATACTCGCCCAGCCCAGCATGCCGACCACGGTGCTGTGAGCCTCGTAGGCAACGCGCACCAACAGCAGCCCGGCGAACAACAGTGCCGTCTGCCGAAAGATTCGTCCGGCAGTCTCGGTCAGCGCGCTTTGCGGACGCAGCAGCACGATCGCTGCGGCTCCGCTCACCAGCGCCGAGACCAGGGTGATGACCGAGAGGAACGCTCCGTGGTAGTCAGGACGACCGATTACCGTGCCGAAAACCGCGCCGATGGTGATGGCCGCAGCCGCCGCGATCAACAGCGTACCCCAGGCCAGCGGCAGATCGAACACGCCGTGGCGGCCTTTCAGATCCAGCACCAACTTCACGGCCAGGAGAACCAACTCGATGGAATACAGCGTGCCCATCCACCAGATCGGCGAACTCGGATTTGGCGACAGCAGGATCCAGACCATGTTGAGTAACGACCCCAGTTCCGTGGCCAGGGCCGTGAAGCCTCCAAGGAGCATCCCGATGGCCATGATCAGCAGCGCCCGCGTGTGCCGCGTGATGGCTTCATCTTTCATGATCAGGCCGTAGGCCAGGATCAGTGAAACGCCGGTGCTCATCAACGCAAGGAAGATGTAGGTCACCAGCGGTAGTGTCCAGACCAGCGAACTGTTGGTCGCGAACAGATGCCCGAAGAACATCTCGTACAGACCCACCGCGCCGCCTGCCACCAGCCCGGCGGCGATCAGGATCCAGGTGGGTGTCAGAAAGTCTTTCCGACTGACGTTGGAGTTCATGATTTACGCTCCTTGATTTTCGCCGGCGGGGCGAGCGGGTTCGAAACGGCGCTGGGGCTTGTAGTCACGGATGTAAATGACCCGTGGCCGCGTTCCCAGCTCTTCGCGCAGCCCCTTGCCTCCGTGCCTGGCCACCAGCTTGCTCACTTCGCTGTTCGGGTCGTCGATATCGCCGAATTGCCGTGCACCCGAGGGACAGGCGTCGACGCAGGCCGGCGCCAGACCCTTGACCAGGCGGTGGTCGCAGAACGTGCATTTTTCAACGGACCCGGCGGGCCGAACGACCGGATACGTCGTGCCGCGCTCCGGGTTGCCGTGCGGAGAGCCTTCGCCTCCGGATTCCTCGAGCATCTCCCGGGGCGAGAAGCACCCTTCGGCCAAACGGTCGCGCTGGGCCCAGTGTTGATGCGGCCTTTCCCAGTTGAAACTGATCACGCCGTACGGGCAGTTGACGATGCAGGCCTTGCAGCCGATGCACTTCTTCGTGTCGTGCAGCGTCAGGCCGGTCTGCCTGTCCTTGTACATCGCCTGCGTCGGGCAGGCAGCCACACAGGGTGCGTTGTCGCAGTGGTTGCACATCGTCGAGATGTACTCGTAGCGAACGGCCGGAAATTTGCCGCTGGTGCGCGTGATCTTGTCGCACCAGTTGAAGCCGACCGGCGTGTTGTTTTCGATCTTGCACGCGATGGTGCAAGCGGCGCAGCCGACGCACAGCTGCTGGTCAATCACCATTCCATATCCCATGACGAATCTCTCCTAGCAGTTGTCGGCTTCAAGCCTTCTCGATGCGAACGCCAATCTGGCCGGAAAACACCGAGGATCCGGACAGGCGGTCGTAATCGCGCGGGATCAGCTCGTTGTTGTTGCCGCCGATTGCCGTGCGTCCGAAGTCTTTCGAAACATGCCGGCCGTAGGCCCAGTGGCCCATGCCGAAGGCCTTGACCACGCAGCCGGGCCGCACACCTTCCCAGACGCTCGCGGTGCAAGTGATGCTGCCCGAGACCGAGGTCAGGCGAACCGTGTCGCCGGTCTCGATGCCCAGGCGCTCGGCGTCGACCGGATTGATCTTGGCCGCATCGCCGAACTTGAGATCTCCGGGCTCGACGTCACGCTCCCCGGTGTACCAGTAATGGTTGCAGCCGCGGCCTTCGCGGTTGAGCTTGTGCTTGTGGTCGATGAACAGCATCGGGAAATCGTCCTCGCTGCCGTGCCGGAACGGGCTTTCATAGTGCGGAATGAACGCCAGTTCGCCGCGGGCCTCGTAATTGCAGGTAGCCAGCACGTTGTCGATATCGGTGTCGTGCCGATCCGCGTGCGATTGCAGCGCATCCTTCAGGGTCTCGGAATAGAACTCGAAGTTACCGGTCTTGGTTCCCATGTTGCCCCAGCGCGACTGGAACGGATAATGGTCGCTGGTCCACATGCCGGCCTCGAGGAACTCGGCCCAGCTGTTGAACTTGGTGCCACCCACGTCGGACTCGGGATCCCAGAACGGTTTGGTCATCATCTTGACCATGATCAGTCCCAACTCGTCACCGTTCGTCGGGTGCGCACCGGTCTCGGGATCGACGAACTCGTTCTTCAGGTACTCCAGCGGCGCGCTGAAGCCCTTGCGGTCCAGCGCCTCGGCCAGCAGCCAGGGAATCTCGGACTCGTCCTGGCGGACGTCGCCGACCTTGACCATGGGCTGCTGGATCCCGACCACGCCGTAACCGTTGCCGGAGTTCGCCACCACGCTCCAGCGCTCGAACATGCTGTGCGAGGCCGGCAGGATGATGTCGGCAAATATGGACTGCTCCGCCAGATTGAGCGTGGAGTGAACCTGGAAGGGCACCTTCTTCATCGCCTCTTCCCATTCCTGCGCATGCGGCTGGGCGTAGACGAAGTTGTTCCAGCTCGCGTAGAGGACCTCGATACCGTAGGGATCTTCTTCCAGGATGGAATTGGCCGGCTGGGAGCTGATCACCCCTGCACCCGACACGCCGCGCGCCAGGGCCGGAAACTCCAGCCGCCCGCGCCGATCGATCATTTCCATCGCGATACCGGCCTGCGCCAGTTCGTCCCGATACGCGGCGCCATCAGGCAACGATGCGGTGGGCCGCGAGCTGAAGCGCATGCTGCCACCGTCGTTCTCGGCCGCACCGAGCAATCCGGTGAGGGCATGACCGCACATCGAGCTGTAGGCGCCGCGGGTGTTCATGTGCATCCCGCGCGAGAGCCAGATCCCCACGTTCGGAGCCGCAGCGCCGAGGTCACGGGCGACACGAACGATCTGCTCGACCGGAAGGTCGGTGATCTCGGCGGCCCACTCCGGGGTACGGTCCTTCAGCTCCAGGTTCCACCACTGCACGAGGCCGTGGGTGTAGCGTTCTTCGAAGTCTTCTTCAGACACAGACTGTCCCGAAACGAAGCGGTTTTCGCCATCTTCGAAATCACCCACGAAGGGCTTGTGCCAGAGGCCCTCGGTCAGAATGACGTGTGCCAGCGCCAGCGCCAGCGCCGAGTCGGTTCCCGGCTTGAGCGGCAGCCACTCGTCGGCCTTCTGCGCGCTGGACGAGAAGCGCGGATCGACGATCCCAACCTTGGCGTGCTCGAGCATGTTGCCCCACTCACGCGTCGCAAAGGAAACCTGGCGGTTGGCGGCGATCGGATCGGCGCCAAAGCAGAGTTGGTAGCGGCTGTTCTTGATGTCGTACTGGCGGTAACCGAAGTTGCCTTCGAGGAAGTAGGGGCCGAACTTGTCGGCTTCGGCGCAGATGGCCGAGTGGGTAATGGCGTTCGGCGATCCGATGATGCGACTGATATTGGACAGCATCACACCACTCATGAAGCCGTAGCGGCCACGGGTGGTCATGTACTTGTAGGGTTCGCCCTTGCGCCGCAGTTCCATGAGCTTCTCGGCGAAGGTGTCCATCGCCTCTTCCCAGGTGATGCGCACAAAACCCGGGTCCTCGCCGCGGCCTTTGTTCGGATTGGTCCGCTTCATCGGGTAACGCACCCGGTCCGGGTCGTACAGCTCGGTCAACGCCATGCTCTGGCGCACGCAGCCGGACTTGCCGGTGATTTTGGAGTGCTGGTTGCCGCGCACATGGAAAACGCGGCCATCCTGTACGTAGGCCTCCTTCATGCACCAGGTGGTACAGCCCTGACAGACCGTCGGAACCCACTTGCCCGAACCCGGAGCCGGGATCGGGTCCGCGGCGTGTGCGAGGCCGGCCCGCACCAGGCCCTGGGTAATCGGGTTGAGTTGAAATGCGGTGACGACGCCCAGCGCGCCCGTTCCTGCCAGGAAGGCCCGGCGACTCAGCTTGCGTTCATTGAACCATTGCATGCGTGGCATCCTCCACCTGTTCGATGTTTCGAGAAACAGCAAACATCACACCCGCACGGCGGATCATGATCTAGCGCATAGTTCGTCGGGATTGTTCAATAAAACAGAACGTTTCGTGGTCCGATTGGCCACTATGGAACCACAAATTCGAATATTGGAAAATGCTGCAGCTTGCGATTGTGTGATGAATCGGGCCACTCGTCCCGTGCTTCGGATCATCGTTTTGCTTTCGTTAGCGCCGGCGCTCGGTGGAGCCCAGAACTCATCCAACCACCGCGACGGGCACCGCGGATGGGTGCCCGTGTCCACCCCCCATCCGCGAGGTGGACAGGTCCGGCTCGACCATGGGTTACTGTTGACGTATCCGATCCTGAGATGGCCGGAGAACACCTGCCCCAGGATGGCCGGCCCCTGTCATCGGCCGCATCGAACAACCTAAAATGACCGACATGACCCCTACCCAGCCGGCTTACTGCACAAATGCCCCGATGTCTCGCATCCTGCTGTTCCTGTCCCTCTTCCTGTACTCGATCACGGCGCTTGCGGTAGGTCCGAACAGCCACACTCCGCAAGCGGAGAATGAGTGCGTCGTCCTGGTTCACGGTCTTGGACGAACCGAGCACTCCTTCCTGCTCATGGAAGAGTTGCTGCCTGCCGCGGGTTACCTCGTGGTCAACCTCGACTACCCATCGCGCGCGATGACGATCGACGAGCTGCTGGGCCATGTGACCGAAGTGGTGGCCGCCTGCGAGAAACGGACGGTCAATTTCGTCACCCATTCGATGGGTGGCATCCTGGTGCGCCGATGGCTGGAACTTCATGCTTTCGAAAGCCTGGGCCGCGTGGTGATGCTGGCACCACCGAACCGGGGGTCCGAAATCGTCGATGAACTGGGCGACCTGGCCGTTTACCGCTTTCTGACCGGACCGGCCGGGCTCGAACTCGGCACCGGCCCTGATGGTGTCCGGAGCCTCTTCGGTCCGGTGGACTTCGAGCTGGGAGTGATCGCTGGGAACCGGTCACTGAACCCGTTCTTCTCCGGCATCATCCCGGGCGAGGACGACGGCAAGGTATCGGTCGAGAACACGACGGCGGAAGGGATGACGGACCACATCGTCCTGCCAGCGACCCACACCTTTCTGATGAACAATCCCCTGGTCATCGCCCAGACGGTCATCTTCCTCCAGCATGGCCGGTTCGAACACGACCTCACTTTTCGGGAACTGATGCGTCGGCTGACGCATCGCTGAAATTCTCGCACGGGCCATGCGGGTCGCCGGCCGGGAGAAGGCAGGCTTTCCGCCCCCGAAGGCGCTGGTGTTGCGTGGCCACCGCCGCTTTGTCGCGAACACGATGCACCCGCTGCTGTAAACGATGGCCGCAGAGGTGACCGCAACTGTCGCAGTAACGTATCGTTTCTCCATGCCACCCCCGAACCCGTCTGCCCCGTCGCTGTTGCTGCTCTCCGGCGGGATCGAGAGCGCTGCGTTGCTGTACCGACTTCGGCAGCTTGGGGAGCCCGTGCATGCCCTATGGGTCGACTATGGCCAGCGCAACGCCCGGCGCGAGCGGGCGGCAGCCGCGAGTCTCTCCGAGGCCTGTGGCACACCACTGCAGACGATGGACCTTTCGGGACTGCGTGATCACTTCACCCGCGAATCCGAATGGGTAAGCCATGTCCCGCTGCCACAGCGCAATCTCGCGGTGCTCGCCCTGGCGGTCAACCTGGCCCAGCATCTCGGTGCCCGGCGCATTCTGCTCGCCCTGAACCGCGATGATCGCGAGCACGGCCCCGGGAGCCAGCCGGCCTTCCTGCAGGCCTTCACGAATCTTGCGGGGACGCTGGTGCCGGGTCTGGAGGTCCTCGCGCCCCTGCACGACCTGGACAAGGCGCAGGTCATTCGCAGTGCCGCGTCCACAGGCATCGACTGGACACGGACCTGGAGTTGCCTGCTCGATCGCCCGCAACACTGTGGCCGTTGCCCGCAGTGCGAGGCGCGACACGCCGCCTTCGCCGCCGCCGGCGTGGCCGACCCCACGGACTACCTTCAACCGCCAGACCGCGGGGACCGGTGACGCCCCTTCCCGTCCGAACGCGGGTTCGCATCGGTGGCGGGGCCGTGAAATCCGTGGACGTTCCCGTCGCATCGGACGATCCCGTCGGCATCGTGCCCACGGTCGCGATTATTCCGCTGGCACCTGGCGGGACTGCGCAAACTGTCTTTCCACCTCGACGGAGGGACGGCTTGTCAGCCGGCTGACGACGACAATCGCCACCGTTGCCAGTATGAAACCGGGAAGCAGTTCGTAGACATCGAAGACCCCACCAGACAGTTCCTTCCAGACGATGACCGTCAGCGCACCGACGACCATGCCGGCCAGGGCTCCGTTGCGGTTCATTCGCGACCAGTAGAGGGACAGGATGATCACCGGACCGAAGGCCGCGCCGAAACCACCCCAGGCGTAGGACACCAGGTCCAGCACCCCGGCCTCCGGGTCCATCGCGAGATACAGGGCAATGACCGAGACCCCGATGACGGCGGCACGGCTGATCCAGACGAGTTCCGTCGCGCCGGCACCACTGCGCACCATGCCGCGATAGAAGTCGTTGGTGATGGCACTGGCGGAGACAATCAGTTGGGAATCGATCGTACTCATGATGGCGGCGAGGATGGCGGCCATCAGGATGCCGGCCACCCAGGGATTGAACAGCGCCCGGATCAGCTCGATCAGCACGGTTTCGCCATCGGCGATGGGTGCATCCGCGAAGTAGGCAATCCCCAGATAACCCGTCGCGACCGCACCGATCAGCGCCAGCACCATCCAGCTCATGCCGATCAGCGTTGCGCGCGGGACATCACGCTCGGAACGCAGCGCCATGAAGCGCGCCAGGATGTGCGGCTGGCCGAAATAGCCCAGACCCCAGGCCAGCAGCGAGATCATGCCCATGAAGGTCATGCCCTTGAGGATCGCCGTGTGGCTCGGGTCGACGCTGACCACTTCGATCTGGACACTGCCCCAGCCGCCCACCAGCACGACCACGAACATGGGCACGACCAGCAGTGTCAGGAACATCAGGATGCCCTGCAGGAAATCGGTCCAGCTGACCGCGAGAAAACCGCCGAGGAAGGTGTAGCTGATGATCACGATGGCACCGACCCATACCGCGGTCTGGTATTCCATCCCGAAGGAACTCTGGAACAGCAGCCCGCCGCCGACCAGGCCCGCCGAGATGTACAGGGTGAAGAACACCAGGATCACCACCGCGGAGATGATGCGCAGCAGTCGGGAGCGGTCGCCGAAGCGGTGTTCGAGAAAGTCCGGAATGGTGAGGGAATCGTGCGCCAGGGCGGTGAAGCGCCGCAGCCGGCCGGCCACGAACACCCAGTTGAGAAAGGCTCCCACGACGAGTCCCACCCCGATCCAGAGTTCGCTCAGCCCGGAGACGTAGACCGCGCCCGGCAAACCCAGCAGCAGCCAGCCGCTCATGTCCGACGCCCCGGCACTCAGCGCCGCGACTCCGGGACCCAGGCTGCGCCCGCCGAGTACGTAATCCGAGAGGTTGCTCGTGCTGCGGTAGGCGATGATCCCGAGGACCAGCATCGCCGCCAGATAGGCGGCAAAGGTGGCGAGCGTCGGCAAGGGCATGTTCATGAGGGATTTCCTTGAGGTGGGCCTGCGACACGTGCGTGAGTGACACAGGAATCATGCGGCGTGTGGCAGCACACTAGCGGGCATCGATTGCCACCGGCAAGTCATGACGCCCGGTCGGCAGCCGCGAGCAGGCTCGCATTGCCACCCGCCGCCGTGGTATCGATGCACAGGTGGCGCTCGACCACGTAGCGTTCCGGCGCGATCACCGTGGTCTCCAGCGGGACGATGGGCCCCGAACGCCCTGCGAGAGCCATGCGCAGGGCGCGGGTCCATGAACCGGGGCCGGCAGCAGCGACCGCGACCACACCGGTCATGGTCGCCAGGGCGTCGGCCGCCACCGTGCCGTCCAGCGCCCTCACCGGTGCGCCAGCATCGGCCAGGGATTGCGCCGCAGCCTGCGCATCCTGCGCGACGATCACGGCGGGACAACCCGCTCTCAGGGCCTGCACCGCCTGGGCCAGCGCGACCTCGCTCCCGGCACCCAGGCACAGCACCAGGCCCTTCGGACGCAGGCCGAGGCGGTTGCTCTCGCCGGTGGGACCCGGCAGGGTCTGCGGGCTCATATCGAAGGCGGCCGCTGCCGCGAGGGCCTGGCGCAGCAGACCGTGGCATCCGGGCAGGGCCCGGCGCAGGACCTCGAGGCGGTCCGTGCGCGCCTCCCAAGTGCGGCCGTCCAAGCGATCGATCGCTCGCTGCAATGCCGTTGCGGGGATGTCCGCGTCCTGGGGTGCTTCCGTCGGCGCAGGGGGCGTCGTGGCGCGTCGCCCGAAACGCGGCAGGTACAGCGGTCCGCCCGCCTTGGGACCGGTCCCGGACAACCCCTCGCCGCCAAAGGGCTGGGAGCCGACGACGGCGCCGATCTGATTGCGGTTCACGTAGATGTTGCCGACCCGGATCCGATCGACGACCTGCTGCACGCGGTCATCGATGCGGGTATGCAATCCGAAGGTGAGACCGTAGCCGCGGGCGTTGATGGCATCCACCACGTGATCGAGGTCGCGCGCCCGGAAGCGGGCCACGTGCAGCACGGGCCCGAAAATTTCGCGCTCCAGGTCCTCGATCCCGTCGACCCTGACCAGCGCCGGAGCGACGAAACGGCCAGTCCCGGGCACGGAGAGTGCCTTGATCGGCGTCCCGGCCTGCGCCCGCGCACGGATGTACCCTGCGATATCCTCCTGCGCCGCGGCATCGATCACCGGCGAGACGTCGGTGTCGGTCCGCCACGGGTCACCGATGACCAGGGCGTCCATCGCCCCCTGCAGCATCTCCAGCAACCGCGCCTCGGCCTCTTCCTGGACATACAGCATGCGCAGCGCGGAACAGCGCTGGCCGGCGGACTGGAAGGCGGAGAGCAGAATGTCGCGCACGGCCTGTTCGGTCAGCGCCGTGCTGTCGACGATCATGGCATTGAGGCCGCCGGTCTCGGCGATGAGCACGGCGTCCGGTCCTGCGTTCGCGGCGAGGCTGCGATGGATGATCTGCGCCACTTCGGTCGAACCGGTGAAACAGACCCCGGCGATGCGCGGATCGGCCGTCAGTGACCCACCGACGCTCGGACCCTCCCCCGGCAGCAGCTGCAGTGCCGCCTTCGGCAGTCCCGCCTCTCGCATCAGGTCGACCGCCCGGGCCGCGATCAGCGGTGTCTGCTCGGCGGGCTTGGCCAGTACGGCGTTGCCCATGGCCAGGGCGGCGGCAATCTGGCCGGTGAAGATCGCCAGCGGGAAGTTCCACGGGCTAATGCAGACGAACACGCCGCGCGCGCAACTTGGATCTTCCGCTTCCAGACGGTCGGCCTCGGCAGCGTAGTAGCGAAGGAAGTCCACCGCCTCGCGGACCTCGGCCATGCCATCCTGGAGGGTCTTTCCGGCCTCGCGGCTGGCGATGGCGATCAGCTCCGCGACGTTCTGCTCGTAGAGATCCGCGACCCGGCGCAGGATGGCGGTGCGCTCCGCGACCGGTCGCGCCGACCAGTCCGCGAATCCGTCCTGCGCCGCCTCCAGCGCGAGGGCCACCTCATCCGCGGTTGCATCGCGGACCGTGCCCACGATCCGGGCTGGATCCCCCGGCGCTACCACGGCCCGTCCCGAGTCCGCCGGTGGACCGCCGCTCGCCAGCATCGGCCCCGCGACCCAGCGCGCATCGGAGAAGGCATCGCGTGCAGCAATCAACGGCCGGCTGGACGCGGGTTCGTGGATGCGGAAGCCGCGGGAATTGCGTCGCTGTGGCATGAACAGATCGGGTGGCCGCCGAATGGCCGGGTTGCTCACCGCATCGCCCAGCGCCTGCAGTCGGGCCACCGGATCACGGGCAATCTCGGCTGGAGTGATGCTGGGATCGACCACTTGGTTGACGAAGGAACTGTTGGCGCCGTTCTCGAGCAGTCGGCGCACCAGGTAGGCCAGGAGATCGCGATGTGCCCCTACCGGTGCGTAGATGCGACAGTGCGCGCCGCGCGACTCGCGCACGATGGCGTGCAGCGACTCCCCCATGCCGTGCAGGCGCTGGAATTCGAAGCGGTCCATGTCGTCGCCGGCCATGGCGAGGACAGCCGCGCAGGTATGCGCGTTGTGGGTCGCGAACTGCGGGTAGATGCGGTCGCGCCGTTCCAGCAGCATGCGCACGCAGGCCATGTAGCTGACATCGGTGCTCACCTTGCGCGTAAAGACTGGAAAGTGCTCGATGCCCAATTCCTGGGCCAGCTTGATCTCGGTATCCCAGTAAGCCCCCTTGACCAGCCTGACCATGATACGGCGATCCAGCCTCCCGGCGAGTTCGTACAGGAATTCGATCACCGGCGCAGCGCGGCGGCCGTAGGCCTGCACCACCACGCCGAAGCCGTCCCAGCCGGCCAGTTGCGGGTCATCCAGCAGCGCCTCGATGACATCCAGCGACAGTTCGAGGCGGTCCTGCTCCTCGGCATCGATGTTGAAACCGATTCCGGCGGCGGCCGCCTGCCGCGCCAGTTCCCGGGCCCGCGGCAGGAGTTCGGCCATGACCGTGGAACGATGGGTTGTCTCGTAGCGTGGATGCAGGGCCGAGAGCTTGACCGAAATGCCCGGGCTCGACCGCACATCGGCCTTTGTCTGATGTCCGATGACAGCGATCGCCCGGGCATAGGCGGCGTGGTACCGCATAGCATCGGCATCGGTGCGCGCGGCCTCGCCAAGCATGTCGTACGAGAAGGTGTAGCCCTGGACCTCGCGCTCACGGGCATTGCGCAGTCCCTGTTCGATGGTCTCGCCGAGCACGAACTGCCGGGCCAGCAACTTCATCGACTGGGCGACCGCGGCCCGCACCAGGGGTTCGCCGACGCGGCGGATCAGGCCGCGCAGGGCAGCGACGGGTTGTTGCGGATGGGCGCCCAGGACCTTGCCGGTGAGCATCAGGGCCCAGGTCGAGGCGTTCACCAGCGACGAGGAGGAATGCCCGAGATGAGCCCCCCAGTCGGACGGCTCGATCTTGTCCTGGATCAGCTCGTCGATCGTCTCGGCATCCGGGACCCGCAACAAGGCCTCGGCCAGGCACATCAACCCGACACCCTCCGCAGTCGAGAGCCCGTACTCGGCGAGAAAGCTCTCCATCATCGAGGGGGTGGTCTCGGAACGCACGCGCTCCACCAGATGTGCCCCGGTAGCGGCGATGGCCTCCCGGGCGGCCTCATCCAACTGCAGCCGTTCCAGCAACGCGCGCAAAATGTCGGCCTCGGCCGCGTCGAAGCAAGCGCGTATCCGCTTTCGTCCATCGGAACGGGTGGTCTGCGCGGTGTGTTCGAGTGGCTTCATGGTTCCCCCGAAGCAATGGCGGACCGGGTGCGCCCACGGCTTCAGTTTGGTCAGAACGGCGTCGGACGTGCAATTTCCCGGGCACCGGGACGTGCGGCCGCCGATCGCGATGCTGGAATCCGGATGCCCAAACGAAAAAAGGCCCTCCGAAGAGGGCCTCGCTATCATCGAACGCTGACGATCAGTTCGAGAAGAAACGTACCTGCGGGTCAGCCATGTAGGCCCCGACTTCTTCCGGGTTCGCTGGGGTGATGCCGTCAAGCAGATCGGCCTCGGTGGAGTCCGTGTTCGGCAGGGAGATTGCGCACGTCTCGACGGTGGTGGGCTCCCATCGGTCTTGACGCTGCCGACCCGCTACCCGCCAGACAACAGCGCGCGGCCGGACCGGCATTGTGGGCTGCCGGGCTTACCGATCGTCGGGTGTCCCGGCCGGCGACTCCGGTTCCATGGCATCTTCATCGGGTGACATTTGCATATCGCCCTCCGGCGCCCTGGGAGTACCCATACCACCCTCGGGCGTTGGGGCACCCATACCATCGCCCTCAGCGGGCGGGGCCTCCATGCTCTCGTCTGGCGGTGGCGCTTGCTCCGTCGGCGGGAGCCACTCCTCTTGCTGCTGTTCCATTCCTGGTTCATCAGCGGGTTCGAATGGCTCGTCCACCTCCGCGCAACCCACTAGCAGGGCGAGCGGAGCTGCGGCGAGCAGTCCCAGTGTCTTCTTCACGTGTCGCATATCGGAACCCCTGTTCGCTTGGTGAAATCGCTCCCTTCCCTTCGCACGCGACATGCCAAGTGAACTCGCGGATTTAAACTGTGCGCTTGGACAATGACTTATGCATCGAGTCGCGGCACTTCCGGGGCCGTCGGACGCCGAATCGAACGTATCGTCGCGACACACTGAGTCACTCTGGCAGTGTCAGAACGACACTGTGCGACTTCCTTCGAGCCATGAGCCCTTATGGTCACGCCGGTCCATGTACGTATCCAGCAGGACCTCGGCAGCCCCAGAGCGGGCAAGGCTGCCATGCTCGTCGATCCTGTTCGGTTTTGAATCGCGCTCGCCGGTACCGGCTTCAAGGTTCCGCGTTCGGAACCCCAGGCCACGGGATGAACGGGCGACGGCAGCTTCAGCCGAGAAATCGCCGCACGATCTGGAACACAACGCTCACGACGATCGAAACGATCACCATCGAAGTGATTGGGATCAATACGCGTGTGTTCTCACCCTCGATCCGGAGGTCTCCGGGGAGCCGCCCGAACCAGTCGAGCAGACCGGCCATGTACAGCAGTCCGGCGCCGACCAGCGCAAGACCGATGAAGACGAGTACGACACCGGGGGAAAGATTCATTGCGTCATGCGTGTCGAGTCGGGGGCGTGAGCTCGACGTTGTCCTAGCCTAGCCAGCATTCTGCGCGAAGCAACCCGGGCGGCCTCAAGGCCGCTTGTGCCGAGGCTCGTTCGCTGGCGATTACAGCGCAAGTAACTGGTTTTATTGGTGGGTCGTGTTGGGCTCGAACCAACGACCAATGGATTAAAAGTCCAGTGCTCTACCAACTGAGCTAACGACCCGCATTGAAGGGTGCATAGTCTACGGCCTGAACCGGAAAACGCAAGCAAGGGGCCCGTCCGGGACGCCTGAGGCCGGCCGGCAGGTTCATGGCACCGGGCCGCGGCCCGGCTGATAACGGGTCGGATCGGTGACGCCCGCGGCCTGGAACCCGGCCTGCCGGATTCGGCAGCTGTCACAGAGGCCGCAGGCGCGGCCGTCGGCATCGGCCTGGTAGCAGCTGATCGTCGTGGCATAGTCCAGCCCATGGGCGAGCCCCTGGCGGATGATCTCACCCTTGGTCAGCGCGATCAGCGGGGCGTGGATGCGAAAGCGCTGACCCTCGACCCCGGCGCGGGTCGCCAGGTTCGCCAGTGCCTCGAAGCCCTCGATGAAGGCCGGGCGACAGTCCGGATAGCCGGAGTAGTCCACCGCGTTGGCGCCAATGAAGATATCGCGCAGATCCAGGGCCTCGGCGAGCCCGAGGGCCAGCGAGAGCAGCGTGGTGTTCCGTGCCGGCACATAGGTCACCGGGATCCCCTCCCCGGGACTCTCCGGAACGGTCAACCCAGGATCGGTGAGTGCCGAGCCGCCGATTGCACCCAGATCGACACGGACCACCCGGTGACTCGCCGTACCGAGCGCTCCTGCGACTTCCCGGGCCGCGTTCAATTCGACGCGATGACGCTGCCCGTAGTCGACGCTCAGGGCATGACAGGCATAACCCTGGGCTCGGGCCAGGGCAAGGCAAGTCGCGGAGTCCAGCCCGCCGGACAGCAGGACGACGGCGGCCTTCCCGGCTTCCGGCGCCGCCACTTCCGATGGCTCAACGGCCCGGGACATCGCCCCACAGAAGCTTGTGCAGCTGCAGCTGGAACCGTACCGGAGCCCGTGCCTCCACGATCCAGTCGGCCAGTAGCCGCGGCTCCAGCTCACCATGCACCGGGGAAAACAGCACATCGACCCCCGTCGGCATCGGGCGCCTCTCCAACAGGGCCAGAGCCCAGTCGAAGTCGGCGCGGCCGGCCAACACCACCTTGATCTGATCGCCCGGCTTCAACTGCCCGAGATTTTCCAGGCGGTTGCGCGCGACCTCGCCGGAACCCGGAGCCTTCAGGTCCATCACGATGTTCACGCGCCGGTCCACCGATCCGAGGTCGAGCGCCCCGCTGGTCTCTAGCGAGACGTTCAGCCCGCGATCGCAGAGTTCCTGCAGCAAGGGCAGACTGCCGGGCTGCGCCAGGGGCTCACCGCCGGTCACACAGACATGGCGAACACCGAAGTCTTGCACCGCCTTCAGCACCTGGTCCAGGCTGAACGACTCTCCGCCGCTGAAGCTGTACTCGGTATCACACCAACGGCAGCGCAGCGGGCAACCGGTCAGACGCACGAAGACGGTCGGCCAGCCCACCTGCGCGGCCTCTCCCTGCAGGGACAGAAAGATCTCCGTGATCCGCACCCGGTCGGCGGCCGCCGACGGACGCGCCTGGCGCGAGGCGGTTGCTGCGGCAACCGTCATCGGCCGTCCAGACGGCGCAGTCGATCCTGCGCCAAACGCGAGAGCGTGGTGCCGGGATGTCCGGCAACGACCGCTTCCAGTGCCTCGCGAGCCGCTTCGGCTTCACCGAGTTCGAAGTGCGAGTAGCCGATCTTGAGCAGGGCATCGGCAGCCTTGTCACTATCGGGGAAGCGCGAACGCACCGCCTCGAAATCGACCAGCGCTCCCTCGTAGTCGCCGCTTGCATACTTCGCCTCCGCCAGCCAGTAGAGCGCATTCGCGGAGTAGACGCCATCCGGATACCGCTCCATGAAACGCTCGAGCCGTGTGATCGCCTCGCCGTAATCGCCACTCATCAGGAGGTCGAAGGCGGCCTCATAGGCCGTCTGTTCGTCCGCATCGGGCAAGGGTTCGTCCGTACCCCGCAGCGGCTCCGGCTCGGGCGCCCGGCGGGCCGCAGCGCCGCCCTCGACCAGGGCAAGCCGCTCGTCGAGATTGCGGAACTGGTCACGCTGGCGCGCCTGTAGGTTCCGCAGGTCATTCCCCATCTGTTCAACCTGCCCGCGCAGTTGGCGCACCTCCGCCTGTAGCGCATCCATTCCCTGCAGCATGTCGGTGAGCACACCGGAATCGAGCATCCGCTGCACGCGATCGAGGCGCATCTCCACCACCTGCAGCTGGTGCTGGGTGACGACGGTCGAGGGGCCGGACTGCGCCCAGGAAGCGGGCGTGGCAAGGAGGATTCCAAGGGCGAGCAGGATGCCGGCGGCCTCGCGCATGCGTCGGCTCCGCAGGGATTCAAGCGCGGTGTTCATAATGACCTCCTCATGCGGGGGAATTGCGAGGACGGAGGTGCCAATCCGTCCCCGCTGCGGTCCCTTCAGCGCCGTACGTCGTACACCAACTCGACACGCCGGTTGCGCGCCCAGGATTCCTCGGTCTGGGTGAAGGCCACCGGCATCTCCTCGCCATAGCTGACCACATCCAGTTGCGTGTCGCGGGCGCCGTTCAGGTTCATGATTCGGCGTACCGCCTGGGCGCGGCGTTCACCGAGCGCAAGGTTGTACTCACGGGTTCCACGCTCGTCGGTGTGACCCTCGAGACGCAACCGTGCGCCGGGGTTCTGGGACAGGTACCGCGAATGCGCTTCCAGCATCGGAATGAACTCCGACCGCACCGTGTCGCGGTCGAAATCAAAATACACCAGGCGCTCGGCCAACGGGCTCTGCGGATCATCCAGGGGATCAACCCGCAGATCGCGGTCGACCCCCAGTCCCCGCGCCTCGGCCTCGCGGCGGGCTCGCTCGGCCGCCTCCGCCTCGGCAGCCGCAACCTCCATGGCCTGCCGCTCGGCCTCGGTGAGATCGCGCTTGGGCTGGGCGCAGGCCGCCAGCAAACCGGCCATCAGGAGAACCAAACCCCAACGAATCGTTGCATTCATCAATGTATCCTCAAAAGGCGTTCAAGTTGGATCAAATGGGAAATCAGAGAGGCGACCAGGCAGGCTCCCGAACCTCGCCCAATCGCGCCGCCAAACGCTGGTGCACCCGTCCGTCGCGGCTGACGGAACCCAGGATTCCGCGACCACGGTCCGTGGTCGAGTAGATGATCATGCTGCCATTGGGCGCAAAGCTGGGCGACTTGTCGTAGCGCCCTCTGGTCAGCAGGGTGACCCGGCGCGTCTCGAGGTCCAGCCGCGCGAGGCGCAGACCGCCTTCGCCACCCTGCACATAGACCAGGGATTTCCCATCCGGCGAGACCGTCGCCGCACCCGCCGAGGAACCCTCGAAGGTCAGACGCTGCGCCGGTCCCGAAGGCAGGCGCATCTGGTAGATCTGGGGCGACCCCGCCCGATCGGAGGTGAAGTACAGCACCTCACCGTCAGGAGACCAGGCCGGCTCGGTGTCGATCGAGTTGGAGCGCGTGACCTGGGTCAAGTCGCCGCTCTCGAGGTCCATCACGTAGATGTTCGGCGTACCGTCGCGCGAAAGACTCAGGGCCAGCCGCTTCCCGTCCGGCGACCAGGTCGGAGCGCTGTTGATGCCGGAGAAGCCGGCAAGACGGCTTCGCGCCCCTGTCTCGACGTTGTGCCGGAAGACCTCGGACCTGCGGTTCTCAAAGGAGACGTACACGAGATCGCGCGCATCCGGCGCCCACTCCGGGGACATGATGGGCTGATTCGAGCGAAACAGCGTGCGCGGATTGGCGCCGTCGGAGTCGGCTACCTCGAGGGTGAAACGGCGTTCGTCGCCCTGACCGACGACCCCGACATAGGCGATACGGGCGCTGAACGCACCCTTGTCACCCGTGATCTGCTCATAGACGATGTCCGAAACGCGGTGCGCACCACGCCGCAGCATCTCCGCGGGCACGGGAATCCGAAAGCCGCCCAGACGTTGATTCGCAAGCACGTCGAAGACGTGGAACTCGATCAGGACACGATCCTCCTCGGGACGCATCCGTCCGATCACCAGGTACTCGGCCCCGACGGCCGCCCAGCGCTCGGAGAGGAATCCATCGGGCCCATCCGGCGCCTGGGGCAGACGCTCGCGCGCAATCACGTCGAACAGGCCGCTGCGCACCAGGTTGGCGCCGACGATCTGCCCGACATCCTCGGACGCACTGCCCGGCCCTTCCCAGACGAAGGGCGTCACGGCCACCGGGATCGCGCCGGTCACGCCTTCGGTCACCGTGACCTCGAGCACCGCCGAGGCAGGGCCGACGGCGAGCAGGAGCAATCCCAACAACCAGACCTGCAGACTTCTTCGCTTCATGATCATCACCTAGCCCGATTGGGGCGAAAAACGTATGCGGATACCACCGCGGACCGCCTCGGCATTCGGAGGCCGGGGCAGCGACTGCAACCGGTCCATGGTTTGGCGCACAGACTCGCAGAAGGCTGCGCTGCCAGAACAACTATCCACGTTGAAACCGAGAATCCGTCCGGTGTCCGGGTTGATGCGGACCAGCACAACCGCCAGATCGGAATCGCGCGTTCCTTCCGGCTTGCGCCAGCGCCGCTCCACCACGGCCTGCACTTCCGAGCTGTAGGCGTCGCGCAACGCATCCTCCCTGGCCCGCCGTTCCGAGGCCTCACGATCGGCCCGGGCAGCCGCCAGCCGCCGCTGTTCCTGCTCCATCTGCTCGCGGCGCCGCTGTTCCTCCAGCTCCCTCGCCTGCGCCTCGCGTCGGCGCGCCTCCTCCTCGGCCCGGCGCCGTTCGGCCGCTTCGCGTTCGCGCCGCTCGGCGGCCTCGCGCTCCCTGCGCTCGGCCTCCTCGGCCTGGCGTGCTTCCTCCGCAGCCTGTCGGGCCGCCTGCGCGGCCCTGCGCTCCGCTTCGGCGCTGGCACGCTCAGCCTCGATCTCGCGCCGTTCCTGTTCGATCCGCGCCCGCTCCGCCTCGGCCATCCGACGCGCCTCCTCGGCCACGCGCTGGGCCTCCTCCCGCGCCTCCTCGGCTGCACGGATCGCCTCCTGGCGCGCCACCTCCTCCGCCTCGCGCTGGCGCTGTGCCTCCTGCTGGCGGCGCAGTTCCTCCTGGCGCTGGCGCTCCGCCTCGCGACGGCGCGCCTCCTCTTCCTGCAAGGCCTCGGCGACGCGCTCCTGCTCGACCGTGCGGATCTCACGCTCGATGCGTTCGAAGGTCTCGAGTTCCATCGCGACCGCTTCGATCACCTCCACGGGCTCGGTCTGGAAGCGCACCGCGGACGACGCCGAATGCGGCGCCAGGAACGATACGTTCAGCAGCAGCGCGGCAAACAACGCCACATGCAGCAGCGTTACCAGCAGCAGCCGACCGAAGTGCTGTCGAATCAGACTGAACACAGCATACTCCCGGATCGCGTCAATTCGCGTCCCTGGGCGGTGGCTCGGTCAACAGCCCGACGCGGCCGGCTCCCGCGCGCTGCAGCGCCACCATTGCGTCCATTACCCGCCCGTAATCAACGTGCCGATCTCCCCGCACAAAGGTCTGCGTACCCGGCTTGGCCGCCAGCAGTTCCTGCACGATCTCGATCATCTGCGGCCCCGCCAGCGGCTCGTTGACCAGCGGACCCTGATTCAGGCTCATCGCGCCCGCGGCGGTCACTGTGAGCACGATCGGCTCACCCGCCCGTTGCTCTGCCTCCAGGGCCTCGGCCTCGGCCTCGGGCAGATCGACCTCCACACCCTGCTGCAGCATCGGTGCCGTGATCATGAAGATGATCAGCAGCACCAGCATCACGTCGATGAACGGAACGACGTTGATCTGCGACATCGGCCGGCGCAGTCGACGGCTGTTGCGGCGTGACGTTTCAGCCATGGGGGAACCTTACTCCCGCGCCTCTGTGGCGCCACGTCCAGCGCTCTGTCGCGCCAGAAGTGACACGAATTCGTCGCTGAAGTTCTCCATGCGCCCCATCACCCGGTCCACGTCGGTGGCGAACCGGTTGTAGGCGATCACCGCGGGAATCGCCGCGAACAGGCCCAGAGCGGTCGCGATCAGCGCCTCCGCAATGCCCGGCGCCACCATCTGCAGGGTCGCCTGCTGCGCACCGGCGAGCCCGAGGAAGGCGTGCATGATGCCCCAGACGGTGCCGAACAGCCCGATATAGGGGCTGGTCGAACCCACCGTGGCCAGGAACTGCAGGTAACGTTCCAATTCGTCGCCCTCGCGCGCGATCGCGACGCGCATCGACCGATGGGTGCCATCCACCACCTGCGCGGGATTCTGACGTACGCGCAGAAACTCCTTGAAGCCCGAGGAGAAGACATGCTCCATGCCGGACATGTCGGCCTTGCGCCGGATGCCGTCGTACAGGTGCGCCAGATCGACCCCGGACCAGAAGCGCTCCTCGAAGTCGTCGGCAGCCCTGTTGGCGACCTTGATGGTCCGGGCCTTGACCAGGATCACCAGCCATGACAATACCGAGGCAATGACCAGGATCACCATGACCAGTTGCACGATCAAACTGGCTTCTATGATCAGCCGGTACAGCGAAAGGTCAACGCTCACTGTTCATCTCCTAGATCCAATTCGATCGCTACCCGTACGGACACCGGAATGGCGACCGGCACAAAACGTTCCGCATCCACGCAGGCCAGGCGAACATTCGCCGTGGCCAGTTCCACTGCATCGCGCAATACCGCCTGCGCGATATCCACGCTCACCCGTCCGAGCGCGGTCGGCCGGCAACTCACCGACAGGGTGTCGTTGAACCGGGCCGGACGCCTGAGATCGAGGCTCACCGAGCGCACGACGAACAGCACCCCTGCCTCGGCCCGCAGGCGATCCTGCTCGAAACCGCGCTGGCGCAGCCACTCCGTGCGCGCCCGCTCCATGAACTTCAGGTAGTTTGCGTAGTACACCACGCCGCCGGCATCGGTGTCCTCGAAATACACGCGCACCGGCCAGGAAAATGCTCCGCAGCGGGCCGCAGCGGCCGGCACCGACCCCATGGGCATCAGCCCCGAACCCCCGTCCCGGCGGGCGGCGTAAAGAGATCCGGTCGCGCCGCCACCCGCTCAGGCAACCCGAGCAACAGGAAGCTCTGCCGCGTGGCCTGACGCCCGCGCGGCGTGCGCATCAGGTACCCCTGCTGAATCAGGAACGGCTCGAC